>OZSS01000596.1_pt1 | contig 17421 bp, 16 predicted proteins | sample 1779911 | NCBI WGS metagenome assembly OZSS01 (sample SAMEA2603589, study PRJEB24840) | metagenome | biome: Water; feature: Photic zone; material: Seawater sample | place: Mediterranean Sea | collected 2013-11-12 | depth 10 m | reverse complement strand
GCCGTGGGTTCATGGCTGTCGAGGAGGAAAACTCGTGGCTTAAATACAACGGATACTGATGAAAAAGGGGAAAATGTGCGCCTGTCAAGTAATATTACTGATAGTCGGCAGTGTTGAATGTCGTTTTCAAAGTTCCCTATGATGATATTGTAGATCATATTTGAGATTTATCACAAGTCAAAGATTTAGAAATAATTCTTCCGATGTGAGTAGATGAAGGCAGTAAGATAACGACTGAAGGCTAACTGGTAGTAGAAGCTTTTGGAGTCAAGAAGGTATATGTACATATGTATTATTCAATCATCATTTAACAAAAAGAGAGAAAAAATCATTTGTGCACACTGCACAATGGACAAAAAGAAATTTTAAAAGTGAAAAGTTTCTTTGATGTTGGGCACAAAAAAGATTAGGTAAGCACATACCAAAATCAGGTACCAATGCTAAATAAAGTGAAAACCCTGCTTTTTTTCTACCGATTTTGCCCAAGATGCCTTGTAATTTAACTAATTGACCAATCAACATTTGAAACTGCTAAATGTTTTGATTAGTGTAGGATCCATCATTCCCCGTAATTGAATTTTTAGAAAAAAATTGAAGGAAATCTTAGTCTATCTTGCCTATGAAAACCCATTTCTTCTCCTCTTATACCCGAAATCCAGGCTTTGGGTATACTAACCCGAATTTACCCGATCCAATACTACTTAATTTTGATGACTCACAGTTAGGGCATTTCCTATTTTCTCAAATAAAATCCCCGTGTGAAACGAGGGACGACGCGATTTCTTAAGCAATGTCTTGCGTCAATTCTGTTAAAATTACAGATCTCTCAACTTCCCCTTCCAGGAACAATTTGTTCAAAAAAATCAAGTAACATGGATGTAAAGTGCAATTTTCCAATATTATTAGGATATATCCACTCTTCAAAAATTCACTTTTTTAAACTTTCAACTGTAACGGGCATGACTTTCCTTAGGTCCGGACTAAATCTCATAGTCCCGGACTAAATCTTATAGTCCCGGCCTACAAGAAGTAAATTTACTTTTTGTATAGTATAGAGGAATTAGGCCTCGTCAAATAATTCCGGCCTATTTGCTTCTCATATTCCAGAAGTAAATCTTATAGTCCCGGCCTAAATCTTAAAGTAAATTTGCTTTTTGTATTCCAAAATATATCTTAGGCCTACATGAAGTCAATTTACTCCAATTATCTAGAAATAGGCCTTGTGGATTGGGCAATAGTGAAATTAGTTTTGGTATTGTCCAATCAAAATGCTCAGATTTGGGAAATCAGTTTCGGAAAATTAGTTTTTTACGAATTTGGGCAGTGAATACTCAAACAAAAAAAGTTGTGTCCAAAAATGTGTTAGAGCGTCATTATTACTGGTGTGGTTTAGCCACCATATTTACATGTATTGCAAAAAATTAGAGCTATTTATATTTTATGATTGTGTGTGACTGTAATGCTACAGAATAAATGATAGAAAAACATGAAAATGAAATCAATTAACAGATGATTCTGCCCCATAGTCTACACCACAGGAATAGCAAAAAAAGGTTGCCATATATATTTTGAGATTTGTACAATGTATACTTCATGTACACTCAGTCTGAACTATAAGCATCCTTCTATAAGCATCATTTAATATATACTTCATGTACACTCAGTCTGAACTATAAGCATCCATCTATAAGCATCATTTGGTAGACTAGTTCATATTTGAGAAAAATTAAGCATCTAACTAGTTACTTATTAATAACAGTTCATTCTAAAGTCAAATATTTCATTTATCCACCATGTGTCTACTGTAGAAATTTTGATATTGATTTAAATGTTAGTGGGTTTGGGGCTGCTGGTGCAGCAGGAGATCCTAGAGAACTCGGTGAAGATAATGATGAAGGTAATCGGGATTGTGATTCTCACAATCGCGATCATGATGTATTGCAATGCATCACAATCACAACTTCGGATCAAGTGTAGCTAGTAGAAAATATTAGAAAACATTGAAGTTAGTGCTAAAGTAACTAAGCATTCATACTAGTTATTTGCAGAGAAAGCCCAAATTTAGAACCATAACCATAGTTTTTTTTTAAATTGACTAAGCAACCATACTTGTCAAAATTTTGGCATCAAAGCATCAATCATAGTTGTCTAATCACTATGATGCTTATAGAACAGATTGAGTGTATTCCAGGCCTACAAGAAGTTAATTTACTTCTTGTAGGCCGGGAATATAAACCAGGACTAAAAAGTAAAAATTGAAGTAACTTTACTTCTTGTAGGCCGGGACTATAAGATTTAGTCCGGGACTATTGAGATTTAGTCCGGACCTAAGGAAAGTCACGACCACTGTAACAGCCTTTTATTTATTTTTTAAAATACATAAACTTTATCACGTAGTTATAACTGATATTTTACAACTACCTATAAGTGTATTTGTTTCAAAATATTATACTAATATGATGACTGATGGACAAATAAAACCTCAACGATCAGGAAATATTAGTGAATGGAACTTTACCAGAAATACTGATCCTATATTCTATGTATGTCCAAATCAAAAATGTTTTGTGAATGCAACTTTGAAGCCAAAAGTTATCATTGCTGAGGCACAGTAATCAATAATATGTAATTTTAAACGTCATCTATTGTATATACATCTATGTAATCAATAATTAGAATATGAAAAATGTCTTTTTTTATGCTTCATTAAAGCACTCTATCTTGTATGCTTATTACACATTAGAAAACCTGTACTTTAGACTTAGGCCTGCCCTTATATTGTCTAGACCTGTCTTATATTTTTCAGAGAAGATCGAACCCATCTGAGCTCGATTACCCGAAACCCGACCCGAGAAAATGAATTTAAATCTTAAATCGGAAAAACCCGAAAAATATGCCCGAGTCTATTTACTATGGCTACCCGGATCTATCATTAATAATATAATACCATCACATCATTAATATTGATTGTCTTTTCTAAAATATTTTTTTCTCTCTTTCCAGCATCATCCTTACTCCATGAAATCCGATTCAGGAGGTGAAATGGAGAGTTGCAGATCAAGCGATTCAGAATTAGAGCGTGAACTGGCAGAAAAAGAACGCGAGATCCAACAACGCGATCAGGAACTAACCCATTGTTACCGCACTATTGCAGGTAAATGCTTGCTTTTTTTTATCCGCAAAACTGTATTAACTTTGAAAAATCTTCAAAAATGTCCTAAAATTGGGGAGGGAGAATGATGAAATAATTAATTTGCATAATTGGCATTCAAATCACTACTACCAGCCTCAAAGGTTGCAGACAAAATTTTTAGTCGTTGAATTTAGCCTTTGAGGTAATTGTGCAACTAGTATGCATCCGTAAAAACATTTTTTTGCACTATTTTTATGAATTTTAAAATTATTATTATTTTTTTTTTTTTTGGCCTTCTGTGTAAAGTTAATCTTTTACAACTAAAGAGTCTAATTCAACAGCAAACGAGAGTAAACGACAGTTCAACAGATCCATCATTTACTATCTAAACATTGTTCCAATAGTAAATGACAGTTTTTGGAACAGTTCAAAACCATTAAAAAAAAAAAAAAAAAGTGGAGCTACCGGGACTCGAACTCACGGCAGGGGAAGTGTTCCACTCGTGTCAAAGTTGGACGCTATACCATTACGCCACAAAGCTAAGACATTTATTACAGCTCAAATTTCTGTTTAAGAATGTAAGTTTCGTGGATTACTGGCAAAACTGTTGTTTATACTATTGTGACAGTGTTTTTTACTCTCTTATTACCACTCTCGTTTTCACTGTCACAACACTGTTGCGATATTAGATTCTTTATTTACAACTACAATGTATTTCAGAACGAGATACTGAACTGATACGGGTTCGATTGGAATGTCAAAGGCTTTTGGAAGAAAATCGAGAAGTCAAGGAACAACTCAAGCATATTCAAAGTTATACTAATCCTAAGAAGCAAGTGGAAATGGAAAAAGAAATTGAAAACTTAAAGTGGCACTTAAGTATCGTAAGTTCAAGTTTGAAAAAGTATATATTCGCTATGTTGAGCACGTCGGTTTGACGGAAAAACCAACAAAAAGCATTGAAAGCACAATTTTGCTTTGGCACTATATTTTTTAATTTTCTAGCACTTTTAAAAGATGGGTAGATAAGTATGTTGTGCAGATAAAGTAGCGGAAACTTGCTCGTGGCATTTATTTTTCTGTTAATTTGTATATACTACCTTTATGTACAACTTGAAGGAAAAATGGAAAAACTAGTTAGGGTTCTGTAAGGTATGCCTTTATAAAGGTTCTCTAGTTTAATATTTTTAAAAAAAATTAGTTAGAAAATATTTATGGACTATTTTGAAAGAAGAATTTTTATAACGTGAACCAATTGAAATTTATGATTAAATTACTATCCAACTGACATATATTGATATAGTCTCAACTTTGGTATAATAGGTGGCACTAAATATTTTATGGGCGGTACATGGTTGAGTTTAGATAGGTGTAAAATTGAGCCAAATATAAAAGGGTTTTTTTTTAACGAATTGGAGCATCAACACAGTTTTTTTTTTTATCTTTTGTCTGTATTACCCTCGCTAAACATCTGGTTCAAAATATTTTTGGTTTTTTTCGTTATTATGTAGTGTTAGGTACTTAAAAGTACTTCCATAGATTATGCCAACTTTACTTATAGGAAATTCAGGAAATTCAGGAAATTAACCTAAAGATCATTTCAACTGCAAAAAAAAATTAGCGCAGCAATTTTTTACAGTACTTGACAATGACATAATTTCAGAGAAATCCAAGTTGTAGAAAAATTGACATGACAAGGTAGGGGTTAACTGTATACATACCGAAGTCTCATCTAAATGGTTTAAAAGCCCCAAAAAAGGGAAATTTAGGGAAACTAACGGTAAATATTTTTTTTAATTGAACCGTTCAGATGAGGATGGAAGAAAAAAATTTCCAGTAGCCCACCTTAAGTTTGACTTTTGGGGCAAATTATTTATTGCACTGTGTGTTTTCCATTTTGTAGCCCAATGTGTTGCGAGACAGCAGCAGTCACCAAAACTCGTGAAAGTATGTATAATATACATAATTCTGCTTAGAAATTGACAAATGTTTTAAAAAATGGTTGGGTGAGTGAGTGAGTGGCGGGGTAGGTCGAATAGCGCATCCCCTACTACCTATCCGCCAAAAAGTCCTGAAGGCTGATTTTGCACCTTGGACAATCTGCCCTTTTGGCACTACTTTGAGACGAGAAATGACCTCCATACTTTTGACCCCAGGGTTCTGGACCCCACCGTTCCTCATACTGCTTCCATTTGGAGTTATTAAGTCTGGTTTATTAGAATTGAGTGGTCGAATACACAGTTTGGTTTTTTTTGTAGTGAGAGTTCGAGTGGGTTCATATAAGGGTTTTTGCTTTTTGGTAGATGAATCTGGGGGTCTTGACCAAAGGGTTCAAAATTAGATTTTTCAAGATTTGAGTCTAGGTTTTCGGCCTAGGTATTTCTGGCCAAATATACTAGTTTCGAAATTGGGCTCGTTTCAAACACTCGTAGGAAACCACCAACGGAACCCAGTGTGAAGCTCTGCTGTACATACATACTATATACCTACCTACTACATATATCTTAGAAATAATCATTTTTCATGATTTATGCTTTTCGATTTTTCAGATGGAGAATAGTCGTAAATCCTACGAATCAGCAACCCAGCAATTGGTGTCATTCTTGGAACATGTCACGACCATGCTTCAGGCAACCAGTCCCAGTCAAAGAAAACTTTTCGAAGCCACCAAAGCTCAGGTGCTCAAAACCACAGGGAAAAGTTATAAACACAGCAGTTCTTCTTCCAGCAGCAGTATCACTAACAACCGATTTTCCCTTGACGCCAACACCATGTTTAGGGCTGAGAGTTTGCCAGGTATGGTATATATACATTTTCTGATACGAAACTGATTTATCATCACTCTTCAAAGAGTGGAAAATGAAAAAAAAATTCATGTGATTCATATGTCAAAATTGTCTTATATTACAAGATCTTTTCATGTCCGGGGTAAAAAAAATTTTTGAGAGGCTCGACATATACATACCTATAGTACATTTCTTCCAATCAGACAATATGTGTACTGAGAATATGTTTGCTGCTGGTAAAAAAACAGGAAGAAATGATGGCTGGAGATATCTGCTATACTTTTACTGGGTATATACCATAATTATATGTACCTATACCTACTGCTAGAAATATAGGGAGGAGAAAAAAAAGAGGATATTGAAAAAAATTTTGACGTTGCATTCTATATAGTGACATTGCTGTCACTTTCCGTTTCTTTCAGGGGAAAGGATCTTCTATCTCTTTACTTTTCAATTGTAAAAAGTTATAGATTTAGATTTTAAAAAAGGTACATATTATCATCTCCCTTTAAATTCAAGGAATCGTCCCCATTAATATTTAAATGTTGAAAAGTAATTGGTCGAAAAATGCCTGGCACCTTAACATTTATTACACTACATTTTTAGTATTTAGCGAAAAGTTCGCGATCTGTAACTTTTAAATTTTATTTATGAGTTTGATTTGAACTTATTTCTACGGTTTTTTTCTCATATAAACGCCAGAATTCATGTACTAAGTGGGAACAAAGTACCTGTTAGGTAGTGAAAAAATATCCCCATAAGCGATGTTTGTATTGCCATAATTAGACTCAAGGAATTATTGGGTTTGATTTTCAACTTGCCCGACAGATAGATAGATGCTAACGGAATTATCTGACAGCTCCTCTTCAAAAATATATATTTAGATACATGTAATTTTTATTTTAGATCGCGATAACGTTGATTATTACTTATTAGAATTTTGGCCTCTGCTTTTTAAAAGAACTCCCGTGTTACAAAATTCTTTAAAAAAAACGAAAATTGGGAAGCTATAAATCGATGGTTTTTGAATTTTTTTTATGTGAGGTGAGGACTAGTGAAGGAAAAATTTTTTATCAAAAATTATTTTAGTACTATCTTAACATTTTTAGAACATTATGAGGGTGGTGATGATGTTGATTCAAATCTTTTGTATATACTTTTCAAACTTCTATAAGAGGAAAATTTCATCATTCTTCTTTTGAAAATATTCTGACTAGTAATAAGCACATTTTAAAAGACACATACAAAAAATCTAAACACATACGAAAATATTTGGCAATTTACTATACTTCTTCAATGTATGTAAGTACCAACAGAACAAAAAATTCTTTCATGTAGGCGGCATTGAAAAAAAATCATTCATTTCAAATCTACACATTTTTCGAATATTTACTATGATATGAACTAAAAATCTTGATATTAAAAATTGTTTTTTGAGTCCTGTTCTCACTGAAAATCTTGCTCCAACTTGAAAGAACTTGTAATGATAATAAGACATTTGTCGGAAGAATCACTTCTACTTTTTCTAGACAGAATCTAATATAATATGGTTAAGATAATATAAATTGTTCCATAAACTATATATAAATGTTATACATAAAAGAATTTATTTTTTTGCAGGTCTGAATATGCGAGGTTCTTTATTATCCTTGAGTACAAATGGTGGAGCCGACACCAATTCTTCAGTTACTTCATCCTCTGGTGGTCCATCTCCTCACCATTTGGCCACTATGCCAAGACGTCAAGGATCTTCATCCTCCAGTTCAAGTTCCAGTCATAGGAGACGCAATGTGCATCGATCTCAATCGACGCATAGGTATGTAGTATATAATACATTTTTAAAAATAATTAAAGTCCATAGTTATTACCTGTATAAGTATGGGATCATCATGATTAGGTTTTTGATATAGAGACCTATTAGTAGTAAGATGCCTATTTTTAGAATTTTGATGATGCTTTTTTGGATGAGATTGCCAAAATTGTTTTCTGAATTCTGACCTTTGGCTCATGAAGAATATATATTGCTTGATAAATATACTTGAAATGATAACAACAACAAATGTTTCAATTTTAATAAATGGATAGAGATCAGTCTTGATATATTTAGATTCATCATAATAGATCAACATTTTGAAACCAAAATGTCTAAAAATCAAAATTGATCTCAAATATATATTGGCAAACTTTGCAGTTTTTGTTTTGAGATCCTTCATGAACATTACATAAAGGATTCGTGAGTTGCAATTTTTAAAATATAGAAATAATTTTTGTCCACTACTCGTTTATTGAATTAGGAATTGTTTGCATTTGTCATTATTCATAAATACATATTTTTTTAAAGAAACAAAGAGAGAGAAAAACACGTAGTACATACAGAGAATAATGCAAGAATATTTTTATTTCTTCATTTAGTTTAAAATATGGGTAATAAAATAATTTTAAAAGATAGTACAAGGACACAAATATCACCATTTAGTAGATGAAATGTGACAAACTCAAATTTTAAAAATGACCTCTAGAGTTACACGAGGAAGGACCTCGACAGATGCCAAAAAAATGCAATTCTTATATGTTATTGGATGTCTGGATGAGAAAAAAAGTGGCATAATATACTTAAGAAATTTTAATCAATAGAATTTATGTTTTCCTAGCAATAGTGACCTTATCAGGACATTTTAGTAGCATGGAGCAATGAGATTTTATTGTTTTAGAAATTGTCCCGATTCAGGACATTTTATTAGTAAAATCTAATCCGGAATTGGGACATTAATTTTTCTCGCATCAGACCCCCTAACTTATGTTATTCCATTTTCAGTAAAAGGTCACCCATGCCATCTTTACAAGAATCAGTGACACCTGACGCTGCCGATTACGTCAATACGGACATGATAACTCAAATGATCAAACAAGAAATTATGTCGGATGCTGCGGATGAAATTCAAACTTCTCCTGTTATAAATTCTGGGGACAATACTGATCAAAAAACCAACATTGCTGTTGTAACAAATAATACTGTTTCTTCAGCTGTGGTGGTACCTGAAATTAGTATCAAAAAGGAGGAAAATCATGTCTGCAACATCAAAATCAAGGATGAGTCCAAACCCATTCCGGCAAAATTAAATCAGGCTAAACGCTCTTTGTCCTCGGTGTCTTCAACCAGACCTCCAACGGGAATGAAGGTTTGTGTTTGTTTATTTTTACCAAACTTTGATTTTACAGTGGATTAAAAAAAGTCCAGTAAAAAAACTCGTGAAGTAAGGTGAAAAATTTCACGGAATATTCTTGCTCAATATTGATTACCATTATTTTGATTTCACTGAAATTTTTTCTAGTTGGACAAAGCTTCAAAATTGTTGGGAATCGATGAACTGCAAATCACAAACCCTCCGGATAGCGGACGGTTTTCAATGAACAGTCCGGATAAATTGGAACCATTGTTGAAAGTGGAAGATCGCGGGAAATTCAAATCGTTGGGAGATTTGCATATGGAAAAAGGTTTACCTGTGGTTTTGGTGAATCAGTAAGTGGAAATACATTTCAAAATATTTAGTACTAAATATAATCATGAATAGAGTACTGCCCTTCAGAAATAAAGATATCAAGCATAAACACCGTATTTCTGAACAGTGGTACTATATTTGTTAATTTTTATATTCTTTTTAAAGAAGTAATGCTGAAGACATGGGAGCTGATGAGGAAGCCAAAAGATCTTTATATCAATCTTGTAGAAAAATGTTAAAAAGTGCCAAAAAGTTATTGGCCTCTGATCATAAAACTTTGGAAATCACGCCGGTCAAATCAGCTCCTAGGCAAAGGTCATCTTTGCCTGGAAGTCAAAAACAAACTTTACAGCTGATCAGTCAGTAAGTGAAAAAAAAATAATTGTAGTGGTGTTGGTGCATGCATGGTGTATTATTCTTGTAATTAAGAGGTAATTTCAAAATATATTTAGAATATTTTTTTTTCAATTTTGAATAATTAATTCAATTTTGATTATTTCAGTACTACCTTCCCAGGACTTCCAACTTACCCAGTATTGGCAGCCAGTCATAGCAGTCCATGGAATTGCTAACCTAGTCACACAGTTATTATATTTGTTTAAAGAAAAATTATTTGGAGATTTGTATTTTTTGACAATAATTTTTGTACATATTATTTGTTTTGTTTTCTGGCTGTGACGGCGCATTATTTGACTACATTTACAGACTCATTTACTCATTGCATCATGAAGAAAATTGATGAAAGAAATAAATATTTTTTGATATTTTCGAAACTCAGTTTATACACCTATTTTATTAGACCATCAATTTGATAGAAAATGAATAGTACAAAGAAATTTAATCAAAATCTTCCTCTTCGTAGTCATCATGATAGTCTATATCAGAAATTCTGGAATTTGATAAAACAATTGAAAACTCACAATGGAATATGAAATAATAAGCCAGACAAATAATTGTAACCCATGCAAGAAACAGCATTTGACCGTATGAAATTTGAGTTCCCCAAGCTCTATAATCTAAATATTTTGGATTTTGTGATTTCAACATCTTTCTCTCATTGTAATTATTCCATCCAAAAAAATATCCAATTGTAGACAAAGCCGTAACTCCAAGAAACATCCATGTAGCTGTGGCTGTGTAGACTGCTGTAATACATAGGACGGCTCAGATCATAACTATTGGATCAGATGAAATCTGTAATATTGATTTCAGAAATTTTATCATCAGTAATACCTAATACTTCATGAAATAAATATTTTTGAAAGAAACTCACATTGACTTGGACGGGTACTTGTACAGCCCCTTTTTCAACATGAACAGCATGTTTGTCAACAGTAACATTAGCCTTTGCAAGCCACCCACCCATTTTTGAAGTATATAAGTGAAATAAATTTTAAGACTTTGAACTTTTTAGTCGGAATAAAAAAGTAAAAGTGTTATCTTATCTTGCTCACGTTTATGTGTTCAAAGCCTCTGCATTCATTCTCATTACTATAGTTGTCTAGACATTTTTTTATAAAGAACAAATAATGAATAACAATCCAGGATCTTAAATTCCAATTTCTGAAGTATAAAAGAGAAAATATATTTCAAGACTTTGAAATTTTTAGTCAAAATAAAAAACTAAAAGTGTTAGCTTATTTTGCTCACGTTTATGCGTTCAAAGCCTTTACATTCATTCATCATTACTATAATTGTCAAGACATTTTTTTCAAGTGACCAAATATGGATGACAAAGAACAAATAGTAAATAACAATTCAGGATCTGAAAATCCAGTTTATGATCATGCCAATTCAGAAGATGAATTTGAAATCATTTCCAAAAATGTTGCTTCTAAATCTATAAATTCAGAAAATCTAGATTTTGAGCTCAAAGAGAACGAAAAACATGGTAACAAAAATATTGATTCCATTGTTAAAGAATCTAAAAGTCTGGAGAAGATGGCAAATGCCAATATATCTCAAAAGGACAACATTACAGAGGCTGACTTGGTGGTTAAAGTTAAAATCAAAAATGATTCATTTGAAACTACTGAAAAGGTTCCAGTAGATCCTACTGTAAAAGGTCATTTGAAATTGGAAACTAAGGAAGAAAAAGCAAAGGAAGGAGAGGCCGGGGAAGAAAAAACTAAGGAAGAAAATTCTGAGGAAGGAAAAGCTAGAGAAGAAAATGTCAAGGAAGAAAATGTCAAGGAAGAAAAAGCCATAGAAGAAAAAGCTGAGGAAGAAAAGGCTGAGGAAGGAAAAGCCATGGAAGAAAAGGCCAAGGAAGACAAAGCCAAGGAAGAAAAACCTATAGATGAAAAAGCCAGGGTAGAAAAGGTAAAGGAAGAAAAAGCCAAGGAAGAAAAAGCCAAGAAAGAAAAAACCAGGGAAGCCAAGGAAGAATTCAAAGTGTCTAGACTTGTTTGTGTAGTTATCTTATTGTCCATAGTAAGCATGATTTCATTTAGGTCGATTGAAAATCAAATGAGTGCAATAATTCAAGATTCACTTAATGAGGATTTGCAGCCCCAATTACATTTTTCAAAATCTTTAGGTAGCCTTCAAATGTCTCTTTGTGACTATTATGGTAAAAATAACTTTATGACTAACATTGTTCCATGGTCTAATGATTCAAAATCAGCAGTCAATATCTCTGATTTCTACATCAACCAGACATTCCACCTAGACAAATTTTATTCTGATAATATTTTGGACTTTTTTTCTTGGGACACTAATGGAAAGTCAAAGAGCTTGGCATTTGTAGCTGAACAGGGTGAGGGGAAAACTACAGCTATCAAACAAACTCTATTATCTTGGTGTCAAGAAATTCAAACTTATGAACATCAACATAATCAAAAGATCACAATAGTTTTACCTCACATTTCCAAGTTTGAATCGAAGATATACAATTCAATGAAACCATATTTTCTGATAATTTTTGAAGTTTGGCTTCAATCAATGTTAGAAAAATCTATTGAAGAATTCAAAAGAAAAGAGAACTTAGTGGTCATACATCATGATCTAGCTCAGTACCATACATTTCCAGATTTGATATTAGCCTGTGAGTTTAAGGAGCTTTGTGGAAGATTTGAGAAATTTGATTCTCTTTTGGATGTTGTTTGGCAAATGGATGAAGGACAAACCTGGAAAAAAGATATTGAAAATATTTTAGGCACAAGAAAAAATAAAATTCTAGTTGTTTTTGATGGATATGATGAAGAATTTCATCATTGCAAAGGAAGACAAATGGAAGATGTGGGAAGAATTATCAAGAAAGAAGATACTCGTAAATTTAATCTTATGGTTTCTACAAGGCCTTGGAAATTAAAATGGTTAGTAGGTTACCAAACAATCAAATTCAAACAGGAATGGAATGAAACCTTAAGAAATCTCTTCATCAAAAATTTTTTCAATTCCTTTGGGCAATGGGAGACTAATGGACTATCTGATAGAATGATTTTGGCACTTAATAATGAGAAGAATATTGTGTCAAAAGATTTGCAAAGTAGCAAAAGGATGCTATTGTACCTTTGTCACATCTGGAAAAATGCCAATGAAAACCCATATCCTAATCCAAAAATTCTTTTTCAAAAGAAAGAATTATTTGATCAACTTTGGGAGCAAATGATGTGGACTTATAACATAAAATATCCTGAAAAAAAGATTAACAAAACTGAATTGAAGGAAATCAGAAAAACTATCGGAGAAATTCATTTGGAAAAATATCATCCAAAAGCTGAAGAATATGAAGAAAAATATGGAAAAGAATTTTTCTACCTTGGAATTCATACCATATCAGTTGGATGTGATAAATCTAATGGTATTGGCTGTGAAAAAGAAGAAGAAATGGTTGAACCAGTACCTTCTAGTGATATTTTGGTAAAAGAAGAGAAAATTAAGGCAAAGAAAAAAGCAGAGAGAAGAGAGGCCAAAATTGCTGAAGAAGCAGAAAATTCCAAGAAGATGTATGATTTTGTCTTCATAGTGATTATATCTTCCATTTTGATTATATTAACTATGTGCTGTTGCTGTCAGACTTAATTACTTATGTATCAAAGCCGAAATCACTATGTATTTCTATTTAACATAAAAATGTAACCAAATTACATAATAACTTTGACCTTTTTTTCATTTTCATCGTGTATATTTAGCCGGATCCGGATTAGCTTCTCCTAGATATTCAGGTGCACCAGGATCTCTTCCAACTGTCATTGGTGATCTTAGACCATCTGATCCATAATAAGCGCCACTGATGACATCTTCAAAAAGACATTTCAATGAAGAAGTGCAGCCTTTCTCTGGAGTTATCTTTGATGTGGAATTAGATCCTCCTGTCAAAGGAGTATCAACAAATCCTGGTGACAAACTGGTAACTTTAAGATTGGGAAAGGCCTTGGCTTGGACTAACGTCAAAGCACATAAGGAAGCCTTAGACAGTCCATAAGCTGAAGAAAATCCTGGGCCTAAATTATTGGCACCTACATTGGCTTGAACAGATGCATTCAAATTTTCCCAAGTTAAATCTGGGTTGGTATATAATGCTTGAGTTTTGGCATCTTGCTTTTTCAACCAACCACTTGCAGCTCCAGAACTTGTGTTGACAATCCGTCCCTCTTTTGGATCAATCAATCCAAAAAATGCATCTGTGACTCGTTTCGGTCCCATGTAGTTAGTATTCATCATATCATGAGTAGTGATTTCTGCTTTAAAACCAATACCAGCATTGTTGACAAGAGCATAAAGTTTCACACCTAAAAAAGTTCCAAAAAATGATAAAATGTTAGTGACTGGTAAATTGTAGATATTGAATCAATTACCTCTGTCCCTGAGACATTTAGCTGCAGCTTGAACAGAATCATCACTACCAACATCAATTTGAATGACTTCAATCATATTAGCTTTGTCAGGAACTTCTTCCAAAATCATTCTCTTAGCAGTTTCGCCTTTAGCAACATTTCGAGATCCCAAATAAACATAGCAAGAATGATCCCTGATTAGTAATTTGCACAAAGCCAAGCCAATACCAGAGCTAGCACCAGTAACCAAAATATGTTTAATCATTTGATCAAAAACACTCTTTTCATTTGGTTTTGCATATCTAGCTGGATCAGGATTAGCTTCTCCTTGATATTCAGGCATTCCAGGATCTCTCCCAATAGTCATTGGTGATCTTAGTCCATCAGATCCATAATATGCACCACTAACAACATCTTGGAAAAGACATTTCAATGCAGAAGTGCAACCTTTCTCTGGAGTTATCTTTGAAGAAGAATTTACTCCTGCTGCCAAAGGAGTATCAACAAATCCTGGTGACAAACTTGTGATTTTTAAATTAGGAAAGGTCTTGGCTTGAACTATGGTCAAGGCACATAAGGCAGCCTTGGATAATCCATAAGCTGATGAAAATCCTTTGCCAAAGTTTTTGGCAGCCACATCAGCTTGAATAATTGCATCCAGAACTTCCAAACTTATGTTTGGATTGGTATATACTTCCTTGGTATTGGCATCTTGATTACTCAACCACCAACTTGCAGCTCCTGAACTAGTATTGACAACACGTCCCTCTTTTGGATCGATCAATTTAGCAAAGGCATCAGTGACTCGTTTAGGTCCCTCATAATTAGTATTCATCATAAGATCAGTGATGTCTGCTCCACTGCCAGCAATACCGGCATTGTTGACAAGAGCATAAAGTTTAACACCTAAAAGAGTTGAAAAATATTTTAAATCAAAAACTGTAAAAAACTTCAGCTAAATCTGCATATGAACTTTTCTTAACAAAACATCACAATATGGGAAACATTTCATTAGATCAATTACCTCTATCCTTGAGAGTGTTAGCTGCAGCTTTAACAGAAAAATCATTGCCAACATCAATTTGAACAACTTCAATCATATCATTTTTGTCTGGAACTTCTTCCAAGATGGTTTTCTTAGCCGTTTCACCTTTGGCAACATTTCTAGATCCCAAATAAACATAACAGGAATGGTCTCTGATCAATAATTTGCACAAAGCCAAGCCAATTCCAGAGCTGGCGCCAGTAACCAAAATATGTTTGACCATTTTTAAAAATTTTAAGTAATGTCTATGAGTTTCGACGTACAGAAATGTACTGAGGCAAATAGGTAAAATGACTCTAAAGTAAGGTTTTTTGTGGTATTATGTAAAACGCTCACAGGTTTCTCACCCTCCATAGTGCAATAGTGCATTCTGTATGTTCGAGGGTGAAACCTTTTTTTAAAATTCCAATTTCCAAATGTGATTTTCAGCATAATAAAAGTAAGAAAAAACCCACCTATTACTAGATTATTATAATTGCAATAGTAGTAGGTAGGAGTGTACTCATTTCATAACATTTTGGAAAGAAGATTCACCAGAAAGTTCATACTTACCCAAGGTCAGAGTAAACATTTTTTTGGGGTTTAGCCTGCACAAATGCCTTGGGTTGCCATGTACTATGATCAAACAATTCCCGCCGTGAACAAATATCTTGCATCACCACATTCAAGAAAGGAACGGAAATTCTACATGGGAATCGCCAAACCTCTTTCCACATAGGCATTCATTTATTATAATCATCCAAATGTAATCATTAAGACAATGCATTTTTAAGAATAGGTATTGCAGTAAAAAAATTCCCATAGTGCTGACTGCTGGTATATAAGTAGCTGCTAGTATAGCTATTTATAAGGCTATTTATAAGATTAAAAGTAAATTATTCGGTTAATATCAGTGTAACGCAATTACCCTGTCATTTACCCATGCAAACAATAATAAGAAAAAGAAAGTTTATGACAAAAACCATTAAATCTTCATAATTTGATTTGTTTTTGGTAAAATGTCTATTCTTTATGAAATTAAGATTTTTTTTTTGAAAAATTATTAATTTCCTTTTGTAATGATCCTAATTTCATAAAAACAACAATATCAATTTTTCAAACATTAAAAAAATGTGTATTTTGAACTCCTATACAGTACAAATGGGGGTTAGTAATTATTTTTAGCACAATATCAAAAACAACAATAATTAAAACAAACAACAAAAACTGTTTTGATAATAAGAAATTGGTAGGTTAGAGACAATTGTATAAATAATATCAAAGGTGGTTGATTTGCCGCCAAAATGAAATTCGAGATCTGTTAGCTGTTTGTTTACTTCCAGTCGTAGACCTGGGATTGAATTTTGGCAGCAAATATACTTGAAAGACACCACCAGGAGAGAGGATTTTCCTAAAAAAATGCTTTTGCATTGAAACATTTCTTGGTGGGATCATCAACAATAACAAAAAAAAGATAATTTTTTACGTGAAAATTTTTACGATTTTTGAGAGAGAGAATTTCTAAAAATTTCACGGACTTTATATCCTGAATATTTTTTCCCTGTAAAATTAGAAGAAAAATCCAGATCCATCAGTGGGTGGTATAACTTCTGGTGTTTCTTTGAGCTCGGATGGTCTGTAGCACCAGTCCTATAAAATATAATTAAATAAATAAATTCCAAATCATATTATTCAAAAATTAATTTCTAAATAATGTACTTTACCTTGATAACGGGTTTTTTCACCACTCGGGGGTTAGTTTTGCTATTCACACAAATTTCCTTGGGAACTTTGACACAATTAGGTTGGGGCACCAGTCTGAAAATAACATTTTAGAACATTCAATGGAACTACTATAGTATGTAAATTCACAGAAAAGTCTTAATGACAGTTAGGGAGTCCTTCAAAAAACATCTAGCACATATGCATAGGTTAAAACAGGGGAGAGGAGGGATTGTTCCCCTGCTTAGCGCTCGACTCCTTTGTGTCTCCCCCTCCTTGGGATTTTTTTCCCCAAAATGTTGCATTTTCACCTAAATAAAAGATTTCTAAGACCAATCTAACCCCCTTGACAATCAATAATCAGTCCCCCCCCCCCCCCCCCCCCCCCCCCCCCCCCCCCCATTTTTTCATTTTTTTTTTTTTTTTTTTAACAACTATTTAAAAAAAAAAAAAAAAAAAAAATATATTCTACCCC
>OZSS01000594.1_pt1 | contig 17440 bp, 15 predicted proteins | sample 1779911 | NCBI WGS metagenome assembly OZSS01 (sample SAMEA2603589, study PRJEB24840) | metagenome | biome: Water; feature: Photic zone; material: Seawater sample | place: Mediterranean Sea | collected 2013-11-12 | depth 10 m | reverse complement strand
CTTCAAGGCCAACTATAATTTTTTCAACTGAGCTCATTATAATTCCTTTTGAACAGTATTTTCCAATTCGATAAAAATATCCCTCCAAAAATCGTGCCAACTGCTATCATAATTATCACCGTAAGAAACATCTTCATTTCTAGCCTCATGCTCTTTTTTGTTTTTGGGTTAAACTACCACTGCATATCCTAAAATCCAATCAGATCTATTCAGATCTATCTAGATCTACATTTTAAATTTAACACAATGGCAATAATCAATGATTATGGCGTTAATACGGCATCAAAACTGGTTTTTTTATTCAGTATCTTTAGTGTTATTACACGCAGTTCTTGTTTGCCGAATAGTTGTTAGCTCGTTAGAAAGTATACTATGAAACAAAACCAAAATTATCTTCTGTCACACACAGTTGCCTTAATTGGTTTAATGGGTGCTGGCAAAACCACGCTCGGCAGATATTTTGCAAGATCGCTATCTGTAGATTTTATAGATAGTGATGATGAAATTGTGAAACGTGCTGGTATTTCTATTCCAGATATTTTTGAGCTAAGCGGAGAAGAAAAATTTCGTGATATAGAGCAACGGGTAATAGCAGATATTCTTGAAGGCTCTCCTGTAATATTATCAACGGGTGGAGGTGCATTCATCTCACCGAAAATAAGGGATATACTTAGCAATAAATCGGTTACAATATGGCTACGGGCGGAACCAGAAACATTATTATCTAGAATGGATGACCTTCATAGCCGCCCTTTGCTTGCAAAAGGAGACCCTCTCTTAACACTTACTAACCTATCTGATGAGCGAAAACGCTATTATGAACAAGCAGATGTGATTATTGATACAGATAACCTTTCTGCTACACAGGCTTTAAGAGAACTTGTCTCTGCATTACAAGAGCGAGATGTTTTGCGATTAGAAAACACTGTTCAAAAGGAATTATAATGAGCTCAGTTGAAAAAATTATAGTTGGCCTTGAAGAAAAGTCCTATCCAATTTTTATTGGCCCTGATTTACTAAAAGAGGCTGATACATATCTTGCTGATTATATTTCAGATAGGCAGGTTATTATTATCAGCGATACCATAATCGGCCCTTTATATCAGGGCTCATTTACAAAAAAAATAACGCCATTATGCACTAGATTAGATAACCTTCGTGTTCCAGCTGGTGAAGCATCAAAATCATTATCTGCCTATAATACACTTTGCGAGGAAATACTGAATATAGGGATTGACCGCAAAACGGTTCTAATTGCATTAGGGGGCGGTGTCATAGGGGATTTGGTTGGTTTTGTAGCGGCAAGTCTTCTAAGAGGGATTGACTTTATTCAGATACCAACAAGCCTGTTAGCACAGGTAGATAGCTCTGTTGGCGGGAAAACAGGTATAAATGCAACAGCTGGTAAAAACTTAATTGGGGCGTTTCATCAACCAAAACTAGTTCTAGCAGATAACAGTCTGTTAGCAACGCTGCACAAAAGAGAGCTCCTTTCTGGTTATGCAGAAATCGTAAAATATGGTCTTCTTGGAGATGCTGAATTTTTTTCTTGGCTAGAGAAAAATTGGTCTAATGTGTTATCTTTAAAGCAGGATGAAATTGTTTTTGCCGTCAAGCGTTCCTGTGAGATGAAGGCTGATATTGTTGCAAAAGATGAGACGGAAACAGGAATCCGTGCTCTGTTAAATCTTGGTCATACATTTGCACATGCGTTTGAGGCTGTTGGACGCTATAATGGAGATTTATTGCATGGCGAGGCAGTAGCAGCTGGACTTGGACTTGCCTTCGACTTTTCAGTAGCAAAACAGATATGCGAGCCAGAAGATGCTTTGCGAGTTCATGCGCACCTGAAGGAAGTTGGACTGCCAGATGATTATAGCGCGCTTCCTGCTGGCAAGGCTGCTGTCTCTACCTTGATACAGCATATGAAAAAAGATAAAAAAACTCTTGATGGAAATTTGACTTTCATTCTGACGTATAAAATTGGTGAGGCCTTTGTTATGCCAAATATTTCTGAGGACGAATTAACCACATTCTTTATGGCAAAAGGGGTTAATCATGTTTGATCATCTAACATTGATCCTATCGATCACTCTGCTGATAATTTTATCTGCTTTTTTTTCAAGTTCGGAAACGGCATTAACCGCTGCATCAGATGCAAGAATGCGGCAATTAGCACGCAATGGCAGCAAAAATGCAAAACTTGTTGAAAAATTACGAAGTGATAGAGAAGAGCTTATCGGGGCTATCCTAATCGGTAATAATGCCGTAAATGTGCTTGCTTCTGCTGTTGCAACATCTGCTGCGATTACTTTGGTTGGTGATAATGGGGTATTTATTGCTACTCTAGTAATGACTATTTTACTTATCTTATTCGCAGAAGTACTCCCAAAAACCTATGCCTTCAATCATGCCAACCAATATGCACTTCTGGTAGCAACGCCTGTTCGTATCGTTGTTTTACTGTTCAGACCCTTATCGATAGCGCTTCGCTGGATAGTGGTCATTTTTCTAGGCTCCGCACGCGAGCAACAAGAAGATAGAGAAGAGGAGCTGCGAGGAATGATAGAGCTTCATTCCGATAATGCGGATTCAGAACAACGAGAAAAAAAAGCAATGCTGTCTTCGGTTCTTGATTTATCTGAGCTAACGGTAGATGAAATTATGACACATCGTGGCTCTGTATCGATGGTAAATGTAAATGACAAGCCGGAAGATATAGTCTCATTTGTTCTGAACTCACCTCATACCCGCTTGCCTATTTATTCTGGAAAGCCAGAGAATATTATTGGCGTTCTACATGTAAAAGACTTGCTACGCGGTTTGCAGAATTCTAATCCTGAGACATTAGAAGAATTTGATATCGCTAAAATAGCTAGCCCGACTTATTTTATCCCAGAGACAACCTTATTAGCCAGTCAACTTCAGGCATTCAGAACAAGAAGAGAGCATTTTGCAATCGTTGTAGATGAATATGGCGATTTCAGAGGGATTGTAACGCTTGAAGATATTATCGAAGAGATTGTGGGCGATATTGATGATGAGCATGATGAAGAGCTGGCCGGATGTATAGCACAAGCAGATGGATCTTATGTTGTAGATGGTAATGTTACGATTCGTGACCTAAATAGAATATTAGACCTTACGCTGCCAGATGATGATGCCTCTACCTTAGCTGGGCTATTATTATATGAGACCAGAACAATTCCACTTCCCGGTCAAGAGTTTAAAATTAACGGAATGCGTTTTCGAGTGGTTCACAGGGAAAACAATCAAATCACCAGTCTTCGCATATGGACAAAACTGAAAAATACATCCACAAAAACATCCTCTTCAAGAGTGACAGAGTAACCCTATTAATTTAATTTAAAAAAAAATAAGGAGACAGGAAAATGGGGTTGACAGAACCAGCTGAACGCCATCTTGTGCATAACCGAAGAATCAGCTGCAGCGGTTATGTACGGGCAGATGGTCATTTTGACATAGAGGCTGAACTGATAGACAGCAAGACCTATGATTTTCCATCTGACACACATGGCACAGTTTACCAAAATACGCCGTATCATCATATGCAAGTGCGTATAACAGTTGATCTTGATCTAATCGTAACAGATGCCGCCGCAATAACACTTGCAGGCCCTTATCAGATATGTCCGCAAGCAGCGAAAAGCATCACAAATTTAATTGGATTAAAAATTGGCCCTGGTTGGAAGCGGCGCGTGCAAACCGCGATTGGCGGGCCTTCTGGATGCACTCATATTACGGAGTTAACTGGGCCAATGGCGACCACCGCCTATCAGACTATTGGCGGCGAGATATCACGTCGGCACAGAGAACAGATAGAAGATGATAATTTACCCGAAACCAATCAGGATAGAAGTTTAAAAAATAGCTGTATTGCATTTTCGCAAAGCTAACATCTAACTAGATTTTACATTTAAGGCGAGCGCATGGACGGTTGTGCGAAGTAAGGGCTGTAATATTTCATGTATTAGCCGATGAGATTGAAGTCTAGATTTACCAGCGAATGTAGCAGAAATTATATCAACTTCAAAATGCGTCTCCCCACCTGGCCGTGCACCAGCATGACCAGCATGAGCGTCACTTACATCTCGTACCTCCATGAAAATAGGTGAAAACGCATTTTCTAATAATTCTTCCATCTGAATTTTTGTTGACATATTTATGCACACTCTCCAATTACAAACCGCTGTAAATTTAGTCTCTTATAATAACGCAATTTTATTAACACTGCCACCTTGTCTAAACAAGCTGATAGCTTTAATTTACCTGTATGAGTGAAGCAAAGATACCAGAATTAAAAGGCATTAAGGAACAGAGCGCACACAAAAAAATATGTGACGCAGATAGCTGTTCAGAAGTTGGCTTGTATCCAGCGCCGCGAAACCGTGACGCGTTGCGTACTTATTTTTGGTTCTGCCTGCCGCATATCCGTGACTATAATAAACGCTGGAATTATTTTGATGGGCTGAATGGTGACGCGCTAGAAGCTGAAATTCGACGCGCTACCACTTGGGAGAGGCCAAGTTGGAAATTTGGGACTGGAAGTTCTGATACACATCAACGAACTTCTAATAATTTCTCCTCTGAAGATATTTTCGGCTTTTTCTCAGATGAAAACAAAACAGCTGATAACAGCGCTCACCGGACTATGCATAAAGAGGAGCGTTGGGCGTGGCAGATCTTTAATATGGATCCCTGTGCCGAGCAAACAAAAATAAAACAGCAATATAAAAAGCTTGCAAAGCTAAATCATCCTGACAGAAATCAGGGGGATATAGATGCAGAAGAGAGGCTAAAAGAAATAAATAGTGCCTACTCAATTTTGAAAAAATTATACCCCGCTATTGATTTAAAATCCCAATAATTAATAAAAAGTTATTTTTGGGGGTGGATTTTATGATTGATTATCAATAAATTCACAACAATTTGCTAGCATCTGTGCTAACTCATTAATTTTGATACTATCTTTAATATTCTGAAAGGCGAATCCCTTTGTCTGACTTTATCAATAACAGCAATACCGCGCATTCAATCACTGCTCCTGATACACATTATGATGTAAAAGAAACCTTTGAATTAGAAATTGACATGCAGGTCCCTGGTTTTTCTGCTTCTTCTGAGTATGTCCCAACCTTAGATCCTGACTATCAGTTTGATCATGATACCACGCTTGCGATCTTGGCAGGATTTGCATTTAACAGACGGGTTATGATTCAAGGCTATCATGGCACTGGTAAATCAACTCATATCGAACAGATTGCTGCTAAGTTAAACTGGCCTTGCCTTCGAATTAATCTTGATAGTCATATCAGTAGAATAGATTTGATAGGAAAAGATGCCATTGTTCTTAGAGATGGTAAGCAGGTAACCGAATTTAAAGAAGGCTTGCTTCCATGGGCATTAAGAAATCCTGTCGCTCTTGTTTTTGATGAATATGATGCAGGTCGTGCAGATGTTATGTTTGTAATCCAGCGAGTATTAGAAGTAGATGGTAAATTAACGCTTCTAGATACCAATAAAGTCATTCACCCAAACCCAAATTTCAGGTTATTTGCAACAGCGAATACCGTTGGCCTTGGAGATACAACAGGGCTTTATCACGGCACACAACAAATTAATCAGGGTCAAATGGATAGATGGTCTATTGTGGCAACCCTGAACTATTTGCCTCACGATGATGAGGTTGGCATAATCGTTGCGAAACAAAAAAGCTATAATACGCAAGCTGGCAAGGAACAGGTATCACAAATGGTTCGGATGGCAGATCTAACTCGCAAAGGTTTTATGGCTGGCGATTTATCAACCGTAATGTCCCCTAGAACTGTTCTAACATGGTCTGAGAACGCGCGTATTTTCAATGATATAACCCTTGCATTCAGGCTGAGCTTTTTGAATAAATGTGATGAGGTTGAGCGGCCTGTGATTGCAGAATATTACCAACGTGTGTTTGGCATTGATTTACCTGAATCACCAAGCTTCTCAGCCAAAGTATCTTGAAAATAGAAACGGCCTGTTAGCGTGAGCAAACCTATCGATGAGATGTTTTTAAAAGCTAATGCTGCAAGCCTGCGTGCATTAGCTGGAGGCACCCAGCATGAGGTTAGATATGTTGGTCAGGATAGCATCATTACCAATGACGGGGTAAGACTGCCAGCACCTCCAAGAGAGCGCTCTGCAAATACTGAAAATCAATTACGAGGTGCTAGTGATGCTGCTGGGTTATGGCTCGCGTATCATAATAAAAAAACCCATCAGAGAGTCAGCCCAAAATCATCTGCTGCTAAAATGGTATTTGAAGCAGCCGAAAAAGCAAGGGTAGAGGCAATTGGGTCAAATGATATGGCCGGGGTTCGCAAGAATTTAACAGAACGCCTTGAAACACATTATACACTCCACCCCATTGGCATTCCCTCACCCGAAGCATCTGACCAGCTTGAAAATGGGCTGTCAGAAGCGGTTAGACTTATTATCCGTGAGAAATTAACAGGCGAGAAACCACCTGCAGCTGCTGGAATGGCAATGGATTTATGGCGTCCCTTTATTGAATCGCGCGCTGGCGATCTTTTGGAGGAAATGAAATCAGCCACTCAAAATCAGGCAGTGTTTGCTGATTTTGCAAAACAGCTTATTGGGGCGTTGCAAAGTGACCTTGGGGAGAATTCCGAAGGCGGGGATGATGGCGAGGGAGATGATGATAGCACTGGCAACCAGACTGAAGATGACCAAGAAGGGGAGCAGCAAGCTCAATCAGCAACTGGAGAGGATGATTCTGACGGGGATGATTCGCAATCTGTTGAGATGGAGGGCGATGCTGCTACAATGGCTGCCGAAGATGGGGTTGATAATGATTCAGATGAAGAATTGGAAGGTCAGGCAGAAGGTGATGCACCTGGCGGTGACCCCCGTGATTACCAATCTGATGAAACAGCTCGAAATCAGGGGTACCGGGTATTTACAGATAAATATGATGAAATAATCGAAGCAGCCGAATTATGCGATTCAGAAGAGCTTGATAGACTTCGAGGGCTGCTTGACAGGCATCTTGAAAGCCTAACTTCTGTGATTGCAAAATTAGCAAACCGGCTACAGCGCAAGCTAATGGCGTATCAGAATCGCTCTTGGGATTTTGACCTTGAAGAAGGTGTTCTTGATGCTGGAAAATTACACCGCGTTGTAACCCAGCCGCTATCCGCCTTATCCTTTAAACAAGAGCAGGATACTAAATTCAGAGATACGATTGTAACCCTTCTTCTGGATAATTCAGGCTCAATGCGCGGTCGTCCTATAACGATTGCAGCTGTCACAGCTGATATTCTGGCACGCACCTTAGAGAGATGTGGTGTAAAAGTTGAAATTCTGGGCTTTACAACCAAAGCATGGAAAGGGGGGCAATCCAGAGAGGCTTGGCAACTTGCTGGAAAACCAGATAAACCAGGCAGATTAAACGACTTAAGGCACATTATTTATAAAGCAGGCGATATTCCTTATCGCCGAGCAAGGCGTTCGCTTGGGCTAATGCTTCGTGAAGGCATTCTAAAAGAAAATATTGACAGTGAGGCATTACTTTGGGCTCATAACAGGTTGCTTGCTCGACACGAAGACAGGCAAATATTAATGGTGATTTCTGATGGCGCCCCTGTCGATGATTCGACTTTGTCTGCTAATAGCGGAAATTATCTTGAAAAGCACCTTCGACAGGTAATTGCGATGATCCAAGAACGCTCTCCTGTAGAGCTGCTTGCTATCGGCATTGGTCACGATGTTACACGTTATTATGAGCGTGCCGTAACAATAACAGATGCAGAACAGCTTGGCGGAGCGGTAATGACACAGCTAGCTGATTTGTTTGATGAAAATGCAAAGCCGCCTCGCAAGGTTTTCTCTTAACTCTTTTAGCAGCTCAATCAAGTTGCAAGCACATTATTAGAGCTCACCATCTTTTTCAAAAACAAGGTAAGGAATTACGGCTTAGTTAGATATCTTAGCTCTGCGATGCAGCTAGTATCTCAGACTTGATAGCACGTGCTTCGTCAGCTAATTCGCAATTTCTAGCTTGAATTAAAAATGGGTCAATACCGCCATGCTTTTCAACAGTGCGAATCGCGCTTGTTGTTACACGAAGCTTTAAAGAGCGACCAAGAATATCTGACTGCATGGTTGTAACCTGCAGGTTAGGCAGAAAGCGTCTGCGTGTACGGTTGTTCGCATGACTTACATTATTTCCGCTCATTACAGTTTTACCAGTAATCTGACAACGTTTCGCCATAACGACTTCCTTTTATCTTATGCCATTTTCTTAACGTGAGACATGGATATAGAGCAATCGCGCCAATAGGTCAACTCTTCTAAAATCTTGGCGCGTCATAAAGTTTTTGTTAACGTAGTATCTATAAGATACCACGAATGGATAATACATCTCGCTATCTTGAAAAGCGAAATGTTACTTTTGGGGATCGTCGTACCACTATTCAGCTAGAAACTTATTTCTTGCACCATTTGGACATGATTATTGAACAAGAGCAATTATCATTAAATCTTCTATGTCATGAAATTCATGAAAGGCGATACAACTATTCAATGGCACAATCTTTGAGGTTGTTCATTGTGATGTATTACAAAGAAAAAACAGAAGCGATGCAGCGTTCGTACCCGCGAGGGTATGATTATAAATTATTCGAGGCTAGTGCCGATTCGCCCTCCATTATTCAGGTTTTAAATGTGTTTTCACTGCATGCTCAGCATGTCGGTGCGCTTTATCAAAAGAACTAAAGCTGCCACGTACCTCGCTCAAATCACGAAGCCCCTCACCCAAGCATAATTTAGCAAGATTTGTATTGATGTGATGCGCAATATGAGGCCCTGATAATGCAAGAGAGGAATAAAGCTGCACAAGATCAGCGCCAAGCAGAATTTTAATATATGCGTCTGTAACGCTTCTCACGCCACCAACACCGATAAAAGAAATTTGTCCCCCTGCAAAGGCATATGCTTCTGATAATTTCTCACTTGATAATCTAAATAAAGGAGCCCCAGATAGCCCTCCTACCTGATCCCTGTTTTTTTTGTTTTTAAGATTATCTCGATCCAGAGTGGTATTGCTAATAATAACACAGGCAATTCCCTCACTCACCATTACTTCAATTGCCGAAAACAAATCCGTATTGGAAAGGTCCGGAGCCAGTTTAATAAAAATAGGTTTGACCAACCCTGCTTGCGTTAATGCGCGTTTTACGCTCTTAATTATTTCCCTCAGGGAGGCTGATTTTTGCAAGTCTCTTAGTCCAGAGGTATTTGGCGAGCTTATATTTATGGTGATATAATCAGCTAATCCTGCAAGCCTCAAACAGGCCGTAAAGTAATCTTCTATTTTATTTTCTGAATCTTTATTAGCTCCTATATTCACCCCAATTATGTGTTCTGCTGTTTTGATTTTGCGATATTTCAAAAGCCGTGTTGCCACAGCCTCCATCCCATCACTGTTAAATCCGTATCTATTGATAAAGGCGTCATCTTCTAGCAGCCGAAAGACACGTGGTTTTGGATTTCCTGGCTGTGGCAATGGGGTTACAGTTCCTATCTCAACACTCCCAAATCCAAGGGCAAAACATCCTGAAATAGCGGCTGCATTCTTATCAAACCCCGCCGCTAGTCCAACCGGATTGGCAAAATAGAGCCCTCCTACCATTGTTGGTAATTTAACTGGGTTATATCTTGGGTGCAGTCCTATTGACAAAGCGCCTACCGCTAGCTGGTGCGATGCCTCCCCTGGAAGTATCTTGGTTAAATTTGCCAGCGTCTGCCAGATCATAATAGCTCAGCCTGTCCCAATCTGTCATTAAGCGCATCTTCAAGTAAAGCAAGACTGGATTGCAGGCCATATAACTTAAAAAAACTACCCATTCTTGGCCCTTGTGTCTGCCCTAGAAGAATTTGATACAAACAGCTAAACCAGTCTCTTAAATTTTCATATTCAGCTTGTTTGCCGATTGCATAAACTTGATTTTGTATATCTTCTGCGGTTGCTTCCTCTGGCAATGCAGAAAGGGCCTCTTTTAAGTTTTGAAGATGAATTTTTTCTTCTGCACTAGCAAGACGATAGGATTTTTCTGGGCGAACTCTATCCTGATAGAAAGTAACTGCATATCCAATTAACATATCAAGATGTGGATGCGTTTGAGGTGTAACACCAGGGGCATATTGTCCAACATAAGACCAGATGACCTGATTATCTTCTGCTGCACACACACCAGCAAGATTTAACAACAGCGAAAAACTAACAGGCAGGGTTAATGCTACTGGATTTCCTTTATGAATATGCCATGTTGGATTTTCAAGCTGGCTGGCTTTATCAGATTCAGCTATTTTACCTAAATGTGTAAAATATTCGTCCACTGTCTTTGGAATGATATCAAAAAATAATCTTTTTGCTCTTTTTGGGTGTGCATACATAAATAATGATAGGGATTCAGGACTTCCATAGGTAAGCCATTCTTCAACTGACAGACCATTGCCTTTAGATTTGGAGATTTTTTCTCCATTTTGATCTAAAAAGAGTTCATAGGAAAACCCAGCAGGGGGCGTTGAGCCAAGAGCCCTTGCGATTTTTGACGATAATGTAACTGAATCGATTAAATCTTTTCCCGATATTTCATAATCAATCCCAAGTGCATGCCATCGCATTGCCCAATCTGCTTTCCATTGCAACTTGCATTTCCCGCCTGTAACCTTAGTGGTCATCTCTTCGCCTGTAATAGGATCAAGGTAACATATCGTTCCCGATTGTTTATCATGGCGTAATAATGGTACCTGCAATACCTTTCCTGTATGAGGGCAAACTGGCAAAAACGGGCTATAGGTTGCTTGTCTGTCCGCGCCAAGTGTCGGCAGAATAATATTGATTATTTTTTCGTAATTGGACAATACATCTAACAAAGCCTCATCAAATTTTCCAGATTGGTATAGCTCTGTTGCGCTTAAAAATTCATACTCGAAACCAAAATTATCTAAAAACGCACGCAATCGTGCATTATTATGCGCCCCAAATGAGCTATGAGTCCCAAACGGATCTGGCACTTTTGTTAAAGGCATTTCAAGATATTTCGCTAATTCTTCTTGGTTGGGAACGTTATCTGGAACTTTGCGTAATCCGTCCATATCGTCTGAGAAACATAAAAGACGTGTTTTTCTGCCTGAGAGCACCTCAAACGCATAACGTATCATACTGGTTCTGACAACCTCGCCAAATGTCCCGATATGAGGCAATCCAGACGGTCCGTACCCTGTTTCGAATATCACTTCTTTTTCAGTATCGTCTGGTTGCGCTTCTAGGCGTTTTACAAGATTTCTTGCTTCCACAAATGGCCAAGCCTTTGCATTATTTGCAAGTTCAGCAATTGCTTGATTAAAATGTGGCGCATGGTTCATTTTTTGGAATTCCTGATATTGTGCGAGATACGAATTATCTGTTTGGTTTTGTGTAAACTGTAACGCAGCTGTTTTCCAGCATAAATTATCTGTTTCAACCAGCCTTTATGGCACGCCAGATATGTGCATTTGATAGCAAATTGATTAAGGCCGACAAAATAGATTTTTAACTTATTTCAGAACTGGAATATTTAACAATATAAGCTAAGACACCTAGCCTGATTTAATTCAGGTGCTTATGATAACGTTATGTCTTTTTTCACCTCTCTCAGCCCCGATATCGCTGATTACCCAATTTTATATCCTACCATTACCAAAACTTACTGGCTTTCAGGTGAAGGAGAGGTATGCACCCCCTCAAAAGAGGAACTTAGTCAGATGCTGGCTAGTAATAGCCCGCCCTTAATTTGCCACCGAAACTGGACTGAAAAGAAAATTGGCACAAAACTCGATAAATATCTTGATATACTGGAGCTGTTTGCATTTGTTAAACCAGCTGAATTTTGCCTTCCTACGCCTACCGGACTTGCTCTTGCAACAGGGCTTGCTCTTCCAAAAACAAATTTTGAAAAGGTGCTCTTATTACGCTCTGCTGCTTATAATTTGTTAGATAAAATGTCTGAAAATGCGCAACTTGCATCCGATACAGGGTCTTATAATTCCTCCAAGATGTTAGGAGATATTGCAGAAATGATGGGACAGGGTGGCTGGCATTGGGCTGCCCTTATCCTGCCCATTTTAGGGCGAAGTGATATTCCAAAAGCGCCTCCTACCCCTGCAGCTGCTGCGATTTGGAATGTGTTAAGTGAAATACAAGATACAGCCCCAAGAGGAGAGCCTGGTATCAAACCTATTCTGCCTGATATGGCAAGAAATAGATTAACAGAAATGTTGGGGCCAAACTCTGAAATTCGAAAACCGCAAACAGACTATGCAGCAACTAATTGTGTGGTTTTTGATCAGCCTGATGCTGGGCCAAATCCGACACTTTTATTGTCTGAAGCTGGAACTGGAATAGGAAAAACCCTTGGCTATCTTGCCCCAGCAAGCCTTTGGGCTGAAGCAAATGACAGCTCTGTGTGGATATCTACCTATACACGCACCCTGCAACATCAAATTGCGGATGAGCTTCGAAGGCTTCCTGAAAAGCAAAATAATTCTGAAAAGGTTAATAATAATGGGCGCAACTCTGCTCAAAATTCGAGAAACAAAGAAACACGAAGAGTCGTTATTCGTAAAGGAAGGGAGAATTATCTCTGCCTTCTTAATTTGGATGAGGCATTATCACAGATGCCAGGTCAGCCAGCAAACGCAATCGCACTTGGCCTTATGGCTCGCTGGGCTAGTGCATCACCAGACGGAGATTTAACAGGAGCGAGTTTTCCAGCATGGCTTGTCGACCTGATTCAAAGCAGACACACCCTTGGTCTAGCCGATAAACGCGGAGAATGCATTCATTCAGCCTGTCGGCACTATCATAAATGTTTTGTAGAGAAGTCTGTGCGAGAAGCTCGGCAGGCAGATATTGTTGTTGCCAATCATGCCCTATTAATTCTGCAATCTGTTTTCGCACAAAAGGATGATAGGACTTTATCGAGCAGGTTGATTTTTGACGAAGGTCATCATGTTTTTGATGCAGCAGATAGTGCCTTTAGTAGCGCTTTGACAGCGAGCGAAGCATCAGAGATGCGCAGATGGATTAGAGGGACTGAAGATGGTCTGAAAGGGCGTGCACGTGGATTGCGCAACAGACTCTCCGAATTAATCTCAGGTGATGAGAAGGCGTTGAGCGAGTTGGAGACAGTCATTGATGTCGCTCGTGAATTGCCAAGCCGCGGATGGCAAAACCGAATATCATCTGCAAGCCAGTTTGGCACTGCAGAGACATTTTTTTCAGCTTTGAGAATGTCTTTATATAGCCGTGTTGAGAATACAGAATCGCTCTATGATATCCAAAGTGAGATTTATCCGGCACCGCTGGATATTATAAAAGCTGCTCAAGATTTTGCAGTCGACTTAAAAGCACTTCTAACGCCTCTCCTGCAGCTAGAAGCATCTTTATTATCTATTATCGACCAAAATTCAGAGAGTTTTGATAGCCAGACAAAATCTCGTTTTGAATCCGCTATAAAAAGCCTACAGAGACGTGCAATTATGCCCTTAACTTCCTGGCTGTTACAATTGCAAGATCTTGCATCATCAGAACATGGTGTAACAGGCAGAGATGGATTTGTAGATTGGATGCAAATAGACCGCATTGAAGGCCAAGACAGAGATATTGGCATTTACCGACATTGGCTAGACCCAACCATTCCCTTCAGTGAGGCTGTATTGCAAAAGGCACATGGCGTTGCCATCACGTCAGCCACATTGTGTGATATCAGCCTGCCTACAGATCCTAATTCGGCTAAGCAGGAACACAGCGATAATTGGCAAAGTGCGATGCAGATAACAGGGGCAAACCATCTTTCCCATCCTGCTATATTCAGCATTCATGACTCGCCCTTTGATTATAAAAATCAAACTCGCATTCTGATTGTAACTGATATTGCAAGAGAGCGACCAGCGGCAACTGGCTCTGCTATGGCTGCATTGATGAAAGAGGCCGGCGGCGGAAGCCTTGGTTTATTTACCGCCATTCAGAGGCTTAGAGCGATTTATCCCTATCTTGCAGGTCAATTAGCCTCAGCTGATATCCCATTATATGCCCAGCATATAGACCGGATGAACCTACAAACATTATTGCAATTATTCAGAGCAGATAAAAATAGCTGTTTAATAGGCACCGATGCGGTGCGAGATGGGATAGATGTGCCAGGACAAGCTCTTCGGATGATTTTATATGATAGAGTGCCTTGGCCGCGTCCAGACATGCTTTTTAAAGCGCGCGCCAAATGGATTGGCAAGAATGAGCTGACAGACAGACTCACTAGAATGAAATTACGTCAGGCGTTTGGAAGACTTATAAGAAGAGCAGATGATAAGGGAATATTTGTAATGCTGGATAGCCGTCTTCCAACGCGGCTGACCTCTGCATTTCCATCGGACGTGACGATTGAGCGCTTGCCATTGGCAGATGCCCTTTTTCAGGTCCGTGACTTTCTTGGCCGGCAGGATGAATTATAACATATATGCCCATTAATCTCGCCCGTTAATAAAAAAGCTGGATAGAAATATTCTATCCAGCTTTCAAATATTATTTGCAAAAAGGCAACAGGGTTATTTAGAACCCCATACCGCCCATGCCGCCCATGCCACCCATGTCAGGTGCTGGTGCTGCTGCTTTTGGCTCATCAAGTTCCGCAACCATTGCTTCTGTTGTTACAAGAAGACCCGCAACAGAGGCTGCATTTTGAAGTGCAGAGCGAACGACTTTTGTTGGGTCAATCACGCCAGCCTTAATAAGGTCTGTAAATTCACCTGTCTGGGCATTATATCCGATTGTTGGATTCTCTGCTTCAATCAACTTACCTACAATTACAGAACCATCTGCACCTGCATTATTTGCGATCTGGCGGGCTGGCGCCTCTAATGCCTTGCGAATAATACGAATGCCAACTTCCTGATCTCCATTTGCAGATGCTAGGTTTTCTAGGCTAGCAAGCGCTTTTACCAATGCAACACCGCCGCCAGCAACGATCCCTTCCTGAACAGCAGCTCTGGTTGCATGCATTGCATCATCAACACGGTCTTTGCGCTCTTTAACTTCAACCTCAGTAGCACCGCCTACACGAATAACCGCAACACCGCCAGCAAGTTTTGCTAGACGCTCTTGTAATTTTTCTCGATCATAGTCTGAAGTTGTTTCTTCTGACTGTGCGCGGATTTGATTACAACGTGCTTCAATTTCTTCTTTGTCACCTGCGCCATCAACAATTGTTGTATCTTCTTTGGTGATTTCAACACGCTTAGCAGTTCCAAGCATCTCTAATGTGACACTTTCAAGCTTAATGCCAACTTCTTCAGAAATCACTGTGCCATTTGTTAGGGTTGCGATATCTTCAAGCATTGCTTTGCGTCGGTCGCCAAATCCAGGTGCCTTAACTGCTGCTACTTTTAATCCACCACGAAGCCTGTTTACAACCAATGTTGCTAATGCTTCACCTTCAATGTCCTCTGCAATGATTAGAAGTGGTCTGCTTGACTGCACAACCTTTTCCAATACTGGCAGCATATCCTGAAGATTTGACAGCTTTTTCTCATGCAACAAGATGTATGGATCTTCTAAGCTTGCACGCATCTTTTCGGCATCTGTTACGAAGTATGGCGATAGGTATCCTCTATCAAATTGCATACCCTCAACAACATCTAATTCTGTCTCAAGCGATTTTGCTTCTTCAACAGTGATAACGCCTTCATTGCCAACGCGCTCCATTGCTTCTGCAATCATCTTTCCAATTTCAATTTCACCATTGGCTGAGATTGTGCCAACTTGAGCAACTTCATCAGAAGTGGTGATTTTCTGGGACTGAGATTCAAGAGACTTAACAACTGCCTCAACAGCGATATCAATACCGCGCTTCAGGTCCATCGGGTTCATTCCAGCCGCAACAGCCTTCGCGCCCTCTTGTGCAATTGATTGGGCTAATACAGTAGCTGTAGTAGTTCCATCACCTGCTGTATCATTTGCTTTAGATGCAACCTCACGCACCATCTGCGCACCCATATTCTGGAACTTATCTTTTAATTCGATGTCTTTTGCAACCGTTACACCATCTTTGGTGATACGAGGTGCACCAAACGATTTTTCTAGAACAACATTACGACCTTTCGGGCCTAATGTCACTTTTACTGCGTTGGCCAGTGTATCTACACCTTCCATCATCCTGGTGCGTGCGTCTGATCCAAACTTTACGTCTTTAGAAGCCATTTTTTTCCTCTTTTTCGTCTAATTTTCAAAAAAGTTAATTCATGTAAACTAACGATTAACAAAAATACTTGTTACTGCCAGTTTTTTCTGTGCATTTGTATTATGGGGAAAGAATTAATCCAAAATTCCCATAATATCTGATTCTTTCATTATCAGATAATCTGTTCCGTCAATCTTGACTTCGGTACCAGACCATTTGCCAAATAGAACAGTATCACCTGCTTTTACGTCCAATGGATGTACTTTGCCTTGCTCGTCGCGCGCGCCTGCGCCAGCAGATACAATTTTTCCCTGCATTGGTTTTTCTTTTGCTGTATCCGGTATGATAATACCACCAGCGGTTTTTTCCTCAGATTCAAGACGTTCAACGAGAACGCGGTCGTGAAGTGGTCGGAAATTCATGCCTTCATCTCCAAAAAATTAAAGGTTACGTTTCTAGTTATTTAGCACTCTAATCATAAGAGTGCTAATCATGAATTCGTAAGTGGGCTTTGGTCTGTTATATGTCAAGTATAGCTAGAAAAAAATTTTAGATTTTTTGCGAATTCATCTCTTTAGAGAAAAATATAGCAACATTACCGCTCTTTAAAAAAGGGGCTTTAATCTTGGAGAACATATATGATACTAATCCGCCAAAATCTGGAGTAAAAAGACGGATTATGCATTTACTGAAATTCAATGACAGCACTGATACTAAAATAGTGGCGTACTGGCTTTATGTGATGGCTATTCTGGTAGGGATAATGGTTATCATTGGCGGTATCACACGCCTCACAGGGTCAGGGCTATCTATGGCAGAATGGCGACCGCTAATCGGAACGCTTCCCCCTCTTAATAATGCAGAGTGGATGCGTGTATTTGAGCTTTATAAAAGCACGCCTGAATATCAGCAGCTAAATTTTGGAATGCAAATGGGCGCGTTTAAACAAATATTCTTTTGGGAATATTTCCACCGATTATGGGGACGGCTTCTCGGGCTGGTTTACGTGCTTCCACTGATTTATTTCTTTGTGCAAGGGCGCATTCCTACCGGGTATCGACTTCCCTTAATCGGGCTTGCCTTGGCTGGCGGCTTTCAAGGTGTTGTTGGCTGGTGGATGGTTGTGTCAGGCCTTGCTGACG
>OZSS01000590.1_pt1 | contig 17482 bp, 16 predicted proteins | sample 1779911 | NCBI WGS metagenome assembly OZSS01 (sample SAMEA2603589, study PRJEB24840) | metagenome | biome: Water; feature: Photic zone; material: Seawater sample | place: Mediterranean Sea | collected 2013-11-12 | depth 10 m | reverse complement strand
ACCAATATCTCTTTCTTGTCAGACTCGAAGCCTACGCTTGCTTTGATGTCTTTGAGTATGTTTTCCCATTTCTTTCCTAATGCCGAGTGCATTTAGCGTTCTTCGTGTTTCAAAATCATAGGTATTCACATGATTTATTACACCCAGGAACTGTGTCAGATTTCCCTGTTTGTATTTATCTTTTGTGATTGATTACAAGCAAGCCCTCTTAGCTTTCTAAAATAATCGCAGGCATTTCTTCATTAGAGATTACCCTTTTTTGATCTATTTCCAAAGTGATTCACGCTTCGTGTAATTTATAAATCAAACTTCAAGTAGAAAAAGTTGAATTAAATTTAGTATATCTGAGGGAGATGCACCAACGAAGTGTAAAGCCTATAGATATCGCTATGCCTACTACTAAAGAATTAAAGGAATTTGAAGACCCATTAGGAGACTATCTATATAAGAACTTAGAAAAAACTTATATCAATTATGATGGTTTAAAGAATATTAGAAAAAATGAGTTAGAAAAATTATTAAAGCAGAAGACTGATTGGTTTTTTAAGTTATCGGCTGCTTACAATGAATACAAAGATAAGGATTTCCACTTATGTAAAAGTACATTCAAAACTGATATTGGGGTCTTCAATGATGATTACAAAAAGGCAGTTAAGAGACTTACAAGATACTTAAGTGAACATTTAAAAATTAAAGGAATCTTTATAACTGAGAATGACCATAAATTTAAGAACTTCCATCTCCATGCCTTTCTTATTTTGCCCAGGAAGCACTCTATAAAGACCTACAGGAAGCTTTTAAGAAAGAAATGGGAAAACATACTCAAAGACATCAAAGCAAGCGTAGGCTTCGAGTCTGACAAGAAAGAGATATTGGTCGAATTATCTCAAGATTACATTCAAGCTAACGGGTGGTTCTTGTATGTAACAAAGCTAACCAAAAATGGTTTTGGGGTAAGCACAAAGGCTTATAGTTCTGTGTGGCATGCAAAGAGTTTAGGGCTTTCAAAGCATTGGCTAAGAGATCGCCTGCCTAGCAGGCGTTGCCGATCAATCTACAAGCTACATCAACTCGACTGGGCATTAAACTATTTATTCAATCGGCAGAAAATCTTGTGCTTTAATTAGAAGTGCCGTGGCCTCCGCTTAAATCCCTAGCTCAAAAAATTTCTCCGCATCTCTTTTAGTCGCTAATCCGTCGTAGTATTTCTTAAGAACAATCGGGCTGTTTCCCATGTCTTTGGAGGTTGCTTCTGCATTTTCTGAGAAGGCGTATCTGTAAGAGCCGAATGTGTGTCTTAGGATATTGCTACTCCATTCAATTTCTGTCGCTACTTTTAGCCTATCGAAGCGCTTGCGGAAGTTTTTTGGATAGGGATCAGTAAGATTTTTATCTCTACAGTAATTTAAAAGTTTAGCAGCATTTTCTTGGACAGTGATGTGCCGACGACTGGATGTCTTAGCAATTCTTGCATCAATATTTATGCTCACTGCATTTTCATCAAAGCGAACCTTATCCCAAGAAAGATCGCAGGCTTCGCAGTTTCTTAGCCCACACAGCATTATTAGAGTTATATAGAGAAGGAGCGCTTCATGATCCTTAAGAGCCACAGTTTCGATGACAGTTTTTGCATCTTCGATGGTAAAAAACCGAGGAGTCTCTTGTATTATTTTAATTTTTTCGTACCTACGAAGGGGATTTTTGCTTACCCAATCTTGCTTGAGGCAGTAGTTGAAGAACTTTTTATAAACTCTTTGTCTATTATTTTGGGTTTGATCGGCGACTTTACCTTTTTGAATGAACTTAGACAGATCTGCCTCCTGGATACTTGAAGTAAGGTAGTAGCTATACTCCTTAACGAATGGCTTCATTACAGTTTTAATTTCTCTAGTCGTATTCTTTGATATCCCGACTCGTTTCTTTTCGGATAAGTAATGCTCGTAGGCCTCACTAACGCTTTTCTCTTCCTCTGGCTTATGGTGAAGATAAAAGTCAACAACTTGACTTAAGCTCACTTTTTTTGGGATTTTATCAAAAGCAGCAGTAGCATCATTGACCTGCTTATGAGTCAGTGTGGTGTTGATGTTGTTTTGCTTTGACCGTGCTGCGTCCTCTTGCTTCTGTAAGGTATCAATAAATCTTTCGGCTTCCCAACGATGTTTGAATTTTTTATCGAGGTGTTCTTTGTGAAGTGTTCCAGTTACACGGTAATGCGTCGTACCACTGGTGTTTTTAGCCTTTTTAAGAGTATAGCATACAATCTTGTTATTTCTGTCTGTTGTAGAGATGCGTAGCGGCTTTCTCATGCTTCTTAGTAAAGCAGTTACAGATCATATGTCGATAAAATTTGTCTTTTATTTGGCTTACTATTTACTGTCCTTTTTATATAAAATTTATAAATTATTGTTTATCAACTATTAAGCTCCCGTAGTTCAATGGATAGAGCAGCGGTTTCCGAAGCCGACGGCTCCATCGCCTACTACCACGCCGACGAACTCGGCTCCACAATAGCTTTGACTGATTCCAGCGGAACCCTCACCGACGAGTTCGCTTATTTACCTTATGGAGCCGTCACCCGCACCGAAACCACTCAAACCCCCTGTTTTATTGGGTTTAAAAATAAAAATGAAAAAAAGTGCGCTTTTGAGTAACAGATCAGAGGGTGCCTGCGTATTAATGATTGTAGTCACTCTACTACCTTGTCGTGCAACCCACAGCACCATCGCCGACAAGATGATTTCAGCCCGCCATTTGGCGGGCTTTTTTTTATCTCTCTAGCTTGCAACCTACAAAGTGTGTAAGTTCCCCCCCTTCTCGATTGACTTACTCGTGTTCTGATTCATTATCAGAGCAGTGAATCGTTTAACCTAGGAGAAACAAATGGCTTATGAACTACCGGCGTTGCCGTATGCGTATGATGCGTTAGAGCCGCATATCGACGCGAAAACAATGGAAATCCACCACACAAAACACCACCAGGCGTATATCACGAAAGCGAATGCGGCACTGGAGGGTACTGAATTTGCAGATCTTCCCGTGGAAGAACTCTGCGCTCGATTGGGCGAACTGCCTGAGGCGAAACGCGGTGCGGTTCGTAACAATGGCGGTGGTCATGCCAATCATTCGCTTTTCTGGGAGATTCTCTCTTCGGAATCTTCGGCGCCAAGTGCCGAGCTGCAGGCGGCGATCGATAGTGCTTTTGGCAGCATGGAGGGCTTCAAGGAAACGTTCGCCAATGCAGCTGCCACTCGTTTTGGGTCTGGCTGGGCGTGGTTGTGCAAAAACGATGACGGTAGCGTGAGCGTGACGTCAACGGCCAATCAGGACAACCCCTACATGGCGGATGTCGAAGGTGGAACTCCCATCCTTGGATTGGATGTTTGGGAACATGCCTACTACCTTAACTATCAGAATCGTCGGCCAGACTACATCGCGGCGTTCTTTGATGTGGTGAACTGGGATAAAGTTTCTGCGCTCTACGCAGGCTAACGCAACATTCCTAGATAACAAAAAAGCCCGATCGAATGGTCGGGCTTTTTTATTTTCCACCATGAAATAGGGATGGGCAAGTGGTTCATTCGGGGAAAGAAAAAGAAAATTGGCTCCTGCGGTTGGATTCGAACCAACAACCAAGTGGTTAACAGCCACCTACTCTACCATTGAGCTACGCAGGAATCTGCCAAAGGTCAAAAAAGGTACATGAAACCGTCTGGAAGTCAACCATTCCAAATCGACTTTTTACGTAAAAGAGCGCCGACCCTGTATCGCTTCAGATAAGGTGGCGGCGTCTGAATATTCAATCGCACTTCCGGCTGGCAGACCCAATGCCATCCGACTGAGCTGAATGCCACGCGGTTCGAGCAGTTCGCGCAGATAGTGCGCAGTGGCTTCGCTCTCCACATCCGTTCCTAGTGCGATCAATACTTCCTTGATGCCTTCCGGCTGCAACCGTTCCAGCAACGCTTCCACCCGTAAATCAGCCGCCCCCACCCCTTGAATCGGTGAAAGCCGCCCCATTAAAGCATGATATCGACCCTTAAAGCCGCCAGAGCTTTCAATCTTGAGAATATCACTCGGAGCCTCAACCACACACAAAACGTGCCCTTCTGCTCGTTCTCCCGTGCAAATACGACACGGATTGACGCGCCCTTCGGTGATTCCACCACACCGCTCACAGCAAACAATGCCCTCATCTGCTTCCAGCAGTGCATTCGCGAGCAACCGCATGAGCCCGCGTTGATCCTCGACCAGCATAAACGCCATCCGCTCGGCGGTTCGCCGCCCAATACTAGGCAGTCGACTTAATGCCGCTACTAAATTATCGAGTAAAATATTCAGCGCATTTCCTCGTTAGAAAGGTAATTTCATATTACCCGGCAAATTCATCCCCTGCGTCAGCGACCCCATCTCTTTATTCATCGCATCTTGGGCTTGATCGAGCGCACCCTGCACGGCTTTCTGAACGGCTTGTTCAAGCTGCTTGGCATTGCCTGCCACCACCTGCGCCTCATCGAGTTGAATCGATTGAATTTTCATATCACAAGAGACTTCAACCCGCACCCCATCATGCTCATACGATACCTTGGTTTTCGCGAGAGCCTTCTGCTTTTTCTTCATATTCTTCTGCAGATCAGCCGCCTGCTTCATCATTTTCATCATGTCCATAAAGGGACTCCTTCTCTACGTTCTAATATCTGTTATACGTCCGTTAAAAATCTCAACCACTTCTTTGACCACCGGATGCTCATATTCTACCTGATCTAGTTCGGCACTCAATGCAATCGGCATCGGTTCTTCGATCGGATGATCGGTGGGTAACACCTGCGGGTTCTCTCCCACCAACGGACGAAATTGCAGTTGGAACTTCTGTCCGATTTTTTTCTCAATTGAACGACTCAAGGCAATCTGCAAGCGATGTTCCTTGAACCGTTCCACTTCCGACGCGAATTCGGGATCATATCCAATCACTAAGATGTTATTTTCCAAGGCAATCGGCACTGTATCATGAAGATAGCTTTTAGAGAGCGAGTCAGCTTTTGCGGCGGCATCGGTGATATGCGGCCAATCGGTAATGAGTGCTTGAACATCCACCGTAATCTGATTATGGGATCGTTCTATCGGCACCTCAACTACCGGTTCTGCAGGCACGTCTGGCACCTCTTCAACTGGTTTTGACTCCGCTGTTTTCGCTTCAAGAATAGGTTCATCCGGTTTCGATTCCGGCTTTTTTGTGGGTTGCATTTCTTCTTCGACCTGCAACGGAGCGGTTTCGGTTAGGCTATACCCTTTTTTTTTTAGGGTCGCTATTTCCACCATCAGTTCATTGAGCGTAACGGTTTCGGCTGCACGCGCACAGCGAATCAGTCCGGTTTCAAGCAGGGTCCGCTTCGAAAGCGCATACCGCATCCGTCCATCCGTTTCAACCAATCCATCAATCACCCGTAAAATTCGTCCGGCATCCGTCTGCTTCACCTGCGCCTGCAAAGATGCCAATTGCGATTCAGGCAACTCCAAGGCCGATGCGGCATCATCACCATACGAGACCACCAGCAGGTTTCGATAGAGGTCCAGCAACTCCATCACAATTCGTTGCAAATCTTTGCCGGCCTGATCCATCTGCGCAATCAACGACATAATACCCGCTACATTGTTGGTAAGAATGGCCGTTGATACCTGCTCAAGCCTTTCTCGAGAAACCAATCCAAAGACCGCTAGTACATCCTCTTCCGTTATATCTTTACCCCGAAAAGAGATCAACTGATCGAGAGCCGACTCCGCATCGCGCAAGCCCCCTTCTGCCCCGCGAGCAATCGCGATCAGCGCATCTTCCGTGATCTTGATCCCCTCTTCTTCGCAACCCTTGCGCAGACGACCCGCAATATCCTGAATCGAAATCCGGCGTAAATCAAACCGCTGACAACGGGAGAGAATCGTAGGCAAGACTTTATGCACATCGGTGGTCGCAAAAATAAATTTAATATGTGCAGGCGGCTCTTCTAAGGTCTTGAGCAGGGCATTGAACGCCGCCGTAGAGAGCATATGCACCTCATCGATAATATAGATCTTATATTGCCCTCGGGTCGGCGCATAACGAGCGTTATCGCGCAAATCACGCACTTGATCAACGTTGTTATTCGAAGCCCCATCAATCTCGATCACATCCAGACTATTGCCCGCCATCACTTCACGACACGCATCGCACGTATCACATGGGATTGGAGAGGGTCCTTTTTCACAAGTAAGCGCTTTCGCCAAGATACGCGCCGTTGTCGTTTTTCCGGTGCCTCGCGATCCAACAAACATATACGCATGAGCCACCCGCTCCTGCTCAATCGCATTGACGAGGGTGCGGGTTACATGTTCCTGCCCCACCACGTCGCTAAACTGCTGGGGTCTCCATTTTCGTGCTAAAACTTCGTAGGCCATCACTGCATTCGTTTAAAAGGCAGAGTCTATCCAAGCCACCCCTCTCAAGCAAGCCCTGCCCTTCAGGAATCTCACTTACAAAAAGAAGAACTCCGTAAATAATGTTGGATAAATGATTCACAACTTCGTATCTTGCACCCTCCTTGACGAACGGAGCTGAAAGACCATGTATGACCCGAAACCGGTAGAACTTGCCAACCAATTTCACCAAGCCACCTATGCCGCACCCCCAACGGTGCAAGCCTATGCACCGGGTCGCATCGAAATCTTAGGAAATCATACCGATTATAACGCAGGAACCACGCTCTCCACCGCGATCAATCGCGGTACCGCCGTAATACTCTCGCCCTCCGACACCCCCGGCGTGAACCTCTCCGCTGCCAACCTCAATCAATCCGTTCATTTTAACCCCACCACCGATGAGACGCTAAGCGAGGAATTTCAATGGGCCAATTATGCGAAAGGCGTCTTCAATCTGCTGCGTCCACATGGCATCGAAGTCGACAACGTGAACTGCACCTTTGCAGGCTCCATTCCGATGGGAGCCGGACTTTCCAGCTCCGCCGCCCTCGAAGTGGCAACCGCGTTTGCCCTCATCGAATATGCAGGGGGTCAACTCGATCCCATTACGGTCGCAAAAGTTGCCCAAGCCGCAGAACAACGGTTTGCCGGTTGCAACTGCGGGCTGCTCGACCAGTTTTCCAGCATCTTTGGCATTCCCTCGGGGCTGATCTATTCCGACTTCCGCACCCTCGAAACGGCATCCATAGCCCTGCCAACCGAAGCGCGCTTTATTATGATTAACCCGCATATCCAACACGCGTTGGCAGCATCTCCCTATAACGAACGACGCATCAGTTGCGAAAAAGCCGCAGCGCAATTCAATGAATGGCTCGACCATCCAGTCGAAGCCCTGCGAGATGTGTCGTGGGAAGACTTCACCCAATACCGCGATCGGATCGACCCCGAAGCAGCACAACGCGCTGAACATGTCATTGCAGAAATCACCCGCGTTGCACAAGGCATTGAGCACCTTGAACAACACGATCTCAACGCGTTTGGACAACTCCTCTATGATTCGCACGAAACCTCCCGCACCGCCTTCGAAAACTCCTGCCCCGAACTCGATACCGTCGTCGAAGCCGCCCAACAAGCCGGAGCCCTCGGAGCCCGCCTTTCGGGGGGCGGCTGGGGCGGCAGTGTTGTCGTTCTCGCCCGTGAAGCCGAAGCAGAAACGCTCACTGAATCGATTCTAGAGACCTGTCGTCAAAAAGGATTTCAAGCGACGGCCGAGATCACCATCCCCTCTGCAGGCGCCCAGATCATTAACCCCTCATTCAAGCAGGAGATCCTATGAAAATTTTAGTTGCCGGTGGGGCCGGATATATCGGAAGTGTAACCACACAGATGTTGTGCGATGCCGATCATCAGGTGGTCGTGTTTGATAACCTCGAACGCGGCTACCGCCCAGCGGTCGATCCACGAGCTCACTTCATTCAAGGCGATCTCCGCAATAAACAGGATATTCAATCCGCGCTCGAGGTCGAACAACCGGATGCCATCATTCATTTTGCCGCTTATATTGAAGTCGGTGAATCCATGAAAGAGCCCCTTCCTTTCTTCGAGAACAATGTAACCGGTTCACTCAACCTCATGCAGGCCATGGTAGAAACAGGCTGTAAAAAACTCATCTTTTCTTCCACCTGTGCCACCTACGGAACCCCCGAAAAAATTCCAATGGATGAATCTCTGCCGCAACACCCCGAAAGCGTCTACGGTGAATCAAAACTGCTCTGCGAAAAAATCTTTCAATGGGCGGAAAAAATTCACGGTGTGGAGTGTGTCTTCCTACGCTACTTCAACGCGTGCGGAGCCACCGAAGCCTATGGCGAAGCCCATATTCCTGAAAGCCATCTCATTCCGCTCATCCTACAAGTGGCACAAGGTAAACGAGAAAAAATTTATATCTTCGGCGATGATTATGAAACGCGCGATGGAACCTGTGTACGCGACTATATCCATATTAAAGACCTCGCACAGGCGCATATTCTCGCCCTCAAGCCAGAAATACGAGGGGCGTATAATCTCGGAAATGGGGGCGGATATACCGTGAAAGAAGTGATCGATGTCTGTCGCAACGTAACCGGACACCCCATTCCAGCCGAAGTACAACCGCGGCGCGAGGGCGACTGTACTATCCTCGTCGCCGATGCCACCAAAGCACACCATGAACTGGGCTGGGATCCACAATACCCCGATCTTGAAACCATCGTTAAAACGGCATGGGCATGGCATCAAGCACACCCAAATGGATATTCACCGGAGTAATCTATGAAATATATAATTCTCGTTCTGCTCTTTATTCAAAGCCTCTCCGGCGCACAAAATCGGCCAGAACCCGACCAACTCGTGCTATACAAAACAACCGAACAGACCCCTCTCAAGCTCCACGTATTTTTGCCCGACTCGGTGCAGTCCGGCGACCCTCGCCCCGCTATTCTCTTTTTCTTTGGGGGCGGATGGAACAACGGCTCTCCAACCCAATTCTACCGACAAGCCCAGCATATTGCCGATCGAGGGATGATCGCATGCGCTGCCGAGTACCGCGTGAAAAACCGCGATGATGTCCAACCCGATAGCTGCGTTATGGATGCCAAGTCAGCCATGCGTTACCTTCGTGAACACGCTTCCGATTGGAATATCGATCCCAATCGAATTGCCGCTTCTGGCGGATCTGCAGGCGGACACCTTGCCTTAGCCACCGCCACCTTGACTGAAATGAATGACCCACAAGATGACCTTTCCCTTTCGACCATTCCAAACGCCTTGATTCTTTTCAATCCCGTCTTAGATACATGGCTTTACGCTGGCTCACGTTTAGGTGATCTCGCCAACCGACTTTCGCCGCTTCAATATATCCAACCGGATATGCCACCTTCGCTGATCATGCACGGCACCTCAGACGCGACCGTTCCGCACACGCAAGCGGTCGATTTTCAGAAAGCGATGAAAGAGCAAGAAAACCGTTGCGAACTCAAGCTTTATGAAGGAATGCCACACGGCTTCTTCAACCAAACCAAATATGATGAAACTATTGAAGAGGCGACGCTCTTTTTACGCTCACTCAACTGGATTGAATGAACACGTTTTTCGTTCGTAAACCGAAAACCGATCCGGTAGGTTTTGCCGCTTATTGAGGTACTTTATGGACGATCCAAATGTAGACGCCTATATTCCCGCCGTCATGGCAAAACGAGCGGAAGCATCTGGCATTCGAAAGGCGAACCGCGATCTGCTGAGTGCGCTCTTTCTCGCCATTCAAGCGGGTGCATTTATCGCCTTCGGAGCTGCTTTCTTCACGCACGTGATTCACGACAGCTCGCTGGGCCTCGGGCTTGCTAAATTACTCGGGGGGCTTGCCTTCTCGCTCGGTCTCATCCTCGTTATTATTGCCGGAGCCGATCTATTCACAGGCGATACGCTCATGGTCATGGCTTGCTACAGCGGCTCCATCCGTATTTCACAAATGCTTCGAAGCTGGCTGATTGTTCTCATGGGTAATTTAATCGGCGCAATTGCCATCGTCATGCTCGTTTTTCTCAGCGGACATTGGCTCCACAATCAAGGTGCCGTGGGGCAAGTGGCGCTTGAAATCGCAGCCGCTAAAACCTCGCTCAGCTTCACCGAAGCCTTCGCGAGTGGGATGCTCTGCAATATTCTCGTCTGTCTCGCTATCTGGCTCTGCTACAGCGCACGGTCCGTAACCGATAAGATTCTCGCGATTATTTTTCCCATCACCGCCTTTGTCGCGATGGGATTTGAGCACTCCATTGCCAATATGTACTTTATTCCCGCCGGACTCTTTCTTGTGAATCATCCTGATTTTCTGGTGCAACCTGCCGACATCGCCGTTCACACCCTCACGCTGAAAGGGGCCTTAAATAATCTGATACCCGTCACCATTGGCAACATGGTAGGTGGTGCCATCTTTGTGGGCTCGGTCTATTGGATCCTCTATTTACGCAGCGGAGCACCCACCCCAAAAGCGGGAGCAGACGCATGAACCTTGACCCCACTCAACTCGCCGATTGGCAAATCGCAGAAGCCGCTGAAACCCAGATGCAGGCGATCGAAACCATCGTAAAAAAACTAGGCGTGGAAACCGATGAATGGATTCCGCAAGGCAAAGGTATTGCAAAACTCAATGCTCAAACGCTCTGGAACCGCCTTCAATCCAACCCCATTGGAAAATATATTGATGTAACCGCGATTACACCCACCCCCTTAGGTGAAGGCAAAACAACCACCACTCTTGGACTGGTTGAAGGGCTGGCCTGTCTCGGTAAAAAATCGGTCGGAGCCATCCGGCAACCGAGTGGCGGACCCACCTTCAACATCAAAGGATCTGCTGCTGGTGGCGGACGAGCCCAATGCATCCCCCTCGCCCCCTTCGCCCTCGGATTAACGGGCGACATCGACGCCATTACCAACGCACACAATCTCTGCATGGTCGCCCTCACTGCGCGTATGCAACATGAACACAACTACGATGATAAACGTCTCGCGCAAATCGGTATCCCCCGGCTGGATATCGATCCCACCCAAGTTCAAATCAAATGGGCCATCGACTTCTGCGCACAAGCCCTACGTAACATCACCATCGGGCAAGGTGGCAAGATGGATGGATTCGAGATGGAGTCGGGATTCCAAATCACCGTCTCCAGTGAATTAATGGCCATTCTAGCCATTGCCGAAGATCTCACCGACATGCGCCAGCGTATCGCCCGCATGGTCGTGGCTTTCAGCACCGATGGACGCGAAATCACCACAGCCGATCTCGAAGTCGATGGCGCCATGACCGCCCTGATGCTTGAAACCTTCAACCCAACCCTCGTGCAATCCCTCGAAGGCAATCCCGTGCTCGTTCATGCCGGCCCATTCGCCAATATTGCCATTGGGCAAAATTCGGTTATTGCCGATAAAATCGGCGTTCGCCTCGGCGACTATCTCGTTACCGAAAGCGGTTTTGGAGCCGATATTGGTTTTGAAAAATTTTGGAATCTTAAATGCCGCTACTCTGGGCTTACCCCCGATGCTGTCGTTATTGTCGCTACCGTTCGAGCGCTAAAAATGCATGGCGGCGGTCCAGATGTAAAACCCGGAAAACCATTGGATCGCGCCTACATCGAAGAAAACGTACCCCTGCTCCAAGCAGGCTGTTCCAATCTGATCGCCCATATTCAGACCGTTTTAAAAAGTGGATCCAACCCTGTTGTCTGTATTAATAGCTTTCATACCGATACCCAAGCCGAACATGCGCTTATTAAGCAAGTTGCGGAAGAAGCCGGCGCACGCTGTGCCGTTTCGGAACATTGGTTAAACGGCGGTGAAGGTGCCAAAGAACTCGCTCAACAGGTGATTGATGCAGCCGAAGAACCCAACACATTTTCCTTTCTCTATGAGACCGATACACCCATTCAAATACGGGTCGAAAAAATTGCAACCGAGATTTATGGAGCAACAGGCGTCGATTGGTTACCAGATGCACAAGAAAAATTAAAACGGTTCGAAGCAGATCCTGCAGCAGTCGCCTTAGGCATCTGTATGGTGAAAACCCATTTAAGCCTCTCTCATGACCCAACCCTTAAAGGGGCCCCAACGAGTTGGCGACTGCCGATTCGAGACCTTTTAATCTACCGTGGAGCTGGGTTTATTGTTCCAGTAGCGGGTGATATTAAACTCATGCCGGGAACCGGCTCGAATCCTGGATTTCGGCGCATTGATGTGGATACCCATACTGGGAAAGTGACCGGTCTATTTTAACCGTTTTCGGAAGCGAACTCCTTGAGACGAGTTAGGTCTACAAACTCCAACACTGACGCATGCGTGGCATCTAAACGAATTTGAGGTGCGCAATCCGCATTAAAAGCCTGTATCCAGCGCGATAGACACAAACACCAATAATCCCCTGCTTCCAATCCTGGAAAACTAAACTCTGGACGAGGTGTCGAAAGGTCATTCCCATGTTCCTTCGAAAACATCAGAAAATCTTCGGTCATGAGCGCGCATACCGTGTGCATGCCAGTATCATCCGCACAGGTATCGCACTTCCCTTTCCGGAAAAAACCTGTAACAGGATCTGACGAACAAACCATTAAGGGACCGCCTAAAACATTTTTAGCCATCGTATGCTCCTACCGGTTCTTCTTCATCCCCATAGACACGAATCGTATCATATTGTGTGGTTCGTTGCGCAGGTACATAGCCCGCTTCGCGAATCATATTCACGACTTGATCTTCCGTAACGCCATATTCTAAACCAGTGGCACTCACCACCTCTTCGGTCATCAATACCCCGCCATAATCATCTGCACCAAATTGCAGTGCCAACTGAGAAACATCCGGCCCTTCAGTGACCCAACCCGCCTGCAAGTGCGGGATATTATCCAAAATGATGCGAGCCATTGCCACCATCCGCAAATAATCCGTTCCGTTCATCAAACGCGGACAATCTAACTTGGTTTTATTCGGAGAAAAACTCCAAGGAATAAAGGCAGTGAAGCCGCCAGATTTATCTTGTTGATCTCGTACCTTTATCAAATGTTCAACCCGCTGGGCGCCGGTTTCACCAAAGCCATACACCATGGTAGCCGTCGTTTTCATTCCAATCGAATGAGCGTCATCATGTAAATCTAGCCACGCTTGTGAACGCGTTTTTTTAGGGCTGATGGCTTTTCGAATATCATCCACCAACATCTCTGCACCCCCCCCCCGGTAATGATTGTAACCCAGCCGCTTGTAAACGTTTTAAACACTCCTTAATCGTAATATTTTCTTCCGCCGCAATGAACTCGATTTCGGTTGGTGATAATGAGTGAATCCAAATATCTACATTATCTCGAATCAAACTCAGACATTTCTCGTAATAGTCTAATTTCAAATCCGGGTTCAATCCGCCCTGAATCAAGATTTGAGTGGCCCCTGCTTCGGCTGCTTTTCTCGCCTCTTCCAAAATTTGTTCCGGTGTTCGGGTATAGCCCCGCTTGTTTTCTGGGTTGGTATAAAAGGCACAGAATTTACAATCCACCACACAGACGTTGGTCGTGTTTAAATTCTTATCAAATACATAGGTTGCCAGATCACCCGGAACTGCAAGCGCCCGTTTTTTCGCCGCCACACGACCCAATTCTTGGAAAGGGGCTTCGTCCATAAGGATCGTCGCATCCTCTGCATTAATCCGTTCCCCTGATTCCACGCGATCCAAAATCGGTTTCCAACGCGTTGAAACGGTCGGCATGGGAGGCAACGCCTTCACATCCGGCTGCCCTTCAAGTTGATCATAGGCACTATTCGTCAACACCGGTGTATGCCCATGATTCACTAAAAACTCTTCCATCTCTTCCGCCGTGAAGAACTTCTGGCTTTGAGGAGCCCCGCCCTCCTTCGCAATCCGTTCATTCAAGCTGGTACCCCCAATGTCATCCACCCCGCTGTGCGTCAAAACGCCCAATAGTTTCCGATCCATATAATTTACCAACATCCGTACATGCGGAAAATTATCACAATAGATGCGCGACAAAGCCGCCACACGCACTTGACGATCTCCAGTTGGACTATATTTAACACCGAGCGCTTTTCCATTCGCTTGGAAAGGCAACGGAATAACCGCTTGGAAACCTCCGGTCTCATCCTGTAATGAGCGCAGACGCGAGAGATGATCAATCAGATGCTCATCTTTCTCTATATGACCAAAGAGCATCGTTGCATTCGTTGGAATTCCCTGCGCATGAGCTTCCCGATGAACATCTAACCAATGCTGCGCTAGAATCTTCGTAGTCGCGACTTTTTTGCGCACATCCGGATGAAAAATTTCTGCTCCACCCCCAGAAATTGAACCAAACCCCTTCGCGGTTAATCGTTCCAAGCACTCTTTCACTGAAATGCCTGCATTCCCTGCAATCCAATGAATTTCAACCGCCGTCATACCTTGCAGCAAAACACCTGGTAGCATTTCACGGGATAAAGCGAATAGATCTTCATAATATCCAATATCCAGCTCTGGAATCATTCCACCCACAATATGCAGGTCGGTTAGGTTGTGCCCCTGTGCTTTTTCTAAATCTTTTCGCGCATCTTCAAGCGTTGTGACATACGCATCAGGCGCATTTTCATCTCGATAAAACGAACAGAGTTTACATTTCACGACGCATAAATTGGTCGGATTCAAATTATGACTGTGCACATAATACACTTTGTTTCCATGCCGCGCCCGCTGAATTTCGTTGGCACGTGCCATCAGTTCTGCCGTCGGCATATGCTTGAGCATATCTAATGCTTCTTCATCACTTATTCGTTGCTGCACAAATTCACTCATTTGACTTCCTCGCCATTGACTGCTGTCTCTTTATCATTCTCTTGCGAATGGAACCGAATAAAATCGATCAAAAAATAACGATTCACCGCCGCACACATTATACAATCGCTCGGATTCGAATAAATTAACGTAAAAAAGCAAAAAAAGTGTGATAGATAAGCGCCTTGATTCCGCCGAACTCATCACCTACGTTGAGCAGATGCAAACACGACGAATTATAAACGCCCGTATCGTAAACGAAAATCAGATTCAAACCGGCGATCTGCTCATCCGAAATGGACGAATTGAATCCATCGCTTCCTCCATTGAGGGCAGCGCAAACGAAACCGTCTTTGATGCAGCGGGCAAATTAGTGTTGCCGGGTATGATCGATGTGCATGTCCATTTCCGAGAACCCGGCCTTGAAGCCAAAGGCACCATCGCCAGCGAGAGTCGCGCAGCGGTAGCCGGCGGGATTACCTCCACCATGGAAATGCCCAACACCAAACCAGCCGCCGTAACCCTTGCCGCTCTCGAAGAAAAATATACCCTTGCCGCCGAAACCTCACACACCAACTATTCATTCTATCTCGGTGCATCCAACCATAACCTCGATGAACTCCTCACCCTCGATCCGGAATGGGTCTGCGGCGTAAAATTATTTTTAGGATCTTCAACAGGCAACTTGGTTGTGAACAGAGAAGAACAAATTGATCAGATATTTAAACAAGTCAAGGTACCCATTGCCCTGCACTGCGAAGTCGATCAAATTATTCGTGATAACGAGCAAGCGGCACTCGAAAAATATGGCGAACAGATCCCCTTTAGAGAACATGGCAATATTCGATCATCCGAAGCCTGCTGGTTATCCACAAAAGAGGCGGTTGCTCGGGCAAAAGCATATGACACTCAAATTCATATTCTGCATATGACAACCGCTCGAGAATTAGAATTTTTTGAACCCTCAGCAGTCGCAGATAAAAAGATAACCGTTGAAGCATGTCCTCATCATTTATGGTTCTCTGAAGACGATTACGATCAGCTCGGTTCACGTATAAAATGCAATCCGGCCATCAAAACAGCAGCAGATAGAAAAGCCCTGCGAGAGGCACTAAAAACAGGTTTGATCGATACGGTAGGAACGGATCATGCCCCCCATTTATTGGATGAAAAACAACACACCTATTTCAAGGCTCCCTCCGGCATGCCCGTGGTGCAAAGCGCCCTTCCGGTTCTCTTCGAATTCATGACACCCGAACAGATCGTACAAAAAACCGCACACAACCCTGCAACCATCTATCAAATCGCAGAGCGGGGCTTCATTCGTGAAGGCTACCACGCAGACCTCACACTCATCGACCCCGATGCACCGCACACCGTATCCAACGAAAACATCCTCTACCACTGCGGCTGGTCTCCCTTTGAAGGGATCACCTTCAGCGCCACCGTTGCCGCCACCTTCGTCAACGGCCAACTCGCCTATCACAAAGGAACTCCCAACGAATCAACTCGCGGAATGCGACTCCGTTTCAACCGATGAAGCTCCCCTTCACCTCCTATAAAGATTTCATGATTGAACGCCACGGTGCGCCGCTTCACCGCGTTCCGATCGACTTTAACTTTGGCTGTCCCAACCGGGAAGCCGACGGATCAGGCGGCTGCACCTTCTGTAATCTCCGGGGATCGGCCGCCGTTCAAACCCTCGGCACCGAAACCGTCGAAGAACAAATGCAAGTCGCCATCGATTTTGCCCGACGCCGATATGGTGCCAAAAAATTTATGGCCTATATCCAAGCCTTCTCTGCCACCTTCGGAGCATCCCAACAACCTCTATATCTCAATCTACTTGATCAATTTCCCTTCACAGCCGTTAGCATCGGCACCCGCCCCGACTGCATCACCCCACAAGCCCTCGACTTCCTCATCGAACTCAATCGCCATATCGAAGTTTGGGTGGAACTCGGTGTACAAACCATCCACGATGCCACCCTCGAACGCGTTCATCGCGGACACGACTGGGCCAGCAGCGAACGTGCCATTGAGCTTCTTCATCAAGCAAATATACCCATCGCCCTCCACGCCATTCTCGGTCTACCCGGCGAAACCGCCACCGATTTTCAAGCAACCGCCGACCGCTTCGCTCAACTGCCCATACAAGCCGTAAAAATCCACAACCTCCACATTGAGAAAGGAACCACCCTAGCCCTCGAGCATGCCCTCACCCCCCTCCCCGTTTTCAATGAATATACCTTTGGCGAACATCTGATTGATTTTATCCGCCGTATGCCACCCACCCTCCCGATCATGCGCTTAACCACCGATACGCTCGATCATGAACTTATCGCCCCCCGCTGGCAGATGGATAAACAAAAATTTCGGAACTATATCATTGCCCAAATGGAAGCCCGAGAATGGCGGCAAGGTGATCTTTTCCCCGCATACACTCATACTGAGCCCCCCACCGAACTCACCATTCATCCCGTTATCACCGACGATGGATCAACCACCTTCTGGAATGATCACGTAAAAGAACATTATCATACCCGTACCGGAGCCCACCTCGAAGCCGAAGAAAAATATGTCCAACCTGCCCATCTTCATGAACTACTTCAAAACAAACCCCTCCACCTGCTCGATATTTGCTTTGGACTCGGCTACAACAGCCATGCCGCACTTAACGCCGCCATCGGTGCTGCTCACCCC
>OZSS01000589.1_pt1 | contig 17502 bp, 13 predicted proteins | sample 1779911 | NCBI WGS metagenome assembly OZSS01 (sample SAMEA2603589, study PRJEB24840) | metagenome | biome: Water; feature: Photic zone; material: Seawater sample | place: Mediterranean Sea | collected 2013-11-12 | depth 10 m | reverse complement strand
GCGCTCGTTGGTATTCTTTTGGAAAAACTTTTACAAAGTGGTTTAGTTCTGAGCTCCAATTTTTTAGTATTTTTTTTGCCAACTGACTTCCAGTATTGTCATAGTGTTCTTTTATTAATTTTTTCAAAATTATTTCGTCGGGTTCACCTTTGTGCCAAAGGTCTCTACTCAAGATACCTTCCTGAATATTTTTTGGTTCAAGTGGCACAAGGTCCACCATTGCCTGATTGCATCTAAGAGCAAACTTTTTATCGGTGTTATAAACGTATGCTACCCCCCCAGACATTCCAGCCGCAAAATTACGGCCCGTCTCTCCTAGAATGACAACCGTACCTCCAGTCATATACTCACAGCCATGATCGCCAACCCCTTCTACAACAGCCTCGGCTCCGGAAAGTCTTACACAAAATCTTTCACCCGCGACACCAGAGAAAAACGCCTTACCAGACGTCGCTCCATATAAAACTGTGTTTCCTACTATGATATTATCTTTTGCAGGCCCGACAAACTCCGCGGATGGCTTGACAATTATGGTTCCCCCAGATAAACCCTTTCCTGTATAGTCATTAGCTTCTCCAGTGAGGTCCAATGTAACTCCATTAATGAGAAAAGCACCGAAAGATTGTCCGCCTGTGCCTTCGCATTTGATATGCAGGGTCTTACCTGAATCGGATAGACTTTTCCCAAACTTACGAGCCAGATGGCCCGAAAGCATTGCCCCAACCGTGCGGTTTATATTCTTAACTGGCTTTTTAATCTCAATATTTTTGGTCTTATCATCCATAGCAGATAACACTTCTGAAATTAGATCATTGTCGAGAGCTTTTGAGAGCGCATGATCCTGAGCGGTAGTGTGTTTTCTGCTCTCTTGATCTATGTTCTCGGGGACATAAAAGAGCTTTGAAAAATCGAGACCTTTAGCCTTCCATGTAAGAATGGCGTCATTGGTTCGTAATAGATCAGCTCTTCCTATCAATTCATCTAGTGTCTTCGCTCCAAGTTGGGCCATTATTTGCCTTACTTCTTCCGCTACAAAGAAGAAGTAATTTACAACGTGATCTGGAGTGCCTGCATACCTTTTTCTGAGCTCAGGATCCTGCGTTGCGATCCCAACCGGACAGGTATTTAAATGACATTTTCTCATCATAATGCATCCCTCAGCAACAAGAGGAGCAGTTGCAAACCCCATTTCGTCAGCTCCGAGTAATGCAGCAATAACAACATCACGACCAGTTTTCATCTGACCATCGACTTGAACCTTTATGCGACTTCTTAAGCCATTAAGAACAAGGGTTTGTTGAGTCTCTGCCAGACCGATCTCCCATGGAGAGCCTGCATGTTTGATAGAAGACAATGGTGATGCACCAGTTCCTCCATCATGGCCTGCAATCACAACATGATCTGCCTTCGCTTTGGCAACACCAGCTGCAACAGTTCCAACTCCAATTTCTGAAACGAGTTTAACGGAAATATCTGCTTTGGGAGAAACGTTTTTAAGATCATGGATAAGCTGTGCCAAATCTTCTATTGAATAAATATCATGATGAGGGGGAGGTGAAATTAAGCCTACTCCGGGAACAGAGTATCGTAAAGACCCAATATACTCTGATACTTTCCCCCCGGGTAATTGCCCGCCCTCCCCGGGCTTTGCACCTTGTGCCATTTTTATCTGTATTTGATCGGCAGAGGAGAGGTACTCGGTTGTAACCCCAAATCGACCCGAAGCCACCTGTTTTATCTTAGAACGTAAGCTATCATCTTTTTTAAGAGGAAAGTCCGATTTAATGTCGGCGTTTTTGAGTCTAAACGAGAGCGTTTCATTTTCACCAGAAACTTTCTTGTCATATTCACCACCAAACATGTAACGATCTCTATCTTCGCCGCCCTCACCAGTATTTGACTTTCCCCCTAAACGGTTCATAGCGACAGCAAGAGTTGTATGAGCCTCAGTTGAAATAGACCCTAATGACATAGCCCCGGTAGAAAACCTTTTTACAATCTCCTGTACGGGTTCAACTTTATCGATTGAAATAGCCTTCGAGGGATCTACTTTAAAAGAAAATAAGCCCCTTAACGTCATGTTCCTCTCGCTCTGGTCATTAATAATCTGAGCATATTGTTTATAAGATTCCCACTGATTACCTCTGACTGCATGTTGCAGATTGGCTATTGCATCTGGCGTCCACATATGGTTTTCCCCGCCTATCCGCCATTCATACTCCCCGCCTGAGGACAAGGCTGAATGAGTGTCACTTTCTCGATGTTTAAACGTGTCATGATGCAGTTTAATCATCTCTTCGGCCAGTTCAAAAATACCTACTCCTCCTACAGCACTTGAAGTACCCCTAAAATATGTTTTAACAATCTCTTCTGATAGCCCAACTGCTTCGAAAATTTGTGCACCACAGTAGGACATGTAAGTTGAAATGCCCATTTTTGACATAATCTTCATTAGACCCTTTCCGACCGCCCTTGTATAATTTTCTACAGCACGGTCTTCACCAACGTGGGATGCAACCAGATCTGAGTTGTGCGAAATGGTTTCTAAAGCTAAATACGGATGAATAGCCTCCGCCCCGTAACCTGCAAGGACAGCGAAGTGATGAACTTCTCTTGCTAAACCTGTTTCAACTACTAATCCGGTTGAAGTACGAAGCCCTTCCTGAACCAAATGTTGATGAATGGCCGATAGCGCCAATAAAGAGGGAACAGCAACATCTTCTCTCGACACTCCCTTATCGCTAATTATTAAAATGTTGTAACCGTCCTTTACGGCATCAGCTGCATCAGCGCACAAACTCGACAGCTTTGCCTCAACACCAGCGCTTCCCCAAGAAACTGGATAGCAAATATCTAGTGTATGGGATTTAAATTTACCGTTAGAGTGGACAATAATATTCCGAATTTTGTTCATATCTTTGAAATTCAATATCGGCTGCGAGACCTCAATTCTCAAAGGAGGATTTGTCTGATTGATATCAAGAAGATTTGGTCTTGGTCCGATAAAATTTACTAGAGACATTACTATTGCTTCCCTGATTGGGTCTATTGGAGGGTTAGTCACTTGCGCAAATAGTTGCTTAAAATAATTGAATATTGGTTTACTCCGGCTCGATAAGACTGCTAAAGGTGTGTCGTTACCCATTGACCCTATTCCCTCTTGACCAGTAGAACACATTGGAGTAAACAAATACTTAATGTCTTCCCTTGTGTAACCAAATACCCTTTGCTTTTCAGATGTTGAAACACCGGCATCCCTTTGTTGTGCTTTTTCCTCAGACGCTTTTACGTCGCCCAATTTTAGGGTCAAATTTTCTATCCAATTTCTGTAGGGTTTTTGCTTTGAGATACTCTCTTTTATTTCATCGTCGTCAATTAATCTTTTTTCCTCAAGGTCAATAAGAAACATTTTTCCCGGCTGTAACCTCCATTTTCTAACAACCCTATTTTCGCTTACCGGCAAAACCCCTGTTTCTGAGGCCATAATAACTAACCCATCATCTGTAATACAGTAACGCGAGGGCCTCAACCCATTCCTATCGAGTGTAGCTCCTATCTGTTTTCCGTCAGTGAAAACGATCGAAGCAGGGCCATCCCATGGTTCCATCATAGGAGCATGATATTCATAAAAAGCCCTTCTAGACTCTGGCATCGAATCATTTTGTTCCCAGGGTTCCGGAATCATCATCATCACAGCCTGCGCAAGAGAATATCCTGATGCCACGAGAAGTTCTAAACAGTTGTCAAAGACAGCGGTATCAGACTGGCCATAGTCGCAGACTGGATATAGCTTTTTCAAATCATCACCAAAGTAGGGAGAGGCCATAGAGCCTTCTCTTGCCTTTAGCCAATTAAAGTTTCCCTTTACTGTGTTAATCTCGCCATTGTGAGCTATTAATCGAAATGGCTGAGCAAGGCTCCATTCAGGAAAGGTGTTTGTTGAGAATCTCTGATGGACCAAAGCCAATGCAGAATTAACATCTTTATCGTTTAAATCATGAAAATATGCTCCTACCTGGTTAGACAGGAGAAGCCCCTTATAGAGAACCACCCTACTGGATAAGGAGCAAAAGTAGAATTCTCTCCCGTGTTTTAAATCCAATTTGTTAATATCATGACTTGCGATCTTTCGAATTACCATGAGTTTACGTTCGAAAGCATCCTGAACAAAAATATCCGAACCCCTGCCAATGAAAACTTGTCTTATAACTGGTTCTTTTTCTTTCACTCTCGGAGACATAGGAATAGTGCTATTAACCGGAACGGTTCTCCATCCCAACAAAACCTGCCCTTCCTCTATGATTGCTCGTTCTATAGCCCTTTCACAAGCCAATCGCGCACCCTGCTCTTTAGGCAAAAATACCATACCAATGCCGTATTCTCCCTCTGGGGGGAGAATCACCCCATCGAGCGAGACCTTCTCGCGAAAAAACTTGTCAGGAATTTGTAACATAATGCCAGCACCGTCTCCCATAAGAGGGTCTGCCCCGACCGCCCCTCGGTGCTCTAAATTTTCAAGAATTTTTAGACCGTCAAGGACAATTTGGTGGGTTTTTTCACCCTTAATGCTGGTTATAAAGCCAACTCCGCAGGAGTCGTGTTCATTTTGAGGGTTATACAATCCAGCAGTTTTTTGTCTAGAAAAATTCATAATCACACTACGTCGTTTAATTTTTGGCTCTTTACTATAAACTATTTTTAAAAAGGGGTCAGAACAATAAAGCTCTCAAGCAGCAAATTGATAAAAAAAGTTTAATTGTGCCTACTTTATTAGGGGATTTTCGTGTCACTTTTTAACCATGGCAATCCTCTATTCATACATCGAATAATTTCTTTAACTACCATTTGCGGCTGCGGTTCAGCTAAAAATTTTCTATATTTGAACTGCCTTTCAAACGGAGTATTGCCTATATCCCAATACGACGGTATCGGTGAAATAAAGTTTCTAAACTTTTCCTTGTTAATTATATGATTAGTACCCGAAAATACTCCACAGTAATGGGCACAAGTGGACCAGCCCCATTCGATTTCATTATTGGTTAAACCACTCGTTTTTGATAATTGATCTAGATATTTTTGTGCGTTTAACTCTAAAAAAGGATTTTTGTCTATCCAATACGATTTATAGCGGCCATCCCAGAGTGTCCCAGTTCTCCCCCAACGTTGATTGAAATAACGGACATATTCCCTTCCTACTGACTGGACTGTTAACGCAATAGAGTTTTCCTCATGTGGTGTAAATAGCCAATGTGCCTCATGTTGTAACAGTTGAAATGCGTGTATTACAGCTTTATGCCTTACTCCTCCTTGAAAAACTACCGTAAGATATGTTTCTCTATCTTTGTCATCAAAAAATATATCAGAACCATTATGTCCTCGCTGCACAACATAGTGAACCTTACCTTTAGATACTGTTCTATTTAGTCTCATGTTGTTTACCCCTAAAATAAAGGGTCTTGCCACAAATCCTTATCAGGAAAAAACTGCTTGTGTAGCTTAACTGCTGAACTGTCAGTTAAGCCAGCTATTTTGTCAGCTACAGATCTCAAGTGCTTTATAGGATCTGTATCGTCAGAATTGTCTTCGTTGAAAAATAAAGAAAAAAGGTCTTCAATCACTATTTCAGCAGCATCAGTCAGTGCCCTGACTTTTGGATTTTTATATAATCTGCGCATTAAAAAAGATTTTAATTCTCGAACATTTTCTTTCGCTTTTGGTGAAAACGAAACAATTTGATTAGCACTACTCCTTACATCTGTTAATGAAGTCACTGCGGAAGATAGGACATTTTCTTTTGTTTGGCTGACTAAATCGTCAATTTGAGAGCTGACCATCCTTCGAATAATTTCAGCATTTACTCTCGATTTATCCATTAATTCAGGGCTTCTTAGTGAAAGTACCTCTTTAGCTGCATTCTCAGCTGCTTTTAAACCAAGAATTTCTTCGATTGTTATCAGACCTGACCTCAACCCATCATCCAGATCGTGGTGATTATAAGCAATTTCATCTGCGATATTTGATATTTGAGCCTCTAAGCTAGGCTGTCCACCAAAAACGAATCTGTCTGCCACTGCTCCAAATTTAGGAGCTATTTTTCTTGAGCAACGTTTTAATACTCCTTCTCTGGTCTCAAAGCATAAATTGAGGCCATCGTATCCAAGGTATTTTTTTTCAAGCTTATCAATTATCCTAAGACTTTGAATGTTGTGCTCAAATCCGTTTGACTTTGGGTTCATTGCTTTCAAACAACGATTTAGTGCGGTCTGCCCTGCGTGACCGAAAGGAGTATGTCCTAGATCATGTGCGAGACATAGTGCTTCTGTTAGATCTTCGTTCAAGGACAATCTTCTCGAAGAAGCTCTTGCGATCTGAGCAACTTCTATACTGTGTGTTAGTCTTGTTCGAAAAAGGTCTCCCTCATGACCAATAAAGACCTGTGTTTTATACATTAATTTTCTGAAAGCTCCACTATGAATTATACGATCACGGTCCCGTTGGAACTCGGAGCGCCCAAGTGTCTTATCCCCCTTAAAGAGCCGTCCTTTCGTTTCTGAGGATTTACATGCGTATGGCGCTAGGGTGCACTCTGCATCAAACATGAGCTAAAAAATCCGAAATCTCCTCTGGCGCAAAACCTTTGACCAACGAATTGCCAATACCATCCAACAAAATACAATTTATTAGATTATTTTTGTTTTTTTTGTCCTTCTTCATTAAATTTACCAATGTCGAAATATCAAGTTTTGGTGTATCTATCGGCAAATTCACAGACTCCAGAAGATTTTTAATTCTGACAACCTCGTCTTCCTTAAGCAAATCCAATTTCTGTGAAAGCCGAGACGCTAACACCATACCAGATGATACCGCCTCTCCGTGCAACCAATTTCCATAACCAAAACCACTTTCTATGGCGTGCCCAAATGTGTGACCGAAGTTTAATATTGCACGAATTCCTGATTCTCTTTCATCTTGTTCAACAATACTACTTTTTATCTCGCAAGATCTTGTTATTGCATACGCTAAATGTTCTAGCGACTTAGACATTATCAACATCGAATTCTCTTCCAACCACTCAAAAAATCTTATGTCTCTTATACATCCGTATTTTATAATTTCTGCAGCACCAGCAGAAAATTCTCTTTCATTTAACGTATCTAAAGTCTTGATATCGATGACAACTGCCTTGGGTTGATAAAAAGATCCAATCATATTTTTACCGAGAGAATGGTTCACCCCTGTTTTGCCACCAACACTCGAATCAACCTGTGACAACAAAGTGGTTGGCACCTGAATAAAATCGATTCCTCTTTGATAAACGGAAGCCACAAAACCAGCTATATCTCCAATAACCCCACCCCCTAAAGCGATTATTACAGTAGATCGATCTAAATTTTTCTCGAGCATTTTGGATACGATCAACTCAACGTTACTCAATTTCTTCTCCTGTTCGCCCTCAGGAAGATTAATTGCGATATAGTTTGAGTTGGCTTTATCTAAAGAACTTGTAATCAAAGAAAGATATAAATTGGATACAGTGCTATTTGATATAACCACTACATTTTTGCCAGCAATAAATGGACAAACTTTGCTCAAGGAGCCTAAAAAGTCACAGCCAACCATTATAGGATAACTTCTTCCGGGTAATCCTAATACTAATTCGTGAATAAATGAAGGCTTCAAATTATATTCCTTTCCTAAATGTATCTTTCTACCCTCAAAACATTAACAATTTTTGATGTCAGGGCGCGCAAGGTTAAATTCTCTCCAGAGACTACAAAATCAGCTAGATCTCGATATATAGGATCACGCTCATCAAAAAGAACTTCTAACTTTTTTCTAACATCAGTTGAAGCTTGTAAAAGCGGTCTGGAATCGTCATGTTGCAGTCGAGCCCATAAAGATTGGGGCTTTACATATAGGTATATAACAAATCCCTTGCTCAAGTATTTCCGGTTCTTTTCTAAAGTAGGAGCTCCTCCTCCTGTGGCAATGATCTGTTTATCTCGATTCATAACCATCTCAATTACTTTTTTTTCCCGCAAACGAAATCCTTTTTCTCCTTCAACCTCAAAAATCACGTTTACAGACGTCCCACAATTTTTTTCTACTAGACTATCAGTATCAACAAACTCCCAACCAATTTTTTGAGAAAGTCTTCGTCCAACAGTCGTTTTGCCTGCTCCCATTAATCCAACAAGTATTATGTTTTTCATTTGAAACGTTCGATAAACTAGCCTGAATAATCTACACACTATAGAATACACCTATATGCTTAAAATAATTACCGTGTTGTGTTCCGCAATTGGTTTTACCATAATAAGTTTTATTTGTATTACGGGTTTGATAGTTGCTCTAGCTAGCCCAAAACTTCCTCAAGTATCCGAGCTTGTAGACTACACTCCAAAATTACCATTAAGAATCATGACGGCTGATGGAGTTCTTATCGGAGAATTTGGGGAGGAAAAAAGAAAAGTCATCGAGTACAAAAATACTCCTAAAGTGCTAATCGATGCTATTTTGGCTGCGGAAGACGATAAGTTTTTTGAACACCGAGGAATTGATCTCACAGGAATGGCAAGATCTGTAATTAACAATGTTTTGAAGGGAGCCAAGGCACAAGGAGGAAGTACAATAACGATGCAGGTGGCAAGAAATTTCTATCTTTCATCCGAAAAAACGTTTACCAGAAAAATTTACGAGATCCTGCTTGCCATGGAGATTGAAAGGAATTTAACCAAGGAACAAATTTTAGAGTTGTATCTAAACAAAATTTACCTTGGAAGAAGGGCCTATGGATTTGGCTCAGCGGCTTTCGTTTATTTTGGTAAAAAATTGGATAAGATTAACATCGCAGAGGCGGCTATGCTAGCAGGGCTTCCAAAAGCCCCTTCCAAATTTAATCCTTACGCGAATTACCGAAGGTCAATTATCCGTCAAAGATATGTTCTAAATAGAATGTATAAGCTTGGCAAGATTACTCTTTCAGAATACCAAAAAAATTACGAACTCAAATTAGTTTTAAACAAAGGGAAAGAAAAGGGCAATCAAGTCAAATTGAGTGTGCCCGCGAACCATGTTGCAGAAATGGTAAGACAAAAGTTGTTTTCAGAATTTAAAGAGAAAACTTATGAATTAGGTCTGACAGTTTTTACAACTATAAGGTCTAGAGAACAAATAGCAGCTAAAGCTGCTGTTGACAAGGCAGTAACAAATTACACCTATAAAAGTACTTTTGAAGGTCCTGATAGTTTCATAAAGTTATCAGGAAAAACCGTACCACTTAATGAAGAAATCGAAAATTATTTAGAAAGACAAACTAAGATCGGAAGCTTTTACCCTGGAGTTGTGAATAAAATAAAAAAAAATTTCTTGCATATCACTGTTAAAGAAATAGGTGAAATCAAGGTTAAAATAAATGATGAACTCCGTGATTACATAAACCAAACATTAGCTTCTTCTGAAAAAAGTAAACTGAAAATTGGCTCGACTGTTTGGGTGATTAAGCGGGCTGATGGTAAAAATAAATATAAAATAACGAACAAGCCAACAGTAGAAGGTGCGATAGTTGCTATTCAAACAAATAACGGAGCAATAAAGGCCCTGGTAGGAGGATACGATTTCTACTCAAACAAATACAACAGGGCGATCCAGGCGTACCGACAACCCGGAAGCGCCATAAAGCCCTTTATTTTTGGTGCGGCACTCGAAAAAGGAATTTCTGCAAGTACCATCGTAAATGATTTACCAGTGAACTTTGATGCTGAGTCAACCGGAGGGGTTTTATGGAATCCTAGCAATTTTAATGATGTCTATCTTGGGCCGATTTCAATTAAAGAGGCTCTTACAAAATCACAAAACATGGTGTCCATAAGGCTTATTAAACGAATAGATCCATCATTTGCGCAAAGTTACATACGAAGGTTCGGTTTTGAAGCTTCCAGGAACCCCCCATATTTTACATTGGCTTTAGGAGCAGGAGCAGTTACGCCTCTACAATTAGGGGTAGGGTATAGCATTATCGCTAATGGAGGATTCTACGTAGAACCTTATTTTATCGATAGGATTGTAGATAGCGAAGGAAGATTAGTAAGAAAATACGAACCAATAAAAATTGGAGATAAAAACCTTCGTGTAATTGATGCCCGACATGCTTTCATTATCAATAACATACTGTCTGAGGTTATTAAAACCGGGACAGGAAAAAAAGCGCGTTCCTTAGGTAGGCCAGATCTGGCTGGGAAAACTGGTACCACAAATGATGCATTCGACGCCTGGTTTGCAGGTTATCAACCTAGGTTAGCAGCAATAGCATGGCTTGGTTTTGATTCTCCAAAAAGTTTAGGGAAAAATCAAACAGGTAGTGCAGTAGCTTTACCAATATGGATTGATTTCATGAAGCATGCCTTGAAAAATGTGCCTGTAACCTTCCCCATCGAACCTCGAGGTATCGTTAGAATAAACGATGACTTGTTTACTGAGGACACGACTCCGCCCAGTGGAATACTGTCAATAGATGTTAAGACTCTCGATGACAAAATCGACCCCACTTAACCTTACGGAATCCCGAAAAAATATATCCTCGAAAGGCCCATTTCCCCTAGTGTCTTGCCAAATATTCTTTTCTAAATCGTATGAAAAATGATACGCTCCAAGCTCAGAAGCCATCCATAATTCATGCATTGGAGGCTGGGAATTTAGAATTATTTTTTTTAAATTCTCAAACTCTATTTCAAAAACGTTTGCTTCTGTATTGATGTCAATTACCAAATCATGTTTAATATTCCACTGGTCAATGCAATGTTCTAACGCACTAAATGTTTTACGAATTATTATAAAAAATTGTTTATCGTCCATTGAAAATTACACAAAATTAAAGTGGCAAAACGTTACTAGGAATCATCATTATAGTGAAGAAAATTAAGATATTTGGGTTTTTTTTTTCAATCTTGCTGTTAACTTATTCCTGCGGACAAAAAGGGCCTTTGATTATGCCTGAAAAAAAATATCCGTCCTCAAGTGAAGGCTCGAAAGATAATAACAAATTAAATAATGCTCGGTAAAAACTTTTATTATCAAGAAGACGACCTTTTGTGCGATGGCATAAAGATTGAAAATATAGTTAAAAAATATTCAACACCCATTTTTATCTATTCCGAGCTACACATCAAAGAAAACCTAAAGCGAATCAACAAAGCAATAAATGGAAAACAGATAACGGTTTGCTATGCCGTGAAAGCAAATCCGGCATTGAGCATTTTAAAACTAGCTGGGGCAGAAAACCTTGGTTTTGATGTCGTTTCTGAGGGAGAAATGAGGAGAGTTTTGGCGAGCTCTCCCGGACCAAAAAAGATTGTCTTTTCAGGAGTTGGTAAAACTGAAGAAGAAATAAGATTCTCCCTACAAAATGCAGTTTTTTCTCTAAATGTAGAAAGCCTACCTGAATTACATCGCGTGAATATGGTTGCTAAGGGTTTAAATGTTAGAGCGCCGATATCAATAAGAATTAATCCAGATGTTAATCCAGATACTCATCCCTATATTGCGACGGGATTACGTGAAAACAAATTTGGACTGTCAATGAAAGACGGTATGAGTGCGTATAAGACAGCGCAATCTTTACCTTTTATTGATGTAAAGGGTATTGACTGCCATATTGGGTCACAAATTTTATCAGTCGAACCATTTGAGCAGGCTACTGAGAAAGTTTTAAGTTTCATAGATCAGCTCATGAAAGAAACTGGTGTTGTTCTATCCCATATTAATCTGGGTGGAGGGCTAGGTATTTCCTATTCGGATAACGATAATCCTCCTAGTTTGGAGAACTTTTTAAGTTTTACATCAGATGTTGTCATTAATTGGTATAGCAAAAGAGGGTTAAATCCTCCTCATCTAGTTTTTGAGCTAGGTAGATCTATTGTAGGCAACTCCGGAATTTTGGTAGCTAAAGTTTTATACCTAAAAAACACGATGGAAAGTAATGGAAAAAACTTTGCAGTTGTTGATGCAGCAATGAATGATCTTATTAGGCCTACTCTATACAACGCTCATCATGAGGTCGTTCCTGTGACATCTAATGAAAAAACTTGCACTAATATATGGGAAATTGTTGGCCCAATCTGTGAGTCGGGGGATTGGCTTGCAAAGGATAGAGAGTTGAGCCTTTCGGAAGGTGATTTGATTTGTTTTTTCTCTGCGGGAGCGTATTCTAGCTCTATGGCGTCAAACTATAACAGTAGACGTAAACCAGCCGAAGTGATTGTGGATTGTGACAGCTCCGTTAGGGAGATTGTTAGACGAGAGAGCTACGACGAACTTTTCAATAGAGAAATTACTTAAGAAGGGTTAGAAAAACTTCCTCAAGTTCATTCCTGTGTAAAGATTTCCTACTAAATTTTCATAACCGTTAAATAGAAGCGTAGGAATTTTACTGGCGAATAAACCGCCCATACCGATCCTACGCTCCTTGGCCTGAGACCATCGAGGGTGAGGAACCGATGGATTGACATTAGAATAAAAGCCATACTCCCTCGGGCTAACTTTGACCCAGGTTGTGTGGGGCTGCTTTTCCAGAAAACTTATCTTGACGATAGATTTGGCGCCTTTAAAACCGTATTTCCATGGAATTACTAATCTAACTGGGGCCCCGTTTTGCTCCAAAAGCTTCTTTCCATAAAAACCAAAAGTCAAAAACGTTAATGAGTTCATAGCCTCATCCATTCGCAATCCTTCGATATAAGGCCATGGAAGAACCGGCCTTAGAGATCCTACTGCTGGCATCATTCCGGTATCTGCTAGGGTTGTAAAAGAAATAAATTTTGCGGAACCCAACGGCTGAACCTGATCAATCAGCTTACTTAAGGAGTAACCGACCCATGGTATTACCATTGACCACCCCTCCACACATCGCATTCTGTATACTCTCTCTTCCAGAGGGGCAAGCGACAATAAGTCCTCCAATCCGAAAACTCTTTTTCTTTTAACTAAGCCGTCTATTTCAACGGTCCACGGTGAAACCCGCAACATTGATGGTGCCAGTTTGCTGGGGTCCCCTTTTCCAGTACCAAATTCATAAAAATTATTGTAAGTCGTGACATCTTCGTAACTTGTGAGTTCTTCGAGTTGCTTGAATTGCTTTGTCCAGGTGTAATCCAGTTTGCCATGGTAGTCAGTATTGTTATTTCCTGCCGCCCCAAAAACATTAGCGGAGAATGGAACTCCGATTAGGCCAAGATGTGCCAAAGATTTGGTGATAAACTTCCGACGTATAAAAGCGGATTCGGGAGTTATCTGACTAGTTAACTTATCTCCAAATAAGAGCTTTTTACTCTCAAATGATCTAATGCTCACTCCAGTCCAGCCAAATATTCAGCTAACGCGTTAATCTGCCCTTCTGTTAACCGAGATGAAATCTCCATCATTTGATTATTATTTGCGCGAGAGCCATTTTTATAAGATTTTAATGTGCTAGCTGTGTACGTGGCGTGCTGCCCACTAATCCTAGGGAATTGTCCTGGTACCCCCAACCCTCGTGGACCATGGCATGATGAGCAGGACGGTATCCCTCTATTGTCATCTCCAGCTTTGTAAACAACTTCCCCTGCCTTTGCAAGTTCAATGTTTGAGGCATAAGACGGCTTAATTTTCTGCTGACTGTAATAAGCCGAAAGATTATCAATATCATCACTCGATAAACCAGATGCAATACCTAACATCACTGCGTTCTCCCGCTTTGCTTTACTCTCTCCCTCCTTTACCTGAAAATAATTCAGTTGGTTTTTTAGGTAGCTGTAATGTTGCCCGGCCAAGATTGGATTACTCGGAATCACACTATTACCATCTGATGCATGGCAAGCGGCACAAAGTCCCTGCGCAAGCGCTGCTCCCTTTTTTGCATCTGAGGCATAAGCACTCGACAACATTAGCATAATGAGAATAAAGCTAGAAACTAGGGGGAACAGAAACCGAAAAACAACAATATTATTTCTTCTCATCACAAAAAAATCTCCATCAACAATCCCAGTGACACGTCATCCACGCAAAAGTATTCACGGACTCACCTCGATGATACTATGGCAATGGACTTAAAGCAAAGTTCAAAGGAAAATATCGATGAAAACCTCTGTAAAAAATAATGTTAATCATTACCTTTTTAATGATGTGCAATTTGAGACTAGTGCTGCAAACTTTTCCCAGTTTCCGACCGTTGACTTGCCTGAAATTGTCATCGTTGGACGCTCTAACGCTGGAAAAAGCTCGGTTTTAAACTGTATTTTCAACAGAAAAAAATTGGCTTTTACGGCGAAGGAACCGGGAAAAACAAGATTACTAAACTTCTTCTCGGTTAGATGTAATGGGAAGGCCACAGCAAGAATGGTTGATTTGCCAGGTTATGGCTATGCGAAAGTAGACAAAAGCTTAAAAAAAAATTGGGAGCTTACACTTCTTAATTTTATATTAAGACGGAAAACGTTAGTTGCTTCATTGATGATAACTGATTGCAGAAGACCACTGACGGATACCGATGGAATCATGCTAGATATACTTCTAGAAAAAAAAATCCCATATCATGTACTTCTAAATAAATCAGACAAGCTTAACAACAGTGAAAAAATTGCTACTTTAAAAGAATGTAAAAAGGCTCTTGAGAAAATAGACACGAAGTTTAAAATTAATGGAAGCTGTTCACTTTTTTCAGCTTCAAAAAAAACGGGTTTGAAAGAACTTCAATTTAAACTTATGGAATGGCTAATTAGATAAGAGGACATTACGAATGCAAGCGTACCCCTTGTACAGGCCGAGAAGATCTAGACGCTGGAAATGGTCGAGAGAATTATTCTCGGAATCCAAATTGCGTACTAACGATTTAATTCAACCTTTCTTTTTGTTAGACGGGAAGAACAAAGAGGTAAATATTGAAAAGATGCCTGGAATTCAAAGATATTCAATCGATCGGCTGTTTTATAAGTTAGAAGAAATCGAAGAGCTCAAAATACCATTGATTGCTATATTTCCCTGCCTCGAAGATCATCTAAAAACTAATAACGGTGAAGAAGCTCTGAATGAGGACGGTTTGATCTGCTCAACAATTAGGGAAATAAAAAAGAGGTTTCCAGGCATTGGAGTTATGGCAGATGTCGCTCTTGACCCTTACACTAATCACGGACAGGATGGTTTAATAGATGAAGCAGGAAACGTGATCAATGACGAAACCGTTCGTGTTTTGTGTAAACAGGCTCAAATTCAGGCGGAGGCTGGAGCAGATGTGATTGCCCCATCCGATATGATGGACGGAAGAATTTTAGCAATAAGAAAAACTCTTGAGGATTTAAAAAAAACAGATACTCTGATTATGTCTTACACTGCAAAATATGCATCAGCATTTTATGGACCATTCAGAGATGCCGTTTCATCAAAATTGGAAAAGACAGCGTCAAAAGAGACCTATCAAATGGACCCAAGAAATACTGATGAAGCCATGCGAGAAGCGACTCTGGATATTTTTGAAGGTGCTGATATGTTATTGGTGAAGCCTGGTCTTCCATACTTAGATATCGTATATCGGTTAAATGCATCATTTGATATGCCAATATTCTCTTATCAAGTGAGCGGAGAGTATGCGATGCTTAAGACTGCTGTAATGCAATCCATGCTAAACGAGAAAGATGCTGTTTTAGAGTCCCTAATCTGCTTCAAGCGAGCAGGTTCAAGCGGGATAATTAGTTATTTTTCAATGCAGGCGGCCAGATGGATATTAGATTTAGAAAAATAATCTAGATCTTGTTACATCAACTATTAGATTCTTTAACATCCTGAGCCGAACTCTTCTCCACAAATTCCATGAGTGCCATTGGTGCATTATCGCCAGGTCTAAATCCATTTTTATAAATTCTTGTATAGCCCCCCGGCCTATTTTCAAACCTTGGACCAAGTTCCGAAAAAAGCTTCACAACATTAGCCCGGTCGCGAAGCCTCGAAAAAGCTAATCTTTTATTCGCCAAGGTAGGCTTTTTACCTATCGTAATTAATGGCTCTAGTACTTTTCTTAACTCCTTAGCCTTAGGTAATGTCGTCCTGATACTTTCATGCTGAATTAAGGCATTAGCTAGATTCCTAAACATTGCCAGCCTATGACTAGAAGTCCTATTTAACTTACGCAACCCATGTCTATGTCTCATCTCTTCTCCGCAATTACAATCTAAATGTCAATGATCAAAACCTGCTGGTGGCCAATTCTCTAACTTCATGCCTAATGTAAGTCCTTTGGTAGCGAGCACTTCTTTAATTTCATTAAGTGATTTTCTTCCAAGATTGGGTGTTTTAAGTAATTCGTTTTCTGTTCTCTGAATTAAATCTCCAATATAATAAATGCTTTCAGCCTTTAAACAATTTGCCGATCTAACAGTTAATTCCAAATCATCGACGGGTCTGAGAAGAGTCGGGTCAAATTGCTGTCCTTGCGGCTTCTCATCTTCAGCCTCTGCCTGATCGAGAGCAGCAAAAACAGTTAATTGCTCCACAAGTATTCTTGCGGCGTGCCTAACTGCATCCTCTGGAGTCAAAACGCCATTTGTTTCAACCTCCATAACGAGTTTGTCCAGGTCTGTTCTCTGCTCAACCCTTGCATTTTCTACCATATAACTTACTCTCTTCACGGGTGAAAAAGTTGCATCTAGAACAACCTTACCTATTGTTTTTCCCTCTTCCTCCAACTGTTGTCTTAACGACCCAGGCACATAGCCTCTACCTTTTTGAACTCTGATCTGTATGTCCAATTCGGCGTTATCCGATAGCCTTGCTAAAACAAGTTCGGGGTTACAAACTTCGACATCATGGGGTAATTCAAAGTCACTAAGGACAAGATTTCCTGGCCCTACTTTTTTAACTGACAAAGTTACGTCTCCTCTTCCTTCGAGCACAAAAACAGCCTCTTTAAGATTTAGAAGAATATCAACAACATCTTCTTGCACGCCCTCAATGGTACTATACTCGTGCAAGACCCCTCCTATTTGTACTTCAGTAACGGCATAACCTTCCATAGAGGACAAGAGAACTCTTCTTAGAGCGTTGCCGAGGGTATGTCCAAACCCTCTTTCGAATGGCTCTAAAACGACTTTTGCATAATTATCACTATGGAAATCGACATCAATAATTTTTGGTTTTAAAAGGTGGTTCAACATTAATTTTCCTAACTATTATTTTACTATCTTCAAAATTATCTAGAGTACAACTCGACAATCAAACTCTCATTAATGTCGGGAGGTAAGTCACCCCTATCCGGGACTCTCTTGTAAATTCCTTCCATTTTTTTTGCGTCCACCGAAACCCAGTCTGGTAATCCAATCTGCTCTGCCAATTCAAGTGAAGACTTAACGCGCAGTTGGGCTTTCGCCTTCTCCACCAGACTTACAGTGTCATTAGGTTTGACCCTAGCTGAGGGGATATTATTTTTCTTACCGTTTAATAAAACGGCCGCATGACTAACGAGTTGTCGTGCTTCAGCTC
>OZSS01000588.1_pt1 | contig 17517 bp, 17 predicted proteins | sample 1779911 | NCBI WGS metagenome assembly OZSS01 (sample SAMEA2603589, study PRJEB24840) | metagenome | biome: Water; feature: Photic zone; material: Seawater sample | place: Mediterranean Sea | collected 2013-11-12 | depth 10 m | reverse complement strand
ATCCAGCGCTGTCGCGGCCGGGGGATTGCCGTCGGCACCACCTCTGTGCGGGCCCTGGAAGGAGCGGCTCAACAGAACGGTGGAGTTCTGCAACCGCTCACGGGGCCCGTCAACCTCGTGATTCAGCCGGGCTATCGCTTTCGGGTGGTGCAGGGTCTGATCACTAACTTCCACTTACCGAAGAGTTCGTTGTTGCTGTTGGTAAGCGCCTTGATTGGACGGGAAAAGTTACTGCGTTTGTATGACGAAGCAATTCAAAAGCAGTATCGATTTTTTTCTTATGGCGATGCGATGTGGATTCCACGGGAAGCGATTCTGCAATCAGCTCAGCTGATTCCATAAAATGGGTCCAACCAGGAAATTTTTAGGGGGTCAATGTGGAGAAAGGCTGGCTGAATCATCAGTCTTTTTTCGGTAACGGCAGCTCGAATAGGTTCGCTTGTTTCCATCAATGATTTGGCTGTGATGATGGCATGTTGGATGCAAGCGTTGGCATAGGACTGCTCCTCGTCAATGTTGATGCCATGACTGGTCAGTCCGAGCTGGATATCACGAACGAGCTCTGTTAAGGAAGCTGAGAAAACCTGATTTTTCAAATATGCAGCCTTTACTGCGCCGCAACCTTGATGACTCATCACAAGAAGGACGCTAACATTGAGGTCAAGCACAGCATATTCAATCGAACCAGCTGACCCAAACGTGTTGGTATTTCCAGCATTGCGGATTACGAAAAGATCTCCAAAGCCTGCATCGAAGATCACTTCAACAGGAACTCTTGAATCAGAGCAAGCTAATAATGCAACTCGTGGGTGCTGCCCTCCGGCGAGTTGGTGCTCGCGTGCTTTTGTCGCGTGGGGGTGATGCGACGTGTTGCTCAAAAAGCGATCAAACCCTCGTTTGAGCTCTTCCACAACCTCGTTTGGATCAAAATACCCTTGGTTTGAATCAACGTATTCAGAGTCAATCATAAATTTCACAAATTAACTTCTTCATTATTGCTATATAGATTAATGAAAGACGCTTTGGTCAGCAAATGCTAACTTTTTCGGGATGTTTCTTGACTCGAGCCTCATAATTTAGGAAGGGTCACAACGTTAATGCTTGCCGCTATTGTTTCACATTCGCTTTTGGCTTTGAAGGAGCCAGGTGCAGAAATTGAGGCTGCAACGGGGATGCTAGAGAAGCTCCCTTCGTTGCACTTCTCTTTTCAAGGGGCACTCCTATCACTCTCTCTGCTGTTGCTGGTCAGCATACTGTCAGAAAAATTAGGCGTAAAGCTTGGAATACCTGGATCAATCTTCTTGTTTTTTGCTGGTCTCTTTTTTCATGTCTCAGGCTTTAGCTTTGAATCTTTTCCGTTAGAACAAGTTCATGTTGTATCGCTTTGTATATTGTTATTTTTCAGCGGGCTTTCCTTCGATCGGAAGCTTTTAAAAGAAAATAAAGTTCTATCTAATTCAATAAGTTTGGGTATTTTCGGAACCTTGCTTAGCATGGCTTTCTGGCTGTTTTATTTAATCGTAGGTTTTGGTTTTTTTCAAGGTTTTTTTGGTTATCTAGAGGGTGTAAAGCAAGAGCTTGTCGAATTGCTCGTTGTAACTATTGTTTTTTCAATCGCAGTCCAGGATTGGAATTCATTTATGTTCGTATCTAAGAGAATCGTAGATTTTCGTTCAATTCTATCCAATATTTTTAAAGTTGAAACATCTATCTCAGCTTCGATCTCCGTAGCTGTTGCCGAGATTCTTGTTCTTGTTTGGCTCGCTCTGCATCCTGAGTATCAGCTCCTTAACGGATGGCAATTGTTCTCATCGATCTCCCAAGGAATATTCATTGGATCAGTATCAGGAATTGTTCTTGGTTACATTTTGATGCTGACAATTCGGTATGTCATTACGTCTAAACCTCAACTGGTTTTAGGTGCTGTTGCATTCACCCTGATCGGTTACGTAATTTCTTTTTCAATTACTCACCAGGGTGGGTATCTCTGTGCGTTAGTGATGGGCATTGTTACCTCTTTGACCTATCGTAAAAGCTCAACTGAGGAAGAGATAGAATTTCTAGCAGAAGAATTGGAGACACTCAATATTGCTTCTGAGGCAATCCTCTTCTTTGCGATTGGCCTTGGACTCAATGCAACTTCCTTCTTTGTTCACTTGCCAGTGGCGATCTATGTCTGGCTTGGAATCATCATCATCAGGCCAATTACAGTAAATCTCTTTTTCAAGGGCTCTTCTGCCATCCAGCCTGAAGAACGTCAGCTCCTATCGATATGGAGTCCAAAAGGAGCCATTTCAATGGCCTTGGTGGTAACTGCACCAGAGCTGCTGGAGGGAACTTTTGGTATGGAGATTGCTGAAATTTTTCCTGAAAGCGCTTCTAGCTTCTCGGCGGATGTGGTTTGCGGTGCTGTTTTGTTCTCGATGATTGTTAAATCCTTGGCGATTCCAAAAATTCATTCCCAATTGATTCCCACTCAAAATACTATTACCACCAATCAAGAGGCTTGAGTTATGTTGAAAAAAAAGCTGACAGATCGGTACCGGCTCTCACGGGCAGTGTTGGTGGGCACAGTTATAACTCTTTTGTTCATGCCCATCTTGGCAACGAATGAAGCGACGACGATTGCAGTCGCATCTGCGCTTGCAGTGGATTTTTGTATTTTTATCAAGCAATCCTGGCTCATTGACGTCAATAACACAAGGGATATCTTCCAGCAATTCGATGCGAAAGAATCATCTGTTGCAGAAAGAACAATAGCGCTTGTATTTCTGAGTGTGGGCATATTGAGTTTCTGCATTGCGGAATTACATTCAAAGCATGATGTTCTGCCGAACTCAATTCATGTTTTTATAAGTTTTATAGCACTATTTTTGACCTGGCTGCAGTTGCACAACGGATTTGCGCTTTACTATGCAAAAAAATACTTTGATATGAATCCGGTTCGACTTGATGATCCTGAGGGGCAACTGGGATTTATATTTGAAGGAACAGAGCCAACATTTAGCGATTTTTTATATATTTCTTATTCGATAGGTCTTACTTATTCAATGACTGACTGCGGCATCAAGGATTCTGCGGTTAGGCGAATTGTTATCATTCACTGCCTCTCTTCATTTCTCTACGCATCAACAGTACTGTCGATCATATTCTCATTGGCGACGCAAGTGAGTTGATCCGCAAAAGGGTTATCCATAACCTTTAGGGGTATGCATATGTGTGCGTTCCCTATTATTTTGTCGGGCGGCAGCGTTGGATACTTCCCAAATCCCGAATCTTCTCTACAATCAACTTGTTGAACAGAATCAATCCATGTTCGAACTCGAGTATCTCCTAGCTTTCGGCCTGGGTGCAGGTCTCGTTGCTCTTACCCCCGTGGTTGCAGCTGCCGCTGGTAAGGAAAGCTCTATCACCAAGACTGTTTCTGGCGCCGGACGTGGCTTGACAAAACAAGGTCTGAAAGCTGGTCTCTTTGTAGGAGGAAAGGTATCTGGACTGTTCACTGGCGTTAAGTCGGGTTTGAATGAGGTGGGTGAGAGCTTCGGCGACATTCTTGCTGAAGCGAAAGCAGACATGGCTACACCGAAAACTAAGACTTCATCACAAAAGGCTTAAAGCTTGCCAATTACAGTTAAACATCGTGTATTTGGTCGTGTGAGATTTATTTGGGAGAAGAAATATACCAGTCACGAGATAAAGCTTATGGAATTATCGTTCTTGTATCATTTTCCTGGGTGTCGTTTTCGTTCTGCTTCAGGTAATACAGGTTGTGTGGTTCTTTTTGATGAAAGTAGTGATCAGCTTTTGTGCCATCAAGTGACTGATTGGATTCAGAATTTCATAGACTTTGCTGAGTGCCAAGGTCCGTTACTACCACCATCCAAAAGGGATATTCTGATCGACAAGGTTAAAGGTTGGACTGCTCAGTCCATGATTGTTATGGCTATTCTCGGATGGATATTACCAATTCTTCCCGGTACTCCATTTTTCTTTGTGGCATGGTGGCTGGGTTGGAGGCCGTCGTCCACAAATCAGTCAGTTGTCGCCGAACCATAAACGCAGCCAGCTTTGAGTCATTTGTGCCCTATTGCATTGCATTGCTTCCAATTTTGCGGGCAATTCGATGCTTCTGCAGTATCCATTGTAGATCAAGTTGATGGTTGAATTGATCTGTTGAATATTCATATTATCTTTCTTCACCCCTGGTAGAAATATTTTCATGCAATGACTCTCTGTATTCCATTCTTCAATGCTTAAAGACTTATTCTTGTCTTTTAATGCGTTTGCCACGAGATCTGATTCGGGGACTGTGATCGAGCTGTTAAACGTTGTTGGTCCGTTTCGGCATTCATTTTCGATTTTGATATTGGATGTATTACTTGCGTCTTCGACAATCAGTAGATGCGGTATTGCACGGTGCATGCCTGCAACGCTTAATCGAGTTAGCAGCTGTTCCGGTTTGTAGTTTTTGCCATCAAGAATTAATGTGAAATGATGATTGCTCCGACCCGAGATCGTCTGTTGTAGGAGATGTAAACGACCTTTCCATGTTTCGTTGAGACGTAACTGTTGTGATGATGGTAAGCGTAAGCGCAGTAATTTTTCGACCGTTGAAAGTGTTTGACGCGTTGTGTCCCACCAGTTAAGCAAAGGCTCTAGCAATTGGTCGATCAAGGCTGGACCCTTTTGTGCCATTCCAAGTATTTTCAAAGCATGCAATGGCGTTGGGAGGATTACGATTAAAAGTGTACTTTTTGACGCACTGTCTAGTATTTCTGACAAGAAGATCAATCTCGTTAAGTCTTCGATCCCTGGAAGTTGCGGAAGCTCGATAGATTGTTTCGCTGCAATGTCGAGCAATTGCCACCAATCTTTGGCATGTGGATTGAGCTGTTCCCAAAGTCGAGCCAGGCTACAAATATGACTGAAATTTTCTACGATAAAATTATTCTTGGCTATGAAATCTGATGTGTCTAAATCAATCTCTCCTGATAGATTAATCAATCTTGTGTCAGCATTTTCCTGCTGAGTATGTAGGAGCCCTTGCAACCATTGGTGTAGCGCTGAATACCGGTCTGCGCTTACCAAGAGAATCAAGGCACTGATTTCGTCTTCGAATGCCATTGTATCGGGAATGTCTTCTTGGATTTCGGGATTTTCGGGTAATATCTTCAAAATTCCATTACACCATGTTTGAACTGGAAACACTTGCTGCTTTCGGAGCAGGTGCTGCCTTGATGGCGTTAGCACCAGTTGTTCGAAAAATGGGCAATGAAGAGCTTGGAGACTCCATGGGGAAGACAGGTCGCACGATGGCCAAAAGTGGAGTCAAGGTAGGTCTCGTTGCGGCAGACGTTGCCGGAAAAGTTGCCAACGGTGTGACGAAGAACGTAGCTGAAGTCGCTGAATCGTTTGTGGACTTGGTTCAAGAAGCTAAGTCTGAGCGCGTTGAACCAACAGATATCGACGCGGAACAGCCACCTACTGATGCATCCCGATCTCAGGTCATCACAGAAGTAACTGTCGAATAAGTCTGAATTCCATTCCAAATTTATAATCTCTCTCCTACAAACATCATGGCCACATCATTTCAGAACAGTTCAGGTTTTGGGGTCGTTGATGGAGGTGCTTCAGCACGAACATCTCGAGATCCTGCACTGCCACGATTCATTGATCGCATTCTTCATGCATCGTCTCGAAGACTTCGCTTCAGTGTGGAAACTGATTTCAAAGATCCAGATAACTTCACGCGACATATATCAACGCTTTCGTCAGTAGAGCAGGTTCGTTTTAATAGCTGGGCCTCTTGTTACATTGTAATTTTCAAGACTGGATATAAAATTGACGCTCTGCAATGGCTAAGTTCACTACCACGACGATCGCGTGAAATCCCTATTGTTCCAGAAGTTTCGCTGACTGATACCGCCACTTCTACAAGCCTTCAGTCTGCTGAGGAAGAAGAGGAAAAATTTGTTCCAACGCGCATTATTCTCCCAGTTTGTTCTCTTGGTCTGGCCATAGCTGCTGGTCCTCTGGCTCTTCCTCCACTCGCCGTTGGAGTTTTTATCATTGGCGCAGCGCATCTGAGTTTCAAAAGAGCTTGGGAGGGTCTGAAAAAAGAGCGCAAAATTAATGTTGATTTTCTCGATGCCTTAGCTGTTTTGCTTCACAGCTTGGAGGGCTTTCTTTTGGGGCCAGCCATGATGATCACCATGATTGAGGGTGGTGAAGCTGTACGAGATGCTACTCAGCGTATTGCTCACTCATCAAACACTGATCTTGTTTCCAGCCTTCAATCTGATGTGCGTCTGCTCACAGAAGATGGCGAGAAGATTGTTTCGAGTTTTGACCTTAGCCCTGGTGATCGTGTTTCGTTCCTGCCAGGAGACAAAATACCGATCGATGGTGTTATTGAGTCTGGTGAAGTTTCCCTCGATGTTGTGAAGCTGACGGGTGAATCAGTTCCGAGGATGTCGGGTCCCGGAGATGAGATTTTGGCCGGCTTTATTGTTTTGGAAGGCCACATTATTGTTACAACCTCTGCTGTTGGTGATGACACGCGCGTCGGGCAGATCACCAAAATGATCGAGTCGGCGCCTGTTTTTGACACGCGTGTCGGAAATTTTGCCGCAAATATCGCCAATCGGTTTGTCATCCCGACATTGGTTTTGGCGGGTGTCTCCCTGATGCTCAGTGCAGGCAATATTGCTCAGGCAGCATCTCTGCTCATGTTCGATCTTGGAACGGGGCTTCGTGTTTCAGTCCCAACTGCGATCATGGCTGCACTGACCAGAGCTGGAAGTCAAGGCCTGCTGATTCGTAGTGGACGTGCTTTGGAGCAGTTGGTTGAAGTTGATGTTGTCGTTTTTGATAAAACCGGTACGTTGACGGAAGGCCACCCGTCAGTTGTTGAGTTTACTGTTTTTGACCAAAATGGAGCCCCCGATGAGTTTGTTGATGCTGATAAGTTCAAACACCTTTTGCAACTTTCCACATCACTTGAACAGGGGTTGAACCACCCGATCGCCAAGGCGATTCGTGATTTTGCTGAAGAGCAAGACGTCGACGTGATCGATTGCGAAAGCTGGGATTACAGGGTCGGTCGAGGTGTCGTCGCCACTGTTAATGGTGAGACGGTTCTTCTCGGAAACTCAAAACTTCTTCGGGAAGAGGGTGTCGAGATCTGGACAGTCGACTCCAAGCCTGAGCTGGACGTTGCTACCCCCATTTATCTTGCAGTTGATGGTCTCTTGGCCGGTATTCACTACGCCCTTGATCGTGTCAGACCAGATACGTCAGCCATGATCGCTGAATTGCATAACCGGGGTATTGAAGCTCATATGTTGACCGGTGACATTTCCTCTGTCGCCCATGCTGTCGCTGCCGATATCGGCTTACAGCCTCATGAAGTTCATTCAGATGCCTTACCTGATCAAAAGGCAGAGTTGGTTCAAGAGTTCACTGCCGCAGGGAAGAAAGTTGTTTTTGTGGGTGATGGCATCAATGATTCAGCAGCCCTTGCCTATGCTGATGTCTCAGTATCCTTCGCCTCAGGCAGTGATTTAGCTCGCGAAACGGCTGATATTGTTCTCACGAATGATCGGGTCTCTGATCTGATTGTTGCCCAAGATTTAGCACGTCATACTTTTGCTTTGGTGAAACAGAACATTGGTATTGTCGGGGTTCCAAACTTATCGGCACTTCTGATCGGTACGTTCCTGCCAGTCAATCCCATCGCGGCTGTTTTCCTTAACAATGGTTCCTGTCTTGTGGCAGCTGGCAATGCGATTCGGGCTCTTGGTTTCAAGGCCAAACCGCTACCTGAAATCGAAGCATCAGCTTCTACAGTGAATGTAGAAACAGTGCTTCCTGATACCGCTGCAGCTCAGGCCACGACAGAAGAAACTACCGACGAGAACGCTTCCTTACCCATCACTCATCTTGATTTGGCAGCTCTTTCACGTCGTGTTGGACTCAGTTATCAGAAGATCTCAGCCCGTCGTCGACGCAATGATTTTGCTGATTGGATATCGACTCATGATCCTGAAGGTCATGGTTGGGAGTACAGCATTGATCTCAAAACATTCTCCATGGTTCCTGCGGTTTCATGACACCAACGCTTTGTTTGCGCCATCGCACCGATAGTCGCTGGAGGTTTGTGGTGACCCACGCATCCCAGTGTGATTGGGCTCGTCTGCAACGCGATCTTGTCGATGTTTTCCCCAACAGCAGCTGGTCTGTTCGAATCAATCAAAGGATTGGCTCGATTGTGGTTTGCCGCTTGGCTTCTGCACCACGCCTTCGTCAGGATCCGTTGTCATTGGTATTTGGGCGTGTTGCAAAGCAACTGAACCTTCAGGGATTTTCCGTCCCTGAAACCCCTTTAATCCCAACGGAAATCGTTGATCGGACCTCTCAGAAGCGGCTGAATGCTCTTCATTCGGTATTTCGTGGTATTGCCAATGCCGCTTCAGTGTCTTTATCCATATCTACTTTGTTATTGTCTCTGGCCCTCTTTATTATTGGTTTGCTGGGCATCCTTCTGCCATTTTCTCCAGGGATCTGGTTGTTGGTTGTAGCGACTGCTCTTTTTGACCTAGCCCTTTCTTTTCGTCGTCCTTTCGTCGTCTAAATCTCGTGACAATGCTTGCTGCGGCTTCACCATCCCCCTGGATCATCCGCAGCGAGCTCGCCGATCGAATTCGTGTCTTCCATCCAGGTTTGTCCTCCTCGCCTGGATTGCGCCAACATTGTGCGTCTTTGCTGCACCGGACGCATTGGCTGTTGAGTCACCGTATCAATGCTGTTTCTTCAACAGTAGTTATCCGATTCCACCCTCGCCAACGAGGCGATATCACGCTCTTACTCGACCGTTGTTTCATTGACCCGGTAGCTGATTCGGGGCTTGAACAGGCCCTTGCAGCAGAATCGCGCATCACAGACATCACGCACAGCTCCGCTTTTCAGAAGGCCCTTCGCACTGGCGCGATTTGCGGTTCAATTCTCTTCATTGATTCGATCGTCGCTGTTCCCCCGTTGGGTCTTGGCTTGGTGGCCACCATGCTGAGCTGGCCATTATTACGTGAATTATTTGAACAAGTGAACGAGCGCCTACAAGGAGAGGCTGATCCGCGACAGTTACTACCCCCTGCATCGGTGGAGGTGGCACTGTCCGCTACGTTGATTGGATCAGGCTTGGCGCGTGAATCTCTTGTTGAAGGACTTCTAGGCAGTTCCACTTCGGCGCTTCAGTCGATGAGTGAGAACACCCAAGGATCAAGTTCGGAATTTTTTGCGTTTCTGGAGCGTCTGAAGACGTCAGTGATGCTGAGATGCATCGATATTCAAACAGAGGAAAGTACCTTGCTTCCTATTGGTGATATTCAAGTTGGTCAACGCTATCGCTTGATGGACGAAGATCATGTTTATCTGTCTTCCCGAGTTGTCCAAGGGGAGCTGGTTGTTACGAACAGCCTCAGCGATGGTTCCTCCCTGCCATTTCGTGTGTTGCCGGGTGATCACCTCGCCTTTGGGGCTTTTGTGCTGTCCGGAGATGGTATTTGTGAGGTGGTTCAGTCGTTTTCTGAGGTCAGTCTCTTTAAGATCGAAGACACTCTTCTCGAGGAAGATGGATCAAGTGATTTCCAAAAGCGTTTGTCTTACTTGTACGATCTTCTGCTTCCTCCCGTACAGCTTGGATTTGGTGTTTGGTCGTTGCTGAATGGTCTAACAGAACGAGCCATTGGTTTGCTTTCATTTAACCCAGCTGAAGATTCTGAACGTTCCAAATTGTCTTCTTCAGAGTCAGCTTTGGTTGATATGGCACTCAATAATGTGCACATTTCAGATTCGCGCGTTTTTGAGACATTAAAGGATGTTAGTCACATCTTGATCAGCATCGATGCTTTGCGCCATCTTGGTACCTATTCTTGTCAACAAACCTTGTTAAATGGTGCTTCTGCACTTGATTGTGATTTGCTTCAGATTCTTTGGGCTATTGTTTCTGATTTTGGTGCTGATCCATCTGTTGTCTTATGGGGAATTTTAAGTGATGTCCAAGAGAAACATCCTGCTCTTCAGTCTCTTGAAGTCAATGTCGGTGAATCGGATCAAGGTCTTTATCGCGTTGTCCTTGAAGGTCAGCCTGTCGTTTTAATTCGTTTCACGGAGAAGGATGGGGCAATTCATGCATCTTTCTCTACTGAAGAAGCGGATCTTGGTGTTATTACGATTACTTGGCGACCATCTCAAGAGTTTGAAATGATGTCGTCTCAGCTTCGTAAGCTTGGCATTTCAGTCTCTACGGTTGGTGCTCATTGTGGGCGCACTAAGGAAGCAGAAGACCGTAAATCCAGATTGCTAGAGCTTCGTAATCAAGGATGTAAGGTGGCTTATCTTGGAGATGTTATTGACGATATTGCTGCAATGGCAGCAGCTGATATAGCTATAGGTCTTGCAGAGGATGAACTGGGCTTTATTTCTAAGACCGTTTGCGACATTGTACTTGGAGGCGATATTTTATGGTTGTCTCGTCTTTTTGTTTTGAGCCGAAATTTTGTAGAAGCCAATCGTTTTAACACGAATTTGATTGTTGGCTCTTCTGTCCTGCTTGCAGCAGCCTCTCTTGTTGCCACCTTCTCGCCATTGCAAACGATATTGCTATTTAACTCTGCTCCAATCATCGCTGAGATCAATACTCTCAGGTCTCTCAACGGTTCAAGTTCCAGGCTATAGGGAGTTGATTGTTAGTTGATATCTACAAATTCGAATTCAGTTAACAAGTATCTTGACTCCGATGGCGATAAACAATGCCCCGCTTATGTACGACAGTCGTTTTTGACATAATCGATTTTTTAAACATTTTCCAGAGTAAACTGCCGTAATGGCTAAAAGAACGTTTGCGGCGACTGCTCCGGAGAAAATACTTTCAGCAGATATATTTGGGCCTGCTGCTAAGGCAAGGAGTGCAAGTTGTGTGCGATCCCCGAATTCGGCTAAAAATGTTGTTGTGAAGGAGTTGCGTATGACGGCGTTGGCTGCCATCTTTGGTGCTGGTAATTGGAATTGGCTTGTATCGCATTCATCTTTGGCAACGTCAATCTTTGCTTCCAATCGTCTTGCTTCAATAATTGCGTTTGTGCCAAAGAGAAGGAACGCAATACCCGAGACAATCTGAATGGTGTCGATGGATACGATCGATCTCATCCATACCCCAGCAGTGATCCAAAGTCCTGCCCCTATTGTGAGGGCTGAAACGCTTCCAGTGAAAACCCAACGTGCTTTATGTCTTGCTGCCAGCAGAAGGGTAGTAATGAATGACTTATCTCCAACGCCTGCGATTGCGACAGTGGCGAAAGCAGTTGTGAACCCTGCCACGATCTTTAAAAACTTTACAGAAACCCTATCGGAAAAGTCTCATGCCCGTTGTTTCCGTCAGTACATGTGGATATGGCTTCAGTGATTTGTGGGTTTCTTGATCAGCCAAGCTGTGCGCTGTCCGGCTCGATGGATCCGTTCAAACTCGAGGCCCATTCTGCGAAATCCAAGTTGACCACTCGATAGTTGTACGGTCTGGGGCAAGCGCTTCACCTCGAGGAGCGAACAAATCTCGTGGCTAGAGAGTTCGATTTTTGTTGTTTTGAGCAAATGGAGAAGCTCAATTTTTTCACGCAGTAAACGTAGTTTGGAATACTTTCTGACGTCGTCTTGGAAAGGTTGCTCTGTATTTGTCTCGGTTGTTACTAGTTCATGATGGCTGCTGTTGGAGTCCACGGTGACGACTTCAGCTACCAGGGGGGCCTTCGGATTGTCCCGTCCGAGGTGGTCGTAGATAAGACCCGTTTCCTCCTGACGGACCAAGGTGCGCATGCCTCGTCGAATTGGCTCAATTCCGAGTTCGCGAATGATGAGAAGCAGGTCAACGCGTGATATCCCTAGATCCGCCTCCAGGCTGCCAAGGCTGACTGCTTGCTGAGAGCTCATGTTGGCAATCTCTTGGATTCTCTTTTAACACGTTGGTTGCTTTGCGCTTTCTATTGTCACCGGCCCAAAAAAAACGTGTGTGAAGCCCGATGGTTTCACACACGCATGGATTAGAGCGTGAGCCGATGCATGGCCCCAGCGCTGTTGGTTCAGACCGCCACAGGCTGCTCGATGATGCCTGTGGGCACCTCGGCGAACATCACTGAAGAGAGATAGCGCTCGGCCAGGTCGGGCAGCACCACAACGATGGTTTTGCCGGCGTAGGCGTCCTGCTCTGCCAGGCGGATGGCAGCCGCGGCGGCGGCTCCACAGGAGATGCCCACCAACAGACCCTCTTCCTGGGCCAGGCGCAGGGCCATGGCGATCGACTCCTCATTGGTCACCTGCTCCACCTTGTCGACCATGGACATGTCCAGGTTCTTGGGGATGAAGCCGGCGCCGATGCCCTGGATCTTGTGGGGACCGGGCTTGACCGTTTCTCCGTTGATGGTCTGGGTGATCACCGGGCTGTTGGTCGGTTCGACCGCCACGGATTCGATCGCCTTGCCGGCGTCGGTTTTGATGTATCGGGAGACGCCGGTGATGGTGCCGCCGGTACCGACGCCGGCCACCAGCACATCGATGGCGCCGTCGCAGTCGTTCCAGATCTCCGGGCCCGTGGTCTTGAAGTGGATCTCGGGGTTGGCGGGATTGTCGAACTGTCCTGGCATGAAGTACTTACCGGGATCGCTGTCGGCGATCTCCTTGGCCTTGGCGATGGCACCGGGCATGCCCTTGGCGGCCTCGGTGAGGATCAGTTCAGCGCCGAGAACGGCCATCATCCGGCGACGCTCGATCGACATCGATTCGGGCATCGTGAGGATCAGCTTGTAGCCACGGGCTGCAGCCGTGAAAGCCAGGGCGATGCCGGTGTTGCCGGAGGTGGGCTCAACGATCACCTTGTCCTTGGTGAGCTTGCCGCTTTTCTCGGCATCCCAGATCATGTTGGCGCCGATCCGGCACTTGACGCTGTAAGCGGGATTGCGTCCTTCCACCTTGGCCAGCACGGTGGCTTTGCAGTTCTTGGTGACGCTGTTGAGCTTCACCAGCGGGGTGTTGCCGATGGCGAGGCTGTTGTCGTCGTAAATGCGGGACATGAGGCTGCTGGCAGGTAAGAGGGCCCGAAGAAAACAAACTAGGCATCGGAATCCCTGTTCAGCGCTGTTGTTAAGGGCTTTTTCAGAGTCTCTGCTTTCTCTTCACGGTTTCAGTGCTTGTTCGAACCGTTGCCAGAGCTCGTCCGGATCTTCCAGACCGACGGAGACTCGCAGCAGATGGGCCGGCACGCCGCATTGGCCTGCCCAGTCCAGTTCGTCGTAATGGGCCAGCTGGGTGTACGGACAAGCCAGGGTGAAGTGGGTTCCCAGGCTTGGCCCCTTGCTCACCCGCAGGGCATCGAACACCTGTTGCGCCCTGGTGGCGTCGTTCAGCACAAAGGAGAGCAGGCAGCCGTGGCCGGCATTGGGGCGCATCAGGCCCCTGAAGTTGACGCAGTTCTTGGGATGGAGCACCTGGCGCACCGCCGGGTGCTGTTCCAGGTGTTGCGCCAGCTGCAGGCAGTGGCGATCCAGCAGCGGAACCCGTTGGCTCACGTCTCGACTCGCCTGCTCCAGGGCCATCGCATCACCATCCCCCAGGGGGGCTGGGGTTGAAATGACCGCCTGCAGGTCTGGGCTCCAGCGGGAGTGGGGGCTCACCAGCAGGCTGCCGCCCATCACATCCCCGCGGCCGGCGAAGCTTTTGGTGAGCGAGGTGAAGATCAGATCGACATAGGGCAGGGCATTGAGGTTGATGCCGGTGCCGATGGTGTCGTCCGCGATCACAGGAATCCCCCGGGAGTGGGCGATCTCGCTCACCATCGGCAGGTCCACACAGCGCAGCAGCGGATTGCTGGGCAGCTCCACGATCACCGCGGCGGGGTCAAGCCGGTCCAAGGCCGCTGCGATCTGCGCCTGGTCGCTGGTCTGCAACAGCTCACCGCCGTGGAACACCACCTGCGGTTGCTTCAGCACGTCCACATAGGGGAAGCCGAGCTGCAGGGTGGGGCGCTGTGGACGCAGATGCTGAATGGCGGTCAGTGCGGCATGCAGGCCAGCCATCCCCGCGGGATGCAGGCTGATCCGCTGGGCCTCGATGCCGTGGATGTCAGCCAGGCGCTGGCAGACAGCAGTTCTGGCGGCGTCCGCCTCCCCTGCTGAAGGGGCGGCCTCCAATCCCAGCGCCACCGCAGCCTGACGGGAGGAGGCGCCGAGACCGGTGTGCTGCCAGAAGGCCTTGGCATGGGGCGTGGCGCCGGCATCGGTGTGCAATGCCACCAAGGGGCCGAAGTTGGTCAGTTGGTTGTGGGCCTGCGGTGCCTTGCGTTGGCAGTGGGCCTGGGCGGCGCGGGCGGCGGCTTCTGTGGCGAAGGGCCAGGCGGTCAAACCATCCACGGCCATCCGGGCGGTCAGCGTCTGCAGCAGAGGGTGCAGCCCGAAGCGCGGGTAAATCGTCTGCAGTGCCTGGCGACAGGCGGGATCCTTTTCCTCATAGGCGATCACGTCCTGCCAGCGCGGCAACGCCATCGACACGGCGTGGGTGGCATCCGGCAGGGGATGGCCCAGGTCTGAGCCCTGCCAGCAGGGATCGCTCAGCAGATCGCGGGGACTCACGCCAGCAGCTCCAGGGCCTGGTCCAGATCGGCCTGCAGATCGGCGAGGTCTTCGCAGCCCACCGAGAAGCGCACCAAGCCGTCGTCGATGCCCAGCTTGGCCTTCACCTCAGCCGACCCCGCCGCGTGGGTCATGGTGGCGGGGTGGCAGATCAGGCTTTCAATGCCCCCAAGGCTCTCGGCCATGGTGAACCAGCGCAGTTGTTTGCAGAGGGCATAGGTCTGCTCCTGGCTGGCGTTGAAGCTCACCGTCACGATGGCCCCACCGGCGCGCATCTGACGGGTCGCCACCTGATGCTGAGGGTGATCACTGCGGTGGGGGTAACGCACCCAGTTCACCTTGGCGTGCCCAGCAAGTTGATCGGCGAGGGCTGCGGCATTGGCCATCTGCTGCTTCAGCCGCAGCGGCAGGGTCTTGATGCCGCGGGTGATCAGCCAGCAATCAAAGGGGGAGGGCTGCAGGCCCAGGGCCTTCTGTGAGAACACCATTTTTTGGTGCCACTCGGGATCGTTGGTGCACACGGCTCCACCGAGGGCATCGGAGTGGCCGTTGATGTATTTGGTGGTGCTGGTGAGCGAGAGGGTGGCGCCCAGATCGAGGGGGCGCTGCACCAGGGCGGTGGCGAAGGTGTTGTCGACCACCACGGGGATACCCAGGGGTTGGGTGATGGCACAGACCGCCTCCAGGTCGATCACCTTGAGCAAAGGGTTGGTGGGGCTCTCCAGCCACACCATCGCCGGCGTCTGAGCTTGGATCTGCTCCAGTGCTGCCGGCTGGGTGAAGTCCGCCCAGGCGGTTTTCAACCCGAACTTGGCGAACACCTGCTCGAACAGCCGCACGGTGCAGCCGTAGAGGTTCTCCTCGCAGAGCACCAGATCACCCTGTTTCAGTTGGGAGACCACAGCGGTGATAGCGCTGACGCCGGAGGCGAACACGGTGGCGTGGGCGCAGCCTTCCACCGAAGCCAGAACGCTGTCGAGGATGCGGAAGTTGGGGTTGCCCGAGCGGGTGTAATCAAACCCGCCGGCGTTGCCATGGGCAAAGGTGCTGGTGGGAAAGATCGGCGGCATCACCGTGCCGGTGTCCCCCGCAAAGCTGTCGCCGTGGTGGATCACCCGGGTGTTCAAGCCTTCGTTGTCGCCTTCCTTCAATGCCACTGGAGCCACCAATACAGGCTAAGAAATCAAGGTCGGCACGATTTAGTGAATAAATCAACTCAAAATCATTACGATTTCGTGCCAACAAAAAAGCTCCCGTCGAAAGGCGGAAGCTTGAGGACGATCGATCGGTTGAAAAAAACCGTTGGATCAGTCGAGGTCGGGCATGCCGAGCACAGGCTCAGCCTTGCGGTCGATGCCTTTCTCGAAGCCAGCAGCAGCAGCGCGGGCGCGGCCGGCGTGCCAGAGGTGACCAACCAGGAAGAAGAAGGCGAGCACGAACTGCGTTGCACCCAGCCACTGGCGGAGGTTCACGTAGTTCACCGAGTTGGGCTCGGTGATGATGCCGCCCACGGAGTTGATCGAGGCGTTGGGAGCGTGGGTCATGTACTCAGCCGCACGGCGCACTTGCCAGGGCTGAATGTCGTTCTGCAGCTTGTCGAGGCTCAGGCCGTTGGGGCCACGCAGGGGCTCCAGCCAGGGACCACGGAAGTCCCAGAAACGCATGGTTTCACCACCGAAGATGATTTCACCGGTTGGTGAGCGCATCAGGTACTTACCAAGGCCGGTGGGGCCCATGGCGGAACCGATGTTGGCGCCGAGGCGCTGGTCACGCACCAGGAAGGTGAAGCTCTGAGCCTGGGATGCCTCAGCGTTGGTGGGGCCCCAGAACTCGGAGGGATAGGCGGTGTTGTTGAACCAGATGTAGGCCGAGGCGATGAAGCTCATGAAGCTCAGGGCGCCGAGGCTGTAGCTCAGGTAGGCCTCACCGTTCCAGATGAAGGCGCGACGCACCCAGCCGAAGGGCTTGGTGATGGCGTGCCAGATGCCACCGAAGATCAGGGTCAGGCCCAACCAGATGTGGCCACCGATGATGTCCTCCATGGAGTTCACACCGATGATCCAGCCTTCGCCGCCGAAGGGGGCGCGAGTCAGATAGCCGAAGATCACGCCCGGATCGAGGGTCGGGTTGGTGATCATGCGGACGTCACCGCCGCCGGGGGCCCAGGTGTCGTAGACGCCACCGAAGAACATGGCCTTGAAGACCAGCAGCAGGCAGCCGACGCCGAGCAGGATCAGGTGATAACCAATGATGTTGGTCATCTGGTTCTTGTCGCGCCAGTCCTGGGAGAAGAAGGAGGAGTAGTTCTCCAGGATCTCCGGACCGCGCAGGGCGTGGTACAGACCGCCAAGGCCGAGAACGGCCGAGCTGATCAGGTGCAGAACACCGACCACGAAGAAGGGGAAGAGATCAGTGACCTCACCGCCGGGGCCCACGCCGTAGCCAAGGGTGGCGACGTGGGGCATGCAGATGAAGCCCTGCTCGTACATGGGCTTGTCGAAGGTGAAGTGACTCACCTCGAACAGCATCATGGCGCCGGCCCAGAACACCATCAGGCCAGCGTGCGCCACGTGGGCGCCGAGCAGACGGCCGGACAGGTTGATCAGACGAGCGTTGCCAGACCACCAGGCGTAGCCGGTGGAGTCGAGGTCTTTGCCGCCAGTGGCGCCAAGACCGGGATTAGAGAGCGTTACCACGGGGCAGAACCTCTTCAGGGAAGACGAAGTTTTCGTGCGGCTGGTCAGCCGGTGCCATCCAGGCACGCAGACCTTCATTCAGAAGGATGTTCTTGGTGTAGAAGGTCTCGAATTCGGGATCTTCTGCAGCGCGGATTTCCTGTGACACG
>OZSS01000587.1_pt1 | contig 17537 bp, 18 predicted proteins | sample 1779911 | NCBI WGS metagenome assembly OZSS01 (sample SAMEA2603589, study PRJEB24840) | metagenome | biome: Water; feature: Photic zone; material: Seawater sample | place: Mediterranean Sea | collected 2013-11-12 | depth 10 m | reverse complement strand
ACCCATTGGAAATGTATTTACAACAACTTCTCTAGACCCTAAATTTACCCTATTAAAATCTACATCATATCTCAAGAAGACAAGGTTGAAAAAGAAACAAATAATATAAAAAAAGAAGAAAGTTTAGAAAAATATAGGGAAGATCACAGCAGCAAATTAACATTTACAATTGATCCTGATGATGCAAAGGATTTTGATGATGCCTTATCATTTAAGAGCCTTGATGATTCAAGTATAGAAGTTGGTGTTCATATTGCTGATGTATCCCATTATGTTAAGAAAGAAACAGAGCTAGATAAAGAAGCTTTTTATAGAGCAACAAGTGTTTATTTGGCAGACAGAGTTGTTCCTATGTTGCCAGAAAAACTTTCTAATGATCTTTGCTCTTTAAACCCTAAAGAGAAAAAAAACGTCTTTTCTGTTTTTTTTATTTTTAATAAAAACCATAAAATTTCAAACATAAAGTTTTGTAAATCTCTTATCATCTCTGACGAGAGGTTTTCCTATGAAGAAGCACAACATATAATAGAAAATAAAGAGAACACCATTCCTGCGGAAAAAACCATATTGGGTAACGAAAAAAAAGTAAACAAAAACCTTTTTGACTCAATAAAAAAACTTTATTCAATATCTAAAACGCTAAAAAAAGAAAGAGAAGAGAAAGGATCTATTTTTTTTAATAAAGAGGAAATAAGATTCAAAGTTGATGAAAAAGGAAGTCCTGTAGGATACAAAATAAAGAAGCAAAAAGAAGCAAATTTTCTAATTGAAGAATTTATGCTTTTAGCAAACAAAGCAGTTGCCAAAAAAATAAAAGAAAACACAAGATCAGGGGTTTACAGAGTACATGATTTGCCAGATGAAAAAAAATTAGTAGAAATTGAAAGGTTTGTAAAAAACTTAGGATATAATAACAGGCTTGTAAATTCACAAAACATAAATAAAGAAATAAACACTTTGCTAAAAGCATGTGAAGGAAAGCCAGAAAAAAATGTCATAGATATGATGGTAATAAGAGCGATGAGTAAGGCAAAATACAGCTCACAGAATATAGGCCATTTCGGTCTTAAGTTTGAAAACTACTCACATTTCACGTCACCAATAAGGAGGTATCCAGACCTTATGGTTCACAGAATTTTATTTTCAATTCTTAAGAAAGAAAAACACTATGACAAAGAAATAGAAGAAAAATGTTTTCATTGTAGCCAAAGAGAGGAGTTGGCCACTAAAGCTGAAAGAGCCTCTATCAAACTAATGCAGGTAAAATACATGTCCAACCGCCTAAATGAAAAATTTGCAGGGATTGTTTCTGGGATAAATGAAAGGGGTGTTTTTGTTGAGGTGGTATCGAACAAATGCGAAGGTTTTGTCAGAATGAAAGATATTCCGCACGATTACTTTGTATACAATTACAAAACAAACTCTTTGATAGGCCAAAACACAAAAGAAGAATACTGCCTAGGAGATAAGGTTTTAATAAGGGTAGAAAAAACCAATCTAGAAAAAAAACATATTGATTTTAAGATTCTAAGCAAGTCGGAATAAAACATTATTTTTAAAATATGCTAGAGTTTTTACCAGCGGTTCCACTTGGTATTCTGTTATCATTTTCTTTTGGACCATTATTTTTTATCCTTCTTGAAACAAGTATTTCTAAAGGCATTAAACAGGCTTTTTTTATAGATGTTGGTGTTGTTGCGGCTGACATCACCTTTTTTTCAGTCGCATATTTCGGCGCAAGCAAGCTTATCACAGAAGAAAATCAGCCAGCGTTATTTGTTCTTGGTGGCGTTTTGCTTTCTTCGTATGGTATGCTTTCTTTTTTCAAAACATATAAAAAAAGAAAGAAACAACAAAAAGGAAAAGTGAAGGTTATTGAAACACCAAACCTTTTTTCCCTAGCAGTAAAAGGTTATCTGCTAAACATAATAAATGTTGCCGTATTGTTCTTTTGGACAGGCGTTCTGTTTGTTATAGGCCCTAAGTTTGAAATGGAGACAGGAAAAACATGGCTCTTTTTCTTAGCAACTGTTTCAACGTACATTCTTGTCAACCTTTGCAAGTATTATTTCGCAAGCAAGCTAAAGACGAAACTTACCGACTCAATACTTTACAAAATGAAGCAAGTTCTTAACTTCTTTGTTTTTGTCTTTGGTGTTTATTTGGTGGTATCCGGTTCTGTACCTTCAGTTACAGTCTTAAATTGAGGCACCGAGCGGATTCGAACCGCTGTACAAGCTTTTGCAGAGCTCTGCCTAGCCACTCGGCCACAGTGCCTTTAAGGCATCAAAAGTAACAATTTTTAAATATCTGTTGAACTTAAAGTTACAGAGACTGTTTCTACATCACCATCGATCGGCGGGTTGATCTTCGTAACAGTTATAGACACGTGCTTTGAATGAGCACACTCATTGTGGACTCTTTTAATAATTTTTGCCGCAACAGTTTCTATTAGTTTTGACCTTATGGCCATTTCTTCCACAACTATTTGTGTAACTAACGAATAATCCACCGTCTCATTAAGGTCATCATTTTGATGCGAAAGCTTATTTTTTACATCTACTACAGCATCAACACGATAGTCAGAGCCAATGACACCCTCTTCATCAAGGCAGCCGTGGTATGCATAGACCTTTATGTTATTTACATATACTTTCATTTTTCAAAAATATAAAATGAACACCTCATTTATAAATTAATTAACTTTGATTTGGTGAAAGAATCCAAAAATTTTATAGAAATTATTATTGATCAGGACCTTGAGCAAGGCTTTGATCCTGCCGACCTTTGTTTTAGGTTCCCTCCCGAACCAAATGGTTATCTGCACGTTGGTCATGTTAAGGCAATTGTTTTAAACTTTGAGTTAGCCAAAAAATACAAAGCAAAAATCAACCTTAGGTTTGATGACACCAATCCCGAAAACGAAGATCAAAAATACATTGACGCTATTAAAGAAAACATCTCCTGGCTTGGATACAGCTGGGATAAAGAGTGCTATGCTTCCGATTATTTCCAACAACTTTATGATTGGTCTGTTCAATTAATAAGCGAAGACAAGGCATATGTCGACTCTCAATCATCCGAAAAAATTGCCAAACAAAAAGGCACCCCAACAGAACCAGGGAAAAACAGCCCCTACAGAGACCGACCAACTCATGAAAGCCTTTCAATTTTCAATGATATGAAAAATGGAAAGTCTTCACCCGGACAACATGTCTTAAGAGCAAAAGTTGATATGTCTTCACCAAACATGTTAATGAGAGATCCTGTTATCTACAGAGTTCTTAACGCCTCACACCCCAGGACAAAAACTGACTGGGTGATTTTTCCAATGTATGATTGGACACACGGAGAGTCCGACTATATTGAACAGGTTTCACACTCCCTTTGTACTCTAGAATTCAAACCACACAGAGATTTATACAATTGGTTTTTAGACCAAGTTGTTGACCCAAAAAAAATTCGACCAAAACAGCGAGAGTTTGCTAGACTAAACTTAAGCCACACTATAACCTCTAAAAGAAAACTTTTGTTTTTAGTTGAAAGCAATATAGTTGAAGGATGGGACGATCCACGAATGCCAACCATATCAGGATTAAAGAGAAGGGGCTATACACCCGAAGCCTTAAAAAACTTTGTAAAATCTGCGGGTGTAGCAAAGAGAGATAATATTATAGAAATGTCTCTTTTAGAGTTTTGCGTGAGAGAAGACCTTAATAAAAAGTGCAATAGAATGATGGTTGTCCAAGAGCCTGTAAAAATTACAATTACAAACCTTGACGATAATCACAAAGAAACACTTGTGGCGGAAAATAATCCTGAGGATCCCAATGCTGGAAGCAGAGAAATGTTATTTACAAAGACCATACTTATTGAAAGATCGGATTTTATGATTAATCCGCCAAAAAAGTTTTTCAGACTCTCTGTTGGAAATGAAGTTAGGTTAAAGGGCGCATACATTATCAAGGCAAATGAAGTTTTGCTAGACGAAAACCAAGCTGTCACAGAAATCTTATGCACTTATGACCCCAAAAGCAAAAGCGGATCTGGATCTGAGGAAAGTAAAAGAAAAGTTAAGGGTACCCTTCATTGGGTTTCATTTGAAGAAAACACCAAGGTCACAATAAGGGAGTACGACAGGCTTTTCGCTCACCCATCACCAGGACAGTTCCCAACAAATAAATTACATTCAATTTTAAACAAAGACTCTATGTCGGTACACACTGGGTATGCAGAATTGGCCCTATCAAAATCCAAACCCGGTGATTCATTTCAGTTTCAAAGAAAAGGATATTACATAGCAGACAAGGACTCATCAGAAGAATTGCTTGTTTTTAATAAAACAGTTTCTTTAAGGGATAATTGGAAGAATAAACATAAATAACATAACTTTATAATCAAACAAAGACAATATGATCAACCTCTATAAAAAAGCAATTTCCAAAATTCTTATTTTTTCATCAATAATCTTGTTAGTCTCTTGTGCAGATCAAGTGTCAAAAAAATCTGTCGACACGGCTGCTCAACTAGAAAAAGACTTAGAAATGTATCAAGACGTTTGGAACGCTTTTCTTGCTGGTGATACAAGCGTTATTAATCCAAATAATTTTACTGAAGATGTTGTTGTTGTTACTGCAGAAGGGGATATTGTAGGCATAGAGGGCGTTAAGAACCATTACTTAAATTATTTAACAGGCTTTAGTGAAATAGAATGGAAAATCAAAGATGCATTTGGTCAAGGAGACAGGTTAGTTAAGCACTGGAACTTTAAAGGTAAACACACAGGTGATTTTTTTGGCATTCCAGCAACCGGCAATTTACTTGATCTTTCTGGAACAACAATGGTCACAATGAAAGACGGTAAAATAGCTAAAGAGCACGATTTTTTTGATATGAAATCCATGTTAGACCAACTCTTATCCTCAGAAGGAGATGTCGTTATTGATGAATATCAGCCAGTAAATTAAATTAAAAGATCTTTAACCAAGCGGTCCAATTCGTCTAACGTATACATATACAGGTTCAAAAGGCTTACCCTTGTCTCAAAATATTTTAACTGTATTGTTAGATTAGACCTTAGTTCTTCATCTTGATTAATGGACTCATGCAAAAGACTTGCATAACTACTTATTGAAACTGAGTTGTCCTCAGCCGCTAAAACAACTTTAGGATGCCCCTCTGTCAAAACCTTAATAAGTTGCTCCTTTAAAGATTTTTCATATTCAACAGAAGTTTTTAGTCTTGAGAAGTTCAGGGTATGTAGTCTAGTTAGCGCTTCTTTAACGCTTTCGGATCTTACAAACTTAATATTACCAGAATTTATCATTGAAGTGTACCTGTTCATAGGCGGTTCGAAATCCCTAAAGTAAATTAAATTGAACTCAACCCTACCCTTGCTGGAAGTGATTTTTATTATCTCATCAATATCGAACTCAGAACTTATAAGCTCAGAATAAAGAGTTATGTCGTCGTTCCAGGCCGCAAGTCTTTCATCACAATATTTTTTTATTTCGTAAACCTCTTTCTCAATACTTGTTAAGACCTTTATCCTCTCTTTGTTGTCATTTCTTTTAATAGCTAATTGATTAAACCAAAAAGAAACCGTAACACCTAAAACAATGACAAGAAAGTCAAACAAATAAGGTTTAAAGCCCTTAAGCTTTTTTTTGCTCATTATTGGCGTTTATTCAATAGCGCCTGGATCTGCGGGCGGATCATCTTTTTTTGGAGGGGCTTTTAATATAGAACTCATGTCATTGCTGTCTTTAGCTTTTTTAGCCTTCTTCATTTCTTCACCAATTTGGTTGCTGGCTGTAAATGATGCAACCATATTATTCAACATCTCAGATCCAGCCTGAGGAGAGTTTGGCATTAATATAAGGTTGCTATTGCTTGCAGAACCTACAGACTGTAGTGTATCATAATGCTGGGTAACAACAATTAAAGCAGACGCTTCTTGAGAGTTAATATCCACACCGTTTAAAACCTTAACAGAGTCTTCTAGCCCCCTAGCAATCTCTCTCCTTTGATCGGCAATACCCTGGCCCTGTAGCCTTTTGCTTTCAGCTTCAGCCTTTGCTCTTTCCACAATCAAAATTCTTTGGGCATCTCCCTCAAATTGAGCGGCAACCTTTTCCCTTTCTGACGCATTAATTCTGTTCATGGAGTCTTTAACTTGAGCATCTGGATCAATGTCAGTAACAAGTGTCTTTATTATATCAAACCCATAATTTAACATTGCGTCATTTAACTCTGCCTTAACTGCTACAGCAACATCGTCTTTCTTCTCAAAGACGTCATCCAATATCATTTTTGGAACTTCTGCCCTTACAACATCAAATACATAAGAGGTTATCTGATCTTGTGGAAAATCAAGTTTATAAAAAGCATCATAAACCTTGTCTTTTATAACCTTGTATTGTACAGACACCTTAATTTTTACAAAAACATCATCCTTTGTTTTGGTTTCCACCACGACATCTAGTTGTTGAATTCTCAAGCTTAATCTGCCGGCAACATTGTCTACAAGAGGAATTTTAATTTGCAGCCCAGATTGTCGTACACTTAAAAATTTACCAAATCTTTCAACAATGGCTGCTGATTGTTGTTTCACAATGAAAAAAGTTCCAAAGATTAATGCAAGAAAAGTAAGTAGTATAATTGGTGTCAGAAGATATCCCATAGTTTTTTCCTTTTAATTTACGATTTTTTCGGCAAAAAATAAAACAATCTCCTCTGTTAATTAAGCCAATATGGATCCGACCCGTTTCAAGACCTCATCTTTTCCTAAAAAAACCATCAGTTCAAACAAATCTGGACCAGCGAGCTTTCCAACAAGACAAAGCCTCATAGCCCCCATTGATTTACCAAACCCAATGGTTGAGCACTCATTTAGCAAAGCCTTAAGCTCCTCAGCTTTTCCAAAACTTTTTTCTAGAGCAGTTTTGTATTTTCTTAAAAAAGAGAGGGAGTCATCATTCATCAACTTATGTTTTAGAGCAGGCTCAACCTCTTGCTGTCCAAACAAATACCCATATTCAATTTCAATATTTCCGAGCCTATCTAGACGACGTTTAATTAAGTCAATAGCATCTTTAGACATTTCTAATCTATTCTCTTCCCCCAGCTCAGACACTCTTTTAATAATGTCCTCTGATGACAATTTTTGTATGTGTTGAGCGTTCAGCCAAATAAGCTTTTCAAAATCAAACTTAGCACCACCCTTTCCAACTGAATCAATATCGAATGATTCAATGAGTTCGTCTATCAAGTAAACTTCTTTGTTGTCCCTTTTAGACCAGCCTAACAAGGCCATATAGTTTATCAAAGCCTCTGGTAAAATACCGAAATCTTTAAAACCCATAAATTCTTCTTCACCATTTTCCCATTTCAAAGGAAATACAGGAAAGCCAAACTTTTTTCCATCTCTCTTTGAAAGCTTCCCTTTTCCACTTGGTTTTAAAATTAGGGGTATATGCGCAAACGATGGGGGTGACCAACCAAAAGACTTATATAAAAGAACATGAAGCGGAAGGGATGGCAACCACTCCTCACCCCTAATTACATGGGTGATATTCATAAGGTGGTCATCAACAATATTTGCAAAATGGTATGTAGGCATCTGATCTGATTTAAAAAGCACTTTATCATCTAGCTCTTTACTAGAAACCTCAATTTTCCCTCTTATTTCATCATAAAAATCGATTACCTTCTCCTCCGGCATTTTAAAACGAACAACGTAAGGTGTTGTTTTTAAAAGCTCTTCAACTTCATTTTTTTTTAACGAAAGAGAGTTAACAAGTTTTAACCGGTTGTGTGCATTGTAAATAAATGTCTTTCCTCTTTTTTCATGATTTTTTCTATGCTTATCCAAGTCCTCAACCTTATCAAAAGCATAGTAAGCGCTGCCGTTTTCAATTAATTCATTTATATATTCTTTGTAAATGCCCTTCCTATCACTTTGTTTATATGGACCATACTCTCCACCTAGAGACGGTGATTCATCAGGGGTTAAACCACACCAATTTAAAGCTTCTTCAATATATTTATAACTTCCCTCAACCTCCCTTTTTGTATCGGTGTCCTCAATTCTTAAAATAAATGATCCGCCATTTTTTTTAGCACGCAGATAGTTGTAAAGAGCGGTTCTTAACCCGCCCACATGCAATGGCCCGGTAGGGCTTGGCGCAAACCTAACTCGTACTGGATTAGGCATTAGTGGTTTATTTTTTTCATTCTTTCCGGAACCCGTTGGTTCATTATTTTAAACCATAAGGGCGGAACCAGACTTAAAAGTATTGAAGTGGGGTATCCGTACGGGAGTTGAGGACTTTCGTCATAACAGTCCAATATTTGATATTTTTTTGAGGATTTATAGTGGTGATCACTGTGTCGCGTTAGCTCATACAACACTATTCTGCCAATACTGTGATTTGAATTCCAGGAGTGACATGTTTGTACACGCTCGTACCTTCCAGACTCCGTCTTAACTCGTCTTAATCCATAGTGCTCAATGTAATTGATTGTTTCAAGGAATAGAAACGAGATTATTCCTATACTCACACAAAAAATAAGAGCGCCAGAGCCAAAGAAGTACCAAATCGTAGATAGATATGCAGATTGTATTAGTAAATACCAAAGCATATCATTTTTTATAGAGTAAAACGCTGATTTTGAGCGACTTAGAAGTTCCTTTTGTTTTTTCCAAGCATCTATATACTGTTTTGTCACAGAGCTAACCCAAAAGCCATATACACTTTGTTTATATCTGGCCGATGCCCCATCTTTTGGTGTACCAACGTTTGTGTGGTGTCCTAAATTATGTTCGATATAAAAATGCATGTAAAGGCACGGCAGTAATAATATTTTAGAAAGAGTTTTTTCAAAAACTGAAGATCTGTGACCTAATTCATGAGCTACATTTATAGCGTTTGTAGCCAGGACTACCCCCCCAGACAAAGTAATTCCAATAATTTCAAAAACCGTATAGCTATTGTTTGTTATGATATAGATACCCCAAAAAACTGTAGCGTATACAATTGGCACATTTAGGTACAGCATTAGGTCAAAAAGCTTGTTAACTCCTCTCCTTTTTACATCCTCCTCGTTTAGATTCACATTATCTTCACCGACTATAAGCTCCAGTAAAGGAATTACCACAAACGCATACAAAACAGCTGAGTATGTTAAAACCCCATTTGACATGAACGATACAACACAGGCCAAGGGTATTGTGTATGCGGCTAAGTATTTTAGATCTTTCACACGGCAAATATATAAAATCGTTCACCTTTTTTATAATATGATTGGACCTTATATATTTGCAGAAAAATTTTAAGTGATTGATTTTGTTTACAATACTGATTTTAAACTTGCTAATAAAGAGATTTTTTCAAGATGGTTAATCTCGGTTGCTAATGAGGAGGGTTTTTTAATAGACACCCTTGTTTTTTTATTCGTTGACGATAACGAAATTTTAGAAATGAATAAAAAGTTTTTAAAACACGATTATTACACAGATGTTATCACATTCGGAGATATTAAAGACAAAAAAATCTCAGGAGATATTGCAATTAGCATTGAAAGAGTTTTAGACAATTCGAAAACTTATGGCGTAGAATTTGAAGACGAGCTAAAAAGAGTTATGGCCCACGGTTTATTGCACATCATGGGTTATAACGATAGAGAAAGTAATGACAAGTCGGTAATGTCCGAGAAAGAAAATACAGCAATAAAGATGTTTCACGTGAAACACATATAATATGTTCAACGAAGAATATGATTTAATAGTGGTCGGGGCCGGTCATGCCGGAAGTGAAGCGGCAGCAGCAGCAGCAAATATGGGTTCGAAAACACTATTGATCACAATGAATCTGCAAAATATTGCACAAATGTCCTGCAACCCCGCCATGGGTGGAATTGCAAAAGGTCAGATTATTAAAGAAATTGATGCTCTTGGCGGATACAGTGGTGTTGTCACTGATTTCTCTGCCATACAATTTAAAATGTTAAACAAATCCAAGGGCCCTGCAGTTTGGAGCCCGAGAGCACAATCTGACAGAATGATGTTTTCTCAAAAATGGAGAGAGCTTCTCGAGGAAACACCAAGCCTTGATTTTTATCAAGACTCAGTAGTTGGCTTGCTTGTCAAAAAAAATAAAATTAATGGAGTAGTTACTCAGCTTGGTTTGCAAATTAAATCAAAGACTGTTATACTAACTAACGGCACATTCCTTAATGGTCTCATTCATGTTGGTGAAAAACAATTCGGAGGAGGAAGAGTTGGTGAAAAAGCATCTTTTGGAATTACAGAAAATCTAACCACCCTTGGCTTTGTCTCAGGCAGGATGAAAACCGGAACACCACCAAGAGTTGATGGAAGATCACTCAATTATAACAAAATGGAAGAGCAGCCTGGGGACACTAACCCCGGACGTTTCTCCTATTTACCCTCATCACCCGTATTAACAAATCAAAGAAGCTGCTACGTCACACACACAAACTCTAAAACACACGATTTACTTAGGGAGGGGTTTGATCGTTCACCAATGTTTAATGGAAGAATTAAGAGTGTTGGTCCTAGATATTGTCCCTCTGTTGAAGATAAGATCAGTAGATTTTCAGAGAAAGATAGACATCAAATTTTTGTAGAGCCTGAAGGTTGGAACACCGTAGAGGTCTATGTTAACGGATTTTCTACATCTCTTCCAGAAGAGGTTCAATATAAAGCTCTAAAATCAGTACCGGGCTTTGAAGATGTAAAGTTTTTTAGACCAGGATACGCTATCGAATACGACTATTTCCCCCCAACCCAACTCAAACATTCATTAGAAACAAAACTTGTTGAAGGTCTTTTCTTTGCTGGCCAAATAAACGGCACAACTGGTTATGAGGAGGCAGCTTCTCAAGGGCTTATGGCCGGAATAAACGCTTCATTAAAACTCTGCGGTAAAGAACCGTTTATTTTAAAAAGAAATGAAGCCTACATCGGTGTTTTAATTGATGATTTAATTACTAAAGGAACTGACGAGCCTTACAGGATGTTTACTTCCAGAGCTGAGTTTAGAATGCTGTTAAGGCAAGACAATGCTGATCTTCGCCTTACCGAAATATCTAATAATATTGGTCTTGCATCTAACGATCGTCTATCAATCGTTATGTCCAAAAAGAAAAAAACAGAACATATGATTGATTTTATAAAAAATCTTAGCGTTAAGCCTGAAGAAATTAACGAAACCCTTATTGCCAAAGGCTCTTCACCTATTTCACAATCGATGAAGTTATTCAAATTGTTCTCAAGACCTCAGCTTGCATTCAAAGATATATCATCAATTGAGTCTGTTGCAAACTATTTAATAGACAACAACGTAATGACTGAAATTATCGAGCAGGTTGAAATACAGGTCAAGTATTCTGGATATATTGATAAAGAAAGCTCAAATGCAGAAAAACTAAATGCTCTGGAAAATATATCTATACCGAAAAATTTCGATTATTCTAGGCTTAAGTGTTTGTCTTCTGAAGCAAAGTCAAAGCTCGAAAACATAAAACCAGTTTCTCTTTCTCAGGCCTCAAGGATAAGCGGTGTGTCACCCGCTGATATTAGCGCCATGCTTGTGTTTATGGGTAGATAGTTGTTTCACGTGAAACAAAAAATTAAAATGATAGTTAAAGACCATTTTCTAACAGGTGAAAGTTTTGAAATAAAAAAGATTTCAAAAGGAGTTATGTCTACTTTTCCTAAAATTGACAACAAGAAGCTAAAGCCATATTATAATTCTAAAAACTATTACTCACACAACACCACCAGCTCCATAATGTCATTGCTTTACAGTTGGTCATCACGTTTTATGACAAAAAAAAAGATAAACTTAATTTCAAGCCTCTTGAAAAATAAAGACTCTTTGTTGGATTTTGGATGTGGTAAAGGGGATTTTCTTTTAGCGGCAAAGAAAAGTGGTTTTGATGTTGCTGGCATCGAGTTTCTCTCTAGTGTTCAAAAAGAACTAAATAAAAAAAATATTAAGCTTTATGAAAAGCTTGAACAACTATCTAAAGCTGTCAGTGCAATCACTTTTTGGCATTCGTTAGAGCACCTCAACGACCTAAACCAAACGCTTATTTTAAGCAGAAAAAACTTAAAGAAAAGCGGGATACTTATAGTTGCTGTCCCAAACTACGATTCGTTTGATTCAAAATACTATAAATGTTTTTGGGCAGCTTTCGACGCGCCACGACATAGGTTTCACTTTAATAAAAGGGGAATAATAAACACCGTTCAAAAACACGGATTCAAACACCTGTATAACAAACCAATGTTTCTAGATGCAATTTATATTTCAATTTTGTCTGAAAAATATAAAGGGAGCAAAATGTATTTTATTAAAGGGCTTTTTGTTGGGCTCTTTTCAAATCTTTTAGCGCTTTTCACAAAACAATCTAGTTCAAACATCTTTATTTTTCAAAAAATGAATTAATAAGGGGTTTAACATGTTTTTTTTCAATCAAAAGACTTTGTGTTAAAAAAAAAGAAAACAGCTCTTAAACAAAAACTATAGATGTTTTTTACAAAACAGTGTGTTATAAATGCAACAATACAGTATTACAGGTTTTTTATTAATGAATATAAGTAGCCGCAAAACCCTACAAAATTAAGTAAAGACAGGTTATATTGTTTTGTTCTTTGAGTTTGAATGGTTATTAATGCTAGCCCGATCAACATTCCAATTTTTCCTTGATTTGTGTCAATAAAAAAAGGCGAAATCATCATAAAAAATGTTCCAATGTAAATTACAACAAGCCTGTATAGTCTATCATTATTTTTAACCTTTTTTTTCTTAACCTTCATGTATTAGCTTAGTTGTTTTAAATGCAATATCTGTAGCAATCATTGAAAGCTTTACGTTTCTTTTGGATTCATAAATTGCATTTTCAAAACCTGAACTTAAACCCTCAATATTGTTTTCAGTTATAAACTTTGAAAATGCAGTAAAGTTAAATCCAGTTGAGGGGCTAAATGAAACAAGCTCATTAATTTCCATATTTTTTAAATAAGCTTGCCTTAAAATCTCAATAGAATAGTTAAAAAAACCCTGAGCATCTTGCTTATCCATCTTTCCAATTCTCCTTGACCAATTTACCAGTTCGGCCAAACTTCTTCCGCTTTTATTTGACTGAAAAGCGCTCCTCATTAACTCACTGAATAAAGATTCAAACTCACTGTTTATTAATATATTATTTTTTCTTTTTGTTAGATCATAATTAATTATTTGGCATCTCGAAACTATTGTGGGCAATAATCTTCTGATGTCATTAGTTAACAAAATGAAAACTGTTTTATTACCAGGCTCTTCGATAGTTTTAAGAAGCATGTTAGAGGCCTCTTCATTCATCCTTTCGGCCATCCAAATAATTATAACCCTATAATTATCATAAAAAGGAGCTATATATAATTTTTTAATCAAAGACCTAATCGAGTCAATGTTGATTATGGGCTGCTTATTTCCGTAATCACTACTTTCTTTCCATTTTGGCATAGACACTTTTAAACCAGATTCAATAGCCATTGAAGACCAATTGTTGTAGTGGAAATCGTATAGATCTTTTTTTTTGTTATTTGAGATTGGAATGGGGAATACAATATGCAGATCTGGATAAGAAAGAGCGTTTATATCTTTAATTATTTTATTTTGAATCACAGGATTTGTTTCGTTGGACAAAAGGATTTTTTTTGCAAACTCTAGTGAAATTTTCAACTCGGTTTCTGATCCATCAGCCTCAAATATTAATGCATTTGGGATTCGTTTTGAGTGAATAATTACTTCTAGCTCCTGACTGATATTTCTAGACTCCATTATCCTTTAAATTTAATATTTAAAACTTACAAATAGCATATATTTGATTCTATTATGAAAAAGATTGATGATTTCAATTTTAAAGATAAAAAAGCACTCATCAGGGTTGACTTTAATGTTCCTTTAGAAAACGGAAAAGTTATTGATTCAACAAGAATCCGTTCTGCTGCACCAACAATATTAAAAATTCTTCAAGACGGTGGAGCGTGTATTTTAATGAGTCATCTTGGGCGACCAAATGGGTTTGAAAAGAGACTTTCCTTAATTCAAATTAAATCAGTCCTCGATAATATCTTGGCAATAAAAACAAAATTCTGCGAGGATTGTATTGGAAAAATAGCGAAAGAAGCATCTGATAAATTATCTATGGGTGAGGTTTTAATTCTAGAAAATTTGCGCTTTTATAATGAAGAAACTAATGGAGATGAAATGTTTTCTAAGAAGCTTTCTCAGCTTGCAGATTGTTACATAAATGATGCTTTTGGAACGGCACATAGACCACATGCATCAACAACAGTGGTTGCAAAATATTTTGAAAATAAATTTTTTGGTAAGCTGCTTGAAAAAGAAGTTCTTGCTATTAAAAGAGTAATTAGTAATGGAAAGAGTCCTATACTTGCTGTTTTGGGTGGCTCAAAAATCTCTTCCAAAATTCCAATTATCGAAAATATTATAGATAAGGTTGATGATATAATAATCGGAGGGGGCATGGCCTTCACATTTATTAAAGCACTTGGGGGTAAAATCGGACAATCCATTCATGAAGACTCTATGCTTAAAAAGTCTTTAAGCATTTTAAAATCAGCTAAAGAAAAAAACACAAAAATTCATTTACCAATGGATGTAGTTTGTGCCAAGGAGTTTAAAGAGGGTGCCAACTCAAAAGTGTTTTCAATTAACTCAATTCCTGATGAATATGAAGGCTTGGACTCTGGACCAAAATCAGTAGAAAAATTTAAACAAATTATTTTGTCCTCAAGCACAATTTTATGGAACGGGCCAGTTGGTGTTTTTGAGCTCAACAGCTTTTCAAAAGGAACAAAAGAAATAGGAGAAGCAATAGCTGAAAGCACTAAAAATGGTGCTTTTTCACTAGTTGGAGGCGGAGACTCAGTTTCAGCAGTTAAGAAGTTTAAATTAGAAAAGGACGTAAGCTATGTTTCCACAGGCGGCGGAGCGATGCTTGAGAGCTTGGAGGGTAAAATTTTACCTGGTATTAGTGCGTTGGTAAAATGAAAAAGATTCTGTTTGTAATAATCATTCTATCCGTTCTTCAGTCTTGTGGAGAAAAGAATGCTGTATATAAGCCTGAGTCATCTGGGAGAATTAATTCAATAACAGTTGTACTTGACAATAAAAGTTGGGACAATAAAATTGGAGATAAGATAAGGGCACTATATGCCGATGAATTTATGGGGCTACCACAGATTGAGGAAAGATTTACTTTAAAGCAAATGCCTTATGAAACATTCGATGGTTTTTCCAGAACAAGCCGCAATATTATATTTATCAATAAAAAATCAGAGCTCGACTATGAATTCCAAAAAAACAAATTTGCCTACCCTCAAATTTACCTAGAGATAAGGGGAACGAGCTTTCAGTCAATAATAGAACAATTAGATTTATCAAGTAATGAAGCTATTAGAAAATTTTCAAATGGTGAAGTTGAAGAAAATAAAAGAAGGATATTGAAATCAACAATGAATGACCTCAAGCCTATTGATGAATTCTCAATAAGTATTAAAATGCCTTCTGCATACAGCCTATATAAAGAGGATAAAAACTTTATTTGGTACCAAAAACCTATTGACAAAGGGCATTCAAACCTGATAATTACCGAACTACTTGTTGGAAAAGATGTTTTTGATTACTCAATAGACGAGGTAACAAGCTTGAGAGATTCCGTTGGTCGAAGTTTTTTACTTGGAAGAAATGAAAATAGCTTTATGATAACCGAAAAGGAATATCTTCCCCTCCAAAAAAAGGTCAACTATTATGGTACAAAAATGTTAGAAACAAGAGGAACATGGGAGGTCCAAGGTGATTTTATGGGAGGACCCTTCGTAAATTATATTGTGGAAGATAAGGTAAACAATAGGGTTATTTTAGTAGAGGGATTTGTATTTGCTCCATCGAAAAGAAAAAGAGATAACATGATTGAATTGGAAGCAATTATAAAGTCGATAAAGTTTAAATAAGGTTCTATTTAGACTCCTTGTCCTCTTCTTTATCCTCTTCTTTAGTTGCTTTTTTAAATTCTTTTATGCCCTTACCAAGCCCACCCATTAGTTCAGGAATTTTTCTACCCCCAAAAAGTAACAGAATTACAGCCACAATGATAATTATTTGCCAAGGACCAATTGCATAAAATAAATATAAGCTCATACTAAATATTTAATGCTAATTTAAAAATAAAATTTACTCTTTCATTGATTGTAATGCAAAACTTACTGTTTGTTATATTTGTTATTCCGGATGGAAAGCTCAAAAAAGAATAATATAAAAAAAAGGGAATCTAAAAATTACAGGCTTGTTATTCAAGAAGAAAAAACCTACAAAGAAAAATTTAAACTTAAACTATCAAGGACTAATGTTTTTTTGACAGGAACTTTTATTTCCTTAATAATTGTTTCAATCACAACTTCAATAATTTTTTTCACACCAGTTCGTGAATATATTCCAGGGTATGACACAACAAAAATGAGAGTACAAGCAATAAAAAACCTAGAAAGACTAGACTCTCTAATCAATCAATTGTCAATAAATGAAAGCTACCTGGAAGCTGTTTCCCAAACAATAAATGGTGAAGATTACAAGAACATATACACAAATGAAAGCCAAAGGATAAGTGTAGATCTTTCAGAGCTAGATATGAGTCTTAGAGTTGAAGATTCAATTCTTAGAAAAGTTGTTGAAAGAGAAGACAAGTTTAACGTTATTGAATCTGAGACACAAACATTAAGCCTAGAAATGTCCCCCCCAGTAAGAGGTATAATTATAGAGTCTTTTGATGTTTCCATCAAACACTATGGCATTGATATTGTCTTGAAAGAACAAACACCTGTAAAAGCTGTAGCTGACGGAATTGTTCTATTGTCTGAGTGGACAATTGATTCTGGACACACTGTAATTGTATATCACAAAGATCAGCTTACAAGCATATACAAACACAACTATCTATCAAAAGTTAAAACAGGGGATTATGTCAAGCAGGGCCAAGTTGTTGCCCTTTCAGGAAACACTGGAGAACTCACCAGTGGACCTCACCTACATTTTGAGCTTTGGGACTCAAGTGGCCCCATAAACCCTGAGGATTTATTATTAATAGCCTATGATTAGTCTTATTGCAAAAGTCGTGGCTCATTTTAGGGTTAATAAAATTCAGAAGACATACGCAAATGCCAGTAAAATTCAAGAGGCTATACTTGCTAGGTTGGTTAAAAAAGCTGCAAACACAAAATTTGGAAAAGACCATGGGTTCAAGAAGATTTCAAATTATGATAAATTCAAAGAAAAGGTTCCAATCAGGGATTACGAATCTTTTAAACACTATATGAATGATATCCAAAAAGGTCAAGAAAACATACTTTGGCCAGGAAAGCCAAAGTACTTGGCTAAAACATCAGGAACAACAAGTGGGGTTAAACTTATTCCTATAACAAAAGAATCTTTGCCCTATCATAT
>OZSS01000586.1_pt1 | contig 17539 bp, 14 predicted proteins | sample 1779911 | NCBI WGS metagenome assembly OZSS01 (sample SAMEA2603589, study PRJEB24840) | metagenome | biome: Water; feature: Photic zone; material: Seawater sample | place: Mediterranean Sea | collected 2013-11-12 | depth 10 m | reverse complement strand
AAAATTGGTTTTTGTGGGAAGAGGGGGAAACCCCCAAAAACCAACCCTTCTTGGGGGGGGAGTTTCCCAGGGATGCCCCTGCCGGTCCACTGGCGATCCGAGCCTGGAATCTAAAGGGCGTGTCCAAACCCACTTTTGCTTTAGTCGACGTTCATGAAGCAACCTCGTTTAGAACAAAAAATAGCGAGGCATACGAGCATCGATTCAAAGCCAAGAAAGGTGAGCGACTTGTCTGTCAAGTCTGGTCGAATCGACTGAACAAGGACAGCGATTTGCAAATGACGATCTTTGATCCTGAGGGAAAGACGATTGAGATGATCGATGACAGTGAAGTACACGGTAGCGATCCATATGTTGTGCTCGATCCGCCTGCAGATGGTGAATACTCGTTAAAGATTAACGATATATTATGGCGAGATAACATTCAGGCGTGCCTTCAGCTATCACCCGTTGTTGAAATGCAGCCAGAGGCGGATGAGATTCCGAAGACTCCTGCTTCTATCAGTTTGGATTTAAAAAAAGGTCAGTATTTAACCGTGATGCCTAAAACTCTAGAACTAGGGTCGCCAGCACAGCTGTTGATGGATTTACATGAGCCAGAAGGAGGTCGCATCGCACGATTTGGCAATGGAGACTCTCTGCTTCAACCGCTGCGAAAAAAGATCCCAAAGGATGGGGATTACCATCTACATATTTCCGATTTGCTCAATCGAGAGGGATTGCCCTACCTAGTCGATATTTCTACTGAGGCGGCACCTTTTGAGTTGGCAACGACCTTTCATCAGGATTTTTACATCACCGAGCCTGGCAAAGAGGTAAAAATCCGGTTTCGGGTGATCCGGCATCAATATGATGGCCCAATCACAATAAAAAGCCCAGTTTTTGAAATGGATAAAGCCGTAATCGTTGAAAAGAGAGGCGATGTTGAAGCAGTCATAAAGATTCCCAAAAAATCGAGGTCCCTGGTTGTGACGAGTTTCTATGGCGAAGCAGAAATCGATGGTCAGACCTACCGAACCACCGTCGATACCGAAGAACCGCTGAAGAAAACTCCATTGAATATGATCCAATGGCCAGAAGGCATATCGGGGAAAGTGTATTTCTTGATCAAAAGCAAAGGGGGCATGGAGTCATGAGATCGAGCATTAAGCCCTTTGAACAGTCTACAGCCTACCATTACACCTTGATGACTCTGATTGCTTTCCTTTGTTTTTCGGCTCAGTTGGTGTTGGGGGAGAGTGCTCAACATGATGAGGCTGATCTGCCAATTACTCCTACACAAGTGGGTACTCCAGAGAGGATCGAGGTGTCACCGAGTGAATTCACTATCAGCGGCCCAAGGGATCAGTTGCAGTTGGTGGTAACCGGGCATTACGCCAATGGAGAGATCGCCGATCTTACGCGTGCCGCTACCCTTAAGTTTTCATCACAAGGCATTGCCGAAGCAGGAGAGCGCAGTTCCATCAAACCCTTGGCTGATGGAAAAACCAATGTTGCCGTTTCAGTAGGCGATTGCACGACATCGTTGTCTCTCATTGTGACAAATCAAAAATCGAAGGAACCGGTATCCTTTTATTACGAGGCATTGCCCGCACTGTCAAAAGCAGGTTGTGCCGCAGGTGGATGCCACGGTGCACCACACGGCAAAGGCGATTTCCGGCTTTCTTTGTGGGGATTTGATCCTGTAAGTGATCAACACACAATCATAAACGAAGAATTTGGTCGCCGGGTCAATCTGATCGAACCCGAGAAAAGTTTGCTTTTGGCAAAGCCAAGGAATGATGTGGCTCATGAAGGTGGATTAAGACTTAGAGATTCTGATGTCGAACATGAGGTCTTGGTGAACTGGATCAAATCGGGGTGTCATGTCGAGAAAAAGCCGCCCCGCTGCACTGGGATACGCCTCACACCCGGAGAAGATCTCGCTCTTAAACGTCCACACCACACTCAGCAGTTCCGGGTCGAGGCCATGTTTGAAGATGGTTCCTGTAAGGATATTACCCACCTTGCGAGCTACGAAAGTTCAGATGAAAAGATCTGTCGCGTCAGTCGACATGGCTTGGCGGTCGGTATGGGCAGGGGAGAGGCTGCGGTGATTGTTCGTTACCTGGAATACATCCAGAGCACTATCGTCAGTTTCGTTGAGGATGTGCCGGATCTGACCTGGAAAACCGAAACGCCTGCTAACTATGTGGACGAGCTTATCTACGCGAAGTTGGAAAAGTTTAAATATCTACCCTCAGGGTTATCTGGTGATTCCGAGTTTTTCCGTAGGGTTCACCTTGACTTAACTGGATTGTTACCAGGGCCAGAACAAGTGTCTGAATTTCTGGACAGCAGCGTTCCTGATAAACGAAGTAAATTGATCAATGAGTTGCTGGAGACAGACGAATTCACCCTTTTCTGGACCCAAAAATGGGGTGATGTGCTAAAGCTTTCGGCGCGGCAGATGGGGCACGGCGGGGTAGTGAAGTTTCATCGCTGGATTCGAGATTCGGTAGCAAGCAATCAACCCTACGATGAATTTGCCAAGGAGATATTACTCGCTACTGGGAGTAATCTAATCACACCTGCCAGCAACTTTTATCGTTCCGGTTCGGACACCTCGGATATCATGGAATCGACCGCTCAGTTGTTTCTCGGAACTCGTATCGGCTGTGCCAAATGTCATAACCATCCTTACGAACCGTGGACCCAGGATAGCTACTATGGGTTGAGCGCTTTCTTCAATCGGATCGAAACTCGCAAAACCGGGCGCAAAGGCGAAACCGTCGTTTGGATGAATGATGAAGGCGATGTCAGGCATCCTGCCACAGATGAGATTGTGGAGCCATGGGTTCCCGGTTCGCACCAATTGGATCTCGATCCGGAGTTGGATCGACGCACGGCATTTGTCGATTGGTTAACCGGCAAGGAAAATCCATTTTTTGCCAAGGTAGAGGTTAACCGCATCTGGGCTCAATTGATGGGCCGTGGAATCGTTGAACCATTCGATGATTTGCGCGATACCAACCCGGCCGCCAATCAGCCTTTGCTGGATGCACTGACTGCGGATTTCGTCGAGCATGACTTTAATCGTAAACACATCATTCGCACCATTGTGAATTCAAGAACCTACCAGGCTAGTAGCAAAACCAATCAGTGGAACAAAACGGACTATCGCTATTTTTCGAGGTACTACCCAAGGCGTTTGACGGCCGAACAGCTAGTCGATGCTCTCAGTGACCTAACTGGGATCAGGGAAAATTTTGCATCCGTGCCACCGGGGATTCGTGCCACCCAATTACCAGCCCCGGATTTAAAAATACATGATCGAGAAAAGATCGGTGATATCGAATTTCTCAAAGTGTTTGGTATGCCGGAGCGCCAGACCGTATGCGAGTGTGAGCGAGGTGATGATTCCAGCCTCGGACAAGCCCTGGAGCTATTTAATGGCAAGACACTGCATGGGCTGCTGTCCGATCAAAACAACCGATTTCACCTTGCTCACAAGGAGAATCAGCCTACGGAAGCAATCCTAACGAATCTGTACCTACGGGCCTTTTCCAGGGAACCAAATGATGAGGAGAAAAAGATAGCCGTAGAGTATTTTGATAGTGCAAAGGACAAGGGGCAGGCACTGGAGGATATCGTATGGGTCGCAATCAATCGTGATGAATTTTTGTTTCAATATTAATAGGCTATCCGTGGTGGTTGCTTCGCTGATCACTCCCCTTTCATTACTCGCCGAGCAGCCTGTTTCTTTCAAGGCAGACCTCGCTCCCATTTTATTAAACCAATGCCAATCTTGCCATGGACCCAAGAAATCAAAGGGTGGCTATCGTGTCGATACCTTCGAGCGAGCCATGGAAGTGGGGTTCGATGAACTGCACTATCGAATGGTGACCGATGATGAGGATGAAATTATGCCCCCAGACGCAGACCCGTTACCGGCAGAGCTGATAGCTCTTTTCAAACGTTGGCAACAGGAAGGTGAAACTTTTGATGGTGATGATCCCCAAGCATCCCTGACTGAAATTATTCCGGGTTTGAAGCATCCGGATCCACCCTCGCAATATTCCAGGGCGATTCCAGTTACGGCGGTTGCGTTTGCGCATGGGGATCAATCCATTTTGACCAGTGGTTATCACGAGATGCTGGTTTGGGCCGCAATAGACGGGAAATTACAACGAAGGCTCTCAGGTCTGCCGGAGCGGATTCACTCAATCGATATTCATCCAGCCGGCAAGCAGGTGGCAGTCGCAGGAGGCAGTCCGGGGCGTTCTGGTGAAGTCAGAGTGATTGACCTCACGGATGGATCTCTAGTTCAATTGCTCCATAAGTCAGATGACCTCTGTTTATCCGCAAAATTCAATTTCACAGGAACCCGCCTCGCAACCTGTGGAACCGATGGTTCGGTCCGTGTATTTGATAGCGAAACCTGGCAGGAGATGGTTACTTTTGCCAATCACTCCAATTGGGTCAATGACTTGGCATGGAGTGCCGATGGAAACAGAATCGTTACAGGCAGCAAAGATCAGACTTCTAAGGTGTTCGACCTGACCACAAAAAGTCGAATCTCCACCTACACCGGACATGATGGTGGGGTCTATAGTGTTACATTCGATGAAACCGGAGAACATGTTTTATCTGCCTGTAGTAAAGGTAAAGTGCTGTATTGGAGAGCTGAGAGTGGTCAAACCGTCAAAGAGTTGGCGAATCAAAGCGGATCCATCTACCAAATAGTCGCACTCGATTCAGCCGAACATTTTATCTTTTCAGGTGCTATGCCCTCGGTTGAGATGATAGATCTTCAAAGTGGTAAAACAGGAAAAGAATTCACTTCTAAATGTAATAATTTGTCTCTAGCGGTCTCAAACGATAGTCGGCGAATTCTGACTGGGGATTCACAGGGCGGACTTCGCTTGGTCGATATTGAGAGCGGGGAGTTACTCACTGGATTTACAGCAGCACCCTGATCACTGCGGCTCTTGATTCCCGTCACTCCTCACAAAGTACGCCCGTTGGATATTAGCGTGACTTTGCGGAAGGACACCTAAAGGCTGCAGATATACCGTATGTCGACGAAAGCGGAAGGTATGCTGACTTTCACGCTCTAAGGTATACTTTCAACTCATGGCTTCAGACGAACGGGGTGCCTCCACGGATGGCCCAGGAGTTAATGAGACATAGTGATCGTAGGTTAACCGATCAGGTTTATCTGGATACCAGTTTACTGCCGTTGCAAGAGACTATGCGTTCGATAGACGGGAATACAAAGTGGACACAGATATGGACACACATTTCCGGCAAAACCTGTCATTTGGGGTCGCGGGTTGGCGAAACGGGTGAGGAGGTTGAAATCGCAGGAAGCCCTTTACCAGTGGGCTTCGGACGCTCATTGACGCAACCTGACGAGATATGCGAATGGCGGGATAGACGGGACTCGAACCCGCGACCTCCGGCGTGACAGGCCGGCGCTCTAACCAACTGAGCTACTACCCCAAATCGCAAGTCGAAGATAAAACCAAGCAGGAGGCATGAAGTCAAGTGACAAGAAAGGGGAATGAAATTTTTTGCTGTTCTCCTTTTTCTCCGTGAAAGAGGGATATAATCTGCATTAGGCTTGGGGAATCGATTCTTTCATGCAGTATGATTTGTATGAGTGTGCTAAAGATTGAAAAAATGGAATTGGGGCCAATCGGCACAAATGCGTACCTACTTTGGGAAGAGGGGGGGGGAAGAGGCAATTCTGATCGATGCCCCGCCGGGATGCTCGGATGCGATCAGTGGAATTATGGAGAGAGAGCACTTGACTTTGAGTGCGATCTGGCTGACTCACGGTCACTGGGATCACATGGCAGGAGCTTCGGTCCTTTGTGAAGAAGGAGTCGAAGTTTTGGGGCATCAGGAGGACCAAGTCCTTTTTGAACAACCGGCTTTGATGAGTTCTTTTGCGATTCCGGGTTTGGAGCTCGAGCCGGTAAAGATCACCCGCTGGATCGAACATGGGGAAGAACTCGATATCTGGGGTAGAAAGGTGGAGGTTCGTCATTGTCCAGGGCACTGTCCAGGGAATGTTATTCTTTGGGTTGAGGAGGAGTCCCGGTGTTTTGTTGGGGATGTGATTTTTGCAGGGAGTGTGGGGCGGGCGGATTTGCCGGGCGGAGACTTTGATGCATTGGAGCGTTCGATTCGCCAACAGGTCTACACCTTGTCCGAGAGTACCCTGATTCACCCGGGACATGGGCCGGATACCTCGGTGGGGGCGGAGATGCAATCGAATCCATTCGTTCGGCCCTAACGGAAAAACTGGCGGGATGATTCGATTAATTTCCGAAGATTCTCCAGATGTGGAGCAGGGGCCCGATCTCGGGGAGGTCGTTAGGAAGATCTTCGAACCGGATGGTATTCTTCAAAAGACTTTGGATTTTGAATTCCGTCAGGAGCAGGCGGATATGGCTAAGCGGGTTCATGATTGCCTGCAAGAAGGAGAACACCTGCTTTTCGAGGCAGGGACGGGGGTGGGCAAGAGTCTGGCGTATCTGGTGCCGGCGATTCTGCATGCCCGTCTGCGTAAGCGTCCCTGTGTGGTTGCGACCAACACAATAAGTTTGCAGGAGCAGTTGCTGGAAAAGGATATTCCTGCCTTACGAAAGATCCTTGCTGGAGTTCCTGGATTTGAGGACTGGGCGAATTTTGAATGCGCTTTGTTAGTGGGGCGGGCGAATTACCTGTGCCCGAATCGTTTGCAACGTGCCCGAAGTGGCCAAACCGAGCTTTTCGAAGCGGGTCAGCGCGAGGAGTTGGAAAGAATCTCCGAGTGGGTCAATGAAAACCCGGTCGAGGGAATCAGGCAAGAAATGTCTCCTTTACCGAGGGGCGGTGTGTGGGATTTGGTCAATGCGGACTCATCGCTTTGTTCGAGCAAGCGCTGTTCCCCGCAAACCTGCTTTTACCGTAAAGCCCGGGCAAGGGTAGAAAGCTCTGATTTAGTGGTGGTGAACCACAGTCTGCTTTTTTCTCTGATGGGAGCCGGCTATGGTCCTTCGGATGAAGAGGGTGGGGTGATGTTTGCCGATGACTTTGTGATTTTTGACGAAGCCCATGAGATTCCCGAGGTGGCTGGGGAGCACTTGGGTTTGTCGATGAGTTCCTGGGCCATGGAAACCTCCCTACGTAGGCTTCACAATCCGAAGCAGGGAAAAGGATTATTGAAGAAATTGGGCCGCACCCGAGATTTGGAGGCAGTGGAGGATGCATCCATTGCAGTGGAGGATTTTTTCCAGCACTTGCATGTTCGTGTTCTTGGAGAAAAAAGCCGGATCCGATTGCTGGAAAAAGGGATTTTTCCAATGGAAGTCTTTCCGCCCCTAAGTCGGGTGGTCCGAAGTTTGGTTGAATTATCGGAGTTGAGCGAGGACGAGAATCGTAAATTGGAACTGAAAGACCAAGCGAAAAGAATGCAGGGCTATCTCATGGGGTTGTCTGAGGTTTCGGAATTAAAGGACGATGGCTCGGTCTATTGGCTCGAACGGGCGGGTAAAAAAAACCAAATTATTCACTTGCGGAGTGCGCCACTGGATATTGCCGCGGTGCTGCGCCGTGATCTGTTTGGGAAGCAAACCTCGATCGTAATGACCAGTGCCACCTTGACCCGTAAGGGTAAGGCGGATTCCTTCAAGGCTCAGGTCGGTGCGGAAGAGGTGCAGGAGGGGATCGTGAATTCTCCTTTTGATTATCTTTCCAATATGCAAGTGCGAATTTTGATGGACTGCCCCGAGCCCATGTCAGGGAACCGGGAACCTTATTTGAAGTACTTGGTTGAAGCACTCCATGGATCCGCTTCGGCGGTGGAAGGAGGTACTTTGGCTTTGTTCACCAATTATTCGGATCTCCAACATGCGTATTATCATTTGCTTCCGAGGTGGAAAAAAATGGGGCGATCTGTGTATGCTCAAGGGGAAGGCCATTCCAGGTCCGAGTTACGGGCCAAGTTGATCGAAGAAGGAGACGCTCTGCTCTTGGGTGCGGAAAGTTTTTGGAAGGGGTTCGATGCCAAGGGTCCATGCCTGTCTCAAGTTATTATTACCCGTTTGCCATTTGAAAACCCCAGTCATCCGGTGATGGAGGCGAAGACGGAAATTTTGGCTGAAGCGGGCAAAAGCTCCTTCATTGAATTGACCCTTCCCAGTGCGGTGACACGGTTTCGCCAGGGAATTGGTCGATTGATTCGTTCGCAAACAGATGTCGGGGATTTGCTGATCATGGATTCGCGCATTCTCACGAAGAGATATGGGTCACAATTTTTATCTGAATTACCCAATCCAAACTACGAAAGCCTATCATTTTCCGAGTTGTTTGGTGAGTGAGAGAGGATTGTAAGCGGATTACTTAATCGATGATTTTTTTTTTGAAAATTGACTTACCTCTCATCTTGGTATGCAAAACAAGAAGCCCCATACTTTAATGCTTTTCAAATCACATGGTCACAGTGACGTCGGGTTTGTCCGCGAAAACAACGAAGATTCCTTCATCGTTGATGAAAATAAAGGAATCTTCGCGGTTGCTGATGGAGTGGGCGGTTTACCATTCGGTAACTTAGCCAGTCGGTTAGCGGTCAAATTCTTTGCTTCAATGATTAGGGATTCGGGCGATTGCACAACCACTGAAGAATTGCGCGAAGTCGTTCATAAGGTGCATGCGAATGTAGTTGAATGTGGACAGTTGGTTGGTGGAGAAAATGGAATCGGGACTACCTTTTCCGCACTCCGTCTGCTTCCTAACAAGATCCTCTATGTTCATGTCGGGGATTCTTCGATTTTCAGGAAGAGTGGAGACAATTTCACGAGAATTTCCAAAAGCCATACTCTGGGCGACGAATTGATCGAAAAACATGGGCCCCAGGCTGCGGATGATATGCCGGAGCATTATATGCATACCTTGACTCGATGCATGGGCCAAGACATTGATTTCGATGTGGACTTTGGCGAAATTGGCTTTGAGCCCAATGATCAATTTTTGATCTGCTCCGATGGAGTGACCAATATGGTCGACTTAGGAGAAATTCAGCAAATGATGAACGAATACGAACCCAATCCTTTCGTTCATGCTCTGATCGATTCGGCCAACCAAAATGGCGGGGTGGATAACTCGACTGCCATTTCCCTGCTTTTTTCCTAGGGTTTTCCCTCACCGTTATGGCGGACCGGATCGCTTCGTTTCAGGAAAAGGTAGAAAAAAACCCGAATCAAGTTTTCTTCCGTTACAGCTTGGCTCAGGCTTATTTCGAAGAAGGAGAATTTGAGAAAGCTTCGAGTGAGTTCAAGAAATGCTTAGACACTCGCCCTGATTGGATGATGGCCTCGCTTTTCGTGGGTAAGGCGGAAATGGAATCGGGGAATCTGCAGGTTGCCAGGCAATTCCTGGAAATGACGGTTAGCCTAGCCGAAGAACAAGCCCACGAGGATCCCATGATGGAGGCCAAGCAACTTCTTGAGGCTCTTGATTCTGACTAGGCCAACCTTGACCCGTTCGAATTGAAAACGGAGTAGTTGCGGCAATGAGTAAAATCGCAAAAAACTTGTCCTTGGTGAGTTTGCTGACGATGGGTTCAAGGATCCTCGGTCTGCTCCGTGATATTCTGTTTTTTTCGGCTTTTGGAGCATCGATTTTCGGAGAGGCTTTCATTCTCGCTTTCACCATCCCCAATCTTTTTCGTAGAATGCTGGGAGAGGGAACTCTGAGTTCAGCATTCATCCCCGTATACGCGGAGGCCAAGAAGAAAAGCATAAGCTTGGCCTTTGATTTGATGAATAAAGTCCTCGGCCGTTTGCTGCTGGGGTTGTCGGTTTTGATTCTTTTGGTGGTCAGCCTTTCTTACGGTGCAGCCCAGAGTGGTTGGTTTGAATCGGAGAAATGGACGAACGGTTCCTTGCTGAATTCGATCACTTTCGGTTATGTTTTATTCATCTGTGCATCGGCGATTATGGTGGGTGCTCTGAACACCCGAGGCAGTTTTTTTGCCGGTGCTCTTTCACCCATTCTTCTTAATCTTTCAATGATCTCAACCCTGGCCTTTTTTGGGTTGGGCTTGGGGTGGAGCGGATTGGGTTTGGCCACGGTGCTTTGCGTAAGCGTTCTCGTTGCTGGGGTGATTCAATTTCTTTTGCCTTTCCTGCAACTCCGCTTGGCAGATGGTTGGTGTTGGAAGTTTGATTTGGGTCGATCTGAAGAGTTGGATCGAATCAAAAAGATATTTTGGGTAGGTGCGATGGGAGCAGCAGTGGTGCAGATCAATGTCTTGGTTTCTCGGTTCCTGGCTTACTCCCTGGATGAACAGGGGGGCGTTTCCTATCTTTTTCTTGCTTCCCGCTTAATCGAGTTACCCCTTGGGGTTTTTGCGATTGCCATTTCAACCGTGCTTTTCCCGGAATTGGCTAAGGCAGCTACGGAATCAAGTCCCAAGAAATTCTTGGATTATTTTTTCCGGGGATTTAGGATGACTTTAGCAGTCACACTTCCCGCGTCGGTCGGTTTGGGCTTATTAGCGGAGCCTATTCTTTCTGTCTTGTTTGAGTGGGGGCAATTCGGGCCAACCCAGGTTAAGTCGGCCAGCACCGTGCTCTTAATCTCTTCCTTGGGGCTCCCGCTTTATGCCGTTTCGGCGTTCATGGTGAAGGCATTCCACTCACAGAAAAAAATGATCCATCCTTTACATGCCGCACTTATCAGTTTGATCGCAAACGCGGCCTTGAGTGTTTGGCTGATGCAGGATCATGGGGTGTATGGCCTTGCCTTGGCAAATGTCTTAGCTGCTTTTGTTCAAACTATTTATTTGATAACCAAGACCGAAGGGTTTGTTTTTTTAACCTTCATTCAAAAGCAGCCGCTTTTTTTCCTCCCTATTTTATTTTCCAGTCTTTTGATGGGAGTGATCCTTTATCTTTTGAATGACTGGATTACTTTCCCTACGGGCAAGGGGTCGGATATTGCAAAACTCTTCCTTTTCATTCCAATGGGAGCTTTCTGTTATTTTCTTTTTTGTTATGCAAGTCGTCTTCCTGAAGCACGCAGTTTTGGAGCAAAAATGACTAAGTCTTTGCCTTTTGGGGGCCGTTTATGATTGGTTCTCTTACGAAAAAGTTGACAAAGTACTGTGCTTTGAGAAGCTAAAACGACTGATCTGTATGAATTGCCCAAACTCGCGACGAAAAGGATTCACTTTAGTGGAATTGTTGGTGGTTATCATAATCATCGGGATTTTGGCTGGCATTACCTTCACCGGGGCAAGTTATGTATTTACCGTGCAAGAGGAAAAAAAGGCACGAGGTGAAATTGAAGTTCTGCAGATGGCCCTCGAACAATTCAAGAATGAGTTTGGTCGCTATCCTGAGACCGCAAACGCAGATGAATATGATCGGAGTTCGCTCCTTTTTAGGTCCTTGTCAGGGTTTGCGGATGAATTTGGAGAGCCATTGAAGGAGGAAAGGAATCGTAACTTTTTACCAGCGGATACTTTTGCCTTGGGAGAGCTTGATGGTTCTGAGGTAGTGGGTTATTCGGTCGAGAGCTCAGTTCTGATCGGGGATAAAGAATTTGATGAGGAAGTTTTCATAGTCGATCCATGGAAAGTTCCATACCAGTATCAATACCCTAGAGCTGATGGGCATAATGGGTACCTCCTTTTTAGTAAAGGCCCGGACGGAGATTCTTCATCCTTTACTTCCGAACTCACGGATACACCTACACAGGCTGACATAGACAAGGACAATATCCCGCCTTCCGAACCAGGGAAGTGGTAAGCTCGTACTGGATTGACTGACAAATGAAAATGAAAAGACAAAAAACAAGTGGATTTACTTTGATCGAATTATTGGTGGTGATTTCAATCATCGGAATTCTCATGGGTATCGTAGGACCGAAGGTTTTCGACTTATTGTCGGGTTCGAAAGTAACCAAAACGCAGTCAGTCTTTAGAGCATGGGTCACACAGCTTTATCAATATAAGGAATTTTACAGATACTTCCCTCCTTTTCTTTTGGAGGAGGATGAAGGGGTATCCGTTTCTCTCGAAGAGGAGGAGAATCATGATGCATTCATAGCTGCCCTTCGGGGAATGAAATGGGATTCCAATTCCTTTGCATGGGAAATCTTGGATGGAGAATTAAAGGATCAAAACAAGAAAGGCCGTGAATTTCATAGTTTTGGGGAAGATGAGTTCGGATATGTTGATCCAGATGGTGACGAGCAAAATAATGGGAAATTTCTTTCTGATGCCTGGGGTAATCCCAAAATAAGAATCCTCGTGGACCAGGATGGGGATGGACTGATCAAATTAAGTGATCAGGACTTGAGTGATATCGTTAGTGCACTGAAGGTGGACTATGACGCGCAAGTGGTTGATGCGGCTCGGGATAAATTACAAGTCATTCGCGATAAGGTTGGTATCTTCGTCTTGTTTGATGACAGTGGAGATTGGGACACCGAAAGCTCTTTTTCCTGGGATGTTGCTAAATTTCTCCAAGCGGATTAAGTTACCCTTCCTGTTGTTTTAATGAGTCTCCCCAAGAAAAAGCCCAACATGAGGGGTTTTACCCTTATGGAGTTGTTAATTGTGCTTGCAGTTATGGGCGTGATGATGGGAATGATCGGGTTTTCTCTGTCCGGAGGTGGGGGTGCTGCCTTGCAGGCATCCCAAAGGCAACTGCTTGGATTGGTTCAGCAAACAAGGGCCAAAGCAGCTCTTTATGGCAGACCAGCTCGCTTGATTGTGAGTAATGACGAGGAGAACGAGGATAAGTTCTATCGGTATCTGGAAATTATCGTACAAGATGTGAACGAGACGGACCAATGGGTTATTCAGGGGGAAGGAAAGTATTTAGAAGACGGAGTCTATCTGTTACCCCAAGACGATTCAAAGGTTGGTACGCCTGATAATTGGAGTGATCTTGCTTACTCGGTTTGGAGCCATGATCAGGGAAGTCCGATTATGTTTAAGGATGCCTTCAAAGGTGTTAGGGAAAAAGGAGGGTCCAAATCTTTCAGTTACTTGGAGTTCAACTCGGAAGGTAATTTGGTTTGTTCGCACGAAGGTGATTCTTACACCAATAGTTATCCCAGGTTGGTTTTGGCCAACGGGTCGCCTTCACCTGGAAGCGACAAATTCTTGCGGTTTGATGATGTGAATTCCGTTGTCGGAATCCTGCTGCGTAAATTTGGTGGTATTGCGGTGCTGGACTCAAGTGATTTTGGAACGGGTAGTAGTGGAGGTTCTGGCTCTAATGGTTACTAGGAAAAAAGGGGGTTTTACCTTGTTGGAGGTGGTGATTGCCTTAGCGGTTTTTGCTTTTCTCATCGGTGGGTTGCTCGGGTTTCTTCCTTGGGGGGTCGAAGGGGTTGGACAGGTTAAAGACCAATCGATCGCTTATGGATTGGTGGATGGAACTCAGGTTGAATTAGAGAGAATGGGTTTTTCCCTTGTTGCAGCAGGCACTAATCGACTCGAGGAAATGTACAACTCAACCAGTGACCCTCGAAAAGCTGACGAGGTGCATCAGGTTCTCTTGGTTGCGACTGCCCAAGGTGATGCGATTTCGTTTGAACATGTAGTCAAACAAGAGGAACAGGATTATTTGGATAGTACCCAAATGGAAGAGGGGGAACTGGTTGAAAGTTATCAAAAGGTTTTGGGTGGTGTAGTGCCTTTTAACAGGAGTGCAGATAACGAACCCATTTCGTTAAGTGGGTTTACTGATGAGGAAAAATCCACTTACCCGCATTCTACAAGATGGATCCCTGAGGATGAGAGGTATTTCCTTATAAAATGCACGCAATTTGGTTGGGATAAGGAAAACGAGCAGATTCCTCACCGACACCAACACCATCCGAGTAACGGTTTTTTGGCTCTCCAAGTCGATATTCAATGGCCTTACAAAATCCCCGACCCTTCGCAGGGAGAAGATGGTTTCCGTAGAGTTGCGGAGAAATACCGTAAGCATTTCAGATTTCCTTTAGCGATCGTTCGTTAGTGCAGTTACGCATGGATTCCTCCTTTACGCTCTATGCAAATGGTCAAAAGTTGGATACTCGCAGCCCGACCTAAAACCCTGGTTGCCTCTTTGGCACCCATTTTAGTTGGTGCTGCCTTGGCGTACGAAAAAATCGGATATTATGATTACCTGGCTATTTTTTTATGTTTTGGTTTCTCTGTATTGATTCAAATTGGCACTAATTTTGCCAACGATTACTTCGATTTTATGAAGGGAGCGGACACGGAAGAGCGGATTGGTCCGGACCGTATGGTCTCAAAAGGCTTAATTTCTCCTAAGTGGATGCTCGTCGGAACCATAATCTGTCTACTTATGGCTTTTTCCCTTGGAGTCATCTTAATGGAGCATGTCCAAGCTAATAGGATCTTGCTTGGAGTCGGTGTGGTAAGCGTTTTGTCTGCCTTGGCTTACACGGGTGGCCCTTTTCCTCTGGCTTACAATGGTTTGGGTGATTGTTTTGTAATTTTTTTCTTTGGTTTACTAGCGGTTTGCTTAACCGAATATGTTTTGATGTGTGCAGCCCAATTATTTTGGATACCCTCTTGGGGTATAGGCTTGAGCGTGGGCTTGATCATAAATAACCTTCTGGTGGTCAATAACTACCGGGATTTCGAAGAAGATCGATCAACAGGGAAAAACACCTTGGTCGTTATTTTCGGAAGAAAATTCGGTTTATACCTGTACGCCTTTGGGTTTTTAATTGCGTCAGTGGGTTGTTCGATTGTTTATGAGAATTCGCGGTTCACTTTACTTCTCATTCCACTTGCTTTGTTTTGCATGCGAAAGCTGACTGGTGCTAAAGAAGTCGAGGATTATGATAATGTCTTGGCTCTATCAGCGGTAATTGTAGTTCTTTATGCATTGTTTACTGCATTTGGAATCTTATGGTAAAAGCAATAAGATAAGATTTAACTTAAAAATAAAAACAACTATGTATTTACCAGAATTATCTAGTTTTCCTTCCTTTAGCCTCGAAAATCTTCTGCAGACTTGCTTCGGAAGTAAATCCGACAATGTCCGTCAAGTTTGCATATTGATTGATTTGCCCGATCTTTCGCTCATGAAGGACAACCGTTTCCTTGAAGATAAGATTAAATTCCCTGTCCAGGCTAAAGCGTTCAAGCATTTCTACCAGCCTCTCTTGCAAGGAGAATGTGAGAGCCTTGGATTTGAAAATATTGATTTATTTGCATTTAAAACAACTGGCGGAAGTAACTTGGATCCTGAAGACTCCGCTTCAGATTCTCTTGGGAACGCCTTGTCCCTTGAGCAGGATATTTGTGCAAAATACGACCTCATCCTTGCGATCACTGACTTCTCCTTAACCGCTCCGCTTACTGCCTTGGCAAAACAATATGGTTTCCGGGGCGCAACTCTTCATGGGGTCAACGACATCATTTTGAACTCAGGTCTTTCCGTAGATTACCGAGTTATTAGCGAACAGGCAGAAACTTTCCGATTGGTGCTTGATGAGGCTGATTCTTTTGACCTTGAGTTTGAATTGTTGGAATCGACTTATCAATTACGCATTGATTGTGATAGGCAAACCGCACAGAAAAGTCACGGTTTATGTCCGGTCGGCAAACCGGATGTCGCCAACTTACCTGCCGGTGAAGTTTACTTTGTTCCATCGGGAGCAAGCGGATCTTTTCCGTTTCAATTTTCGGATGGTACTCTGGCAGAAATGCAAGTTTCTGAGGGTGCTATTCGCAATGCTGTTTTTATAAAAGGGGACCCCTCTCTTGTCGATGCGAGGAATCAGCAACTGAAAGACGACCCTGCAACTGGAATCATTGGCGAATTAGGTTTTGGCACTCAAATTCTTCCTTTCTCAGGAAAGGACATCCAAGACGAGAAGATTTTCGGGACTTGTCATGTCGCCACAGGAAGAAGCGACCACTTAGGTGGAAACCTTACGCCGGACCTCTTCAACTCAAGGCTTAATGCTTCGCATGACGATATTTTGTTTGCACCACCCAAGACTCCTGAAATAAGCGTAAGCAAGGTTGTTTTGAATAAAAATGGAAATTCTGAAGTCATTTTTGAGGGTTACGAACCAACGCCTTATTTACTTGATAAGGTTGCAAGCCATTATCCTGTCGAAAAATTTTCATCTCTTCACGCTTAAGGCAGTCACTTTTTCGGCATTTTTTGCAAACAACTCTTCATTTGGGTATCGTCCGGCACCTCCTGTGCCCTCCGTGCCCAAAGTTAGAAGTGTCTCTTTAGTTCCCAATTATTCTTCATTCAGCCGTTCTGCTCGTGTACCTGTTGCCCCTAAAGCACCACGGGTAGGTTTTGCTCCCCGTGTTCCCGTGGCCAAAATTTCACCAAAGGTCAAAAGACCAAAGCAGGTGACTCGTCCTAAACCGGTCAGGAAAGTCCCTTTGGTTCGCAGGGTTCCAATTCCTACGAGAGTGCCGTTTGTTCGATATGTACCCAAAAGGCTAAAATAAGTGCTACTCGGCTTCACAAAGCCTATTTAAAAGCTTTGCAAATTAGCATTGTTTTTGGGATATTGTAGATATGTTTGGACACTTTGGCCTTTTGGAGCGAAGAGTTGCGTATCGAATCTCTTCGTCACTTATCCGTGTCCTCCTATTGGCTCATTTATTGGCTTTAAATCTTTGCTTCCAAGCACAGGGGGAGATTTCCTTGGAAACTTATAAACACAGTAACACGATCACCTCGACCGCGAATGGTTTCGAAATCTCCGGCCAACTCAAACCCAATCTTACCCTTTACGAAAACAATCATTATCTGTTCGCGAAGTCAGATACCAATACGACTCTTTTCTATATTAGTGACTCAATCGGTTCTACCTATGGGGGGAGTGATGTTTTCAATAACGGATTATCGTCTTTATCCGAATACCTTTTGCTATCACCCAATGCCTCGACTCCCATCCTGCATTACTACGACCCCGGCGACACCAATAACTCTGGTCAAATAACCTTCGAACCTTATCAAAAGTTGCCTCTGCAGTTTCCCGACATCGTGAATCAAGAAGCGAGTTTTGGGATAAGTGTTGTGATTGATGAATCTAACCAAACGATTGTCGGAGCCCACCAAGAAGATGACAAACTAGGCAAGATTTACCTTTTGGATCGCTTGGCTGATTTGTCCGTTAACCAAGTTGCTGAAATTTCTCCGCCGGAAAATCTTGGTAGGATGAGTTTTGGAAGCTTCCTTGCTTCAAGCGGGACATTCTTGGCCGTAGGTGCTCCTGATACCAACAGTTTTCAAGGGAAAGTATACCTCTATGAGAAAACGGACGGTAACTATTCTATCGATGCTAATCTGTCCGACCCTAACGGCCAAGCCAATGATACTTTTGGTTCAGGATTGTCCTTGCATGGTACAAGTTTAGTTGTTTCCTCTCCTCAAAAACTCAGTGGTTTAGGTCCAGGTAAAGTAATTTTGTTTGAAAGAAACTCGAGCACTAGCCAATGGGACATATCAAAAACCTTCTGGTCGGACAGCAATCAAACTGATGAGTATTTTGGTAA
>OZSS01000585.1_pt1 | contig 17540 bp, 19 predicted proteins | sample 1779911 | NCBI WGS metagenome assembly OZSS01 (sample SAMEA2603589, study PRJEB24840) | metagenome | biome: Water; feature: Photic zone; material: Seawater sample | place: Mediterranean Sea | collected 2013-11-12 | depth 10 m | reverse complement strand
TGCCAAGAGATTTGCTTAAAAACGTTGGTTACATTTCTCCATGATAAGAAGACATCTGGCTGCAGAATGTGCATTACTAATATCATAAGTACAAGCAATAAAAGGATGCCGTACTTTTCAATGTAGGGCATTAATTTTAAATACAGACTGTCTTTTTTATTATCTTTTTCTTCCATTTATTTTTTACCCATAATCCATCCAATTACTTCATCCCTTGACGTATTTGAAAGTTCAGACTCTGCAAAATTTGTGCCTTGAAATAGAGCCATTACTCGATCACAAACTGAAAATATATCATCCATTCTGTGACTTATAACAATCACGCCAACACCTGTTTTTTTTAAACTATTAATAAGATCTAAAACTTTTCCAACTTCTTTAATTGCAAGGGCTGCTGTAGGCTCATCCATAATAACAACTTTTGCATTAAATGCTGTTGATCTAGCAATTGCAACAGCTTGTCTTTGACCTCCAGAAAGTTCCTCGACTTTTTGATCTGCACTCTTAACATTTATCTTGAGTTTTCCTAAGTGAGCATTTGTTAATTCTTTTATTTTATTAAAGTCTAAAAATTTTAAGAAACCCACATTTTTAGTTGGTTCTCTTCCTAAAAAAATATTTTCTCCAATTGGTAAATTTCCAGCTAGAGCAAGGTCTTGATAAACCATTTCTAATCCTAAGTTTTGTGAATCTTTTGGACTTTCTAAAATCTCTTTTTTGCCCTGAAAATATAATGAACCTGAACTAGGTTTATATAACCCTGATAAAACTTTCATCAGCGTTGATTTCCCTGCTCCATTGTCACCAACAACTCCTAAGCATTCACCTGCATGCACTTTTAGGTCAACATTTTCTAATGCAGTAATTGTTCCAAAGTATTTTGTAATTCCTTTTGCTTCTAATAGTGGATTATTCAAAGTTGACATAAATTACGAAATTATAAAAAAATCAGTTAATTGCAACAGGTTTTGACGCAAGAAGATTGACAGTTTTCTTATTTGCTATTTTACAGAATTTTGGTTTTAAATTTTTTGTTATTAAACTCATATCTTTTAAAACAATGTCTCCCATATCAAAAAAAGCTGACTTTAATGCTCCTGCTCTGTGAGCAGAAAACAATATATTCTTCACTTTTCTCAACGAACTGTTCTTTGAAACGGGTTCTTCTGGAAAAACATCAGTTGCAACTAGTATATTTTTTTTTTTAACATATTTTATTAAGTCATTAAAATTTACAACTGCTGCTCGACTCATTAAAATAAAGCACGAGTTTGGTTTCATTTTATTTAAGAGTTTTTTATCAATAAAGTGTTTATTTTTGGTAGTGACAGTTGCCAGTACATATATGACTTCACAACTTTCAAACATCTTATTTAAGCTGATACTTTTAAAACCTAACTTTTGAATATTAAGCTTTGGTATCCATGGATCATAAACATTAATATCTCTAGAAAATGGTAACAATAATGGATAGAGAGATTTAGCAAGATCTCCAAAACCTAATAATCCAATTTTTTTTCCTGACAACAAAGATGCATTAATATTACTTTCTAGACCATATTTTTCTTTTCCTTTGATAAAATCTGAATGAGCGGTATGGATGTTTCTTAGTAAAGACAAGGTCATTCCCAGCGCTATTTCAGCCACTGGTTTTGAAAAAACTGGAGAAGTTGCAATTACATGAATACCTTTTTTAAAACAATATTGATAATCCATATTATTCATAAAATTACTTTCAACATTAATGACTGCTTTTAACTTTTTTGCTTTAATAAGTAGATCTTTTGATAAATCAGGTTGTCCTATAATAAATGAGGCATTTTGAATATTTTTATCATAAAAATTTTTTTTATTTTTTTTTGGAGCATAAATAAGTTTGTAGTTTGATTTTAATTTTTTGAATTTATCTTTAGAGAAAATTAACTTTAATGTTCTTGGAAAAGGATCCAGAATAGCGATATGTTTTTTCATTTAAATAAGTAAACGCTTCACTTCTTCTTCGGTAAATTTTTTTGGTTTTTCACATTTAGTACTTATTTTTTGTGGGATCCCAGTACTAGCAGCTCTCATTGTAGATTGAATAATATCTAAAACATGAAGAGATAGTTCGCCTGAACATCTATGCTTCTTTTTTTGTTGAATTGAATAAAGCATTTCAGATAAACCGACACTTCTATAATTAGCGTTAGTAGGAGACTCATTTGACCTTACACTAGAAGAGGTAATATTTATTTTTCCTAAATGCATTTTGTCAGTTTTATGTTCTCCCCACCTACCTCCCTCAGTAACTGATATATAAACAGACCCACCAAACATATTGGGATCTGGCACTATAATTGAACCCTTAGTTCCATAAAGCTCCATGTGATTTCTTTGATGATTAACTACATCAAATGATAGAGTGACCTGAATAATCGCTCCTGTATGAAATTGAATAGTTGCTAAATAAGTTGTAGGCGTTTCTACTTTAAAAGATCTGTTTTTTTTTGGCCCAGCTCCGTAAGTTCTTTTTTTAAAAGCTGTTAATGTTCTTCCTTGTACTTGTTTTGCTGGTCCAAGCAAATTAACAAGTGTTGTAAAAAAATAAGGTCCCATATCAATTACAGGGCCACCTTCTTTTCTATACCAAGATTCTGGCTTTGGATGAAAGGACTCTACACCAGGAAAAGCAAAAATTGCATTACCAAGTTTTATATCTCCAATTAAATCAGAGTCGATCAACTCTCTTGCTTTTTGGACTCCTCCACCTAAAAAAGTGTCTGGTGCATTGCCAATATAAAGTTTCTTTTTTTTTGCCAAAGCAACCAGCTCTTTACCTTTTTCAAAATAAGTTGCTAAAGGTTTTTCAGAATAAACATGTTTGCCAGCATTTAGAACTCTTTTAGATACTGAATAATGAGATTGGGGAATTGTTAGATTAAGAATTGCCTCTATCTCATCATCTCTAAGAATTTCGTTAACTGTTTTAGATTTAATATTATACAATTTCGCACACTTATCGGCAGCTTTTGGATTAATATCTGCACAAGCAACAATTTTAAAATTATTAAAATATTGATGTCCCCTAAAATAGGTCTCAGCAATATGTCCACACCCTATCAAACCTACCTTAAATACTTTGTTCATTAAAAACTAGATACCTTGTCTTTGTTTGGACTTACCGTCTTTATGAATTTTTAAGGCTTCTTTGTTTTCTTTTGTTGAGGGAATTTCTAAAGTTGGACTATCCCAGAAAGCTGAACCTTCCACCCATTTATAAGCATGAGTTTTTATTGAAATAACGTAAGTCACCTTTGACTTCTTTGCTCTATGAAATGCTTCTTCAAGATCTGAAATTGACGTAACGTGTTCTGATTTTGCTCCCATACTTTCAGCATGCTTTGCAAAATCGACGTCAACTAATCCAGGGGTTTTAGAGCTCTTCAATAAATTATTAAACTCTTTTCCACCTTTAAACAATTGCAGTCTATTGATAACTGCAAAACCTCCATTATCACAAACAATTATAATTAACTTATTTTTTGTAATCACTGATGAATAAATATCTGTATTGTTGAGTAAATATGATCCATCACCTACAAATGAAATCACTTCTTTATCTGGGTTAGCCATTTTTATACCTAACGCACCTGAGATTTCATAACTCATACAGCTAAAACCCCATTCACTTTCATGTGTGTTTAATTCTTTTGGACGCCAAACCTGAACAACTTCACCAACAAGACCACCAGCAGCAGTTACCGCTATATCAGTTGGATCTGAATTTCTATAAATAGCTCCGATTACTTGAATATAGCTGGGTATTTCTTGGTTTGTTGGTGCGCTCTCTTTATCTATGTGTTCATTCCAAATTTTTAATTCTCTTTGAGATTTTTGATTCCATTCATCACCTACTTTCCAATCTCCTAAGGCTTTAGAAAGTTCAATTAATGAAACTTTTGCATCCCCTACTACTGCTTGAGCTAAATGTTTGTTTGCATCAAATCTTGAAACATTAATTGATAGAAGTTTAAAGTTTTCATTTTCAAAATTAGCCCATGACCCTGTAGTAAAGTCAGCAAGCTTCGTTCCAACTGCAATTGCAAGATCAGTTTCTTTAGCTAGGTCATTAGTATTTTTTCCACCTAGACCCCCTATTTGACCAGCATAATGAGAGTGATCTCTTTTCATTGTTGAATATCCCATTACAGTTTGTGTAACAGGTATATTATGTTTAATTGCAAAGTTACTTAATTCCTCCATTGCATTAGAATAAAAAACTCCTCCACCAGAAATTATAATTGGATTTTTTGAATTTTTAATTTTTTCAGCAGCTTCTTTTATTTGAAAATCATCTGGTCTTGGTCTTCTTATTGAGTGAATTTTCTCTATAAAAAATTCTTCTGGATAGTCAAATGTTTGTCCTTGAATATCTTGACACAAAGATATACATGCTGGACCACAATCAGCTGGATCTAACATTGTTTGAACTGCATTTGGAAAAGATTGAATAATTTGCTCTGGTCTTGTTATTCTGTCAAAATATCTTGTGACTGGTTTAAATGCATCATTTGCTGTAATTCCAGGATTATTAAAATGTTCTACTTGTTGTAAAACTGGATCTGGCATTCTGTTCGCGTAAGTATCACCAGGTAAAAATAAAATTGGTAATCTATTGCTCATTGCAACAGCTGCGGCTGTAACCATATTAGTTGCACCGGGTCCAACGGACGAAGTTGCTATAAAAATTTGCTGTCTTCTTTTTCCTCTAGCATACCCTATACCTGTTAAAGCCATATTTTGTTCGTGATGTCCTCTGTATGTTGGTAAATCTTTTTGATTTTCTTCTAAAGCTTGTCCTAAACATGCAACATTTCCATGTCCAAATATCCCGAATACTCCTGGAAATAATGGCTGCTTTTTGCCATCAATTAATATTTTTTGTGAAATTAAATATTTTACTATTGCATGAGCACAGGTGAGGGTTACTTTTTTCATAAAATTTGTATATTTTTTTTTCGTATGGTGTTTATATTTGAGTATATTTATAAATTAAAAAACCTAACTAAGTAAACCAAAAAAACTATGTATAACAAGTTTGGACAATTCATCGACGGAAAATGGCAACAGTCAGAAAAAAAAGAAACATATGACGTTATTAATCCTGCAACAGAAGAGATAATTGGTAATGCATCAAAAGCATCTTCTATTGAAGTTCAAAAGGCACTTAAGTCTGCTGAAAAAGGACTAAAAGTTTGGAGTAATACAACTCCATGGCAAAGATCATACGTTCTTAGAAAAATTGCAGATTTAATGAGAGAAAAAAAAGATGTTCTTGCAAAATGGTTAACACTTGAAGTTGGAAAACCTTTGACAGAGGGTGTTGGTGAAGTTGGAGGAGCAGCTGATATTTTTGAGTGGAATGCAGAAGAGACAAAAAGAATTTATGGCCAAACAGTTCAAAGTAGATTTCCAGAAACTAGAGTTCATGTTTATTATCAGCCAGTAGGAGTAGTAGCTGCGTTGATACCGTGGAATTTTCCAATTGTTTTAGCAGCAAGAAAAATTTCAACAGCGTTAGCCGCAGGTTGTTCTGTTATTTGTAAACCTGATGTAATTACTCCTGGTGCTGTCATGGAATTAGTTGATATCTGTAAACAAGCTGGAGTTCCTGATGGTGTTGTAAATCTTTTGTCTGGTGATCCAGCAGAAATTTCAAATGAATTATTGGAATCTGATATTGTTAAAAAAGTTTCTATTACAGGGTCAACAAGAGTAGGTAAATTAATACTTAAAAAAGCTGCAGACAAAGTACAAAGAGTTACAATGGAACTAAGTGGTCACTCTCCATTTATAGTATGTGATGATGTGAATATTGATAATGTAGCCGATATTGCTATAGCAGCTAAATTTAGAAATAACGGCCAAGTTTGTATATCCCCTAATCGATTTTATATTCAAGAAAATGTTAAAGATGAATTCATCAATGCTTTTATAAATAGAGCAAAAAAATTAAAAATTGGTAATGGTATGGATGAAGGAGTAAACCTTGGTCCATTGACTACTGCTAAAAGATTAGATGAAATTGAAAAATTAGTTGATACAACAAAAAAAGAGGGTGCAGAAGTTTTAATGGGAGGAAAAAGACCGTCAGGTTTTAATAAAGGTTTTTATTATGAGCCAACAGTTTTTGACAAAGTAGAAGATAACTTTACGATTATGAAAGAAGAACCATTTGGCCCGTTAGTTCCCATGTTAGCATTTAAATCTTTTGATGAGGTCATTGAAAGAGCGAATGATAATGATTTGGGTCTATGTAGTTATCTTTATACTAACTCAATGGATAAAGCTAATAGAGGGTCTGAACTTTTAGAAACAGGATGTGTTGCTGTAAATACGGGTGCAGTAGCAATTGCTGAAGCGCCATTCGGTGGAATAAAACAAACTGGATACGGACGTGAGGGTGGATCAATGGCGATAAAAGATTATTTAAATGTAAAATATACTCATATGGCCCTGAAGGCTTAGAATGAGAAAAAATAAAATTAAACAAATGATGAAGGAGGGTAAATCAGTCATTAATGGATGGCTACAAATTCCAAGTACAGTTTCAGCAGAAGTAATGGCACATCAAGGATGGGATTCTCTTACAATTGATATGCAGCATGGATTAGTTGATTACACCAATGCACTTCCAATGCTTCAAACTATATCTACAACCGATGTTACACCTCTAGCACGTGTAAACTGGAATGAACCTGGTCAAATAATGAAAATTCTAGACGCGGGTTGTTATGGCATAATTTGTCCAATGGTAAGTAATCGAAATGAAGCAGAAAAGTTTGTTAAAGCGTGCATGTACCCTCCTTATGGATATAGAAGTTTTGGTCCAGTCAGGGGTCTAATTTATGGTGGAGGGGATTATGCAGATCACGCTAATGATGAATTGCTTAAGTTTGCAATGATTGAAACAAAAGAGTCTTTGGAAAAACTAGACGAAATAATGTCTACCCCAGGTTTAGATGGAATTTATATTGGTCCTGCTGATTTAAGTTTGGCGATTGGTGAAGCACCAGGTTTTGACAGACCAACAGAGTCAAAAGCATATTCTGAAATTTTAAGAATACTTGAGCACGCAAAAAAAAATAATATTTTTTCTGGTATTCACAACGGTAGCCCAGAGTATGCTCTTAAAATGATTGATAAAGGTTTTAATTTTGTAACTATCGGTGCAGATCAAAGAGCTATGAGCTCAGGCGCAAAAGCGATAGTAGATAAAATGAAAGGTTCTTTAAAAAAAGAAGAGTCAAGTACTTACTGATAAATAAACTTTATAAAAATCAATAAACTACATGAAAAAAATTCTTATCATTCAGCCTATACATCAGGAGGGTATAAAATTATTACAAAATAACTCTGAATACGAATTTGAAGTTGTAGAAAATATTGAAATAAATTTTTTAAAAAATAAGATTAAAAATTGTGATGGTGTTTCGATCAGGACTGCTAAACTAAGTGGAGATGTAATTGAGGCTGCTAATAATCTTAAAATCATTTCAAGACATGGAGTTGGTTATGATAATATTGATTTAAAGGTCTCAAAACAAAAGAATATCACTTTAGCAATTACAGCAACTGCAAATGCTGTGGCTGTAGCTGAACATGTAATGTTTATGATTTTGAATATTTCTAAAAGAGGCAATATGTACGATGACACTGTAAAAAGTGGAAAATTTAATGAAAGAAATAAATTACCTAAAACAGTAGAGCTTTGGAATAAAAATATTTTAATTGCAGGATTTGGTAGAATAGGACAGGCCTTAATTAAGAGATGTTTAGGTTTTGAAATGAATGTTTTTGTTTACGATCCTTACGTATCTAAAGAATTTATTGAAAAAGAAGGTGGTACAAAAGTAGAGGATTTAAGTGAAGCTTCAAAAGATATGGATGCAATATCACTTCACATCCCTTTAAATAATGAAACTAAAAATATAGTTAATTATGAATTACTTAAATCTATGAAAAAAAATTGTATCATAATTAATGCTGCAAGAGGAGGTATCGTTAACGAAGTTGATTTAGATCGAGCTTTAAATGAAGATTTAATCTTTGGTGCTGGTTTAGATGTATTTGAAACTGAACCTCCTATTGAAAACAATCCTCTTTTACAGAATAAAAAAGTCTTTTTAAGTCCACATACAGCAGCTTTCACAGAAGAATGCATGACAAGAATGGGTAAAGAGACTGTTCAAAATATATTTGATTTTTTTGATGGTAATTTAGAAAATTCTAAAAAAGTAAAACTATAAAGCTATTTTTAGATCAATATCTTCACACACTTCAGATAAATATTTGAAACCTTTTTTTGCATACTCTAAAGGATTTGCTTTAGCTGGATCTTGTTCTGCTTCTACAACTAACCAGCCTTCATAATCAATGTTTTTTAGGTATTTCAACAAAGGTTTATAATCAATACATCCATCTCCTGGTACGGTAAAGGCTCCCTTTAAAAATGCCTCTCTAAAACTCCAATCTTTTTGAAGAGATTTATTTAAAATATCCTCTCTCATATCCTTACAGTGAATATGAATAATTCGGTCTTTATATTCTTCTGCTATTTTTACAGAATTACCATTAGCAAATAGCATGTGACCAGTATCTAGTATTAATTTGACTTGGTCACTTGTGTTATCTAACAGTCTTTTTGTGTCGTCTTCTGTTTCGATCACTGTGCCCATGTGATGATGATATGCTAAAGGCATATCTTGGTCTTCTAAATATTTTCCCATCTCAGAAATTTTTTTACAATATTCATTCCATTCATCTTTGTTCATTTGTGGTCTACTGGATAAGGGTCTATTAGGCTTCCCCGCAATTGAATCTGATACTTCAGCAAATACAATACATGGTGCTTTACAATCTTGAAAAAGTTTTAGTTGCTCTTGAATTAATATAATTTCATCCTTTACAGAATTTTTTCTCAAATTTGCACCGTACCAGCCTGAACATAACTTTAGGTTATATTTTTGTAACAATGGAATGAGTTCCTCTGATTTTTTTGGAAATTTCCCTCCAGACTCTATTCCAGAAAAACCTGCTTCACTTGCTTCTGATAAACACTGATCCAAAGGAGTGTCACCACCAAGTTCAGGCATATCATCATTGCTCCATGCTATTGGTGCTATTCCTAATTTTACTGACATAATACTTATATTTGTTATGATATATAAAATCATAATCTAATGAATACAAATAAATTATCCTTAGGTATTGTAGGTGGAGGTCCAAAATCTTGGATTGGTCATGTCCATCGAATTTCTGCAAGATTTGATGACAAGTACGAAATAGTAGCTGGTGTATTTTCAAGAAATTCAAAATTGTCAATTAACTTTGGAAAAACTTTGGGCATCTCTAAAGATAGATGTTACTCAAACTTTAAAGAGATGGCTTTGAAAGAGTCAAAAAGAAATGATGGTATTCAAGTAGTCTCGATAATGACACCTCCATCAAGTCATCAAATTATTGCTGAAAAATTTATTGAAAAAAATATCAATATTATCTCGGATAAACCATTTGCTGGTAATCTAGATCAAGCCAAAAAACTTTATAAAAAAATAAAATCAAATAAAAAAATTAAATATGCTTTAACTCATAACTACTCAGCTTACCCGATGGTTAGAGAAGCTAAAGTTTTAATAGAAAAAGGTAAAATTGGCAAAATTGAATATGTGAATGTTGAATATATTCAGGATTGGTCTGGTGGAACAAAAATTAATTTAAGAAATGCCAAAAAAAAACTAAAATGGAAAATAGATAATAAAATAGTTGGTGCATCTGCCGTTCTTAATGAAATTGGAACTCATGCTTACCATTTAGCCACATATATTTCAGGACTAAAAGGAGAAAAAATTTTTGCTGACATAAAACAAATTTCAAAAAAAATTAAAATGGATGATAACGCACAAGTAATGATTAATTTTACAAATGGTGCAAAAGGTATGTTTTGGACAAGCGTCATGGCTAAAGGTGGAGTTTATGGTCTTAAAATCAGAGTATTTGGATCTAAAGGAAGCTTAGAGTGGGTTCAAAATGACCCAAACTATCTAAAATTAAATCCAGACAAGGGCGCAGTAAGACACCTTGAAAGAGGTTTTCACAATGCTGAGCTTTCAAAAAAATTCTCAAGAATAAAATTTGGACACCCAGAAGGATATTTGGATGCATTTGCAAATATTTACAGAGAATTTGCTGACTCATTAAAAAATAAATCAAAAAAAAGATATTTTTATCCAAATGAGGATGAAGGATTAGAAACAGCAAAATTTATAAATGCTTGTAAAGTTTCATCAAAAAATAAAAGATGGGTCAAAATCAAATAAATATTGCATTACTTGGTCTTGGCAGAATAGGCCAAATGCATGCATTAAATTTAATTAATCATCCAGAATTCAACTTAAAATATACATTTGATATTGATAAAAATTTAAATAAGAAATTTGGAAAAAAATATAAGTCAATTCCTATTAATAATCCCAATGTTGCATTCAATGATAAGAGTGTAAAATGTATTTTTATAGCCACAAGCACTAAAACACATTTAAATTATATTGATAAAGCAGTTAGAAATAAAAAAGTTGTATTCTGTGAAAAGCCATTAGATTTGAGTTTAAAAAAAATTAATGAATACAAAAAAAAACTTTCTAAGTTCAATCCAAAGATTCAAATTGGTTTTAATAGAAGATATGATGCAGGACACAATTCTTTGAAAAAAAATCTTCTTAATGGAAAAATTGGAAAATTAGAAAAAATAATAATTACAAGTCGGGACCCTGCACCTCCTTCAACTGATTACTTGAAAAATTCTGGTGGTATATTTAAAGATATGATGATCCATGACTTTGATTTAGCAAGATACTATGTAGGTTCAGATGAGTTTAAGCACTTATTTGCAACAGGTGAATACTTTAAAGATAAAAAATTTAAAAAAGTAAAAGATTTAGAATTAGCTACAGTGGTAATGAAAACAAAAAAGGGTATTCAGTGTGTAATAACAAATTCAAGACATTGCAGTTTTGGTTATGATCAAAGAGTTGAGTTATTTGGTAATAAAGGGATGGTAATTTCTGAAAATCAGAGAGATTTAGAAACAGCATTCTATTTTAAAAATTCAACAGGCAGTAAACGATCTTTTAAAAATTTTTTTATTGAGAGATATTCAGAGGCATTTAAAAACCAGCTAAATGACTTAGCAAGACTTTGTAAAAAAAACATAAAACCACGGGCAAATTTTGAGGATGGAAGAATGTCATTGATATTGGCTGAAACAGCAAATAAATCATTAAAAACAAAAAAATTTGAGCTGATTAAATTTTAAACCATCACATTGATTTTATAGATTAATAATATATTTAATTCACCTATGAAAAATATTAAGCCATTTGGTCCTTCAATTGGAAAAACAAAAATATCTAAAAGGTTTTTAAATAAACTTAACGAGGAATTTGATAAAAAATCAGATCTCAAAAAAACTGATTATAGCTCAGAATTAGCTAGCCAAATAAAAAATGAAATTAAAATTTCAAACAACTTTATTAAAAAATACTTATTAAAAGAGCTGAGAAAAAATATTAAAATTTTTTTAGCTAAAGAAAAAGTTAAAAATATTAAAGAAATTAGAGTATTAAATTTGTGGGTCGTAAGACAATTTAAAGGTGAGTATAACCCTATTCATTATCATGAGGGAGATTTATCTGGTGTTGGCTATTTAACTTTACCAAAAAATATGACCAAAAATATTTTAATTAAAAATAAAAAAATTATAACTAACGGAACTATAGATTTTATAAATGGACAAAAAGCTTTTCTAAGTAACAGTATTTATAACTTAGTTCCAAAAACTGGAGACTTAATAATATTTCCAAACTATCTTATGCATACCGCATATCCATTTAACATAAATGGAGAAAGACGATCTTTTTCTTTTAATGTAAAAATTATTTTTAAAAAATAATACATGAATAAAGATTTTTTTAAAAATATTAGAATTTTGGATGGTGGTATGGGGCAACAATTGCTAGCAAAAGGATTAATATCAAAAGGTACCTTATGGTCTGCTACTGCTAATTTAGATAAAAATTTTCATGATTTAGTTGTGGATGTTCACTTATCTTTTATAAATGCTGGATCTGAGGTCATACTTACTAATACCTTTGCGGCACGAAAAATTAGATTAATACAAAATAAAGTTGATGAACATTTTAAATATATAAATGAACAAGCTTGTCTATTGTCAATTAAAGCAAAAGAAAAATCTGGAAAAAATGTTTTAATTGCAGGTAGTTTGCCATGTCAAAATGATACTTATCTTGAGGATCAAAGAGATAGTAAAGAAGTAGAAAAAGCTTTTTATGAACAAGCAAAAATTATTGCTCCTTATGTAGATTTTTTATATTTAGATGTGATCTCAAGTGGAAGGGAAATTGATATAGCTTCAAACGTTGCAATTAAATTAAATAAACCTGTTTTATTGGGCATACATGTTAAAAAAAATAACTTACTCCCCTCTAATGAGAGTATTACTGAAGTTTTACAAAAATACAGAAATGGGAATTGGATTGGATTAATTACTGCATGTGTCTCTCCAAAAATTGCTGAAGAGTGCACATCTGAAATTAAAAAATTAAATATTCCTTTTGGCTTTAAGGCTAACCTTTGGAAAGTAGAAGAGCCAACACCAGTTCAAACATTTAATACAGCTAAACCAGATGAAATTGGTACAAATCCAAACGTTACTCTTGGGAAAAGAGATAATAATTCAGCAAAGATGTTTTATGATTTTTCAAAAAGGCTTGTTGAACAAGGAGCAACAATACTTGGAGGATGTTGTGAAACTACCCCAGAGGATATTGAGGAAATTGCTAAACTAAGATAATTTTTTTCTATCCGCTCGTCGCACAAAGTAAATTCCTATACAAACTGCAGTCAAAGAAATTAGAACTTTAATTGTAATTAATTCTTCTAAGAATATGTATCCTAGAATTGTACCAAAAATTGGAATTAAATAAGAAACTTGTGATTGAAAAATTAATCCATTTTCCTTTAGTATTTTAAATCTTAATAACCATGCAATTCCTGTTGGAACAATCCCTAAATAAATAACAGATATTAAAGAATCTGTCCTAGGTGATACCTGCCATGGCTGTTCAATAAAGGATACTAATGGTAACAAAATTATTGTTGCCCAAATTAAAATTGAACCTGTTACATTTTCATTTTTTTTCTTACTAATTTTTAGTGTTAAAACTCCACCAATTACATAACATGTGGATCCAAGCAAAATTAACAAAGCTGAAGTAAAATTGTTCTGATCAATTAAAAGATTGTCAGAAAATAAGAAAATTATTCCTGAGAAACCTATTAAAATTCCAAATGTTTTAATTAAATTAAATTTTTCATTTTTCGTATAAAAATGACCTAATATTGTGGAACTCAATGGTGTTGTTGACATTAAAATTGCAGCTAAATTACTTTGAACAGATTTTACTCCGTAGGCAATTAAAAAAAATGGTGCAACCAAATTTATAAATCCTATCATTGCAAACCAATGCCAGTCTTTTGAAAAAGCCTCTATTTTTATTTTTTTATAATAGCAAAGAATAAGAACTGGAATTGCTCCAAAAAAAACTCTTAAAAAAGCAATAGTGACTGGACCAAATGAATAAGTTGCTATCTTAATATTAAAAAATGCAGATGCCCATATTAAAGATAATATAGTTAATAAAGTATAATCTATTAATTTTGGTTGCTTCATTCTGTTAAATCATCCACTTCTGCATTGGTTAATTTTTTTAATTCAAAAAAACTAATTCCAAAAATTGCATTTGGATGTCCTGCTGCAGCAAAAACTTTTGAAAATCTCTCTAAATTTTTATCCATATATATTTTTATTTTCACTAAATGACCTATCGGAGATACGCCTCCTATTGTGTAACCAGTAACTTGCTTAACCTCCTCAGGACTTGCCATTAACACATCTTTTTCGTTCAATTTTTTTTTTAACTTATTTAAAGAGCATCTTTTGTCCCCTGAAACTAAACAAAGACAAAATTTATCGCCTATTTTAAAAAGTAGGCTTTTTACAATAGCACCAACATTGCAACCTAAAGCTGTAGCTGCATCATTTGCAGTTCTTGCTGTTTGTTCTAAAATGACAACATCTAGATTTGGATCAAAGTCGTTAAGAATTTTCTCCACTCTTTTAACTGTTTCTTTATCTAAAATGGAATTCACTTATTTGCTATTATGATTAATAATATTGATTAAATACACTACTTATGTGAAAATTGCATAAGTGTTATTTATTAAATAAGCAATATTTATATGAGTTTATTTGCTACTTAATGCTCAGAAATTACATAGGAGACATAATGAGTGCAGAAAACGTTTTAAAATTTATTAAAGAAAAAGAAGCTGAATTCGTAGATTTAAGATTTACTGATCCAAGAGGAAAACTTCAACATTTAACAATGGACGCAACAATTGTTGATGCAGGTATGTTAAATGAAGGTGTATTTTTTGATGGATCATCTATTGCTGGTTGGAAAGCAATCAATGAATCTGACATGATTTTAAAACCAGATACTGCAAGAATGTTTATGGATCCATTTACTTCCCACAATACTGCAGTTTTGTTTTGTGATATCTTAGATGCAATAAAAAAAGATCCTTATGAAAGAGATCCAAGAGGTGTTGCTAAAAAAGCTGAGGAATACTTAAAAGCTTCAGGTATAGGTGATAAAGCATTCTTTGGTCCAGAGCCAGAATTTTTTGTATTTGACGATGTAAGAATTAAAAACGATATGAATGAGTGTGGATTTAAAATTGATAGTAAAGAAGGTCCATATAATTCAGGAAAAGAATATGAAAGTGGAAACATGGGACACAGACCACCAATCAAAGGTGGATACTTCCCAGTGCCACCTGTGGATAGTGAACAGGACATGCGTGGCGAATATCTAAAAAATTTAAAAGAAGTAGGAATTAAAGTTGAAAAACATCACCATGAAGTTGCTCCAAGCCAGCACGAGCTTGGAATGTATTTTGGTACTTTAGTTGATCAGGCAGATAATGTTCAATTGTACAAATATGTTGTTCAAATGGTAACTCACTCATTTGGAAAAACTGCAACTTTTATGCCTAAACCTGTAGCAGGAGATAATGGTTCCGGTATGCATATTCACCAATCAATTTGGAAAGGTGATACACCAGTATTTTCTGGTGATGCTTATGCTGGCTTATCTGAAACCGCTTTACATTATATTGGTGGAATTTTAAAACATGCTAAAGCTATTAATGCTTTTGCTAATTCTACCACAAATAGTTACAAAAGATTAATCCCAGGTTTTGAAGCTCCAGTGTTACTTGCATACTCTGCAAGAAATAGATCTGCTTCATGTAGAATACCGATTACTTTGAGTAAAAAAGGGGCAAGATGTGAAATAAGATTCCCAGATGCATCTGGAAATCCATATTTAACATTTGCTGCTATGCTTATGGCTGGTATTGATGGAATTAAAAATAAAATTCATCCTGGTGAGTCTTTTGATAAAGATCTGTATGAATTGCCACCAGAAGAAGTGAAAGCTATTCCGACAGTATGTGGATCATTAAGAGAAGCAATGGAAAATCTTGACAAAGATAGAGAATTTTTAACTCAAGGTGGCGTATTTACAGACGATCAAATTGATGCTTACATAGCTCTAAAGTTTGAAGAAATTCATAAATTTGAGCATGCACCTCACCCTGTTGAGTTTGAGATGTACTACAGTAGCTAATAATTAATTACTGCTTAGTTGTAGCTATTGTATCTTTGTTAATACCTTTTTTAACAACGTAGTCCTGTGTGCCGTTGGCACCAGTGTCTACTTCTTTTCTGAGGTCCTTGAAAAATGATTTCTCTTTCAAAGAATTTTTTAAGTTTTTAACAAGATTTTTAAACTCAAATATATTCATTAATTTGATTTATCCTAGATATGCAAATAATGCAAATCTGATATGCTCAAAATGGGATTGTTGGCCTATGATGTTTTAAATGACTCACCGCAGCCACAACGCTCGGTTTCATTAGGATTATTAAAAACAAAAGTTGAAGATAATTCCTCTTTCTTATAATCCATTTCAGTTCCTAATAGATACATAATAGCAGCAGAGTCTACGAATACCTTCACACCCTTATCTTCAATTATTTCATCATTTGGATTAACTTCTTTTGTATATTCCATAATATAAGACATTCCTGCACAACCACCAGATTTAACTGATACTCTTACTCCAAGAGAATCTTTTTCTGCATTAGCCATTATCTCTTTAATTCTAGATGCAGCGTTATCACTTAATTTAATTATTTGGGTCATTACAAATTTAATTCCAATTTAGCTGCCTCAGACATCATGTCTTTGGTCCATGGTGGATCCCATACTAATTCTAAATCAACTTCTTCAATCCCCTCTACTTGCATTGCTCCTTCTTTTACTTCTTTAGGTAAACTTTCAGCTACAGGGCAATTTGGTGTTGTCAAAGTCATTTTAATTTTAGCAGATTTTTCATTTTCCACTATTATATCATAAATTAAACCTAATTCATAAATGTTAACAGGTAACTCAGGGTCATAAATTTTTCTTATTTCCTCTATGATTAGTTCTTTTTTTGACATAATTAATTCTCTGTTTTTACTTCTTCTTTTTTGTCATCAAATGCTGAAACCAAAGTATGCCATGAAAGTGTAGCACACTTTACTCTCATTGGATATTGTTTAACACCTGACAAACACATTAATTTAGTTTTTTCATCTTCCTGTAAATATTCTGATTTTAATTCTGGATTTTCTTTAATCATTCCTAAAAAATCTTCGACGATTTCTTTAGCTTCATTTTCATTTTTACCTTTAATTAGATCTGTCATGATTGAGGCTGACGCCATTGAAATAGCACAACCACTTCCTTCAAATGAAATATCTTCAACTATTTTTTGACCATTTAATTTTAAATAAACATGAACATTATCACCACATAAAGGATTGTTACCTTTTGCATCTTTATTAAAGTCATCTGTCTTTCCAAGATTTCTTGGATTTTTTCCATGCTCTAAAATAATTTCTTGGTATAATTCTTTTAAATTCATTTTAAGTTAAATATTTTTTTACAGTTATTTATTGAATCATTTAATTTATCTAGATCGTCTTTAGTATTATAAATTCCAACAGAAGCTCTTGCACTAGCAGGTATATTTAATTTATCATGTAAAATTTGACAGCAATGATGTCCTGCTCTTATTGCAACTCCGTCTTCATCAAGTATAGTTGCAATATCATGTGGATGAACACCTTCTAAAGTAAATGATAAAACTCCACCTTTATTTTTTGGACTACCAATCAATTTAACAGAATTGTTTTTTTGTAATAATTCTTGTCCATATTCAACTAAATCAGCTTCGTGTTGCATAATATTTTCTATACCAATGCTTTCCATAAACTTAATTGACTCGTCAAAGGCAATGACTTGAGC
>OZSS01000582.1_pt1 | contig 17574 bp, 11 predicted proteins | sample 1779911 | NCBI WGS metagenome assembly OZSS01 (sample SAMEA2603589, study PRJEB24840) | metagenome | biome: Water; feature: Photic zone; material: Seawater sample | place: Mediterranean Sea | collected 2013-11-12 | depth 10 m | reverse complement strand
TTATTTGTCAATGTTTAGCGGATAGGCATTAATATGCATAAGACGAAAAGCGCAGATAAAATTTTAAAAAGCTTTCGAGTTTTAAGCGTGTTCTCAATGCTATTTTTCGATATCCAAGGTATTGCGATATCTGAACAGCTATCGCTCGAATCATCGAAGCCGAACGTAATTGTCATTTTGACAGATGATCAAGGCTACGCAGACCTCGGTGTTTATGGGAGCGCCGATCTGCGAACTCCCAATATCGACCAGATAGCTCAAAGAGGTACTCGATTACTTAACTTTTATGCTCAGCCTTCTTGTGGTCCCAGTAGAGCAGCACTTCTAACCGGTTCTTACCCGATTCTAGTTGGAGAGCCTAGTAATAAGAAAAACCCGAACACAATATTGCACGAGAAAGAATTAACAATTGCCGAAATGCTCCAAAAGGTTGGTTACGCGACCGCGCTGATTGGGAAATGGCACATGGCTGGAGACGGGGAAGAACCATGGGATTTTGTGCTGCCGCCAGATCCGCCGGGTCGGCCTGGTGGTAAGGGACCGTTTAATGAAAATTTAATGCCCAACGCACAGGGATTCAGTTATTTTTTTGGGACACCTATGCATAATGGTTTTACAAAAGATGTCGACCTTCGTCGTTTTGTTGTGGAACTTATGCGAAATGGGGAAGTGGTGGAGAGTCCGGCGGATTTAGATAAATTGACTATGGTTTATACTCACGAAGCAGTGAACTTTATTCGGGATAATAAAGATCGACCCTTTTTTATTTTGCTCTCGCATAATATGCCTCACGTTCCTTTAGCAGTTTCCGATGATTTCCGAGGGAAATCTTCACGTGGACTTTACGGAGACGCGATCGAAGAAGTAGATTGGTCCGTTGGCCAGGTTGTTTCCGAATTGGACAGCCTAAACCTCTTGCAAGATACTCTAATTGTATTTCTCTCTGATAATGGTCCAGAGGTAAGAGCCGAACTTGAGAATGATGTTGGCAGCGCCGGGGCATTGAGAGGCGGAAAATATTCGAACTGGGAGGGCGGTGTTCGAGTGCCCGCAATTTTCTATTGGTCAGGGGCTATCCCTTCAAAAACGATTAGAGACGGAGTTTTTAGTTTGATGGACATTTTCCCCACCGTTGCGGCTCTAGCTGGTGGGACGGGACCTGAGTCCTATAGATTAAATGGCGCCAATATTCTTCCCTTGCTGCTGAGCGATGGAAATGACTACGGAACCAGTTCAAGTTATTTCTACTATTCTTTGACCAGCCTTCAGGCTGTTAGGCTGGAGGAATGGAAATTAGTTTTACCCAGGATAAAAAATTCTCCGTATCTGCTTTGGCTAGGAAAGTACTCGGATACAGTAGATAAGCCAATGCTTTTTAATCTCAAATCAGATGTCCGCGAACAAAATGATCTTTCTTCGGAGAGACCAGATCTTGTCGCTAAAATGTTAGCGGAAGCCGAGCGTGCGCGGGAGCAATTTGGAGATTACAACCGGATTGGAACTTCTAGTAGATTTTTTGACCCGGGGCCCAAAAGACCGAACACCTATTTTTCTGATAATGCTGAATTTTGACGCTGTCTTTATGCTTGCCTCGCCTTATAATCCAAAAAAAATGTAGTTAAAGATTAAGGCTGTCTTGCATGGTAAACGAACTTAAGGAAAAAAAACTCCCCGCCCTTGGCGGTGTTTATGCCCATTATGTTTTATTAGTTTTGGTAGTTGTGTCGATTTTCAATTTTGTTGACCGGAATATATTGGCCATTCTCTCGCAAGATATACAAGCTGATTTAGGAATAAGTGACGCTGACATGGGATTTCTCTACGGCACCGTGTTCGCGCTTTTTTACGCAATTTTTGGCATTCCGCTCGCAAGGTTCGCTGATGTTTGGGTAAGACGTAGCATCATTGCCGGGGGGCTCTTTTTCTGGAGCTTGATGACTGCTTTATCCGGGCTCGCTCGTTCGTTTTCGGTTTTAGCCACCCTTAGAGTTGGGGTCGGGATAGGCGAGGCAAGTGCCACCCCCGCTGCTTATTCCATGTTAGCGGATTATTATTCCCCTAAGCTAAGAGCAACAGTGATAGCGATATATTCGGGAGGCGTTTACATCGGGGGCGGTATTGGTCTGTTTCTTGGGGGCGCAATTCTAGAGGCCTGGCAGACTGCCTACCCGAATATTTCTGACGCGCCCTTTAGTTTGAAGGGATGGCAAGTCGCGTTTTTTATTGTCGGACTGCCTGGGTTGCTAATGGCTATTCTGGTGAGAACTCTCAAAGAGCCAAAACGAGGTATTAGTGAAGGATTGACGATAGAGAATCACCCCCGTCCATTTTCACTCTTAAAAACTGAATTGATTGCAATGATTCCACTTATCAATCTGATTACTCTAAAAAAAGAAGGAGCCTCGCTTTCTTTTAATTGCTTGGTTGCTCTTTTAATTTTTTTAGTTGCGTGGATTCTGATTGTGTTAACTGACAATGTTCCCCAGTGGCTAGCTCTGGGTATTGGGGTTTATTTGACATTTTGTTGGGTCCAGTCATTAAAAGCGAGAGACCCCGCTACGTTTAAAATGATATTTCATTCTAGGGCCGTTCAGTACACGGTCTTTGCCTTTCCTACCCTTGCATTTGTAACTTATGGTATTGGTTTTTGGACTCCTGCGTTGATGCTTCGTTTGCACGAGACAAACCCGGCCGAAGTTGGCATGTATTTAGGGCTAGGCGGCGCGGCTGGCGGCTTGCTTGGAGTAACCATCGGTGGACGACTTGCTGACTGGGCAAAAACAAAACATCCCTCCGGCAGATTAGCGGTGGGGTATCTTTCAATTTTTGGTACTGTGCCTCTGGTTCTTTGGATGATTTATACTAAAGATTTAAAAACGGCCTTTCTGCTTTGGTTTTTTTCCCATCTGTTTAGCGCTAGTTGGCCCAGCGTAGCGCCCGCCACAATTGCCGATCTTGTCTTGCCAAGAATGAGAGCCGCAGCGAGTGCTTATTATATCCTGGTTGTGACTATGATAGGACTGGCCTTAGGACCCTATTGCATGGGACAGCTATCAGATTTTTATGTTAGCGGTGGAGCTAGCTCTGGCGAGGCTCTGCAAACAGCTATTGCTACTTCCTTACTAATATTTGTAATCACCGCAGTGCTAATCTTCTTGGCGTCGCGTCACTTGCCGGGGGAAGAAAGAACACGACTGGAGCGAGGGAGATCGCTGGGTGAAAAAATATAAATATAGAATAAAGTTATGGGATAAGTATACCTTTCTATACCAAGTAGATATGCGTTTTGATAACTTTTTTCGTGTTAACATTCACCCTAGTTTATAGCTGGCCCGTTCTTCGTTTTATGTTTGGTGGGCTCACATCTTTTAAGACGCTGGGTAGAGAAACTGTTCAACGGTAAGGGAAATTTAAGAATGAGTAACAACGACAATCTTCAAGAAAAAATTGACAAGATGAGAGAAAAATATCGCCTCGAGCGAGAAAAACGGCTTCGGAGTGATGGAAGTGACCAGTTTGTGCAAGTTAAAGGAGAATTTTCTTATTTTAGTGAGGATCCTTATTCGAATGACGTCTCAGAGCGAGATCCTCGTGAAGAAAAAACTGACATTGTAATTGTCGGAGGAGGTTTCGGAGGACTCCTTGCAGCTGCTCGGCTCAGTGCTATCGGCTACAGCGACATAACAGTAGTAGAGGAGGGGGCAGACTTTGGCGGAACCTGGTACTGGAATAGATATCCTGGCGCGCAATGTGACGTAGAGTCATATGTGTATATGCCCCTTTTGGAAGAAGTAGGAAGCATGCCAAGCGAAAAATATGCGCATGGCAACGAGATCTTCGAGCACAGCAGGTCAATTGGAAAGCATTTCGGTCTTTATGATAAAGCTCTCTTTCAAACACGAATGATAGATGCGGAATGGAACGAGGATTCCTCTACTTGGAAAGTTCTGACCAATCGGGGCGATTCGCTCGATGCTAAGTTTTTGGTGCTAGCCACAGGTAATTTGACCAAACCAAAGCTGCCTGGTATCCCGGGTATTGAAAAATTTAAGGGGCACATGTTTCACACAAGCCGCTGGGACTACGGGTACACTGGATCTGATGGTAGAAATGATTTGACTGCTCTGCGAGATAAGCGAGTCGCGATTATCGGGAGCGGTGCTACCGCTGTCCAGGTGGTTCCTAATCTAGCCGAGAACGTTCAGCAGCTTTATGTGTGTCAAAGAACTCCCTCAACGATTGACATCAGAGGTAATGGTCCTACTGATAAAAACTGGTTTGAAAATCTAGAGCCTGGTTGGCAAGAGAAGAGGATTCAGAATTTTACTAATGTAACGAATGGCGTTCGGGAAGACGAAGATCTAGTTGCCGATGGCTGGACAGACTTAATGCACAAAATGATTGAGGCGTATCGAGAAAAAAAGCGAGGTGTTGATTTAGGGGTTGATCCTACTAGTTTGGCTCAGTATCGGAAAATGGAAGAAATTCGCGCCCGAGTTGAAGATACGGTATTGGATAAAGAAGCGGCTGAGTCTTTAAAGCCCTACTACGATATGTTTTGTAAAAGGCCCTGCTTCCACGACGAATACCTGAATTCCTTCAATAAAGAAAACGTTACTCTTTTGGATACGGACGGGAGAGGCGTAGATTCGATAACTTCTAATGGACTCATAGTGAAAGGTTCGGAATATTCGGTCGACTGCATTATTTTTGCGACAGGTTTTGAGGTGGGGTCATCGATGCAACGTCGAGTGGGCATTGATCTCGTAGGGAAGGGCGGACAGAGGTTGAGCAAGAAGTGGGGAGAGGGTCCGAGAACTTTACACGGTATTCACACTGAGGGATTCCCAAATTGTTTTATTATGCACGGCGTTCAGTCAACCATAGCTTTTAATGTCCCCCACCATTTAGATGAGCAGGCAAAAACGATAGCAGACGTTGTGCGATATGCGAGAGAGAAGGGTTTTATAAAAGTTGAATCTTCTAAAGAGGCAGAAGATTCTTGGGTTGATCAAGTTATTAGTACTGGGCAAAAGGTAACCTCTATGAATAATGATCCCTGCACCCCTGGCTATTATAACAATGAAGGGCAACCTAAAAAAAACGGTCGCTACTATCGCGCTTATGGTGGAGGGCCGACTCGCTATTTTAAGAAGCTAAAGGAATGGCGAACCACTGGTGACTATGAGGGTTTAACTTTCTCTTAAAGAAATCTGAGATTTTATTGGAGTTCTATAGGATTACTGTTCGTTTCCCATTTATTTGAACCCGATCCTCGCAATGAAGCCTAACGGCCTGACAAAGTGCCGTAGTCTCAATATCGTGACCTAGATGAACCATCTGCTCCGCGGTTGTTTCATGGGTAATCGGGCGAACCTCTTGAACAATTATTGGTCCGGCGTCTAACTCGGGAGTAACGTAATGGGCAGTTGCACCAATAACTTTTACCCCCCTTTCGTAGGCCTGGTGGTAAGGTTTTGAACCAGCAAAACTTGGAAGAAAAGAGTGATGGATGTTAATCGCTCTTCCTTGTAATTGTTTACAAAACTCTTCACTAAGAATTTGCATGTAACGGGCTAGGACCAGAAGATCAACATTTAAATCTTCGATAATGGCTTGAAAATGACTCTCCTGATCTTTCTTTGTTTCCGGAGTTATCGGTAGCCAGTAAAAAGGTAATTCATACCACTCCGATATTTTCTTGGAATCTTCGTGGTTACTCACAATCCCACATACCTCTGCAGGGAGGACTCCAGATTTCCATTTGTTAAGCAAAACGTTTAGACAGTGGTCATATTTTGAAACTGCAATTAAGAGCTTTGGTTTCTGATGCTTTAATCTAAGGTGATAATTCATCTGAAACTCCGATGCCAGTTTCTTGAAATCGGACTCAAATCTGATTTTGTTGGAACCTAAATTTCGATTATCAAAGACAACACGCATATGGAAGGTTTGGCTGATAGGGTCCGAATAATTAGAGATTTCAGTTACAAAAGCGCCACTTTCCGCTAACAGAGAGGTTGACCGAGCGACCACTCCCCTCTGATCAGGGCAAGAAAAAGATAAAATATAATCATGGTTTCCTAATTTATTACTCAAGCTTATTCTCGTTTATGCGTCGTGCTAAAAAGCGTAGTCTATCTTTTTTTTTGTCCCCGAGGAATCAAGACCTATTTATATCCTTAACTCGCGAATCCATATGAGGCATTTGTATTAGCTTATTTAAGATTGATAGAGAAATTTCCATTGAAGAAATGCATACTAATGTTTATGAAACATTTTTTGCTTGCGGCGCATCTTGCCATTTAAGAGGCTGGCTCTGTTTATTCCGCGCTCTCAGGCAGGCAGGCCAAGGGGTAAAAAAAGGGAGAGGCTATTATGGAGATCGTGGGCCATTTAATTGACGGTAAGAGGGTCGTTGAAAATACAGCAACTATACCTCTGATTAACCCGTCAACAGGAATTCACGAGTCAGAGTTGGCTATGGCTTCGGCAGAACAAACTCGAATCGCTATTGAGGCAGCTTCAACGGCATACCCCTCTTGGCGAGCTACTCCGCCTTCCAAAAGGGCTCAGGTCATGTTTCGTTTCAAATCTCTACTTGAGGCGAATTTGACTGAGATTAGCGATTTGATCGGTAGGGAGCACGGGAAGATACCGCACGATGCTAAGGGTGAAGTGCAGCGTGGAATTGAGAATATAGAGTTCGCATGTTTCGCCCCCGAAATCTTGAAAGGCGAGTTTTCAAAAAATGTTGGTTCGGGAATAGATTCTTGGAGCGAATTTCATCCACTCGGGGTTGTTGCTGGGATTACACCCTTTAACTTCCCAGTGATGGTGCCGCTTTGGATGTATCCGTTAGCGATTGTGTGTGGGAATACATTTGTGCTTAAGCCTTCAGAAAAAGATCCCTCAGCAGCTCTATATGTAGCCCAATTGGCACACGAAGCAGGGCTTCCCAATGGTGTTTTAAATGTGGTTAACGGTGGTAAAGAGGTGGTGGATGTCTTACTTACAGATTCGACCATTAAGGCCATTAGTTTCGTGGGTTCAACTTCGGTAGCTAAGGCCGTTTATTCTAAAGCCACTGACGAAGGTAAGCGATGCCAAGCGCTTGGTGGTGCTAAAAACCACGCAATCGTTATGCCTGATGCAGATCTTCCCAATGTGGTAAAAGCTCTGATGGGAGCAGCGTTCGGATCTTCTGGCGAGCGTTGCATGGCTATCTCTGTCGCGGTTGCAGTGGGGCACCAAACTGCAACAGATTTGGTTGCAAATCTTAAAACTGAAATGGCCGGATTAAAGATCGGAGGTCCACAAAATAATAATAATGATTTTGGACCGCTTATCTCGGCTGAACATAAAGCCAAAGTTATAAGTTTGATTGAAAGCGCGGTAGAGGAAGGAGCACAGATTGTTGTCGATGGTCGCTCGCCTGATTTGGGCGCTGACAGTCAGGGCTTTTTTTTGGGCGGAACACTGATTGATAGAGTTGATTCGTCTATGACTTGTTACCGAAACGAGATATTTGGACCAGTGCTTTGTGTAGTCCATGTCGATCACTTAGATGAAGCGATGAAGTTGGTAAGTGAGCATGAGTATGGCAATGGCGCTTGTATTTTTACTCGAGATGGAGAGGCAGCAAGATATTTCTCGGACAATATCAATGCGGGTATGGTTGGCATTAATGTGCCTCTTCCTGTCCCGGTTTCTTATCACAGTTTTGGTGGTTGGAAGCGTTCTTTATTTGGTGACTTAAGTGCATACGGGCCGGACGGAGTTCGTTTTTATACGCGAAGGAAAACAATTACGCAGCGTTGGCCGTCGTCAAAAGCCGCGGATACGTCGAGCTTTTCGTTTCCTTCTAGCTGAACTCCGACACTGCATTCACTATTGTTACCAGAATTGGAATTAGAGAAATGGAAGACTTAACTGATTATGCATGCAAGACTGCAGTTGTCACTGGAGCTTGCGATGGCATTATTAACTATCTTATTTCTAGGCCTGCTTAATACGAAGATTTGGGATGGTGCTCATGCTAAGAAAGTCTCGTAGCGAAGAGCAAAATTTTAAAAAGAGCTAGAACCTTAAGTTATGCGATTGAATTATTGAGTACCTGCGTGTCAACATGATCTGGAAATCCTTGCTTTTTAGAGCGCTGATTGAAAATAGAAATGACTTCCAAACTGTGAATTTTTAACCGTTGGAGGCATTTAATTTCATCCAAAGGTGTTCGTCTGCTGTAATAGGGGTTTTCCACTCATCCTTAATTGCCCCAGTGGCGCGCACTTTCGCTGATTCTGTCAGCACATTAATTTCTGTATTTCCGGCCGGTCCGGTAAAGTGCACGATTGATATTGGGCCTGCCCCAAATGAACTTCGTCCAATATCAGAGCGATCTTGCCCAATTACACGATGAACGTTACTGATCCAGTAACTGTTGGTCCATCTTTCGATTAAGTCTCCCGCGTTTATTACGATAGCATCTTCATAGCCTCTTAAAATTGGGACATTTAACCAAGTAGTTTTCGACTCGGCATATATCTCATATTCGTTATTTGTAGGATCAAGACATTGCAAACCATTTTCATTGCTTCGCCATAAAAATGTAAAACCTGTATAGTCGGTGTGCTCGCCGTAGGGTAAAGAGCTTTCTTTTTCAGGCGGTTCCACAAAATAACGAGCTGCTCTAATATCTTTCATTGCATTTTTTTTGCCCTCATAAAACTCGAAAAAAAAATCTCGGCGCAGTCCTAAGCAAATTGCCATTATCTCCATGACTGAAAGCGAAAGCTTACTGAGTTCTTCCTTTAGAGCGTGATAGGTTTTTACTAATCGATCGTTTTTATAACCATTTTTAAGTGACGGCAGACTTTTGGTGTTTTGATCTGAGAGAACTAGGCTTTCGACAGCGTCGGGAGGCCGACTAAGCTTCGATGGGTCTAAAAATGTTTTGGAAACACTCTCCCGTCCCCTGGGCGTATATCCTCCGTAGCCGTATTCATCGGCAATTCTAAAGGTCATTTTTTCCTGGATTGGAAGTTGGAAAAAGAGTTCTAATTCGTTGTTAAGGGCGCGATATTTTTTTTCCAAACCATGATTAACAAGCATTACGAAGCCGAATGTCCGGAATGCATAATCCCAAGTTTTTAGGAAATTTTCTCTTGAGCTTGGATCGATAGTATTGCCCCAATGAGAAAAATCGCAGACCGGAATCTTTGAATCTTCAGATAGAGTAGGTAAGAGCGTGTTTATAAAGATTCCTTTTAATGGCCAGAGCCAATGTTATACTGCATGGGACCGTTAAAGTCATGTTATCCCTCGTCAAAACTTGCTTAGGATAGCGTAAATAGATTCGGCTTTTCACTTCTAATGGTCTTGCCGCATAACGGTTATGCTGCGAGCGTCGAACTATTTAAATCAAGAGGATTTCGATTAAACGATGAATCGCGTAAAAACGATCTTTATCTGCTTGATAGCTTCGTTTGTCATGTCCGGCTTTCTCAATCCGATTGGTTTGATAAGTGAACCCGTTTCTCAGTCGCTAGGTATTCCTATAACAGAAGCAGTTGCTCGCTTTGGTTACTTTACTGTCGGCGTTTTTTTTGGCTACTTAGTTTCCTTTTTTGTATTTGATTTTATCAGGCTTAGGCTAGTCGTTATTTTTGGCTATGGACTCCTTATGCTGGCTGTTGGAGGTTTATTCCTTTTCGAAAATGACGCGGCTATGAAGTTCTTTCTTTTCGTAATCGGAATGCTTGCCAGTGTTCAAGTATGCGGTGCAAGCACTTTGGTTAGCTCGCTTTGGAGAGATAAGCCGAGGCAAACTATGTTGATTGGACAGGATGCTGCGTTCAACGGAGGTGGGATTCTCTTCACCTCGTTGACGACTTGGTTTATTGCATCAGGCTTTCATTGGGGAGCTACCTACACTCTTGTAGTGATCATTACTTTGATAATTGCTTTAGTTGCCTCCGTAACGGACTTTAAAAGTAAGAGCAGTGTTTATAATGATCTGACGGAGCGGACCGAGTGGAATCCAAGAATCTTGGCGGTGGGTGGCAGCGTCATGCTTTTTATGTTGTCTAAGATTTCTATTTTTATCTGGGCGCCATTATACGTTGAACAAGCTTTCGATGCTGGTATTGTCCAAGCCGGTCGCATCCTAACAAATATTTTTATTGGTGCGTTTTTTGGATCTCTGTTGGGAACCTACATCGTCTCTCGCATTCGAATTGAATATTTTTTAATTACTATGCTAATCGTAGGTGCCACTAGTTTGGGATCGATGCTCTCTTCACCTGATCTCCAATTAGTGCTTACTTTAGGTTATTTCCTCGGTGCATCTATTGGCGCAACTTTTAATGGCTACACTTCATTCGGTTTGAGTTTTGTGGTTAATCCAACTCACAAAAATGTGGCATATCTTCTTATAGCGGGAGGTATCGGATCGGCCCTTGCTCCTTGGTTCAGTAGTGAGGTTGTTAAATACGGGGGCGAGATTAAATATGTGCTTGGCGTTTGCCTATTAATTCAATGGTTGGTTCTTCTCAGTGTTATTTGCTTGATCCTAATCAGTTGGTATCTTGAGAAAAGGCTGGCTCGAAACGAGAATTAAAATAAACGATCATCAGCTTTTTTATACTCTAAAATGTGACCACGGAAAAAAGGATAACGAATGAATAAGAGCAAAATTATCGGACGAGCGCTTGGAATTTGGCTTTTTTTTGGTTCTTTTGTCAAGCCGTCTGCGGAGTCCCCGCCCAATTTTTTGGTCATAATGACAGACGACCAGGGCAAGTGGGCTCTTGGGCAATATGATCCTAGAATACGAACTCCAAATATCGATTATTTGGCTGAAAATGGAGTGCGTTTTGATGAAGCAATTGCCCCAGTTCCCGTTTGTTCGCCCGCAAGAGCAAGTTTCTTTACCGGGAAAACCCCCTCCCAGCATGGTGTCCATGATTTTTTAAGCACCTTGGACAGTAGTCAAAACAATTGGTTAGAAGATGAAAAACTAATATCAGAAGAGCTCTCCGAAAAAGGATACACCGTGGGCCTTTTCGGAAAGTGGCACTCGGACACCAGAGAATGGATTCACAGAGAAGAATTCGACGAGTTTTTAACTTATGATGAGCGCGAGATTGGGTGGATCAACCAATATCTTCATTCGTGAACTGTTCATTTTTCGAGAAATGGAGTGCCGGAGAAATATACTGGTGTTCAAGCCAGATTTTTGACCGAGAATGCTATTAATTTTATCGCTGGGTCCGGTGAGAAGCCTTTCGCCGCTTTCGTGATGTTTACACAACCACATTTTCCTTTTGCTGCTCTTCCAGAGAGACTTGTTGAGAGTTATCGGTCAATCGGCGCCGAAATAGTGCAGCTTGAATCAGAGGGTTCATTGCAAAGCCGACAAGATCGCGTTCAGGATTCCCAGTTAAGTGCTCATCAACTCGAGCTAATGCACGCAGAAAATATTGCTCAGTATTTGGCAGCGGTCACATTGGTTGATGAGCAGGTGGGGCAGCTTTTCGATGCATTAGAATCCAGGGACCTTTTAGGGAACACCTATATTATTTTTACATCCGACCATGGCCACATGACGGGCCAATATGGGCTTTATGGAAAAGGTAACGCAACCAGGCCACAAAATCTTTATCAAGAGTCTATAAATATTCCACTTGTAATATTTGGCCCAGAGCATCAAGTTAAGAAGGCTCAAATCAGACAGGAATTCGTGAATCTCTATGATTTGTTTCCTACTATCGCAGAGCTAGCTCAAATCGAATTTGGAACAAAGTATATAGGTCCGGGGAAAAGTCTGACCCCGCTTCTTAATGGCAACCAGGTGAGAGGCTTTCGTCGGTATCAGTTCGCCGAATATGGGAATGCGAGAATGATTCATAATGGCGACCTGAAATTAGTGCGCTATTACAAGCAGAAGCCCGAAAATAGTTACGAAGAGATCTGGTATCAGTTGGGGAGAAAGGGAAGTGAGCGGGCGACCATCGAGGCGCCCGAAAATGAGGTAAGTCTCGAGATGAGTTCCGCACTCGAAAGATTTTTCTCTCTATATGAGACAAAAGAGCACACTGGAAGAAAAATTTGGAGCCTACCAAAACACAATGGTGCTGAGGCTTGGCGCTAACGATTTAAGGATCGGTTCGATAGAGCATGCACTTTAAAATGCTGAGCAGTCACCGAAGAAAACCTTGTGATTTTTCGAGTTAAACACGCAGATTCCAAGGTTCCTGTCAGGGGGTTGGAATAGTAAAAGCAAACAACTCGTCAATTCATGGACCGTTTAACGAGTTAAAACTCTTTAAAATAAGACCCGAGGAGGGCCCAATTTGATAAGAATATCTTTTTTTGATGGCAAAGCTTTTTCGAAAATATTCGCTGCCATGCTTTTATTGGCTCAGGTGGGCTTTGCGGAGGAAAAAGTTGAAATGGTTAGTCCTCAACCTCTTCCAGTCAAAGTAGTAATAGTAACAATGTTCGAGATTGGTGACGATGCTGATGATAAACCTGGAGAACTTCAAATCTGGCTGGATAACAAAGAGTTTCCTAAGGTCTTTCCTTTCCAAGGCTATCGGGACTTATATTACGATCCAAAGAGTAATGTTCTTTTAATGGCGACCGGGATAGGCACAGCGAGATCTGCCGCTGCTACAATGGCTGTTGGAATGGATCAACGATTTGATCTTTCAGATGCTTACTGGTTAGTTGTTGGTATCGCAGGGATCGATCCTGAAGACGCAACGGTAGGTTCTGCTGTTTGGGCTGAATATCTTTTGGATGGCGATTTGGGCCACCAAATTGACGCTAGAGAAATTCCTGACGATTGGCCCTTTGGTTATTTCCCGAGATTTACTAGCAGGCCCTTTGATAAAAATAAGCCCGAGCCTTCCGGGGAGATTTTTCGATTGAATAGCAAGTTGGCGGAGTGGGCTTATCAACTGACTAAAGACACAGACTTGCCAGATGATGAATCTGCCGAGCGTGAACGATTGCTCTATGAGTTCCACCCGGCAGCCCGCGGGACCCCAAAAGTTATGAAAGGAGATAGCATCTCGGCGCTCACTTTCTGGCATGGAGCCCTTTTGAATGACTGGGCCAACAGGTTGATGAGTTACTGGACCGAGGGCAAAGGCAATATGGTGACGTCGGCGATGGAAGACACTGGCACTTATCTCTCATTGCTCTGGCTAGATCGAATCAAGCGAGTAAAGAAAGATAGACTTATGGTTTTGAGATCGGGCAGTAATTTTACTATGCAACCTCCAAGTCGAACTGCGGCTGAGAATTTAGTAAGAGAAGCCAGCGACAGAAATTATGCGGGACTTGAAATTGCCCTAGAGTCCGGGTATCGAGTTGGCAGTAAAGTCGTTGAGGAAATTACGGAAAACTGGGACGTGTATAAAAGAGGGATTCCAGGGTCCAAAACCGCATCTAATTGAAAGCAAATTTTTATGAGGACAATCGGCCAGGAGCACTTTTTCTATGCAATTTCGAACGCTATCGGGGAAAGCAGATATCGAGATCTAGTCAAGACTTCGGAGATTTCCTTTGATCAGGACTGAATCCCAATCGAACATTCCTCTAATTCGAAAGGCTTAGCACCAAATAAGCGCGCTGTGAACCATTTTTGCTTCAATAGTTAACTTAATTATGAAGTGCTGAAACCGAAAGTCCTTTATTTCAGCCCTTTATTCTTTGGCCTAAATGTTGCAGGAATATTGTAGGAAATGGCAGAAAAAATAAAAGCTGTTCTAGTTAGTTCGTTTCACACCAAATTTTGGAATGATAATCCGGGGTCCCCCCCAAGTTCTCACCAATGTTCCAGTGGACGACTTGATTTTGGGCTGCATAAAAATTGGAAGCTATTGAAATATGAATTTTGGGTGCCGCTGCTAACCGCAAAGGATTGATGCCGGTTTTGCCCTTGGGGAGTATTAATAGATGTTAAGAATTAACTTAGTTCGATGGGGCTTGAAAGGGATGATAGCTTCGATTTTAGGATTAACTTTCGTAGTAGGTAGTTATGCCGAAGAAACGTATTTGGAGGAGGTTGTAGTAACGGCTCAGAAAAGAGACGAAAATATAACGGACGTGCCGATCTCAATTACCCAGTTGAGCGGAGACCGAATGAATGCTCGGTTTGCTGGTGGTGGAGATATTATGGAACTCCGCAGCGCGGTGCCTGGCTTGCACATAGAATCTTCAAACGGTCGGGGTGCGCCTCGCTTTTATCTTAGAGGACTTGGTAATGCGGACTTTACGGCCGCCGCGTCCCAGCCAGTAACAGTTATCTTCGATGACGTTCCTGTTGAATTATCGACCTTAAGGGCTTTTCCCATTTTTGATATGGAAAGTATCGAAGTAGCTAGGGGACCGCAGGGAACACTTTTTGGGCGGAATACAACAGCAGGGTTTGTGCATGTCAAGTCGGCATTACCTACTGAGGAATTTGAAGGATACATTAACGTTCAAAGTGGCACTTATGACACCCTGAATTTTGAGGGCGCCGTTAGTGGAACACTCATAGAAGATAAGCTGATGGGACGGCTCTCGATCTTAAACCAGAATAGAGGAGACTGGGTAAATAACCCAATCTTGGGCACTAAACTTAATAGTCACGATATTTTAGCGGCGAGGGTTCAATTCCTTTGGACGCCTGCAGATGACGTAAAAGTGTTACTAAGCCACAAGCAGGAAAACTCGGAGAGAGGCGGCAGTCTCTTTCGGGCTAATGTAATTGACACCGGAACCAATAAACTTAATGAAAACTACCAAAGAGACGTTGTATTTCATGATAGCGGGAAGGGGCGACCCACCGCTGACGCCCCTGGTGGCGATGGCGGGCGGAACTCCGCGAGACAGTTAGGTACGACTTTGAAAGTGGACTGGGAACTTTCAGACCACACCTTCACCTCTATCACAGGCTATCTTCGCACTATAGATTACTTCGCTCGCGGCGATATCGACGGGGGTTTTGGGTGTTTATTTACTTGTCCGGGAAGGCCCTCGGGTCCCGCGAGTTCCCCCTTTAGTCCTTTCAACTCTCCATTCGTTGTAAACATCGACACTGGTGGAGATCGAGACGTTACCCAATTCACACAGGAGGTCCGTATTGCGAGTAATCTAGACGGACCGTTGAACTATCAATTCGGCGGGATTTACTTTGATGATAAGCTCGTCAGCATTTCAAATAGCCAAAACGCTGGGGCAACTGCATTCACATCAAATTCTATTAATACCATTGAAAACACCTCTTGGGCAGTTTTCGGGCAGATGACATTTGATCTATCAGATCAAATGACTTTGACGGGTGGTCTGCGTTACTCAGACGATGAGAAAGATGCTGATCCAATAGATCTAACGGGCGCTATAGCAACGGTGCCAATCTCTCTCGAGGATGAATTCCTGAGTTTCGATCTTTCGTTATCCTACGATTGGTCGGACTCCACTCAAGCCTACGTGAGAGCCGCATCGGGTTTTCGCGCGCCATCAATTCAAGACCGCATTCAAGATGACACAGAGGTCACGACAGCAGGCTCTGAGGAGATTATCTCGTACGAGATTGGTATAAAAGGCGAGGCTGAGCGCTTTCGCTATAGCTTGGCTGTCTTCGCCTATAAAGTTGACGATATGCAATTGGTCGCAATCGGCGGTGAGTCAAACTCTACTACTCTTCTCAATGCCGAGGAAGGGAAAGCTCATGGATTTGAGGCTGAGATCGAATACGCGGTTACCGAGAACCTAATAATTTCTGCTGGTTTTGGATATGCTGATACGGAAATCGGTGATTCGAGCCTTTCTCTTCCCCCCGGACCCTTGACTACGCCTCTTGATCCATTGACCCCTGATGGCAATGCATTGATTGACGGAAACCCTTTTCAGCACGCACCTGAGTGGACCGGCAATTTGGAGATATCTTATTCGTACCCTCTTAGCGATGGTAATGAGCTCTATGCCTTCACAGATTGGAGATGGAAAGGTGAGACCTCAGATTTTCTGTATCAAAGTATCGAATATACTTTTGACACTCAATTCGAGGGCGGTTTGAGGATTGGATATCGGAATCTTAGCTCAGACTTAGAGATAGGATTTTTTGGTCGCAACATAACCGATGAAGATAACTTGATTGGAGGGATCGACTTCGCTAATAACACCGGTTACGTAAATGAGCCTAGGATTTGGGGTGCCGAAATTAAGTTAGGATTCTAACATTTCACCAAAGGGGGCTCCTTAAGAGCATTAGGCGACCTCGAGAAATGGCCCGAATCGATTTGGGCCATTTCTGTTTTTAACCTAAGGGGCTTTCTAGCCGAGACGGTTAGTCAATATTTTCACCAGTTCATCTTCGAAGGCGCTTTGATCCTCCCAGTCTAAGGCGCACCTCACAACTCGGCCATTCTTTTCATCTAAAACGGTGTAACCCTCGTCTGTGACCCTTATTCGTAGATCTTCCATGACCAGGAATTTCTCTGAATACGTCAAGTGCACTGCCAAAGTATCGAACAAAGTCGAGCTCGCAGTATTAAAATTGGGCTTGGGTTCAAGCCAATCAGCCTTTGGCAACCAAGCTTTATAATTGTCGATAAGTGCTCGGATCCAAGGGTCGTTGTTGTTGAAGATCTTTTGGTATCGTTTGCCCTTCAATTTTATGAGGCCGCATGTATCTAAAGGGGCAATCGTGCATTCCCATGGGGCATCGAAAACCTTCTGGAGAGATTTTGGATCGACCTTTACATTCCATTCCTTAGCAGGGCCCTCCTCGCCGTCATATCCCCATTTTATGGAACCATGCATACCAACAAAGCGGGCGTTCTCCGCGATTGAAGGGTCCCTCCGAAGTGCCTCAGCAATGTTGGTGGCTGGCCCAATACAAAGCAGAGTGACCCGCTCGGACGAACTTTTTATAGTTTCGATTAAAGCTTCTACTCCGTCTTCATAGATCGCCCCTTGATAATTCCCGAGCTGATAATCACCAAGCCATTCGCTTTGGTTACCTGGTTTGTCCGATGGATCCAGTCCTAGGCCAATTGGAACGTTTGCGCTGTCTATTTTTTGTAATAGTTTAGCAAGTAAGCGAGTGCGATATTTTGTATTGCCAAAATCAGTAGTAATAAGCTTTGTTTCTACCCTAGGCGAGCGCAACAGCATCATTAGTGCCCAAGTATCATCGATATCGTCACCGATATCCGTATCAAGAATTATTGGAACAGGGTTTGAGGTTGATCGTTTCTGGCCAGTGGCGGGTATCGATTTGAACATCAACGAACCAATTGCCGCTAGACTAAATCTATTAATTGTTCTTCTTGTGTATTTTTGCATTTTTAGTTTCGCACCGAGATTTTGCAGCTAGCCCCCCCTCAGAGTAGCTCAAAAGTAAAACCATTTCTCGTAAGCATTTTTTTGCTTGCGCCTGATGCCTCGCTTTTTTATTAAAATTCCCGATTTCCAGAAAATTTGTTTCTTAGTTAGATTTTTCGGTCAAAAAAGCTTTTATCTCTATCGCCGTTAGGTTTGGCGCCTCGTACATTGGCAAGTGTCCAACCTTAGGAT
>OZSS01000581.1_pt1 | contig 17576 bp, 17 predicted proteins | sample 1779911 | NCBI WGS metagenome assembly OZSS01 (sample SAMEA2603589, study PRJEB24840) | metagenome | biome: Water; feature: Photic zone; material: Seawater sample | place: Mediterranean Sea | collected 2013-11-12 | depth 10 m | reverse complement strand
ATTTCTATTTTAATAATTGAACACGACGTTAAATTGATAACAAGTTTATGTGATATTGTTTACGTCATGGACAGAGGGAAAATAATTAGTCACGGAACACCTGGAGTTATCAAGAATGACCAGGCAGTGATAAATGCTTACCTAGGAAAAAACGCTAACGATTAATTGACGGTTAGTTACAAGAGATGGAAGAAAAAGCAATTCTTGAAGTAAATAATCTACGTTTAAGTTACGGAGGAATAGTTGCTGTTCGAGAATTTACTTTAACTCTAAACAAGGGATCCTTTTTAGCCATAATTGGTGCGAATGGCGCTGGTAAAACAACTCTGCTAAAAGGACTATCCGGCCTAAAAAAAAGTTCCGGAGGTTCAATCAAATTTAAAAATCAGGATATAACTGCGACAAAGGCTGATGTTCGGGCGTCAAATGGAATCACGTTGGTCCCAGAAGGTAGAGGTATTTTCTCGAGGTTAACTGTCATGGAGAATCTCCTTGTCGGCTCTTTTGTTAAGAAATATGACAAAAATAGCCTTGAGGAAAAAGTAGAGGAACAACTAATTCTTTTTCCCAAATTAAGAGAAAGATTCAACCAACTTGCCGGCACACTATCAGGTGGAGAACAACAAATGCTTGCGATTGCTCGTGCATTAGTTGGCGTTCCTGATCTATTGTTACTAGATGAACCTTCAATGGGATTGGCGCCCATTATTACTGAACAAATCTTCGATGTAATCAGAGATATAAATCGTGAGGGGGTAACCGTAATTCTCGTTGAGCAAAATGCCGGACTTGCTCTTAAAATGGCTCAAAAAGCTATTGTTCTCGAGTCTGGTGAAATTACCCGAAATACAAATGCAACTGAATTATTAGAAGATGATTCAGTAAAAAAAGCATACTTAGGGATATAGGAAGAGCAAAAATGTACCACTCCTCTAATTCACTTTTTGAGTTAAAACACAATAGAAAAACTATTGTGATCTACGGCTTTGGCAAAGTCGGCAAAGAAATCGTTCATCAAAGAAGTAAACTTAACCATGAGTCACATGTAAAATTTCTTTGCGTATCAAGGAAAAAAATTGATTTACGTGCGAGTAATTTTTGTTCAAACAACTTTGGCACCAACGTAATGTTTATGGCACTTGATCTCGATTGCGCTGAAAATGTTAAACGAGTAGCGTCTTTATGTTCGATGATCATTGTTCTAATACCTACCCAAAATTCAGAAGACAACTCATCTAATAAACAGGTTGATAGTCGGACTCGTTTGTTGGCAATTGAACTATTAAAGAAAGACGCTATAAAGAAAAAAGGGGTTTACATAAGCACAACGGGCGTTTATGGAAATAAAAATGGAAACAAGACGTACGAGACAAGTAGATGCATTCCAACAAATAATAGGTCTTTAAGAAGACTTGATGCAGAAACAAAAATTAGAAAACTAAACTTTCATATTCTAAGAGTCCCAGGTATTTATTCAATAAACCGACTCCCAATGCAACGGTTACTGAAAAAAATCCCTGTTCTTCAAAAAGAAGAGGATGTTTATACAAACCATATTCATGAGTCAGATCTTGCAAGAGCAGCATACCTTGCGTTATTTAGGGGTAGACGCTCACGAATAACCAATACAGTGGATAATTCTGACTTGAAAATGTCTGACTACATGGATTTAATAGCTTCTGCAACTGGATTGGAAAAACCTGATCGGGCAAGCCTTGCTAAATTAAATCAGTTAGCTACAAAGGGTTTAATTTCAAATATGGCAATGAGCTTTCTGCAGGACTCGCGCAGGGTCAAAAGTGAAAGGCTCGTAAAGGAGCTCGGACTCAATTTGATTTACCCTAACGTCCAAGACTTTGTTAACAAAAACAGAAAACAACTGTCAGCTATTCGCCAACAAATGCCCTCTCGATAACATAATCGCCCAACCTTCCTTGAGAGGGTGAAACGGTCAACCCAAAGTCATTGAGAATCCCAGATATCTCATTTAACATCTCAGGGCTCCCACAAATCATTGCTCGATCACAATCGGGACTTAATTGGGGAAGGTTTAAATCATTGAAAAGGTTACCCTCGGTTAAGGCCTTCGTAATCCTTCCAGTATGAGTGAAAGCTTCCCGAGTAACGGTAGGATAGTATAAAAGTCTTCCTTCAATAATTTCAGACAAAAACTCATCCTTAGGTAACTCGTTTTCTATATAATCCCTGTAAGCTAATTCAGCTTTTTGTCTTACTCCGTGAACCAACACTATTTTCTCGAATCTTTCATAAGTGTCAGGATCTCTAATGATGCTCATGAAGGGCGCGAGCCCTGTACCTGTTGACAAAAGATAAAGATGCTTTCCTGGGTTTAGATCATCGATAACAAGTGTCCCGACAGCTTTCTCACCAACAAGTATTTCATCACCGACCTTGATATGCTGTAGCCTAGAAGTAAGAGGGCCATCTGGCACCTTAATAGATAAGAATTCCAGGTGCTCCTCATAATTTGGACTCACAACACTGTAAGCTCTCAATAGTGGTTTACCGTCCACCATGAGGCCTATCATAATAAAATGCCCGTTCTTAAATCTCAGAGATCTATTTCTTGTTGTTTTGAAAGAAAATAACGTATCAGTCCAATGTATTACCTCAGTAACCTTTTCGGTTGTACACGTCGCCATTACGTTTCCTATTCTACGGCTAGAGCGTGATACTCTAGATCTGCCAAAGAAACTACGTCCAACGCCCTTTCATTCGTAGCATCCAGCAATACAGGAGGGGCACACCCTGCCTCCGCAGCCTCTTTCCATCTACCTGCGCAAACACACCATTGATCTCCAGCCTTGAGCCCTGGAAATTGTAATTCGGGTCTGGGAGTAGATAAGTCATTTCCCTCTTTAGAAGAAAAAAGTAGAAATGCTTCGGTTACTCTCACACAAACTGTGTGGGAACCATAATCATTCTCACCAGTTTTACAACAACCATCACGAAAAAACCCAGTTCTCGGATTCATACTACACGGTTGAAGTAGCTCACCAAGTACGTTTTTTGATTTACCTGCCAATATTAATCCTCTAACCAAGGTCCCCGGCTAAACTATTTCTAACATCTACCTGTAACGGGTCCACTGATACTGTGTAAGCCTCGTGCTCTACACCAATAGCAAGACCTACTCCATATTTTAAAGACTTGACCATATCCTCATCCAACTCAAATCTCAAAAAATGAACTGCTGATGTTTTCTCATCATTTTCTCTCTGTAAATCTTCATCAGCAATTGCCCAGACTTTCTCTCTTCCTTCTACTTTGACCCATACTTTATCCTCGATTCCTTTAAGAAGCCTAAGCTTCTCTTTCCTAACTGACTCGTTCGCGTATTCTATCATCATTGTACATTTAAAATTTGACCCGTCTGGAATTAAGGGATTGTATGCCTCAAGTTCTTCTAAAATCCCTTCCTCTTCAAACGTCTTCTCAATTCTCAAGATTTCCTGAACCTGATACTTAATTGTCTCAACATCCTCAAAATGAAGCGTTAAATTTTCTCCCAAACGAACCATGCGATTCTTCTTGTGCTTAATCATTTCCTCTCGAAACTTATTTCTCACCTTAGCGTAATGCTCAAGAGTCCAAAGCGATTGCGGAGTTAATTTATTCGTTGTTGTATTCATAATTTCTTTTCCTTTCACAGTGCTATTTAGTTCTATTTAGTTCTATTTAGTTCTATTTAGTTCTATTTAGTTCTGTATGCATCTGCCAGTATTGTTAAAGGATGCTTAACATTATCGCCTCCTTCGGAACCTATTCCTTGCTTTATGTGATGTGCCGCTAACTGACAATCAGAAGCTATCACGTCAGGAACCCCCGTTTCAGAATCTGGATGTTTGTTCATTTGCCTGAAAACAGGTCTTCCGATCTTTAAAGCGGTCTCGTGAAACTCTTTCTTGACTCCCCATGTGCCCGCATGACCGGAGCATCTTTCAACTGTGTTAACTGAACTACCAGGTATTTTCTCAAGAACCTCTCTAGTTTTCTGACCAACATTTTGCACTCGCAGATGACAACTAACATGATACGAAACATTTCCAGGTTCTGAGTTAAAGTCAGTTTTAAACAGATCATCTCTCATTCTCGCCCTGAAATATTCGAACGGATCCATCATCGCCTTTCCAACTATTTGAACATCAGAATCATCTGGAAACAATAAAGGAAGTTCTTGCTTGAACATTAAAGTGCAAGAAGGAATTGGAGACACAATCACATAGCCGTCTTTGGCTAATTGCGCCATTTTAGGAATATTTTCGTTCTTTAATTTTTCTACCGAATCGAGATCACCTAGCTCCAATTTCGGCATGCCACAACAACCCTGTTTTTCGACTACTATGTAGGGTATCTTGTTAATCTTTAAAATTTCGATTAAATCATGTCCAATCCCAGGCTCATTCCAATTGATATAGCAAGTTGAGTAAATGGCAACTTTTCCCTTGGTCAATTTACCATCCAGTACCGGGAAGTTTTCGGAAATCTCAGCACTCTTTTCAAACGGCGTTTTGGCAAATTTCGGCAACCACGCAGATTTATGAACCCCTAACATTTTTTCGCCAACCGACCTAGCAACTTTGTTGGTCGTTGCAAAATTCACCGTCTCCGTAACGACGGGAATCGATGCAAGCTTACCATTTGCGCTCGTATTGGATAACAAAGTATCTCTTGTTTTTGTTTTCGTACCTTTTTTGAATTGAATAGCCTTCGCTCTCAACATCGTATGGGGGAAATCTAAATTCCACGGATGGGGCGGAACATATGGGCATTTTGTTAGATAACAAACGTCACACAAATAACATTGATCGACAACTTTCCAGTAATCCGCAGCATCAACGCTATCTAATTCTCCTGACTCACCTTCGTCTATCAGGTCGAATAATGTTGGGAAAGACCCGCACAGGCTTACACATCTCCTACAACCGTGACATATGTCAAAAATTCGTTCCATCTCATCAACACATGCTTTTTCATCGTAGAAGCTTTCAGATTTCCAATCAATAGGATGCCTTGTTGGCGCCTCAAGTGAACCCTCTTTCACAATACCTCCCTTTTACAAAACGAATGACGGCCCCGCAAAAAGCAGGGCCGCCAGCAGATTTCCCTAATTTATACTTCTATTGAATCTAATGCTTTTTGAAACTTATTAGCATGCGATCTCTCCGCTTTAGCTAATGTCTCAAACCAATCGGCAATTTCATCGAATCCTTCATCCCGAGCATCCTTTGCCATACCTGGGTACATATCAGTATACTCATGCGTCTCACCAGCAACGGCAGAGGCAAGATTATCTTTTGAAGAACCAATTGGTAAATCAGTAGCTGGATCTCCAACCTCAGAAAGATAATCCAAATGCCCGTGCGCATGACCCGTTTCTCCTTCGGCAGTATTCCTAAAGAGGTTTGCAACTTCCGGATAACCCTCTATGTCCGCTTTATTCGCAAAATAAAGATATCTGCGATTAGCCTGACTTTCGCCTGCAAAAGCATCTTTTAAATGCTGGTGTGTTTTACTTCCTTTAAGTTCAGCCATTTTCTTCTCCTTTATTAAAAAATCTACTATAGTGACAACAATTAGAAAAGTCCAATTGATTTATTGAAATTAATTGATAAAATTTATCAATGACCCCAACTTTATCGACGAGCTTAACTAACTCCCGTACACTAAATCCATGAAAAAATTACGAGGTATAAGAACAGACTATACCAAAGACTCCCTGCTTGACAGCGAAATTCCAGAAAACCCATACAATCTACTCTGGTTGTGGATGGACAGTGCCATAGCCGAAAAAATTCCCGAACCAACTGCAATTTGTTTGTCCACGATTAAACCCAATGGCAGAGTTAACTCCAGGATAGTTCTTGCTAAGGAAATCCAGAAGGACGGAGTCGTTTTTTTTACAAATTATAATTCTGCAAAAGGACAGGATATTGCCAAAAATTCTTTCGCATGTGCGGTGTTTTTCTGGGCCGAGATGCAAAGACAAATTAGGATCGAGGGAACGATTAAAAAGATCTCTGAGAAAGATTCCGATGAGTATTACATGGAGAGGCCGAAACTTAGCAAGATAGGTGCGTGGGCCTCCCCACAAAGCCAAGTAATACAATCGAGAAGTGAACTCGAACAGCTCGTAGAGAAATTTCAAAGAGAATTCGAACAAAAAGAATTAGGTAGGCCACCTTTTTGGGGTGGTTATAAACTAAAATACGAATCTATCGAATTTTGGCAGGGCAGGCAAGGAAGGCTTCACGATAGGTTTTTATATACAAAAAAATTAGGTTCATGGAATATTTGTCGGCTAGCTCCTTAACTACTTGCTATTGTTTATTTTTTTACTAATTCCATTGCTTTTATTAGTTTAGGTGCGATTACGGATTGGCAATAGGGAACGTGCTGATTATCAAAAAAATAATTCTGATGATAATTTTCTGCCTTCCAAAACACGCTGTTAACTTTCTCTTTAGTGGGCGTATCTTCCTCACCTCCTGGAATCAAAATTATTTCGGTAACTATTTTCGTTCCTGAGTAAACTGAATTTTCCATTTCCCCTACCACTCGTTTGGCTAATTCTTTCTGCTGATTTGTTACACAAAATATAGCAGATCTATACTGCGTACCGACGTCTGCACCTTGCCTATTTAATGTGGTTGGGTCGTGAATTTGTAAAAAAAATGTTAACAAGGCTTTTAAATTAACAATCTCCTCTTTAAATTCAACTTTTATAACTTCTGCATGCCCCGTTGTCCCTGAACAAACATCAGAATAACTCGGGTTTGCTATCGAACCACCCATATATCCGGATGTAACATTCATAACGCCGTCTAGTGACTTAAAAACGGCTTCTAAACACCAAAAACATCCTCCACCTAGGAAAATGACTTCTGCTTTCTTATCCATGGCAAAACCCCAAAATCGTAACTGCCGAAGCTGTATACTTGCAAAATATGTAAAGAAATTATTCGGAAGACCTAAATGATATGAAAGACTTTAATGAAAACTGTCCATTATGTAAACAGAATAATCATAAGGTTTTGTGGAGTGCTAAAAATTGTAAAGCCATCGAAGTAGTCAATGAAAACTTCGGTTTACATAGAATTATTTGGAATAAACATGTAAAAGAAATCAGTGAATTAACAGCAAAAGAAGCGCTGGAGCTCATGCAAAATGTTTTAAAGTTAGAAAAATATGTTAAGGCTAGATATAACCCTGATAAATTAAACGTGGCCTCCCTCGGAAACCAAATACCTCATATCCACATTCATGTATGCCCAAGATGGAAGACAGATCCTTGGTGGCCGAACACCATTTGGTCACAAACGAATAAGTCAATTTGGAAATTAGCAAATAAAGAAAATGGACTAAGTATTGGGTCTGGGTGTTGGCGGGATTTAAATAAAATCGCAATCCCAGTGAGAGAATCTGTTTTTATCAGTGAGCAGGGTATAAGTTCCTCTGACGAATGGGACCAATTTGATAATATAAGTCAACATGTCGGCTTAATAAATCATCATCCAGTAGGTACTGGTAGGTTAGGTCCCGATGGTCGCATTGGAAGGCTTTCAGTCATTAAAAATCAAAGGGGGCTCGGTTTCGGAAGGATGATATTAAATGAACTAGAAAAAATAGCTATCTGTCTAAATTTTAAACAAGTTTATGTACATTCTCAAAGCGAGGCTCTACTATTTTACAAAAAGGCTGGTTATGTTGAGATAGGCAATAAATTCGTAGAATGTAGAAAGCCACATCAAAAAATGATTAAAACTTTTTAGTATTAAGTCGATTTTCTGCCTTTTCTAATCGATCACATATAGCGTTCCAATTCTCGTTTTTCGGGGGTTCCTCGAAGAGGATCAGAGCCAATTGCTCTCGGTCGAGGGAATTCAATTTGGAATACAACTGTCGTCCGTATTCCACAGAGCAAGAAGGGGCTATTTCTACAATTAAGTTTTGATGAATGTGAACTGGCCTTTCGAAGCACCACAAAAAAGTTTTTCCCTCTTTACATAGTTCAATTAAATCTTTTTTAATTTCACTATTGCTGATCATTCTGAAAGCAGTTCTAGGTGAATAATGGATTAAACTAGAACCCGGAGAATTTTGTCTTTTTCCCTCAACTTTCGATATTCGTACTGGTTTCCCTAAACAAGACTCGATTTCGGATTTTTTAATCACCCCTACACGAAGAATAGTAGGTGTATCATTTGAACAGTCCACGATGGTACTCTCTAATCCAAATTTACATTCGTCTTGAGAATTGGACGAAACAATCGTGTCGGCTTTGTCAAGATAATTTTGCAATGACATTTCTACATCCTCTGCATTCGTAGTACTGACAAAACTGAATCTGTTTGCCGATGGAGCAGCTACGATTCCACTACCAGTTTTTGAAAATAATTCCAACATTGACAAAGCGAAAGGGTGTGAAGGAATTCTTACAGCTATAGTTTCATAACCAGCAGAGGCAGATTTTGAGATTAAGCCTCCATTCTTTACAACAAGAGTAAGTGGCCCAGGCCAAAAACTGTTAGCTAACTTTGATTCACTGGAAGTCCAATTTAACACAAGCTTTTTTACTGTTGCTAAATCTGGAACATGTAAAATAAGGGGACGATCTGTAGGTCTTCCTTTTACCTTATAGATTCGTCTTACCGCGTCTTCATTAGTAGCATCACCGCCCAACCCATAAACTGTCTCCGTAGGAAAGGCCACCAACTTTCCCTTGACCAATGAATCTACGGCTTTACTTATCTCAGAAGTTAATTTCGGCACAGTTTTATCTCTCTCTTATCAGAGTAATTAGGTGTCCCATTTTACGCCCTACTCTGGGCTCATTTTTACCATACAATTTTAAGATCTTAACTCCCCCGGTTAACTTTTCCCAGTTAGGTTCACGGGGCTCAACATTATTATTCAAAAACCACAGGTCTCCTAAGACATTCTCAAGCCTGACATCATATTTTAGTGTTGTATCACCTATTGGAAGACCCGCACAAATACGGACTTGTTGTTCAAATTGACTGGTAACGCTTGCATTTATGGTTTGATGTCCACTATTGTGAGGGCGAGGAGCCATTTCATTTAAGAGCAAGTTGCCATTACTTAAAAAAAACTCAACTGTTAATACCCCGACATAATCTAATTGCTTTACAATTTTTTCTCCGTAAGTAAATGCTAATTTATGAACATCAACAGAAACGTTCGCAGGCATAACACTTTCAGCAAGTATTCCGTTCTCATGACGGTTTTCGGCCAGTGGGTACGAAGCTATATTTCCGTCTTTATCTCGCACTATGATTATGGAAAGCTCGGTATCCAGTGGGACTTTTTTTTCAAGAATATATTGTGAGTTTGTCAAATCCTTTACAATGCTCAGTAGTTCGTTCTTTTCCCGTACGTGTACCTGCCCCTTGCCATCGTATCCAAAACGGGCGGTTTTCAATATTCCAGGAAAAAAACAGCTATCAATATTACGAATGTTGCTGGTCGTTATTTCAATGAACGGGGCAGTAGGTATGGTAAGAGAATTAGCAAATTCCTTTTCATTGATTCTATTCTGTGTCACGCGAATCGCTTCCCCGTTGGGACAAACAGTTTTTTTTTCAGAAATAAATTCTAGAGCAGACAACGGAATATTTTCAGTTTCCACAGTAAAAACATCGCACTCCTCTCTGAATTTTGACAAAGCATCCAGGTCGGTGAAACTTGATTCTATAAAATCATCACAAATTCTAAATGCTGGACATGACCGGTTGTCTGCAAATACCGTTACTGACAACCCAATTTTATGAGCTGCCTCAATCATCATTAGTCCGAGTTGTCCTCCTCCCATGAGACCTATTTTCAATTTTTACGAATCCTGTTGTGCATATCAAGAACACTTTTTTCTTGAGATCTTCTGAACTCAAAAAGAGCCTCTGTTAGGCTCTCATCTCCCGCGGCTAAAATAGCAACCGCTTCTAAAGCTGCGTTAAAGGCGCCAGTGTCCCCGATTGCAAAAGTAGCCACAGGAACACCCTTTGGCATTTGAACAATCGAAAAAAGGGAGTCTGCTCCATTCAAATAATTTGTTTCCACCGGCACGCCAAAAACTGGCACTACACTCTTTGACGCCAACATTCCAGGTAAGTGGGCAGCGCCACCAGCTCCTGCAATTATCACTCGAAGTCCCCTAGCTCTCGCATCAGCAGCATACTCAAACAATCGATCTGGAGTTCTATGAGCTGATACCACTAAAACCTCATAAGGAATATCAAACTTAGCGAGAATATCCACCGCCTTTTGCATCGTTTTCCAATCTGACTCAGATCCCATCACTACACCAACCAATGGAAATCTGTAATTACATACTTTTTCACAAATTTTTCTGTAACCATTACATACAAGCCTTACAACATTTGGACTGAGTTCCATTGGTAGCTGATGGGTATTTTTTTTCTCATTAGTCAATGCGTCGCGAACAATTTGTTTGTCGTAATAACCCACATTAAAACTCGTTTCGTTTTCCTTTGAAATTTTAAATCTTGAGGAATCTGGTGTTAAGACTTCATCTATTAAAATTAATTCGCCATCTTCCATTGCAAACTCAAACTTGGTATCAATAAGGTCAATACCAATCGTTTTAAAAAAAGATGCTCCATAGGAAAATAATTCTTCACTTTTTTTTCTAACCTTTTCAGCTAACTCTGTTCCCAGCAACTTCTTCGTTTCTTCAAAATTTAATCGAACATCTTTTTCCCCTACTGGAGCTTTTGTCGTAGGTGTAAATACAGGTGTCGGTAACCTTTCCCCTTTTTTCATTCCAGAAGGCAAAGAAAAACCAGATATTTCACCACCTTTCTTGTATTCCTCCCACGCAGAACCGTCTAGATAACCTCTCACTATTGCTTCGATTTTTAGTGGTTTGCAACGTTTTACAATCATTGCCCTATCTAAAACACTAATCAACTCTTCTTCATTTAAATAATTTGCAAGGTCCTCATCGAGTAAGTGATTTTTTATCTGAGGCTCAAACTTATTCATCCAAAAACATGTCAGCTTTGTTAAGATAATCCCTTTGTCTGGAATCAAAGTCTTCAGTAACTGATCGTAGGCTGATACTCTATCTGTGGTAACAATCAACATTTTATCTTGATTAATTTCGTAGAGATCACGAACTTTTCCTCTATGTAACAAAGGTAAACTTTTTATATTTGTTTCCCCAAGAGCCATCTATTAAAGTCTCAACTGTTCCGAGCCACCAAGGGGCTTAGCGGAAATTTCAACAATTTTCATTGTATTTGTGCCACCTGATTGACCCAACGGCTCTCCAATAGTTACGACTATTAAATCTCCCTGAGTGACGATCTTTGCATCCACAAGCTTCTGCTCCGCTATCCTTATTAACTCTTCTCTGTCGTTTTGCTCCTGAGGAAGAAAAATCGGTTGAACGTCTCTGTAAAGAGACATCCTTCTTCGAGTCGAATCTTCAGGGGTCATTGCGTAGATTGGCACCCCGGAGTTTAATCTAGAAATCCACAAAGCCGTTGACCCAGATTGAGTAAATGAAGCAATAGCTTTTATTTTTAGATGTAATGCAACAAAAAGAGAAGCCATAGCAATCGACTGATCAATACTTTGGAACGTGCGGTCTAAAAAATGACTGTCAACAATTCCCTCCACAAATTTTTCCGCTTCAAGACAAATCTCAGACATTTTAGAGACTGTTCGAGCTGGATACTTACCGGCAGCGGTCTCAGCCGATAACATAACTGCATCAGTTCCGTCCAAAACGGCATTTGCAACATCAGATACCTCAGCCCGCGTAGGAACCGGAGATTGTGTCATCGACTCCATCATTTGTGTTGCAGTTATAGCAAGCTTATTCTTATCGCGTGCCAACTGAATCATTCTTTTTTGTAGTGCCGGGACAGCAGCCTCTCCCACCTCAGTCGCAAGATCCCCCCGAGCAACCATTAAACCGTGAGAAGCATCTAGAATTTCATTTAAATTCCTGATTGCTTCGACACGCTCTATTTTCGCAATAACCCAGGCCTTGCTCGAGGCTTTTATGAGCAACTGACGAGCACGGAAAATATCATTTGCGGACTTTGGAAACGAAACGGCAACATAGTCTGCCTCAATCGAAGCTGCGACACTAATGTCTTCAATATCCTTGTCCGTCAACGCAGGAGCAGACAACCCTCCCCCTTGTCTATTAATTCCTTTTTTGTCTGACAAAATACCACCTTGAATAACCTTACAAAAAATTTCCTTCTTAACAATGGATTCCACCTGTAGAACGATGTGCCCATCATTAAGTAGCAAAATATCTTTGTCGCTAACATCATCGATCAATTGACGGTAATCAAGCCCCACCCTATTTTGGTTCCCCAATTTGCAATCAAGATCCAAAATGAATTCCGCATTAGCTACTAGTTCAATTTGTCCGTTTTCAAACTTCCCAATCCGTATTTTTGGTCCTTGAAGATCAACCATAACACCCACATCTCTTTCAAGCCTGTGCGCTGCCTCGTGCACCCACGAAGCTCTTTGAATATGTTCTTTAGCCGTGCCATGAGAAAAATTTAACCTCACTACATCTACCCCAGCAGCTATTAACTGTTCTATTTTCTGTGGAGAATCTGTTGCAGGCCCGAGTGTGGCAACAATTTTGGTAGCCCTAGTAATTCCCTTCATGAGCTAAACTCCGGATTCAGGGCTTCTATTGCCGGTATATTTCCATTTTTTTCAAAAAATTCCATAAATGCTCCGCCACCTGTCGAAACGTAATCAAGCATATCAACATCTATAAACTTATTTATCGCAGCAATTGTATCCCCTCCACCCGCAATCGTATAACCTGGAGCATCTTTAATCAACTCGGCAAGGCTCCTTGTTCCGTATGAAAAAGCATCCTTCTCAAAAACACCCAGAGGCCCATTCCATAAGATTTTATTAGCCTCATTTACCTCTTTACTGATGATTCTCATTGTTTCGGGTCCAAAATCTAAAATAACGTCATCAACGCTAATATGGTTTAATTTTACAATACGAGAATTTAGTTCTTGAGTAATGTCAGAGCTCACGCGAACGTCTGTCGGTAGTACTAATTTTGTATTGAGGGATTTTGCCTTTTCGATTATTCTTTTTGCAGAATCAATGAACATCTCTTCGTACATTGAGTTGCCTATTTCGTGACCTCTGGCTTTTAAAAAGGTATTCGCTAGACCTCCTCCTGCGATAATACAATTAACTTTTTCTGACAGAACATTAAACAACTCTAACTTTGTTGAAACTTTTGCCCCTCCGATAATAGCTAATGTTTGATTGCGGGAACCCCCCAAGACCTGTCTTAGCGACTCAATTTCTTTTTTAAACAAAAAGCCACAACCTTTAATAGAACTTTTGATAGGCAATTGATGGACGGTCATTTCTTTTCTGTGAGCTGTTGCAAAAGCATCGTTAATATAAACATCAAACATATTAGCAAGTGTTTTCGCAACTTCCGGATCGTTGCTGGCTTCTCCTTTTACAAATCTCGCATTCTCTAGAATGACTAATTCACCAGGCTTTATACTGACTAAACCTCCAAACCAATTTCTAATAAGTTTAATTTTTCGGCCCAAACAAACTTCCAAATAATTTCTAACAGGACTAAGTGAGTATTTTTCATCGTATATACCCTCAACAGGCCGCCCTAAATGGGAACATACCATAACTGCTGCATTCTGTTTCAATGCATACTCGATAGTGGGTAGTGATGCCAGAATTCTTGTGTCGTCAGCTACCCGGTTCTCATCATTTAAAGGTACGTTTAGATCAAGTCTAAGAAAAACACGTTTCTCAGCAATACTTAATTCGTCTATATTTTTGATATTTCTCACGAATTCTTTTTAAACTTACTTGCTCAAAGTTTCCCGAGCACGTCGGCAACATCCATCATCCGATTAGAAAATCCCCATTCATTGTCATACCATGAGAGTACTTTCACAAGGTGACCATTTTCAGAGACCCGTGTTTGTGTTAAATCAAAAATACTTGATCGGGAATCGTGATTGAAATCAACAGAAACTGTTTGTTTAAAATTCGCACCGATAATTCCCCTTTCTTTCTCTTCTTCTGCTGCTTTATTCAAAACGCCATTAACTTCCTCAAGACTTGTTTTTTTTCCAACCTGAATCGACAAATCCACTACCGAAACATTGGCCGTCGGTACTCGTAATGCAAAGCCGTCTAACTTTCCAGATAACTCGGGTAAAACAAGTCCGACTGCTGCTGCTGCTCCTGTCTTTGTCGGGATCATGGAAAGTGTTGCAGCACGAGCCCTCCTGAGATCTGAATGGAAGCTATCTACAAGCACTTGATCGTTAGTAAACGAATGAACTGTAGTCATCAAACCGCCTTTGATCTCAAACTTTTCATGCAAAATTTTTGCTAAAGGCGCTAAACAATTCGTAGTACACGAAGCATTTGAAACGATTTCGTGTCCTGGAGTTAATTCCTTTTCGTTGACTCCATATACGACAGTTGCATCGGCATCGTTGGCAGGAGCAGAGATTAACACCTTCCGAGCGCCTGCTTGTAGATGTTTCGAGGCCTTCTCCTTCGATGCGAAGAGCCCTGTGCATTCCAACACAATATCGACACCCAAACTTCTCCATGGAAGATCTACTGGATTTTTTTCGGAATACATTTGAATTTTTTCGCCCTCTATTTCTATTGAATCCTTAAAAACATTAATTACCTTGCCAAAACGTCCGTGTGTACTATCGAACTCAGTAAGGTGAGCATTTGCTTCAGGGCTGGCTAAATCATTAATTGCAACTATCTGGATTTTTCTTTGCTCTGGTTCTAACTCGAAATTGGCTCGTAAAATCGCCCTTCCTATTCTGCCAAATCCGTTGATTGCAACCTTTACTGTCATACTACCCCCTCAAATTATTTCTATCATTACCTAAGAGACACAAAACTGAGTCGACTATCGTCCTCGAAGAAATGCCAAAAGCCTCAAAAACATCCTCCTCTGGTGCAGATTCTCCAAATTTATCTATTCCGAGCACAACGTCTGGATTGTATTTCCACCAGTAATCCGTAACACCTGCCTCGATTATCATTTTTGGAACGTGATCGGGGATAACTTTCTCTTTGTAATCGCGACTTTGCTGATCAAAAATAGTAGTTGAAGGCATAGAAACAATCCGGCTTTTTATCCCATATTTGCCCTTTAATTCTTCACCAGCTGAAACTGCTAACTTAACTTCTGAACCTGTACCAATTAAAATCACGTCAGGTTGCTTTTCATCTATCAGAATATACCCACCTTTTGAAATATTTCTTAACGCTGAATTATTTCTACGAAAACTAGGTAATTTCTGCCTGGAAAGTAAAATTGCTGTAGGCCCATCTTGAAGAAGTGCAGCCTTCCATGAAAAAGCAACTTCGGCTGAGTCTGATGGTCGCCAAACATGCAGGTTTGGTATTAGACGTAGACTGGCCGCTTGCTCGACGGGCTGGTGTGTTGGACCATCTTCCCCTAAACCAATTGAGTCATGTGTAAAAACGAAAACTATCTTTTGACCCATTAACGCAGCCAAACGAATCGCGTTTCTCATGTAATCTGAAAAAACTAAAAATGTTCCACAGTACGGAAGAAAACCTTTATGAAGGGATATACCAGAGCAAATCGCTGCCATTCCAAACTCTCTAACGCCGAAATTTAAATAGTTACCTCTAATTGTTCCCCTTTCCGACTTCCTTATTGGGACTGAACCCTCCCACATTGTTAAATTACTCCCAGAAAGATCAGCTGACCCCCCAAGAAGCCCGTTAAATTGCGGCCCCAATTTATTTAAAAAATTCTGGGATGCTTTCCTAGTGGCTACAGTTAATGGAGTTTTGGCTAAACTGATACAAAAATCCATTACTACGTTGTTTAATTCTTCCCGATCTACAAAATTCTTCCCAAGTCTAGTTTCCAGCGAGTCAGCTAATGTTGGATAACTCCTTTCATAATTTTCTAAAAGATTCTTCCAACCACCCTCTAGAGCATGGCCGTAATCACTGCAATCCCATTCTTTCTTAAGACCCTCTGGGACTTCAAAAGGCAAGAACTCCCAATTTAATTCTCGCCTCATTCGTTGTATTCCATCAATGCCCAGAGGTTCCCCATGTGCCTTAGAAGTCCCCTCCCGTTCCGGTTCCCCTTTTCCAATAATCGTTTTGCAAATTATTATAGTTGGCCCATCGTCAAAAAATTTCTCTTTGTCTGACAAGGCATCATCAATAGCATTTTTAATTGCAAAGACATCATGTCCATCTATGGGTCCCAAAACATTCCATCCGTATGATTTAAATCGTGATGCAACATTCTCATTGAACCATGGACCAACCTCACCATCTATAGAAATATTGTTATCGTCGTAAAAACAAATTAACTTCTCAAGACCCCACACGCCCGCAAGAGAACAAACCTCGTGACTAATCCCTTCCATGAGACAGCCGTCCCCGAGAAAAACATAAGTATTATGATCAATTATCGGAAACCCTGGTCGATTAAATTCATTCGCTAAAAGTTTTTCGGCAAGAGCCATTCCTACTCCATTGGCTAACCCTTGCCCTAATGGCCCAGTAGTAGTCTCAACTCCAGGTGTAATGCCAACCTCTGGATGACCAGGGGTTGCCGAACCCAATTTTCTAAATTGCTTCAGCTCATCTATGGGCAAATCATAACCGGTTAAATGCAAAAGTGCGTAATGTAACATTGATCCGTGGCCATTCGATAATATGAACCTATCTCTGTTAACCCAGTTCGGGTTTTTTGGATTGTGTTTGAGGTAAAACTTCCACAAAACGTAGGCAATTTCCGCCATGCCCATAGGCATCCCGGGGTGACCAGAACCCGCTTTCTGAACTGCATCTGCAGAGAGCACCCTCAGCAAATCTGCCATGACTTGATGATCTCCTAGTTTATTCTCGACGGTATTTCCAGATGGTTCGTTAATTTTCACTTTTTTTCTCGTTAAAAAACATCTACCTAAGAAATTGCAGCATAATCTCATTTAGAGATGCAAACAATTGCGAAGAGGTGTCATAAATTGAAACCTAGGCTGTACTTTCCTGATTTATTAACCAAACAAGTCTTTAATTATAAACAAAGTCATCACTTAAAAAATGTTCTCCGCCTTAAAGTTGGAGAAAAAATTTTATTGTTTGATGGAGCGGGCCACGAAGTAACCGCAACGATCACTTTCTGTGATAAGAAGAATGTTCATTTTGAGTTAAATGGAGAGATAAAAGCTGTTGATCGGGAAAATAAGAAGTCAGTGTTTATAGCACAAGGATTGTGCCAAAACTCTAGGATGGACTATGTTATTCAAAAATCTGTCGAATTGGGAGCCGAAGTAGTTGCTCCGATAATCACAGAGAGGTGTCAGATACGACACAGTAATAATTCTTATTTGGAAAAGAAATTAGAAAGGTGGAAACTTATCGCTGAGCATGCAAGCCAACAATGCGGGCGTAACAAGCTCGTGAAAATTATATTTCCCCAAAGATTCGATGAATTTGTCAAAACA
>OZSS01000580.1_pt1 | contig 17585 bp, 20 predicted proteins | sample 1779911 | NCBI WGS metagenome assembly OZSS01 (sample SAMEA2603589, study PRJEB24840) | metagenome | biome: Water; feature: Photic zone; material: Seawater sample | place: Mediterranean Sea | collected 2013-11-12 | depth 10 m | reverse complement strand
CAACGTCACATTGCCCTTGAACGTTGCCGAAACCGGCCCGATCTTGAGCTTCACCGTGGCCGATAATTCCGTCGGGCTGGTCTGGTCGAGTTCCTGACAACCGGGGATGGAGCGCTGGAGAATTTCAGGGGAGTTCAGCGCCTCCCATACCACTTCAACCGGCAACGGCAGGTCATGACTTTCCTTGATATCCATGATTATTCTTTCTCTTTGATCGTGACTGGCACTGAATTCAACAGGCCGCAACCGCCCTTTTGGCCATGGCCCGGATCAGGCTGGCCCGGTAATCGGCTGAGGCGTGAATATCGCTCAATAACCCGTCTGCACTGAACGTCACCCGATCAACCGCCTCAGGGCTGAAATCAGCCGTCAATGCCGCCTCCAGATCATCGTGACGATAGACACCATCCTGCCCTGCCCCGGTGATCGCCACCGTGATGCCGCCATCCATGACCGCCACAAACACCCCCACCATGGCATAGCGTGATGCCGGGTTGGGGAATTTGACATAGGCCGCCCTGACAGGTTTGGGCAGGCTGACCGCAACGATAATTTCATCTTCCTTGAGCGCGGTTTCAAACATGCCGCTGAAAAATTCAGGCGCGGTGAGTGACCGGGTTGAGGTGTGGACAATCCCGCCAAGGGCCAGCACCGCCGCCGGATAGCAGGCCGAGGGATCATTATTGGCCAGTGAGCCGCCAATCGTCCCGCAGTTGCGAACCTGACGATCACCGATCCCCCCGGCCAGGCTGGCCACGGCAGGGATAGCGGATTGCACCATCCCGGACAGTTCAACTTCGGCATGGGTGGTCATGGCACCGATGCGGATGCTGCTGCCTTCATCCGTGATGCCGCCAAGCCCGCATCCAGCCAGATCAACCAGGCAATCCGGCGCGGCAAGCCGCTGTTTCATGGTCGGGATCAGGGTCATGCCGCCAGCCAGCAGCTTGCCCTCATCAGCCGCTGAAATGATTTCAGCGGCCTCACCGGTGCTGGATGGTCGGGTGTAGCGGGTTTCGTACATGACTACTGGTCCATTTTGGGGACGGCGGCCTGAACCGCCTTGACGATGTTGTGATAACCGGTGCAGCGGCAGATATTGCCCTCGAGCGCATCACGGATCGCGGCTTCATCAGGGTTGTCGCTGTTGTCGACAAAATCAATCGCGCTCATGATCATTCCAGGGGTGCAAAAACCGCATTGCAGGCCGTGGTTATCATGGAAAGCCTGTTGCATCGGATGCAGGTTCTGCGGATCGCCAATCCCTTCAATCGTGGTCAACGCACGGCCATCGGCCTGTGCCGCCAGCATGGTGCAGGATTTCACCGAACGCCCGTCAATATGGATGACGCAGGCCCCGCACTGGCTGGTATCACAGCCAACGTGCGTGCCGGTCAGCCCCTGATGTTCACGAATGAAATCAACCAGCAGGGTATTGTCAGGGATATCGGCCCTGACCGACTGGCCGTTTATCGTCATGGTGATGCTGATCATGATGCTGTTGCCTGTTTCAAAGGGGCAGGAATTGAAAGTCTCTGTTATTCCTGTAATGTACAGTTTTTGCGATGATGATCAAGCATGGCGCAACCCGTTGCCTGAAACATGACCATCACCGGACTGGATGATACCGCCAATGTTCATTGCCAATGACCATATTCTGGAACGCGCCGCCCGCTGGCAGGATGAGGGCCACCGGCTGGCCCTTGCCGTGGTGATCCGGACCTGGGGATCATCGCCGCGCCCGCTCGGCAGCCTGATGGTGATCCGCGGTGACGGGCAGATCGAAGGATCGGTATCAGGCGGCTGTGTTGAAGGCGCGGTCATCGACAGCGGGATGAGGCGGATTGAGGACGGCAGCACCGAAAGGCTTGATTTCGGGGTGGCGAATGAAACCGCCTGGCAGGTCGGGCTTTCCTGCGGTGGTGAGATCAGCATCTTTGTCTGCCCTGATAGCGCCATGGCCGCAGGGATGCTGGCCAATGCCGCTGATGCCATCGCCACCCGCAACCCGGTCAGGATCAACTGCACGATCAGCGGGCAAGGGGTTGAGGCTACGGAAACGACTGGCGGCATGATGATTGCGGGTCCCGATATTGCCGGGGTCAGGCCCAACAGGCTGGATGATGCAGGGCAGATTTTCAGGCTGGAGGTGCTGGCCCAGCCGAGGCTTTATATCATCGGGGCGGTGCATATCAGCCAGCATCTGGCCCCGATGGCGATGGCGGCGGGTTTTGAGGTGACAGTGATCGACCCCCGCACCACCTTTGCCAACAGCGAACGTTTCCCGGGGGTGACGCTGATCAGCGACTGGCCCGATGATGCGCTGGACGGCATGGTGCTGGATGGTGAAACGGCGCTCGTCACCCTGACCCATGATCCCAAGATTGATGATGCCGCGCTGGAACTGGCCCTGCCCCGGCCGCTGTTTCACCTGGCCAGTCTGGGCAGCAAGCGAACCCACGCGGCGCGATGCGAACGGCTCAAACAAAAGGGCTTTTCCGATGATGATTGCGCCCGTATCCATGGCCCGGCCGGGCTGGATATCGGGGCGAAAACCCCGGCCGAGATCGCGGTTTCGGTGCTGGGGGAGGTTATTGCCGCCTACAGGGGGCCCCGCTGATGGGCGGCCTGTGTGAGGGCGTGTTGCTGGCGGCCGGATCATCTCGCCGCCATGGGGAGAATAACAAGCTGCTTGCTGATCTGGGGGGGCAGCCGATGATCCGCCGCATTGCCGCAACCATGCTGGCAAGCGATCTTGATCAGGTGACGGTCATCCTCGGGCATGAGGCTGATCAGGTCACCACAGCACTGGACGGGCTGGATTGCCGGCATGTCCTCAACCCCGATTATCGGCAGGGGCAGAGTGCGTCCGTCAAAACCGGGCTTGATCACCTTGATGATGAAACCGCATCCATGATGGTGGTGCTGGGGGATATGCCGCTTATCGACCCTGGCGTGATCAATGCGCTGATCCGGCATCACCGCCTCGCCACTGACCCGGCGGGCAGCATCACCTTTCCTGAAATTGGCGGCAGGCGCGGCAATCCCGTGATCTGGGGGGAGCGGCTATTCCCCGCGCTCAAGGGGATTACGGGCGATCAGGGGGGCAGACCGTTGTTTCAAACCCGCCCTGAGGCGCTCAACCCGTTGCCGCTGGATGATCAATCGCTCCTCCTCGATGCTGATACCGATGAAGACCTCGCCATCATCCGGCACCACTTTCATGAAAAATCCCGGAATTAGGAGTTTCCCGAAACCATCAAAAAGGTTAACGTTTGTTAACTAACCCAATCCCGGGATTAATCAGGAGTATTATCATGGCCAAGTCGCTCAAGGTTGCCGTTGTTCTCGTTGCAGCCGTCTTTTCCCTTTCCGCCTGTTCAACCTACCCGAGCTGGGTTCCGGATTGGGCGCAGATCGGTGCCGAAGACAGCAACTGATCGGGCAACGCCCTCAACGATCTGGCCATGCGGCCAACCGGAAAGCGGCGTTATCGCCGCTTTTTTCATGCCGCTTTTTCATGCCGCTTTTTGATGCCGGCCATTTCACCTGAACCATTTAATCAGGCTTATTTTATTGACATAAAGCCCCCCCTCATTTTTCCTGTTTATGCAGTATTGATTTTCTGATGGGGGAGTACGGGAATGAAGTCGCATTATCGTGTTGTTGTTATTGGTGGCGGGGTTGTCGGCGCATCGGTGATTTATCACCTCGCCAAATTGGGATGGACCGATGTTTGTCTCCTCGAACGTTCGGTGCTGACGGCCGGATCATCCTGGCACGCGGCGGGCGGTATCCACGCCCTTAACGCTGATCCGAATATCGCCGCCCTGCAAGCCTACACCATTGATCTGCTGTCCGAGATTGAGGAAGAAAGCGGGCATAATATCGGCCTGCACATGACCGGCGGGCTGACCATGGCGGGAACGCCTGACCGGTGGGAATGGCTGCAATCGGCCTATCGTATTTTCCAGTCCATCGGCATCAGCGATTGCAGACTGGTCTCGCCTGAGGAGGCGGGCGAGTTGAACCCCATCATGTCCACCGAAGGTCTGTTGGGCGGGATGTGGGCTGACCGTGAGGGCTATGTTGATACCACGGGCACGGTCCACGCCTATGCCATCGCCGCCCGCAAGCGCGGGGCCGAATACCACGAACACACAAAGGTCGAAGCACTGGAACAGACCCGTAACGGCTGGCGCGTCATCACCGACAAGGGGGTGATCACCTGTGAGCATGTGGTCAATGCAGCCGGTCTCTGGGCCAAGCAGGTGGGCCGCATGGCCGGGATCGAATTGCCGGTCTCCCCGCTCAAGCACCATTACCTTGTGTCTGATACCATCCCTCTCCTTGAAGAAATTGATTTTGAAGTCCCCATGACGGTTGATCTGGAGGGGTTCACCTACCTGAGGCAGGACCAGAAAGGCGTTCTGCTGGGCATTTATGAAATTGACCATGAACATTGGGCCATGGATGGCGCGCCATGGGATTATGGCATGGAGCTGTTCCAGGAACAGACTGACCGCATCGAGGAAGAACTGATTCTCGGGTTTAACCGCTATCCCTGTCTTCAGGAAGTCGGGGTCAAGACCTGGGTCAATGGTGCCTTCACCTTTTCCCCTGACGGCAACCCGCTGGTCGGGCCGGTCCCGGGCAAGCCCGGTTACTGGAGCGCATGCGCGGTGATGGCGGGCTTTCTCCAGGGAGGCGGGGTCGGCAAATCACTGGCGGAATGGATGATCCATGGCGAGCCTGAAGCTGATGTCTACGGCATGGATGTTGCGCGTTATGGCAAGTTTGCCGAAAACCGCGAATACATTCGCCAGACCACGGGGCAATTCTATTCCCGCCGGTTCGTGATGACCTACCCCAATGAGCAGCTCCCGGCCGGGCGGCCGCTCAAGATGGCCCCGGCGCATGATGCCATGACCGAGGCGGGATGCCAGTGGGGCAACAGCTGGGACCTCGAGGTGCCGCTCTATTTCGCGGATAAGGGGTTTGCGGAAACACCATCGCTGAAACGGTCCAACGCCTTTGAGATTGTCGGCCGTGAATGCCGCGCCGTTCGTGGCGGGGTCGGGTTGCTGGATATCACCGGGTTTTCCCGTTTTGAGGTATCAGGCCCCAATGCCGAGGCGTGGCTGGATCGCATCATGGCATCGAAACTGCCAAAACCGGGCAAGGCCGGACTCGCCCCGATGCTGAGCGAGGAAGGCCGGCTCAAGGGTGATCTGACGATCTTCAACTGGGGTGATGGCACCTGGTGGGTGATGGGATCGTATTACCTGCGGGCGTGGCACATGCGCTGGTTCAATGACTACAAGGATGATGGTGTCGTGGTGAAAGACCTTGGTGAGGACTGGGCCGGGTTTTCCCTTTCCGGTCCCCGTTCGCGTGAGGTCATTGAACGCCTGACCAGCGATAGCGTGGGCGGTCTGCCGTTCATGGGGTGCGGTGATTTCGATATCGGGCTGATCCGAAGCAAGGTCGGGCGGCTGTCGGTTGTGGGTGAGCTGGGCTATGAAATCCACTGCCGAATGGGTGATCATATTGCCCTGCGCCGATTGCTGCTGGAAGCTGGTGAGGAAAGCGGGATCATTGAATACGGTTTCAACGCAATGCTGTCGCTCAGGCTGGAAAAGAGCTTTGGCATCTGGTCGTCTGAATTTACCCAGGGCTATACCCCCGGGATGACTGGCATGGACCGCTGGATCGCCTGGGACAAAGGCGAGTTCAACGGCCGCAAGGCCGCCATGGCTGAACGTGACGGCAACGGCCCCCCCCAGAAAGTCGTGACGCTGGCGGTCGATGCTGATGATGCTGATGCTAGCGGTTTTGAGCCAGTCTGGCATGATCAAAATCTGGTTGGTTTCGTCACCTCAGGCGGGTATGGCCATACCCTTGATCAATCGCTGGCTATGGCCATGGTCAACAGCGACCTTGCCACCGAAGGCACTGGACTGAAGGTTCATATCGTTGGTGTTGAGCGCAATGCCACCGTCATTGCCGCCTCACCTCACGACCCGGAAGGCAAGGCCATGAGAGGGTGACCAATCTGGAAACACAGAGTAAAAATGGATGCCGCAGGCGGCGGCTAAACGGGCCCTTTGGCAGGGCTTCAACAAGGGGGCGCGATCGGCCAGCAAGGCGGATAATCAACCCGTCTGTAGCAGGGAGCAGGTCTTCAACCTAGACCTTGAGGCTGCGCGCCAGCACCAGGACCGTTCCCTCAGTCCCGATGGCGACAATTACTGGGTCACAATAAATCAGCTGTGGGGTAATGAAGGTCGAGAGAAACCGGTCATTAACCACGCATTAGGGCAGACCGGCCCAGCTGAAAACAGCAATGGCGGCATTGCGTTCATAATAATCATCAGCGGCGAGATAGGCAAAGCTGGCCCCTGCCATATCCGCCAGCGTGATCAGGCGTGGATGATGCGTCACTGTCCCTGCCTCAATCATGGATGTGATGCGGTTGTCGATGACGGTACCAAAAAGGATCAGCCGAGTTCTTGATTTAGCAATAACCGCCAGTTTTTGCCCGTCATATTCGCAGCCGCCGACAAACAGCACGGCCCGATCCGTGATTCTGAAAAAGAGCGGAACGTAGTTCATGGCCTGAGAAAAGTCGATGCAAACGCAAAAAGAAATCCATAATCAACAGATAATAGTTGATTTTTCAGTTTCAGCAAAGAACGTGGAAATTCATTCCGCTGTGCTGGCATGATGCGAAAACCCTAACATGAGTTAAGGCCTATTTCTCGCGTGTTTTCCAGTATTCTTCGCCATAATTCTGAAAGATTTCATCACCTGCCTTGATATCACGGAGAGCGGTGAAGCGGACAAAGCGGTTATCATCGTCAATTTCCCATTCGGAATTGGCATCATTACTGTGATTGTAGAGCATCCCGAGGCCCATAACCACGAGGTAATCGGTCTTGGCATCAGGGCTGGTGAAGAGATAGTCGTTCAGCCGATTTTCCGATTGCAGGTCGTCATCATCAATGACAATATACGGACATCGTTCAACGACCTCACCTCTAGCGATATCCACAATAGCAAAAACACCCTGCCCATGCACGGGCGAGTCGCCGACCCTGATCTTGGAAACAGTACCCTTGTTAGCGCTTTTCTTACGGGATGTTTTGGCCATGGTGAAACCTTACGATTGGCTAAGGGCTAACTCTTCCACCATATCGAAGAATGCATCAAGTAAAATTCATTTGGGGGATGCTACCTTAACCCTAGGCCGGAGCGTGACCGGTAATCCAGGTCAGCACGGATGCGCAACTTATCAAGGTTGCTCATGATCCAGTCCGTGATGTCAAGGTTCTGGCTATTCTGGGATGCGCGCGCACCCAGGTTGAGATCAAGAATTTCGTTAAACACCTCGGTGCCGGTCCTGCTTAGCTTTACGTCAGGTTTCCTCTCAGCCGAACAGAAAACCCGCTTCCTGAATTTCTTTTCAGGCCATTTCTTGGCGATTGAGATAACCTCGCTCCAGAAGAAAATCACGCCTTCGGACGGGATGTCCTTGTCGGGGATGATCAGCGGTGTGTGCGGCATCAGGATGCGGGCGGTAATCCCTGCCTCTTCATAAAGTTCACGCATTGCGCCCTTGCTCCATTGCTCACCGTCCTTGAGATTCCCCTTTGGTATGGTAAAATTCGACGGATCGCGTGTTGTCGATACCAGGCAGACCTGTAATCCGTTTCGACCAAGATAGAATGGAATTGCGCCAACTTTCATATTTCAAAAGTATCACATATATGCAAATTGTACATATATTTTTCATCATGCAACTGTTTTAATGAGATATTGTTCAAATGACACCGGCACAATTCAAAAAATGGAGAAAAAATCTGGGGTTGAACCAGACCAAGGCGGCAAAGCGGCTCGGACTGAAGTTGCGTACCGTGCAGTATTATGAAAAAGGCGAAAGAAAGGGCAAAGCCCTGACGATCCCCAAAACCGTTGTGCTGGCCTGTTATGCCATTGCCAACGGCGTCAGCGATGTTGATTTCAGTGACCCGGCTGGCAAGGTGATCATGCATGATGACAGTAGCCGTTCTCCGGATACTTCTAAAACCGAAGACTCTGCCAAAACCGGGGACTCTGCCAAAACCGGTACCTCGACAAAAACCCGGGCTTCCACCAAAAAATAATCCGACTCTGGCTTAGGGGTTACTGGCTCGGGGGTTTCTTGCTCAGGGGATGAGGCCTATCCACTCGGTGTAAAAAAACTGGAAGCTGGAATGATATCTGTCTATGCTAATTCTGATACGAATTGAGCAAGTCAACGCTTGCCGATGAGATAATATTAATCGGGAGCGATTGTCTGATCATGATTACCACCTTTTACGCCTCACTTCTTGCCATCCTTCTCGTTATGCTGTCGATGAGGGTCATCGGTGTTCGCGGCAACCCGATGTTCCGGGTTCTGTCATTCAAGACAGCGGGTGATCAAACCCTCGAACGTGTTATCAGGGCGCATGGCAACCTGACCGAATACGCCCCGCTGATGCTGATCCTGATGTTCCTGGCTGAAAATGATGGCGCATCGGCATTCACCATCCATGCCTATGGTGCCAGCTTTCTGCTGGGCCGTGTCATGCATGCCTGGTGTTTCGCGATGACCGCCAAGAGTGTTCCGCTCAGGGTCGGGGGAACCGCGATCACGCTGACCGCTGTTCTGGGGCTGGCAATCAAGCTGCTGGTGTCCTGACCAATTCTGAAGGCATAACTGTTCAGACATATTCGGTGGAATATTCATGGTTTAAGCGGTTTGCCGCCCCCGAATTGATGGATCCTAGCCTTGCCTGAAAACCCCATAAACAATGATAAATCAACGTGATACCGTGATTGAGCATCCTGCATTTATGCAATATGTGCGTTTTTTATTGTAATAAACGCAATTTGTGCGTATGTTGATACATAGAATGAACCCTGCGGCCGAATATCAATCAGTGATGGAGATACAGCCATGGATAAAAAATTACTGCTGCTGAAACGTAAACTCTACCGGCAACTCGCCCATGGGAATATCAAGAAAGCATCCTCCACAAGATGGGAATTGCTTGGCGTGGAATGCGCCCTTCATCAATCCGGGTTTCGGTTCGGGCCAGAACATATTGTGACCTGATCAGGTCAGTCAGACTCCATAAATCACAGCCCCCACCCCCGCTGATCCAATCGGCAGGGGAATTACCCTTCTGGACATTCTAGGTTTCGATAACGACAATTATGATCTGGCCCAGCAGGTGGTGTCGGATAGTGCCTATATGGCGGTGAATGGTGTTTTTCCGGTGATGGATCAACCCTCATCTACAATAGCGTGACCTATGACAACATCGTCAACGCATCAGGTCTGGATTATTACCGCAACCCTTATAAATTCAATGATCAGCCCCTTATATAATTTAGGGTGTTAAAATCCCCACGATGAAGGGTCGAACAGTTTTAGGTCGGGTCAGCCACTGATTCAGGTGATGTTGGCATTCAGGGTTGCCTTTATTCAGAGCTACTTTTATTCCGGAATTCGAGCACGCTGTTCTGCTCGTTTTTCCCTGAGGATGATCAGGATACCCGCGCCGACAATGAACAGCACCCCGGGGAACAGTGTTCCGAACGGTGCCTCCTGGAAAAATATATAACCCAGCACGAATGAGACCGGGATACCGAAATATTCGAACGGCGCCAGGCTGGATGGTTCGACCATGCGATAGGAAACAACCAGCCCCATCACCCCGATCCCGCCAAACACGCCCATCAGCACGAAAAGACCGGCATCGTGCAGGCTGGCAATGGCAACTGGCGTTTCAATCGTCAGCAGCAGCACCAGCCCCATCAGGCAGGTGATGGCCTGCTGGCCAATCTGGATGGTGGCTGACGGAATTTCAGCCGGAAACAGCCGCACCAGGATGCTGGAAAGCGCGTAGAAAAACGCCGCGAACACAGGCAGCAGCATCCAGATGGTAAAGCCGTCACTAAACGGTTTCAGGATTGTCACCACCCCAGCAAAACCGATCAGGATAGCCGCCATTCGAACCGGGCCGACCATGTGGCCCAGAACAGGGATGGACAGCAGCGCAATGAAAAACGGCGTAGTGAACCCAAGCGCCGAAGCTGTGGCAAATTCAATTTTGGTGAGGGCAAAATAAAATGACATCTGCGCCATCAGCACCGATGCCGCGCGCAGGAATATAAGCAGCCAGTGCCGCCCGCTTCGCAACTGGAACAATTTGGCAAGTCCCGGCCCGGCGAGAAGGATGATCATCGCCGGGATGACCCCAAACAGGTTGCGCAGAACTGAGATCTGGAGGATCGGGTAAGTGCCGCCCAGCATCCTGACGATAACGCCCATGGCATCGAACGCCGCCACCCCAACAAGAAGAATTAGGATTGCCCGCGAAAGGCTGGATATCCCGAAACCGAACGGCATGCCGCGCTCTTCCTCAAGTAAAAATCAAATCTTTAATAGGCGTATCAGGCAACGGGAGCTGGTGTAAAGGCCAATGGCACGGGTGGCATGCCTCCATCACCGCCAATTATTTTAGCCTGTAGACAATATGGTAGGCCTTGCAGCTAGCCGCTGTTGTCTTGATCGCCTTCATCATGCTGGCCTTATCACCGGCAACAGCGGCCACGGTTATGGTGAGTGTAGCCTTACTGAAACGGGTGGCGGCGGCCTTAAAACCAATAGGGGCGGACCAGATGGCCGGGGTCGCCTTGGATGGGTTTCATCACTGCCCGCGGGGAAGTAATCCGTCATCACACTGTCCCATTGATGCAGGTCTGAGCTCATATCAGCGATTTCTTCGAAATCATTAACCTTGGCTAATTTGACCATCAGCTTCAGGATCAGCTGGATTTCCTTGAACTTATACATGGGATCTTGACGATCCCCGTGACCCCTCCAAAGGCAAAAGCAGCGCTTAATACAATAGGATGAACAGACTATACAAGATGCTGTTTCAGCCCTATCACCGGCTTTTCAATAAAACCAGCGAAACGCCTGCATCATCGCCACCCCGAAAACACTGTGGCGGAGAAGCAGGATCACGGTGGTCAGAGCCGGTTGAGGGGTCTTGCTACCGCTCACCCCCTGCCCGGTAAACGGCATGAAAATGAAAAGCGGGACAATGGTGGTGGTAACACCAAAGGCAAAACCGTTCAGGTAAGTCAGCTCACCAAGGTTGAATTGAATAAACCCGAGATGAAAGATCACAGCCCAGGCAATGGCGATGACGTAATGAAAGGCCCAGCCGATTGCAACCTCACCCCGCACGGGCGGGGCCTCGGCAATGCCGGGGTTGATGATGGCACCGTGCCTGATCATGTGCCAGACCCAGCGGCCAACAACCGCCCATGATGGCTCAGGCACCCTCAGGGCAAGCAGGAGCAAGCGGCCAAACGCATCCAGCACAAGACAGGCAAACACCCCTGAAACAATAATGGCGGAAATAGCAATTGCAATATCAGGGGTCATCATCCCGCAAGGAGGGCGAAGCCCGCCCCCATCGCAAGCCCGAAGAGGGAATGCATCATCAGCGCCAGCGAACACGCCAACAGCGGCTTTGGCGTCAGTCGGGCCAGGATTCCATTACCAAGGGCCGGCATAAAAAAGAACCACGGCACAACAACGCTGATAACCCCGAAGAGGAGGCCATCGGTGATGCCGGCCTGAAGCACACCGGCCTGCACCAGCCCGGCAAAGATCAACGCATAGGCAATCGCAATAGAATAATGCACCGCCCACCCGATGGCGGTTTCGTGGGGGTATTCAGGCTGGGCGGCAAGCCCCTTCGCCATCAGTTGCCCTTTTGAGATGACACCGCCAAACCAGCGGCCAACCATCGACCAGTTGGTGGCGGGAATGCCGGTCATGAGCCAGAACAGACGCTGCCAGATATCAAAGATGATGCACGCCACCACACCAATGAAGATAACCTCACCGATCATGATAACGTCAGGCACAAGCATGGCGGCCCCTTGGCCGGATCATGAAACCACGATGACACCGCCCATCCCGGCGGCGTGATGTTCCAGCATATGGCAATGGAACAGCCAGGCACCCGGATTGTCGGCCACGAAGATGAGATCGGCCTTCTCATTCGGTTGCATCAGGTAGGTATCCCTCAAGAGAGGCCTCGCCTGTTCACCGAATTCAGTCGAGTTGACCCAGAAATGCTGGCCGTGGAGATGCATCGAATGGGGCCAGCTTGAATCATTCCAGACCTTCAGCACCACCGCCTCACCAACAGCAACATCGGCAAGAGTAACGTCATAGCCGCCGACCATTCCATTGAACGCCCATAATTTGCTTTCATTGATGGCAAGGTCGCGCAGGCCCCTTTCCTCACCCTCAAAGATAGCGCTGGTCAGGTTGCCCATGGCCCCGCCTTGCATGTGAATATCCACCACCCTTGCGCCAAGCGGTGATGGCGCAGGGTAATAGGGCATAGGTTGCGCGGGTGAGGTATTTGCCGTTTCACTCGCCAGGGTTGGCTCAAAACGGGCGGCGACCAGATCTTCCTCAAAGCTGACCTCGACCAGCTCTTTCAGCATTGAGGAATCCGCAATCTCAACATCGATGCGTTGCGCTGGCCCCAGGGTCAGTTGCCCTGTGGTGAACGGCTGGCAGGGGGAGCCATCAATGCAGATGACCTTCATCGCCTGCCGCCCCGACAGAGCAAACCTGAGAATACGGGCATTGGCGACGTTGATCAGCCTGAGCCGCACCGGCCCTTCCGAAGGCACCGCGATGGCGGGCCGGGATTTGCCATTGATCGTCAGCGTGTTGCCAAGCCTGCCACCATGCGACCATTGATGCAGGTTGCCGAAACTGTCCCCGTCAATCTGGTCTGCCTCGGTCATGAGCCAGTCATCAGCAACGATCAAGACATCACGGGGAGAAGCTCCCCCCTGCCCCGCATTCTGGCCGCCTTGCTCAGGTTTGTCATGAACAACAATCGGGCCGTAGAGGCCGCGCGCAACCTGCTCCCAGGCCATGTTGTGGGCGTGGTACCAGAAGGTGCCGGCATCATTGAGGGGGAAGCGATAATGGAAGCGTTCACCCGGTTCGACAGCGGCCTGGGTCAACCCCGGTACCCCATCCATTGCATTGATGTTGCGGATACCGTGCCAGTGAACCGTGGTCGGCTGATCAAGGTTATTGATGAACTCGACATCCAGCACATCGCCTTTCACGGCGGAAATGAGCGGGCCAGGGGTTTGCCTGTTATAGAGCCACAGGTAAGTGGGCGATGGATCATCATAAAAGAGATGCTGCGCCTTCCCCGCCATCAGCGTGTAACGCCTGACCCCGTCTACCGCCCCGTTTGCGGCACCCTGTGAGGCCAAAACATACGAAGGCGCCGCGCCTAGCATCGCGCTGGCAAGGGACGTTTTCATGAACTCGCGTCGTGTGGTCATTATCATCTCCATCAAGCGGGCAATCAATGTTACCCGGCGGCTGGCAAGCAGCAAAAAAAGTTTGATTACATATAATACCCACTTTCCCGCAAGCATCCAATGTACAGGTTGTCTCAGGGGGGTGATTATGAATAATCCATTGTTAATGGCATCTCAATATACCCACTTTCTGTACTGTTGGCGATCAGCATAAAGAGGCTTGTTCCTTGACCGGAAGATTTCTTTAGTGATCCACATTTCGCGCCTGTTGACACTCTTGGTGATGCCCATAAGTTGTTGGTAATGCATAGGGAAGGTGATGCACAAAATGAGCAAAGCGAGTGTTGAAAGATGAAACAGGATATCGTCAATATTGAGCAGTCCGAGTATTGGAATCAAAAATCCGGCCCCAAATGGGTGAAACTTGATCCCCCCATGAATGAGCGATTTTCCATCTTAACCGATGAACTTTTTTCGAGGGCCAATATCAAGGCAGATGATAAAGTTTTAGACATAGGGTGCGGTGCGGGCGAAACGTCTTTTAGAGCATCACAACTGGTCGGGCATAGCGGTCATGTAACGGGTGCTGATATTTCAGAAACATTGTTGAGCTTTGCAAAGAGTAAATTTTCAGCCATCAGCAATCTGGATTTTAATCTTTGTGATGCGCAAAACCATCAATTTGAACAGGGCCGTTTTGATAAGGTAATCTCCAGATTTGGCGTGATGTTTTTTGAAAACCCGGTGGAAGCCTTTAAAAATATCTGTCTGTCCCTGAAGAAAAACGGTTCATTGAATTTTGTTTGCTGGTCACATATGACAGAGAACGAATTTTTCACTGAAGGTGCTGATATTATTACCAAATACACTCAAAAACATCTTCTGCCAGTGACAAGAGACCCGGGACCCTTTGCGTTTTGTGATAAGGAATATGTCGAAGAAATATTGAGTTTATCAGGGTTCAGAAACATCAAAATTGACACTGTTAATACGTTTATTAGGACAAACGACAGTGTGGATGCCGACGCTGAAATTTTGATGAACATAGGGCCAAGGGCAAGAATGATTTCCGAAGCCGATTTATCCGATGAAGCGATGCGCACAATCAGAAAAGAAATAGAAGAATTGTGCAAGATGAGGCAAAGCGGCGGTGAAATAGCTTATAAAACGTGCCTGCACTATGTATCCGCAACTAAATAACCAGGGCCCGAGTTCAGCAAGCCTGAAAAATGCCCGGGATAATACCGGCTTTTTTCAGGGTATTTAACAACAGGGCGGGTTGCCCAAGGGCGGTAACCGGTTATGCAGCCTTTACTGGCCGTCAAGTGAGCGGCTGATCTGGTCAGATACCATGCGTAATGGATAGCCTCTGTATGGCGGCTCAAGGGTCACAGAAAGCTGTTAAGGGGCTGATTTTTTATTCGTTCACCAGCCGATGGCTTTTCTTCTTGCCAGACTTTCTGCCGAGAGCATCTCTTCCTTCTTGTAATACTCTTTAAAACAGGGCGTGCCACCATCTAAATTAACCCACCCTAATTTACTCCTGGTAAATATGTGTGCCTGTGGCGGGAAATGTTCTGGTTCATCAAAAGTCGCTGTCTTGATGAAGGTCATGGCATCACTGTTGTTGAAAGTGCTGTAGATTTGAACCTTGCAGGTGGCACAACGATAAACCTCCTGGTTTCTTCCGCTACCAGTGGGTCCATACACATGGATCAATTCTCCACTATCAACATGAAAATTGAATGTTTCGATCATTGTCCTGACGATAAATGCGGACGCTGTTTGTCGTTGGCATAATCTGCAGTGACAAGCCTGAGTAAATATTGGCTCACAACTGATGTGGTATCTCAACTCACCACAAGAACACCCACCCCGATACAAAACCATTCGACCACCTCCAGAATATCCACAGTCCGCTTAGTCGTCACATCGCTATAAAAAGGATTACTGCCACAACTGGATTTTGCAAGGGCCAAAGAGATAGGAAGGTTGTCATAAGAGTTGCCGGGAATTATTAACGATACCCTGCAGGATTGTTTTTCTTGAAGCGGTCGACCTTGCGTTTTACCTCACGCATGCGCTGCAGCACATCGTCATGATAATTTGTGTCCTTATCAAGCACTGCAAAATGACTTTCAAGTTGACCGAATACCTTGTCCAACTCTTTGGCCAGCTCCACGCTTTGCCGATTGGAGTCAATAAGACGATGCTGTGTTTTGCGTAGCAAAGCACCAAGGACGGGATCAGCCTTAATCATACTGGTTATATAGGTTTTCGGCACTTTACGGGCAGATAGGCCAGTAGGTCCGGCGACAGCATTAACTGACCTGCACTCATCGAGGATGAGAGAGGTTTCACCAAAAATTTCATCTGGTCCAAGCATGTTTAGCAAGAGATTGTCGACAGAGAAAATCTTTACTGACCCATCCACTACCAAAAAAGCCTCGGTAGAGATTTCACCCGCAGAATAAACCACCTCATTTGGGGTCCAGATGCAGGCACCATCTTTTTCAATCATGGCCACCCCCGTAAATAAATAATACGCTATCTGGTTTACAAATAACCTGTGGCAGAAAAATCAATAGTCTTAATAAAATACGATTGACTGATTTTAGCAAGCAAGTCAATGTTCAATATTATCAATGTTTTATATATGCAGTAAGTAAAACTGCACTATCTTGTGGTTCTTTTGTCGTCGCTTACCCATGATGGAGGCTATTTCAGAGATCTTTTTTTATGTTAGGAAAAGGTTCATTTATATATGGTTAGACCATCGGCAAACATCCAGAAGTCGTTATGGAAGGTTATTTTCCGTGCACATGACGCATCCTCTCCTAACTTGATAATTCTAGAATGAGAAGGCATTATCGAAATAGTAACGGAATTCAGAGGTCATCTGTTACCAATGAATGCGAGACACCTTCCATCCCTGCTTCTGGTAACCACTGTCGGGACGGTCCTATTGCTGGATCCGTTCGCTCAAAACTTCATGTCCAGCAGCACCCCTGTACTCATTGAAGGAAACAATACATCCTTCAAAACAATTCCTGACAAAGGTACTGATGATGACTTCAAGGACCTGCTAAATGTCATTAAGGCATTTCAGTCCGGTGAACCTTATGATAGGTCAATCTGCTTCTGTGGCTTCTATGCTGAGTATCTCATTTCAAAGCTGGAGGAGAGAATTGCTACAGGGGAAGTCACCCGGGAGCAGGTGGATCGTTTCTGCGCTTTATTTACGGATGTTCTTTCTGTCGGGACAGGTGGAAAAAACTGATGGCCTTTCATGCCTCAAAACCTGACGGAACCAATGATAGTTTGAAGAGTGCCATTTCGAAAGATGGCACGCCTGAGATCAGTGAGCTATATATTGTGCCAGCACGATGCGGTGTAGCTGTAAAACTTTCTGCCGGCCAGACCATAAGGATAGAAAATACGCACGGTACTCAGGTTTGTGACTTTTGGGCCTTTTGTGATCCGGATATGCAAGAATTTCTTTCGATGGCGCATACTCGGACATCACTGGAGTGTATTTTTCCAAAGGTCGGAGATACGCTGATTTCAAATATACGGCAACCAATGCTTGAAATAATTGAAGATTCTTCACCTGGTGTACATGACACCCTGATGTCGTGCTGTGATATCAACAGATATAGATTACTTGGATGTGAAACCTATCACGATAACTGTACAGACAATTTGAGGATGGCTTTGCTGGCAATTCAGCGAATAGCTCCAACAGTTCCAGATCCCTTCAACCTCTGGATGAACATCCCAGTACAAAAAGACGGCAAAACGTCGTTTGAGCCTACTGTATCTAAGGAGGGAGACTGGATAAAAATGAAAGCCAATTGTGATTTGATAGTCGTTATGTCTGCATGTCCTCAGGATATGAACCCTATTAATGGTGTTGACTGCAACCCCACTAAAGTTAGTTTTTCAGTTGAAAACTGAGCAACAGACAATTTTTTTTATAAATCCGCTGTCGCCCTCACAGTGAACTTTCTAGAAGAATGTTCTTCTATTAGTTCCATAGCTGACAGTCCTGTCTCCAAACGTTTTAGCCATTCGTCCTTTAAATTTTCGGTCACTGCTAAATACCTTTGGCAATCTTCAAAATAATTCTAGTGGAGTAAGGATTTTATAACTTTTTTGTTCTAGTTAACTGA
>OZSS01000579.1_pt1 | contig 17594 bp, 18 predicted proteins | sample 1779911 | NCBI WGS metagenome assembly OZSS01 (sample SAMEA2603589, study PRJEB24840) | metagenome | biome: Water; feature: Photic zone; material: Seawater sample | place: Mediterranean Sea | collected 2013-11-12 | depth 10 m | reverse complement strand
CAGCTAACTAGAGTGATGAATTTCGTGTAAATAATTTCCACCCTATCAGAATTTTCTGAAATAAATTCAGCTAAGACTTCACTAGTTATCCCCTCAGAATCTGTTGCAGTTGGTACCTGTTCCAGCTCTTTAAATGTGCTTTTAATTGTGTATCTATCTTTCCTATTTTGGAAATAACCTATTGCCTTTTTACCAACTAAGATCAAATTTGGTTCATAACCTTGTTTAATCAGCTCTGCATACCTAATTTCCACCTTCTTGATTATGTTGGTATTGTATCCTCCACATAATCCTCTATCAGCAGTTATGCATACCAAAGAAATTGTTTTTACATCTCTTTTTGATAGGAGAGGAGAATCTACAGCTTCAAACTGAACTCTAGATTGAATATTTTCTAAAACCCGAGCAAGTTTATCTGCAAAAGGCCTACTCTTAAGAACTTGATCTTGTGCCCTCCTAACTTTTGCAGCTGCGACTAATCTCATAGCTTCTGTTATTTTTCGTGTATTTTTAACAGAAACTATTCGATCTCTAATTTCTTTAAGATTTGCCATGGTATTCCCTTAAATAAATTTAAACTGTGGAAAGCATTGAAGATTTAACTTCATTAATCACCTCTTTGAGTGTTGCTTCTAAGCCATCATTCAATTTCTTCTCTTTAAGAATCTCCTCAATAAATTCTGCTTTGTTTAACTTAAGATATTCTCTTAGTTCAGCAGCAAATTTAGTTACATCTTCCACTGGAACTTCATCAATAAGACCCTTAACACCTGCATAAACAACAGCAACTTGTTCAGCAAGATTTAATGGTGAGAATTGTGCTTGTTTTAGTAACTCTCTTAATCTTTTCCCTCTTTCAAGTTGTTGTTGAGTAGCCTCATCAAGATCAGAAGCGAATTGAGAGAATGCTGCTAATTCATCAAATTGAGCTAATTCTAATTTAAGAGTTCCAGCAATTTTCTTAATTGCCTTTGTTTGAGCAGCTCCTCCAACACGGCTAACAGAAATACCAACATTAATAGCTGGTCTTAATCCTGAGTTAAATAAATCTGCACTCAAGAATATTTGTCCATCTGTAATTGAAATAACATTAGTGGGGATATAAGCAGAAACGTCACCTGCCTGAGTTTCAATGATTGGAAGAGCTGTCATTGAACCGCCGCCCATATCATCAGATAATTTTGCTGCCCTTTCAAGTAATCTGCTATGACAATAAAAAACATCTCCAGGATAAGCTTCTCTTCCTGGTGGTCTTCTCAAAAGGAGAGACATTTGTCTATAAGCCTGAGCTTGTTTTGTTAAATCATCATAAATAACTAGTGTTGCTTTGCCTTGGTACATAAAGTGCTCAGCAATTGCAGCACCAGTATAAGGTGCTAAGTATTGTAGGGCTGCGGCTTCAGAGGCACCTGCACTAACAACAATAGTGTAATCAAGAGCTCCTTTTTCTCTTAAAACCTCAACCACATTTGCTACAGATGCTGACTTTTGACCAATAGCCACATAAACACAAACTACGTCTTGACCTTTTTGGTTGATTATTGTATCAATAGCAATAGCAGATTTTCCAGTTTGTCTATCACCAATAATTAATTCTCTTTGACCTCTTCCCACAGGAATCATTGCATCAATAGATGTGATACCTGTTTGCATTGGTTCATGTACTGATCTTCTCTTGATTATTCCAGGAGCCATTTCTTCGATCAATCTAGTATCACTAGTCGGAATTTCCCCTTTCCCATCTATTGGTTGACCTAAAGGGTTAACAACTCTCCCCTGCATTGCCTCGCCAACTGGGACAGATGCGATTTTACCTGTTGACTTAACGTTACTTCCTTCTTGGACGCCAAGTGCCTCACCCATTAAAACAGCACCAACATTATCATCTTCAAGGTTCAATGCTATACCTTCGGTACCATCCTCAAATTCCAATAATTCACCAGCCATGACCTGATCCAAGCCATATATTCTTGCAATGCCATCACCGATTTGCAGAACAGTTCCTACATTGCTAACACTTACAGATTGGTCATAATCAGTTATTTGTTGTTTTAAGATTGAACTGATTTCATCAGGGCGTATAGATACCATGGATTTAAGAATTTAAGGTTGATTTAAAAGTTACTTGGAAAGTGACAAACCAAGTTTTCTAATTTGTGAAGCAAGGGAAGCATCAATTACTTTTGATCCTACACTGGCGACGAAACCACCAATAAGAGATGGGTCAATTTTAGTTACAAGTTCTAATTTTTCAGTTCCTGCTATATTGATGATCTTTTGGGTAATTAAACCTTTCTGTTCATCAGTAAGCTCGACTGCTGAAGTAACAGTTGCCAAAGCAATATTACTATTTTCTCGATAAATCTCTAAAAACCTTTCAAGAATAGAATTAAGAATTCCAATTCTTTGCCTATCGGCCAATAATTTCAAGAAATTCAGTAAAGAAGAATTTACCTTATTTGAAAAAATTTCAATAATGATTTTCTTCTTAGCATCTGTCTCTAAAACAGGAGAGGAAAGTGCCTTCTCCAATTCAGGTGAATCATTTAATAATTCTAAAAGTTGTTTAACCTCAGAAACAATCTCTTCAGTTTGCGAATTTTCATTCACAACTTGAAGTAATGCCTCGGCATATGGTGTAGTAACTGAATTTAAAAGTGGCATTAGTTCACCTCAATATTGTTAATTGATTGAGTGACCAAATTTTCTTGTGTTGTTTTATCAAGTCTATTTGGTAGGGAATCTAAAGCTTTTTTAATTGCTAATTCAACAGCCTCTTTTCGAAGTTGAGAAATTGCTCTGGATGCTTCAGAGCTCTCATCAGAAATTGCACTTTGTTTAATTCGTGCCATCTCTTCGATTGCTTTTTTCTCACTTTCCATTCTGATTGATTCAGATCTTTTGAGAGAATCTGCTTTTATTTGAGAAGCTTTTTCTTCTGCTAAAGATAAGTCTTTCTTTGCCTTCTCTAAAGCTTGAGTTGCATTAAGAAGTCGATCTTCGGCATCTTTTAATTCAAGAAGAATTCCTTCTCTTCTTTTTTGAAGCATTTTACCTAGGAAACCAGGCAAAAATTTATAAAGGCCAAAAACCACTACAGCCCAATTAAGGATATTAGTTTCGAATAAATCGAAATTTAATCCAAAACCTTCTGTAGCTAAGAGAGTTAAATTCATTTTTCTAGAATCAGTCTATTAACAATAAGTTCGCTTAAATCATCAGCCTGTTTAGAAAGTTGATCACGAGCAGCAGATGTCTGACTTTCAATTTCTAGTCTTGCTTTTTCTTTTGAAGTATTTGCTTCATTGTTGGCAAGTTCTAGTGCTTCTTTATAAAGCTTGTCAGACTCATTCTCCGCTTCGCCCACAATTCTTTGAGCTTCTGAACGAGCACTTTGAAGCTGAGTCATTAAATCAGCTTCTAATTTTTTAACCTCTGAAAGTTTATTTTTAGCCTCAATAATATTATTACTTACAAACTTTTCTCTTTTTTCAACAACATTGCCAACAGGCTTAAAAAAGAGAGAATTTAATATGTAAGTTAGAGCAACTACTTGTATCGCCATTAGTGGCAAAGTGGCATTTATATCAAATAATCCACCTTCTGTAGCACCAAAAAAATTAAAGGCCAACATATGATTCAGTTGAAGTTAAAAAATTAAATTTAAATATTGCTAATAATGGGTAGAAGCAATATTAACTTTTAGGAAAAAGGATTCGCAAAAAGTAGTACCAAAGCCACAACTAATCCGTAAATTGTTAATGACTCCATGAAAGCGAATGATAAAAGAAGAGTTCCTCTGATTTTACCTTCAGCTTCTGGTTGACGGGCTATACCCTCAACAGCACCTTGAGCTGCGTTACCTTGCCCAAGACCTGGGCCAATAGCACCTAGACCAACTGCTAAACCAGCAGCTACAACTGATGCAGCGGAAGTAATCGAATCCATAATTTTGAAATAAAGAGCTTAATACTTGTGATAAATCTTTTTTGTCATACACGCTTGGACATCCTTTTGTTTAAGAATGGGTCTGATATTTTCAGACCTACGCGATTAGATATTTTGCCAGATTACAGACCTTTTGTAAAAGCGTCTGCATGTATTGGAAGAGAGTTAATGATGTTCTTCAACAGCTTCTCCAATGTAGTAAGCCGCTAAAGTTGCGAAAATCAATGCCTGAATTGCACTAGTAAATAATCCTAGGAACATAACAGGTATTGGTAGAATAAGTGGAACTAAGAAGACTAGAACGCCAACAACAAGTTCATCAGCCAAAATATTTCCAAATAGCCTAAAAGAGAGTGATAAAGGTTTAGTAAAGTCCTCTAAAATTTTGAAAGGAAGCATAATCGGAGTTGGGTGAACATAATATTCGAAGTATCTCCAACCTTTATTGCTTAAACCGGCATAGAAATAAGAAAGTGAAACTAATAAAGCCAAGGCTATTGTTGTATTGATATCTGCAGTTGGTGCTCCCAATTCTCCACTTGGTAACTTAATCAATCTCCAAGGAATTAAAGCTCCTCCCCAATTACTAACAAATACAAATAAAAACAAAGTACCTATAAATGGCATCCAATCTCTATAAACTTTTTCACCTATTTGAGTCCTCGCAAGATCTCTTATGTAATCCCAGAGAAACTCAAGCAGGTTTTGGAGCCCTTTAGGATCATTTTCCATTTTTTTAGTTCCTAAAGAAATAAAAACTAATAAAGCTCCTAATAAAATCCAAGATGTCAAGAATACCTGCCCATGAAGTCTGATATTTCCAATTTGCCAATAAAGATGTTGACCAACTTCTAATGCTGCAAAATTTGTTAGCAAGGAATTAAAGAACATTTGATTTGAATAAAAATTTACTTAAGAACGTGAAAAATAAAAAATGAGTGAAGGTTTATAAATAAAAAAACCTATCATTGCAGGAAAAATATCCAAAGATCCTAGCTTGCTCGCAAAAATAAAGAGACAAACTGGAACTAATAGTTGCAATTTTGATACACCTGATGATTCGGTACCAAGTTTTCCAATACTTTTAGCAAGTAAACGTAGGTAAAAAATACCAGCAATTGCACCTATTAAAATACTAAAACCAAAGGTAAATCCGAGAAAAATTCCAGTTATTGATGCTAAAAAAATAGAAACAATAAAAGTAATCCCAAAAATTGTTAATTGTAATTTTGTGTATTCATCATTTTGAGAAAGAAAATTATCGATTTGATAGGCAATGCCAGTTTTACTTTCTTTAATGATCGAATTATCCAGAGGTTGAGAAAATTGAACATTCTCATTAGAAAGATGCTCAAGTTTTTTTCTATTTGAGTCCACTGATGTGAACATATTTAGAGACCCCTCTGAGTGGTTTGAAGTAAGTATATAAACTCAGGGAATCTATCACGGAGAGGGGCCTTTTTGCTAGTTTTTTTTTGTAAAAAATTAATTCTTAAGATTTTTGCATAATTTAAAAAACATTTTTTAATTCATTAATCCAAAAAAAATATTGTAAGTAGTCATCTTTTTTAATTGCTTTAACACTTTAAAACGTTAATAAAAGACTTGGCAAAAGCTCAGTTAAACGTCTCAATAGTATATTTACAGATAAAAAATTGGAGATAAGTCAAGGACAAATAAAATATAAAAGAATTTCTAAAAGAAAAAAAACCTTTAATTCTAATTACAAAAAAAATTTAACAGAGTCTATATTTCCCTTACCTTGGACGATATGGCCTTATGAGGCAAAAATCCTCATTGTCCTAATTGGAATTTGGTCAATATTAGGAATATGCATACTAGGTTCATCAAGTTGGTGGGTGGCTAGTAGGGAAATGGGAAATTGGACTTATTTCTTAAAAAAACAAATTATTTGGACAATTCCAGGCATTAGTCTTTTTTATTTCGTTCTTAATACGAACATTAAAAGTCTTTTAAAGTTTTCAAGAATTATTTTTTATATTTTATTTTTTTTAATTTTTCTAACCAATATTACTGGAATTACAGTGAATGGCTCTTCAAGATGGTTAGTAGTAGGGTTTTTACGGCTGCAACCTTCTGAATTAATAAAACCTTTTCTAATTCTTGAAGCTTCTAACCTTTTTGCTCATTGGAATCTGATAAAGAATGATAAAAAATTAATTTCAATATTATCTTTTGGTTTATTAATTTTATTAATACTTAAACAACCTAATTTAAGTACTGCATCATTAACTGGAATTCTTTTTTGGGTAATGGGTTTATGTGGAGGCGTAAAACTTAGCTCTCTTTGCTCATTTGCTTCATTAGGATTCATAACTGGATGCATTAGTATCCTCAATAACGAATATCAAAAACTTAGAGTTACTTCATTTATTAATCCTTGGAAAGATCAACAGGAAAGTGGATTTCAATTGGTGCAAAGTTTATTAGCTATAGGTTCAGGTGGTCTATTCGGTCAAGGTTTTGGCTTGTCTATACAAAAATTACAGTACCTACCTTTTATGTACACAGATTTTATTTTTGCCATTTTTGCTGAAGAATTTGGTTTGTTAGGGTGTACTCTATTCCTAGGTTTTCTAGCAGTTTTCTCTTATTTCACTGTAAGAATTGCTCTAAAGTGCAGGAACAACTATACAAAATTAGTTTCTATTGGATGTGGTGTATTGTTGATAGGTCAATCAATAATGCATATTGCTGTAGCAACAGGCTCTATGCCTACTACTGGCTTACCACTACCTTTCATAAGTTATGGTGGAAATTCATTAATCGCATCATTTTTTATTGCAGGGATGTTACTGAGATGTTCATTAGAATCTACAGGCTTCATAGGTATGATTAGTACACGAAAGACTCTTAATTAGTTAGAATTTATAAGATTTAAATCAAGCCATCGAATCATTTAATTTAGTTATTTCAGAATTATCTCAAAAGGGTAATCTGCTTATGCAGAATGGCCTTAATAATCCTGGACCATTTACTATATTTTTGGTTTTCAGCGCAGGACTTTTAACAAGTCTTGGTCCATGCTCATTATCATTACTACCAATCACTATTGCTTATATAGGAGGCACAGAGAAAAATAAATTTAAACTTATTAGTTTTTCAGGAGGAGTCGTTTTTTCACTCGTTGCGCTTGGAGCTGCCAGTGGATTCTTAGGTAGGATATATGGGCAAATCCCATCTTTTTACACTTCGGTCGTTGCCTTGATAGCAATAATAATGGGTTTAAATTTACTTGGTATTCTAAAGTTTCAGTTCCCGAATGGACCTGATATGAAAATAATTGAAGATAAAATGCCAACTTTTATAGCACCTTTTGCAATAGGGACTACTTTTGGACTGGCTTCTTCACCTTGCATTACTCCAGTTTTAGCAACTCTTCTAGCTTGGGTATCGCAAGCTAAAAATCCAACAATATCTATTATTTTTTTATTTTTCTTTGGTATAGGCCAAGTAACCCCATTAATCGTTGCAGGAGCTACTGCAGAAAACTTAAAACAATTTTTAGCGCTTAGAAAATTTAGTCAAATAATTCCGACTTTAAGTGGGATATTTTTAGTTTCCCTAGGGTTATTAAATTTATTATCAAATTGGATTTAAATGATTATTTTTAAGAATCTAATATTAAAAATATCTAGTTTAAGATTCGCCATATCACTGATAATCTTCATAGCTATTACAAGCGGCATAGGGACTTTTATACCTCAAGGTAGTAGTAACAAATTTTATATTGATAATTTCGATAGTGCTCCCATTTTTGGATTTTTAGATGGAGAAAAAGTCTTAAAACTTCAATTGGATCACATATATACAAGCTTTTGGTTTTTATTTGCATTAATTCTTCTTTGCATTTCTCTAGCAGCTTGTAGTTTCAGGAGGCAAATCCCTTCATTAAAAGCTTCATTAAAATGGATTGAATACAAGAGCGAAAAAAAATTTAGCAACCTGCAACTAACTACAAGTCATCCAATCAATCAAGATGGAGAACATATATCAAAAGTAGATTTATTACTTAAAAAAAGAGGATGGAAAACATACAAATTTAAAAGTCATATTTCTGCAAGAAGGGGTTTAATTGGAAAAATCGGTCCTTTAGTTGTACATATCGGATTAATAGTCTTACTTATAGGTTCAGCATATGGAAGTTTTACAAGTCAATCAAAAGAACAATATTTACTGCCTGGAGAAACTTTGGATCTTGTTAATGAAAGCACAAACTCAAAAGCCAATGTAAAATTAGTCGATTTTTCTATAGAACGAGAAAGTGATGGTGTACCCAAACAGTTTATTTCAAAATTAAATTTTTCTTCTGAAGATCTAAATTTGAATGAAATAAAAACAACCAAAGTTAATCACCCAATCAGGTTTAAAGGATTAACTATTTATCAAGCAGATTGGGCAATATCAAATGTTGTTTTAGAAATAGATAATATCCTTTATCAATTACAACTAAAGGAGATTCCCGAAATCGGTAATCAAGTTTGGGGAGTTTTAATTGAATTGGGATCAGAGACTAAAAAAAATTTCCTCTTAACAATAGATAATGAAAATGGTCCACTTAAAATTTCGAATATAGAAAATTTTTCCGGGAATAATCTCTATATCAATGACAATCCTTTAGAAGTTAATTCTTCAAATGTATCTCTGAAAAAAATAATCCCCAGCAGTGGTTTAATAATTAAAAATGACCCTTCTATACCATTTATTTACTTTTCTTTTATTTTAATAATTTTTGGAACAATAATAAGTCTTATACCAACTAACCAATTATGGATTCTGGTAAATAAAGAATCACAAAAGTTATCTATTGGAGGCCTTAGCAATAAAAATCTAGTTGGTTTTAAAAAAGAATTTTTTAAATTATCAGAAGAAATAAAAAAATTTTAATTTCTTTTCTGCCCACTAAAAATATCTAACTGCATAGAAACATTCCCTCTGGGGTTAAATGCAGCATTTAAATGTATCCAGTGTGGTGAACCTTCATTCACTAAATCATCCATAATTCTATTCACAACTTCCTCATGTGATATTTTTATATCTCTAAAATTATTAATATAAAGCTTTAAAGACTTCAACTCATAGACTCTCAAATTAGGTTGATAAATAATATTTAGCTTTGCAAAATCTGGATAACCAGAAAAGGGGCACTTACATGTAAATTCAGGTAACTGAATAGAAATTTCATAAATTCTTTTCTTGTTTGGATTATCGAAACAAATTATTTTTGATTCTTCAATAATTCTTTCACCGTATAGCGGCCTTTGAGTAGAATCTTCTAATTTAGCTGTACTCATTTTTAGTAGAACTTTTTTAATAAACCTATATAAAAACTATATATAAAGATCAAAATTCGCAAAAGTATCAACAAATCTAAGTATTACAATTGACTAAGTCAAAAGCTCTTAAATCTTATTTTTGTATCATCTATAACATTCATAATGTCGGTTAAAAGTGTTATATGTGTTTAGTTTAATGCAAAATTAATGGACATTTGTTTAATAACTATCGATAACAACTTAAATAAATCTCTTCAACCAAAAAGCGCATTTGGAATGTTATGGCTTCAAACACACTTTGAGAATGATCAGTGGGAAGCGTTATCCAATAGTACAGTAATAATTTCTGAAGAAAATTCCCAATTATTAATTGAGGACGCCACGAATGCAGGTCTTAATATCAAATGTTTTTCTGATATTTCAATGTTGGATGTTTTCCCAAAAAACAATTAAAATAGTAATATTCAATCTTTAATCATGAAGAAAATTGAAGCAATCATACGTCCATTTAAGTTGGAGGATGTAAAAATTGCATTAGTAAACTCAGGTATTGTTGGAATGACAGTTAGTGAAGTCAGAGGTTTTGGAAGGCAAAAAGGACAAGTTGAAAGATATAGAGGATCCGAATTTACTGTTGAATTCCTTCAAAAACTCAAAGTAGAAGTTGTAGTAGAAGATGAAAAGGTTAATTCAGTCATAGATGCGATTGCTGAAGCAGCAAAAACTGGAGAGATAGGTGACGGGAAAATATTCATCACATCAATTGATTCTGTTGTGAGAATTAGAACTGGCGACAAAGATGAAGAAGCTCTTTAATTCAAAGAGTTTCTTTTACTAAATTTTGTATATATTCACTATTAATCCTTGTATTTGATTGACTCCCTAAGGTCATCCAAGCTAGATATTCATGATTTCCAGCAGGTCCTACTAGTGGAGAAGCTATCAAATTCTTTATATTCCACTTGAAATTCTTAGCAGCATAAATAACAGACTCTATAGCCTCAGTATGGAATTTTGGATTGCGAACAACACCGCCTTTACTGACTTTATCTTTACCCACCTCAAATTGGGGTTTAATTAAAAATATTCCCTCAATACAATCACCATCTAATAAATTACCAATAGATTTAAAAACTAACTTTAATGAAATAAAAGACAAATCAGCAACCACAAAATTTGGTAATTCATTACTTCTAGATAAAAGATCATTAGGTTTTAAATTTCGAATATTAGTTCGTTCAAAAAGTATGACTTTTGGATTATTTCTAATCTTCCATGCAGTCTGCCCATAACCAACATCTATCCCATAAACTAACTTTGCTCCTTGTTGCAATAAGCAATCAGTAAATCCCCCAGTAGAGATTCCTGCGTCAATACATATTTTATCTTTTACTTTAATTTCAAGTTTTTTAAATGCCTCCAATAATTTTTCGCCGCCCCTTGATACAAACATAGGTTCGGAATCAATAAAAAATTCAGTTCCAATTAATACTTGTTGTCCAGGTTTATCCCATACTCTTCCATTGATATCTCTAACCTTCCCCGCAAGAATTAAACCTTGAGCTTTTTGACGAGTTTCACATAAACCATTATTTAGAAGATAAAGGTCTAATCTACTTTTTTTAATCATCTATTAATCAATAAAAAAAGACTGAATAATGAACTTCTACAAGATTAAGATCCAAATTCTTTAATACCTTCCAATTTTAAATTAGAACTAAAAAATTACCCATTATTAACAAAAGGAATAAATGCAAACATTTTTGTATTTAAGCTTTATTTACAAGCCAGAAAAATGTTACATAAGAAAATAATAATCAGGCAAATATGTTCAATGGCAAGTACATCTTTAAGGTATAGAGCAATAATTCGATTTTGGTTATAAAGTTTAAATTGATAATTAATAAAAATTGTGATCGAGCGTTACACATTACCCGAAATGGGGAAAATCTGGACTGATAGCGCAAAATTCCAGAGTTGGCTTAAGGTTGAAATAGCTGCATGTGAAGCAAATTTTTCCCTGGGAAAAATTCCTGAGAATGCCATGAAAGAGATACGTTCAAATGCAAAGTTTGATGAATCTAGAATTACAGAAATTGAGAAAGAAGTTAAACATGATGTCATAGCATTTCTTACAAGCGTTAATGAATTTGTAGGAGATTCTGGAAGATATATACATGTTGGTATGACCAGTAGTGATGTACTTGATACTGGCTTATCTCTTCAGTTAAAAGATTCTTGCGAATTGTTATTAGAAGAAATTGAGAAACTAGAAAATGAAGTCAGATTATTAGCAAGGAAGCATAAAAATACCTTAATGATTGGCAGATCTCATGCAATTCATGGGGAGCCAATTTCCTTCGGTTTTAAACTTGCTGGATGGTTAGCAGAAATAATAAGGAACAAAAAAAGATTGTTAACACTGAAAGAATCTGTAGCTATTGGACAAATAAGTGGTGCAATGGGAACTTACGCTAATACGAATCCCAAAGTAGAACAAATAACTTGTGATTTACTCGGATTAAAGCCAGATACAGCAAGTACGCAGGTTATATCGAGAGACAGGCATGCGGAATATGTTCAAACTATTGCACTAGTTGGCGCTTCTCTAGATAGATTCGCAACTGAAATAAGAAATTTACAAAGAACTGATGTTTTAGAAGTTGAGGAGGGCTTTACAAAAGGGCAAAAAGGAAGTTCTGCCATGCCTCATAAAAGAAATCCTATTCGAAGTGAAAGAGTAAGCGGTTTAGCAAGAATTTTGAGGAGTTACGTCTTAACAGCACTGGAAAATGTTCCACTTTGGCACGAAAGAGATATAAGCCATAGTTCAAATGAACGTATCATGTTACCTGACGTATCAATCTGTTTGCATTTTATGCTCAGGGAAATGAAAGATATAGTAAGCAATTTGGAAGTTTATCCAAAAAATATGCTCAAAAATTTAAATATATATGGTGGTGTAATCTTTAGTCAGAAAGTTTTACTTTTGCTTGTAGAAAAAGGATTCTCTAGAGAAAAAGCTTATAGCTTAGTACAAAAAAATGCGCATCATGCGTGGAATACCGAAAATGGGAATTTCAAACACAATATAGAGAGAGATAATGAAATAATGGATTTTATTGATCAAAGTGAATTAGAAGAATGTTTTAATCCTTCAATTCATCTCAATAATTTAAGTGTAATATGGGAGAAGTTAGGTATCTAGGATTACTGAAAACCTTATCTAAGTAAAACCAGTGTTTTCAGAGGAATAATGACAAAAAACTTTAGGATTGAAAAAGATAGTATGGGAACAATAGAGGTTCCCATTGAAGCTTTGTGGGGAGCTCAAACACAAAGATCGATAAAAAATTTTTCTATTGGAGAAGAATTAATTCCAATTGAATTAATTTATTCACTCACCCTCATAAAAAAAGCTGCTTCAATCGCGAATTTCAATTTAGGGTTAATAGATAAAAGAAAAAAAGATTTGATTGTAGAGGCATGTACAGAAATACTTGAGGGGCTTCATGATTCACAGTTTCCCTTAAAAGTTTGGCAAACAGGAAGTGGCACGCAAACAAATATGAATGTTAATGAGGTAATTTCAAATATTGCAGCATTAAAAACAAATTCAGATCTTGGTAGTCATCAACCAATTCATCCTAATGATGATGTAAATAAATCTCAGTCAACTAATGATACTTTTCCTGCTGCTATTCAAATATCAGTTGTTAATGAAATAATCAAAAATTTAGTTCCAACGATAAGAGAACTTACTAAGATCCTTGATAAAAAAAGTGAACAATGGAAAGACCTCATAAAGATAGGAAGAACCCATTTTCAAGATGCAGTGCCCCTTACTTTTGGGCAAGAAATATCAGGATGGTCAGAGCAACTTAAAGATGCTGAGAATGCAATTATTATAAGTCTGAATGAATTGTATTTTTTGCCTTTAGGAGGAACTGCAGTTGGAACAGGGATTAATTGTCCAAAAGGATTTTGTGAAGAGTCTATAAAATCAATTTCCGATGATACTAATCTAATGTTCTATAAATCAAAAAATAATTTTTCTATCATGGCCTCGCATGATCGTCTAGCTCAAGTAATGAGTCAGATAAAAATATTAGCAGGTGCATTATTTAAAATTTCAAATGATATAAAAATTCTATCTTCTGGTCCAAGATCAGGAATATACGAACTAATTATTCCTCAAAATGAACCTGGAAGTTCTATCATGCCGGGTAAAGTGAATCCAACTCAATGCGAAGCCTTATCAATGGTTTGCACTCAGATAATGGGTCTTGAATATGCAGTCTCAATGGCAAATTCTAGCGGCACTTTACAGATGAATGAATATAAGCCTCTTATTGGATTTAATATTCTCACAAGTTTGAAATTACTTAAAAATGTAATAGTAAACTTCAGAATAAATTTAGTTGATGGGATGGAACCTAATCAAAAGAAAATGAAGTTAAATTTAGAAAATTCACTAATGCTGGTTACAGCCATAGTGCCAAAAGTTGGTTATGAAAAAGCAGCTAAAATTGCAAACCTTGCCTTCAAAGAATCATTAAATTTAAAAGAGGCAACACTTAAATTAGGTTATTTAAACGAAGATGAATTTGATGAAGCAATGAATATCAATTCAATGATTTGATTAAAAAAATTTAAGAATTATTGTCAATTCTTTTTGTTGCAGGATTAATATCTTCAGAGACTTTTATAAGATCATTAGATTCAGAAACAGGAAAACGATTAATAGCTTTTAATGCTTGCTTTGCTTTGCTTTTTAATTTATTACTAACACCAATACAGTATTGCACTTGAGAAAGGACATCAATTGATCTTCTAATAATCCTCACTACATCACCTTCGTCTAATGAAGTATTAAAAACCAAATCTTTCCATTTTTTTCCTCTTGCCCATTCAGAAATAATTCCAGTCAACTCTGTTTCTAAATAGATAGGAATTTCAATATGAAACTTATTTTGTTGAAAAGAGACTAATTTTCTTAAACCATCTAATTCATTAAAAACATCTATTACCTTTAAAGAAGGATTGAAATTACACCAAAGATTAGGCCTCCTTACATCAACACATATAGCTTGAATAATTGCAGCTAAATCAGGCGGATCTAAATCGTCTAAATAACCACTAACTAAAACAAGACCAATCCATAATTCATTTTCACTTCTTATTGCACCCACTGTTTGTCCAACTTCTGTCAATTCCAAATCATTTAAACAACCAAAATGATTCAAAATTTGTATCAAATCGGTAAAAGTTCTCCAGTTATGATTTTCTTTATCCTCAAGAAGTTTTTTTCTAATATTTATTTCTTGTTCAACATCAATAATTCTTTTTCTATATTTCTTTAATTTCTTGGAGTCTCCAAATCTGTGTGCAGGATGATCAGTAACTGTTTCTTCTAAATTATTAATTTGTTGCTGTTGTGCCAAAACTTCCGTTGTCAAATCATATTGTGGAGTTTGTAAATCATTTTTTTTAGAAACTTCAAAAATTCGATCCGCATAACACTGCGACATATCATCTCCCCTAAATACCTCTCCAGAAAAATACATATTTGGAACTTCAAGTCCTAAGACATCAATTGCATCCAAATCATTAAAAATACTCACTATGTATGAGGGTTTTATAAGAATAAATAAATTATCAATTGTCAAACACAATAAACTCTTAATTTTTTGGGATTCATATATTTTCTTACAAATTAATCCTGGAACAATTTTTCTTTTCATTTGAGGAGCTTTGATTGAAATTAAGCTTCCATCCTCAATATATGGGAGTGCATTAGTTATCTCTTCTGATAATTTTTCTGCTGATTGTTTTTCTAAAATTTTCAAGAGTCTTCTCTCTTCTTTAAGACGATTTCTTAACTTTTCGTATGCATCAAAATCTTTCCATGAAACGTTAGATGTAATTTTTTTTAATTCAATTAAATCCTTATCTAATTTTTCAAGAATTATATTCTCACCTGATGATTCACCTAAATATAAAAAACTACCAAAACTTCTTTTAATTAATTCTTTAGACTTCTCTAAAGTATAACTTTGTAAAAGATTAAGTACCATTCCATAGCTAGGAGTAAATTGGCTTTCTAAAGAATTTGGTTTGCTAATAGCCAGTGCACTTGCTTCTTTGGCACCTTCGAATCTTGTTTGTAATGTAACAACATATCCCTGGGTATCTTTTCCTCTTCTTCCAGCTCTTCCTGACATTTGCAAAAATTCACTGCTAAATAATAATCTATGCCCATCTTCTGTCCTTTTTGATAAAGAAGAAATAACAGTTGTTCTTGCGGGCATATTTATTCCAGCAGCAAGAGTTTCAGTTGCAAAAACAACTTTTATTAAACCTTGCTGAAATAATTCCTCAACCAATTCTTTCCATGCAGGCAATAATCCAGCATGATGAGATGCAATACCGCGTTTTAATGCCTCGCATTGAGATTTATCTTTAATTGCTTCCTGATTATTTTTAAGATAAACATCTAATTTTTGGGATATCATACTTGCTTCTGAATAACTTACTAAAGTTAAATCTTTTATATTCTCAATTGCCTTGTCACATCCTCTTCTACTAAAAATAAAATAAATAGCTGGCAACATATTTCGTTCAGCTAGTTTCGAGATCACAAAGCCAATTGAGGGAGACTTTGGTTGCATTATCCTACCCACTTTTCCTCTTATTTTCTGCCCTTTAGGAGCTCTCCAAATCTTACAGTTTGGATGAATTCCATTACCCTTATTATTTAAAAGTGGATGGAGGCCTTTAACACTACAAAAAATAAAATCAAGTGGGACTGGTCTCTTATCACTATTAATTAGTACTGTGGGCCCATGAACTTTTTCTATCCAATTTTGTAATTGATCTGCATTGGCTATTGTTGCTGATAAAGCTATTATTTGAGTTCTAGTAGGGCAATGGATTATAGTTTCTTCCCAAACTGTGCCTCTTTGGGGGTCATTCATATAATGACATTCATCAAGAATCACAGATTCTAAATTTTCTAAGGGATCATCAAATTCATCAAATTCGCCATAAAGCATGTTCCTAAAAATCTCAGTCGTCATGACTAAGATTGGTGCTTCTCTATTTATGCTTATATCTCCAGTTAAAAGACCAACTTTATTCTCACCATATTGATTAGCAAAATCTCTAAACTTTTGGTTTGACAGGGCCTTTAAAGGCGTTGTATAAAAAACTCTGCTGTCATGAGATAAGCCTCTATAGATAGCAAATTCACCTATCAATGTTTTACCAGAACCTGTTGGTGCCGTTAAAACAACAGAATTTCCGCTATTAATAGCTCGTATTGCTTCAAATTGGAAATCATCTAGCGGAAAGGGGAAATATTCCTCTAAATTAAGCAATAATTGTGATTGAAGAGAGGATGAGTTAACTTCTTAATATATGATCTATATAGATATTAATAAACAAAAAATACCTTGCAAACTTTAATAGTAAATCTAAATCTTTTTAATTAAATCCACTATATTTTATTTTGCCAAAATGAAAAAAGTAAAAATTCCAAAAAATAGAATCCGTAAATTAAAAACATTTTCTTTAGGTAAAAAATCATTCGAACTTCTAAGTTTAAATTCACAAAATAAAAAACTTATAGACTTATGCAGTAATGATTATTTTGGATTAAGTAGGGACAAGGATTTAATAAAAGCTGCTTACGAAATAAGCTTGTTAGAAGGTATTGGTTCAGGAAGCTCTAGGTTTATTACAGGTTCAAGACCAATACATAAATTATTAGAAACAGAACTTGCTAAGTGGCTTGATCAACAAAAAGTGTTACTTTTCCCAAGCGGATTTCAAGCAAATATAGCCGCTATCCAGGCTTTAGCAAACAGAAATAGTATCGTAATAGCAGATAAATTGATCCATAACTCTTTATTGGTTGGAGTCAAAGCTGCTCAAGCAAAACTGGTTCGATTTTCACACAATAATTTAAAAGATTTAGAAGATAAAATTATTAAATCTAACCCTACAAAAAATTCCATTTTAGTTGTTGTTGAATCTCTTTATAGCATGGAGGGATCAATTGCTCCGCTCATAGAAATAACGGAAATTTGCAAAGGGCAATAATCCAGCATGATGGGATGCTATACCGCGTTTTAATGCCTCGCATTGAGATTTATCTTTAATTGCTTCCTGATTATTTTTAAGATAAACACCTAATTTTTGAGATATCATACTTGCTTCTGAATAACTTACTAAAGTTAAATCTTTTATATTCTCAATAGCCTTATCACAACCTCTTCTACTAAAAATAAAATAAATAGCTGGCAACATATTTCGTTCAGCTAGTTTCGAGATCACAAAGCCAATTGA
>OZSS01000576.1_pt1 | contig 17665 bp, 14 predicted proteins | sample 1779911 | NCBI WGS metagenome assembly OZSS01 (sample SAMEA2603589, study PRJEB24840) | metagenome | biome: Water; feature: Photic zone; material: Seawater sample | place: Mediterranean Sea | collected 2013-11-12 | depth 10 m | reverse complement strand
CTCTCAACCAGCGCAACACAGGCGTAGGGGCCACCCAGGTGACTGCTCACAAGGCTGCTGGCGTGACGGGCAATAGAGTGAGAGGAGGAGGGATCAATACACGTACCACGAGCACGAAGGCCATGAACCGTCACCAAGTGCATCGAGGTGGGAATGGAGATGCCAAGGCGAGCGTTAGTGACAGGAATAGAGAGTCGTTGGACGAGGGTGATGATTACGGTGATCACGGTGGTCACATGGGCCGGGCTGAGAGAGAAGATGAGATGCAAGCGGATAGCCTAGAGGAGGGCCAAGTGGAGAGGGCGCTGGCTCGCGAAGTAGGGGGCGGGGCCAAGGGCAGTAGTCCCAGCTCCGAAGATCATGAGTATGACCATGAGGTGTTCTATGACGAGACTCTGAAGACGAAACACTCAGTGCGGTCTGAGTCTGTGCCGAGGGGGGAGGAGAAGGAGCCTGAGGGGCGCGTGACAACCACAGTAGAACTGGACTTCATTGGACAGAAGCCTGTCGAGGAGGGGGGTGGAGGCGCAAAGGGAGAGGAAGAGGAAGCTTACCCTGGGAATCACCTTGGGCGCTACGGTGGACATGAGAGCGCCTCGCGCCAGCGTTATGACTACCCGGCAGACTATAATGGCCACGACGCGGATTACGACGATGATTTCGAGGACTATCACGAGGAGGAGGAGGAAGAGTTCTACGAGGGGGGAAAACACGAGCTCAGCCCGGAGTACATTTCCCACTTCGGTGTCCCGGAGGGCTACAAGAAGAGAGCTGGGGGAGGGGGCAAGGACCTGGAGGAGGACGTCACCCCCTCTCACTCTCGCTCCGCCAAAGAGGAAGAAGACGATGGGGAGAATGAAGAGCAGAAGGTGCAGGAGCTGTCGGCACGACTCACAAAAGAGCTGGGGGAGGAGCTGTTTGCAAAATTGTATCGACTTTGCATGGAGCAGCTGCAAAGAGAGCTGGTGTGTGGGCCTAGCAAAGGCGGAAGTAACGGACCGCAGGAAGGAGGGCCACTGTCCGACAATCAGTACTTGCTTGAGATTTTGAAAGAGCTCCAAGCTCATCGCAAGGCTGAAGCCCTTGTGGATGTCACCCAGGTGGTCTTCAGCCTGAAGCTGCTATGTGCGTACGCACAGACCAGAGAGCTGTTGTGAGGACAAATCAAATTGGAAAGAGGAAAGAGGAAGTTCTTTTGAGCTCACAGATTGGAGGTTTTGTTACCCTTTGGCCCTACAATTTACACATACTACCTTAGGCACTAAGCACCTTCAAAAACTCTCTTTGCGCCACTAGCGAGCAGTGTTGAGCAAGCTCCGTCGTCTTAGCAACTCGTACGCCAGGGACAGCGATTACTAGGGTGAGGGCACTCCTTGTGCTTACTAAACGAAAGACTATCCGTCCGATCCCCACGAACGCTTCCGTGTGCGTGCAGTCTTCAGCTCTATTTCTCACTTTCTTGGTCAATCTTATTACCACAGAGATAAACTCCCGTTACGGGGCCAACAGTGGGTTACCCACGGGCCAAGCGAAGGCAATATCCTTGTTCATGGCATCTAGAGTCACCATGTCCTCCTTGTCGAGCGAGAAACTGAAAGGTAGCTTTCTATTCGACTCGATTCTCTCAAGCTTGGTGCTCTTGACGATTAGCGGGTACTTCTTCTCGATGGCCCATCTCAGCAAGACGCCAGCCTCGCTCACCCCGTGCTTGCTCGCTAGAGCCTTGAGTGCGGGTAAGTGGTCGTTGTGTGCGCTCTCTTCTACCCGCTTGGTGCTCACATCCCTGACATTATCTCCCACTCGCCACTCGGAGCAAGGTGCCAGAGAGCTGTACGGTACAACTTGGCAGCCAATGCTTTTGCAATATTCCACTAGGGGCTCTAAGGTATTTAGAGGGTGTAATTCTATCTGGTTCACTGCAGGTGCTGGCAGGCCCGCCTCCAGAAGCTGTCTCAAGTGCGCCTCACTGTAGTTTGAGACACCAATCTCCTTTACCAGCCCTTGCTTCTGTGCCTCTACTAAAGACCCCCACTGCTCTATCCTATTAGAACGAGGTGGGAAGGGGTGGTGTAGGAGTACAAGGTCCGTGTACTCCATGTTCAATTTCTTCAGATTTGCTTTGATTCCCTCAAGACAATCTTGTCCCGACCGTGGAGGCATCCCCAGAAAGCCATTGGGAGAGATTTTGTCCGTGATAAAGATATCCTCCCGAGCTAAGCCACTGTCACGCACTGCACGACCTATAGCCTCGTGATTATCATAGAATTCTGCTGTATCAATTAACCTGTACCCAGCCTTTAGTGCCTGGAGCACTGGAAAGTGGCAGTCATCGTTCCTGATCAAATATGTACCGAAGCCGAGGATTGGCATTCTTTTACCTGTCCCAATGGCCACAGAAGTAGACTGTTCCTCGTTTTCCATGTCCATCCAGTCGTGGTCGCTCAGTTGTCGAGCATCAGCCGGAGGTAAAATTGACTCTTAAAGACTCCAAGTCCCTGTACCGTGATTAAGGCTGAATTCTACGATTCGGCGACCTATATCCAACCTGCGGCAATATATATATTTCTAGTGCTTCATAAGCGTCGATTTGAACCGGTTGGAGCAAAAAGGGGGGCAAAAAAGGTCTATAGATTCGAAGAGGGATTAACGCGCTTCGAGCTTGTGCGTGACTTAGCTTGGGGGGAAGCGAGGGTTTAGTAGAATCATGGAGCACTCTCGTCTACAGAATTTCGTTCACACCCGCTCTAAGGCCACGAAGAAGTTTGTGGATGGCAATGGCATCCTGTACGAGCAGCTGCCGAAGGAGGACATCTCAAAGTTCCACGTGATGAGCGAGGCTCAGCTGCAAAAGGAGCAACTCGAGGTGTATGACCTACAACAAAAGATGTTGGAACGGCAAGCGGAGGTAAAGAAGTTCTACCAGGGAAAGATGGGCACACGACAGGGTGATGATACCACGAAAAAGAAGGAGACGAGGGCGTTCGAGGCGGCTCTGACATCCGGTAAGGTCGCGGAAGGAGTGCAGGATGTTGACACACTGAAAACCATCCTCGAAAACAGCGATGAAGTGCTCGACGACGGTATCCTACCCACGTACGACCGTAACGCGACACATCCTGGCAGCTGGAGCCAGTCGTATAGAAAGGGAATAGAGGTGTTTGAACCGGAGAATGCCGTCAATTTCACCATGGAGACAATCAAGAGCAAGTTTCATCAGAATCTTGACATAATCGAGCAGCTATTCCAGGAGAAGAAGCAGCTACAGGAGAAGGTCCGAGAGCTGGAGGAAGAGGTTGTTGAGGCGCGTACAGCGTCCCATGGCGGGATTATCTACCGAAAGCCGTACAAAAGGGGTGAAGACGACGACAAACCCTCTTCACCTCGTGCATATACTGCTTCTAGTCCTCGATATAGCCCCCGGTATAGTCCTCGCTCTCAGACAGGCCGGATGGGTTCTGGAAATGGTCGAGCGTCAACAAAGAGGAGGGGCCACCGCCAGGCAGGTTCGAAAGAGGGCGAAATAGAAGAGAGAGAGCAAGAGCAGCGGTATATATCTGCGGAGAGAATGGCCCGTGTCCTAGGGGAAGATGAGACCAAGAAGGCATTGGAGGAGAACGGCAGGCTCGTTCCAACGAAGGTTGATGAGACTATAAGCAAAACTCTGCTCGCCAGCGCTGATAAGTTTATGCAGCGCAGAAGGGCCACGGAGTGGCAAGAGCAGGAGGCGAAGAGAGAACAAGATGAGTACGAGGCGCAGTTGGCAGTGCGCTCAGCCAATGCCAGTAAGGGCCCTCCAGCCCCCTTTACTGGAGTAGAAGAGCGTGATGCCCGCTACAAGGAGAAGGCGGGGAAGAAGATGGAGGCGTTGCGCAAAGCCAAGGAAAGCGAATTCGACGACAAACGCAAGGAATTTCAGCAGTCTCTGTCCGATCATGTCAAGAAGGGCTTCGTAGTGAGCGAACAAAGCTACGAGGACATGCAAGAGCAGGAGGGCGAGGCACGGAGGGTGAGGATAGAGAAGCGGAAGACGGAGCTTCTTTTCAAATCTGCGGCGCCTGTTGATCTAGACTTGCATGCAGCAACAACGAGAGAGAAAAAGTACGAGCACTACTATACGCAGCCTCCTCCTTTCACGGCACCCGAGCCCAGTGCTGTGTCCGAAAAGCTAGATTATGCAGCGCTGAGGTGGACAGCACATCTTGAGAGCACGAAGGCGAAGCTGAGGGCGAAGGAGAAGGAGGAGAGGGAGTATACTGCTGGTGAAGCAGGCGGGGTCAACCCTGCTGAGAAGATGGAAGCGCGTGCGGCGGTGGTGCATGCGAAACGTGAGGAGCGTCTGAGGGACCAGGAGCGTCGGCGACAGCAACGTGATGCCGATTTTGTGCGTAGCCAGCGGGCTGAGATCGCGCAGGTGATGAATAATCCTATCCCGACTGGAGGTAGGCGTCTCACAAAGGCAGCCGAGGAGCGTACACGGTTGAACAGGAACAGGGTAGAAAGCGAGCGGTTGCGAGAGAGGCGCGCAAAGGAAGAGAGAGAGGCTAAGGAGGCGGCTGCTGCGGCAGATAAGCAGAGACTGCAGAGGCACGTCACAGAGCGAGAGCATCTTCGCAAGGCTCGTGCAGGCATCTCTCTGGAGAGTCCTGAGGAGCGGGCAGCAGCGGCCGCGGCCAAGGGCCGGGAAGAATATCGCCGAAGACGTCAAGAAAACCAACAGAGGGTCTCCGCCGCTCTCCAGAGGAGACCTACCCTGCTCGAGAGGCACTCGCGAGAGATGGAGAAGCAAGCTGCTGCCGATCGTGCTTTGGGCATTGTAGGTGATGCCATGGTGGTGAAAGCTGTGACAAACGACAGAAGTGCGGGCAAGGGTCACAGTGACGGTCGCACTTACCTGGGCGAGAGCAAGGGTGAGGGCAAATGCGACGACGATTACTACGGTGATGACTTTGGAGAAGAAAGCAAGTCCAAGGAGTGGGATGATCGGTACGAGAACCTCCCTATCGAGAAGCGAGGGCAGAAAGACTATCGAAGGGAACTTCTGGGCTCTTCTGAGCAGTGGAAGACAGGTATGAGGGACACGGAATAGGGTCGGCTGAGCGAAGTGAGAGAGAGACAAGGAGAATAATGCAGAAGTATCAATATTTATGCGCAAAGTATACATGATGCAATTGACTAGAATATTACGAAATCACACAATAGCGCTTGAAAACTCCTCCGCCTCTGAGTTTCGCTAGATTATCTTGCAAATCCTTGTGAGCGCTTTGACCCAACGCCTGACGCACATACTTATTACGCAAAATGGAGATCTCTTCAATCATCTCTACCCAAGCCCTCACAACGTCTTTGTTTTGCTCTCTATCGTAGAAATGATAGGTTTTCCGACCTCTATTATTATCTTCGACGACTTCGAGGTTAAATCTCATCGTGCTCTCGAGAGTAACCAGTAATGGTCGGGTATTAGACCAAGGAAGAGCCCGCATGAGCATCTTCCTCTTGGCATCCACGAGGTACAATTTGCTCTCCACGGCTGAGAACGTCAGGACTAACATGACCTTTCTGGTGCTCCATCCCCAGCGACACCAGAACTTGTTGATGTACAGTACACGCTCGTCGTCCCGCATCACCAGGCCCAAGGTGTGGCTGCACTCGTCTAGCAGAATCTGCGAATCAGGCGAGAGAGGACGCACTCTGTGCACCTTCTCAAGAGTCTCATACAGTGTGCGGCTACTCACAGGAGCATCTTCGGTGTCCATGAAAATAGTCTTGACTTCGGGACTCCCCGACCTTTCCGAAATTAACGAAGACATTTTGCGCGTGCGGGCGACGTGTGAGCTGCGTCCTACTTCATCCATGAACACATCGAGGCCTCTCAATTCTGCAGTTTTGTTGGAGGAGACACGAGACGCACGGCTGATGCTGCGAAGCTGTCCGCTATCTGCGTCGGACATGATCAGCTCAGAGAAGTGGTCAATAGAGTGGAGATCAAACGGTTTTCTTCCTTCTCCTGGAGGCAGCTTAGCAATTGATAGTACCTCGTCATCATTGGGGGTACTCACAACGATATTCAGCATCCACCTCATGCAAAGCTCATCTTCTTGCGTTTCTCCTGGAGTAGGCAGAAAAAAGAAGGGGATGAAGACGACAGCTTGCCATCTATCGTCATTGCTATTAATAATTATATCCCTCTCCAGCTCTAGCTCATCATCTGCTTGCTGGTTCTGTCCACTATATGGGACGAATGTATATGATCCGTCGCGTTTTATGCAGATCTCGATGTACTCCCTCTCGCTCGCCTCAATACCTTCCTCTCCCGATGCCAGATAGATCATAATTGAGTCAGAGCTCTCATCACAATCCGTGAACATCTTTAAATCCCCGTCAGAGATCGTCGTCTTCACACAAAAGTAAATGGGGGCCTTTCGACCATCGTGAAAAGTGGCCCACGAACTAATTTCACCTCCAATAATATTGACCGAGCTCATCTTCAACAATTAGAACACACCATACACGTTTTACTTCACAACACTGCTGATGTCATGATATTTTCGTAGAACAAATACAATGTTGGCTCCGGCAGAATGGTTTGAAGATTTCGCATCCTAGAGCCACAACCGTTAGAGGCGACACGTCAAAGGGAAGTTGCCATGCCATCTAAGCCTGGGATTTTAGCAGAAATCAAGGATAGAGGTGCCGTGTTGGAGTGGAGTCCCTTCACAAGCCGCCAGAGCCTGGTAGCCATCGGAACGAAGGATTCGGCCGGTGCAGGTTTTGATGAGTACGGTGGTGAACTAGAGTTATATGATCTGGACTTCAGTCAGCCCGCATCGACGCCTACGGCGCCTATAGCCAGTGTTGCAGCATCGTAAGTGCCTTTCGGAAGCTCTCCTCCCAGAGGTTCATGTTCTTGAGCTCACAATCTCTTCCTTTCTCACCCTCTTCTCATTTACACCTTCCACATGCCTCCTCTTGTTTACGCAGGTCGCGATTTTCCTCGCTGGCATGGTCAAAATATGATATCATGGATACGCAGTATCCTTTGGGCTTTATTGCAGGCGGTATGGCGGATGGTAGTGTCAACATCTGGGATCCTCAAGCATTATGTACTAAACAAGAAGGAATAGTGCTAAATGTAGAATCACATCACAATGGTCCGGTAACTGGTCTACAATTCAATCCCCATGCAGGATGGACTCACAGCTTGGCGAGTGGCGGCGCGGATATGGAAGTTTTGGTTATGAATTTGGAGCGATTGGATGCTCCTGTGACCTACACAGCCTCAGATACGTCAAAGCACGCAGCGGAAGTGACTAAGGTCGCATGGAACACTGGCACACACTATATCCTTGCCTCATCAGACAGCCGGGGCTCGTGCTGTGTGTGGGACATGAAGAGCCGCAAGATGTGGTGTGAGATCAGAGACCCACAAGGAGGCATGATTTCCGACATAGCTTGGAGTCCAGAGGGGGGCACGAGACTAGTTACTGCCTCCGGGGATGATCGCAACCCAGTGATAAAGTACTGGGATTTGCGCAGCTCTACCTCCATGCCCGTGACCACCCTGAAGGGCCACGAGGAGGGGCTTCTTTCGGTCTCCTGGTGTCCCAACGACCCATCATTACTCATGAGCACGGGGAAGGACAATCGTACGATAATATGGGACCTCGTTTCCTGCAAACCTGTGTATGATTTACCCAATGACACAAGTGCAAGTCCGGGGGGTTCTGGCTTGAGCCCCACGCCTGAGATTGCCGGGGACTTTTTCGGGGGCGGACAGCCCCCCATCGGGGGAGGTCACGATAAGCGATATCAGGCCACGTGGTCTCCCACCCTACCTGCTGTAGCAGCTACTTGCTCCTTCGACAGGAAGGTGCACTTTCACTCTTTGTCTGGATTCAAATCGAGCACAGGCCGAGCGCCGAAGTGGTTACGGAGACCCGTCGGAGCAAGCTTTTCATTCGGTGGCAAGCTCGTAACATTTGATAACAAGGGTGACAATAACAAGAACCCCGTTGTACAGGTTAAGCAGGTGGTAGAGGACCATACGCTAATTAAGGCCTGCGACACCTTCCACCTCCTGATGGCATCCGGTGACTTCAAAGGCTTGTGCGATGCAAAGGCTGCCGAGGCGACGAATTCTCAGGAGATTGACACGTGGAAACTGATGAAGGTCATCTGTTTCGAAGCTAGCGCTAGGGAAGAGCTCCAGAAGTATCTAGGCTTCGATAGCGAGGAGATCATGAAACTTGTCACTGCGGCTGTGCCCTCTCTTCACGCCCACAGTGCTGAAGCAGGAGATGCAGCTGATGCCGCTACCATGGAGCCGACAGCCGCTGTGAAGGCCTCCTCCAGCGAAGCTGCCCCTGCTTTCGCATCTGATACTGGAAGTCATTCGCCTCCTGCGGCGGCAGGTGGAGCAGATCTCTTCTCGGCGCCTCCGGCTAGCGCCGATGACATCTTTGGCGGCAATGCTCCTGCTCCTGCTCCTGCCCCTGCTCTGACCCCTGCCTCTGCCCCTGCTCCTGCTCCTGCTCCTCGCGCAGGCACCCTTCCGCCAGTAGAAGGCACTCTCCCGGCATCTGCTGCTGACGTGGATATGTCGGCCGCACAAGCAACCCTCCGCTCTCTTCCCGGAGGTGGGGGACTCGCTGATCAACTAGAGGCAGCAGGCAAGAGGAAGGCCGAGTTCGAGGCCGTGATTCGTCGTGCGCTTGTGGTAGGCAACTTTGGATCAGCAGTAGACTGCTGCATTGAGGCTGGTATGTGGCCTGCGGCGCTCTTATTGGCACAGTGTGGCGATCAGCCCTTGTGGCTGCGAACCCAGGCAGCTTTCTTCGACAGTCAAAAGGCTAAGCTTCCTTTTCTCTCGATCCTCAACTCGATTATCAAGAACGAACTGATGGGCTACGTTAAGACTGCTGATTTGGATAATTGGAAAGAGACGTTGGCAGTGCTCAGCACGTACGGGAAGTCAGATGAATTCCCGGAAATGTGCGAGACACTCGCAAGCCGTCTAGAAAACGAAAAGGCTAACTTCTTCGCGTCCACGCTGTGCTGCATGTGTGCAGCAAGCGTAACACGCGTGGTGGCCTTCTGGACGGCGGAGCTGGAAGCTGCCAACAAGGCCAAGGGTGGAATGGATACGCAGGCTCTACAGCGCTACGTAGAGAAGGTGGTTGTCTTCACGCACGCTAACCCCGGTATTCCTGTGGGTGATGACCAAGCCAAGAATTTCGCTACTTACGCTGCCCTATTGGCTGCACAAGGGCGCGTTGCGGAAGCACCACGATATCTAAAGGACACCAAAGAGCCAGACCAGGTGCTGATCAACCGCCTGTACCACGGAGGATCTAAGCCCGTGGGGGCCTCCGTGCCTGTCTTCCCGTTCACGAAGGTGGACGTCAAATACTGCGAAACCGCTATCAGCGAGGCAGAGAAGAGGAAGAAGGAGGCCGAGGCCCAGGCAGCCGCCGAGAAAAAAGCCAAGGAGGAAGAGGCGGCCAGGTTGCTGTTGGAGAGACAGCGAGAGGAAGCAGCGGCCGCTGCTGCTACTGCTGCCGCTGCCGCACCTCAATTACCTCCCGGATGGAGCCAGAACGTGGATCCGCGCTCCGGAAAGACCTACTACATCAGCCCCAACAACACTAGCCAGTGGGATCCACCGCCACTGCCTATGGCACCTGTGCCTGCGCCTGCCCCTGCACCTGTCCCTGCACCAGCTCCCAGTCCAGCGGTGAGTGTAAACTCCATGCAGCGTGTTGGTGGGAGCTTCGCTCAACCTGGGTATGGCGGCGCACTTGGTGTTGGTGCTGGGGCAAGTATGACTGCTCCTGCTTCTCAAGGAGGTGGAGTCGGCTCGTCGACAGCTGCTCCCACGACTGCCACTGCTACTTCTACGGCTGGAAACGGAGCTCCGGCTGTTGTGCCCGTGAACAACGAAGCCGTCACGGGCTTACGTGCTATCATCGAAGGCCTCCAAGCAGTCGCTACACCAGCCGAGAAGAGACAACTCACTATGATAATGGGTTGCCAGAATTCCCTAGAGGAGCAGGTGGCAGCGGGGGCCGTAGCCAATGACACGCTCGCGAGTCTCGCTGCCATCGTCAGTCACATCAACAACAAGGACTTTGCCATGGCTACGAGCATGCAAGGCGATATGGCCAAGAACCCGCCCATCTGGAGCGCCCATAGCTCCTGGCTCAAGGGTCTGAAGATGCTGATACCCATCGCCAAGAAAAAGTGACTGCGACAAAATGAACGGAGGTTGTACTTTTAACATGCTGTGAGAAGAAGTTTTACGGTTACTCGACGTAATCTCTAATATCCTCCACTTTCGTGCGGAGTAGCAGCTTCTTCTCCTTTTCGGGGCAGTGCCTCTCCTCGTGGGCGGCCAGTCGAGTAGCCTCGGCTATGCCCACCTCCCGGACCTCGTACGCCGACCCCACAGAACGTAGCAGACGCTCCTCGAAGTCTTCCGGCGTCTCTAGATGCCGCATTATCTTGTCGAGAAATTCCTCGTGAGACCGGTTTAATCGGTACTCAGGCTGCTTCTTGGGCATGTGTAGATACTGCATGTTGCGGGGAAGGTAGTCCCAAAGAAATGATGTGTGGTGAACCCATCGATCCTTAATTATTGTTTGTGCATTGCCTCCAATCTTCACATTGTTCAGAATATAGTCATTCTCTCGCAAGTCGAATACAGCTTCAGACCTCAAGCCATCGAATACTGGGGCAAAGACACTGCGTGACCAAGACATGATATCGCGAGGGAAGGGCTTGCATGTTGGTACATCTGCAGCATTCATGATGAATGAAGTGAAGATGGTGCGCTCATCCACGATTACTGTGCCACCCCCGGTGTATCTCCGAATGAGCTCAACCTCCTCCTCACTATTGTGTACTCTGTCCACATCCACCAGCTCTGACACCTTGCCGCTGAAGCCTAACACGATACTCAGGCCAGGCATTTGCTTATTCAAAATCAGCCAATTCTGAGGTGTGCGTCTTAATAAAATCTCCTCCAAATGGAGCTGTTTCAGTATTGGCATACCCTTGGTCCGCACAACATTGATCAAAGGCTTGGACATTGCGTCGTGATGCTCCCGTGCAAATAATTACAGAGATGGAGTCTATTGGCGATTATTTCCAATTATGTACTATATAATGGCGTATTGGATATAAAATGGGTATCTTCGTCCCTATAAAATCATCATGGAGCTCGTAGCACCAGTAATTCGGCATGCCATGCAACTTTGAGCCCATCACATCAGTTCTGCGCCTTACTACACAAGATTACAGAGAGTAGGCGGCATTGTACTTAGAAAAGATGAATTTTCTCATGGGAGACCCGCGGGCAGTCCTCCCTATGACGATTATAGCGCTATTTATGATAGTGAATCAATGGGGCTCGATTTACTACTTTAGGGCCTTAGAGAGGGGCAGTGCGACCACCTCGAGCTCCACTGCGCAGAACGCAGTCACAGAACTAGAAACTTCAAGAAAGACCATGGCCAAATTAAAGTCGATGGCAAGGCAGAAGGGAGCGAACACCGGGGCATTAGAGAAGCCGAAATATTCCGAAGCTTCGATGACTAAAGACTTAATGTATAACAGATATGTGATCGGAGCAAGGAAGACAGATAATATTTTATGTTTTGGAGACTCCCTTACGAAAGGACAGGGTATAAATCAGGATGATTCTCATCCCTATGCTGCTTATCTGGCCACTTTTACGAAGCGCCAAGTAGTCAAAAGCGCTGGACGGGGTATCATACCTGAAAATATAGAGGAGAGAAGTGTAGTAGAGTCGGGATACTCGGGAGAGGACACGGGGTCTATGGTAAACCGAATGCCCATGGCGTTGAAGCGTGCTCACCCGGGGTTGGTCATAATTTTAGGTGGCACAAATGACCTGGGGGCGGCTGTCGAGATCCCTAGGGAGAAAATTGTTGACAATCTTCGGGAGCTGCACTACTTAGCGCATAACACATCCACTGAAAAGGGAAAGGATGTGCATACCGTCCATCTAACAATTCCCCCGAGCAAGTACATCACGCAGGACAAGGAAAAGGTGCGCAACCTGAAAAGGATAGCGATCAACAGGGACATGCAGGCCTTTGCGAAGGAATATAATGCAAACAAAGAACGAAAAGGAAACGTATATGTGCTCGACATGGAGGACATCTTCCTACCCTTCGATGCCTTCCCTGGGATGTGGCTGCCGGATGGCCTTCACTTCACCCCTCGGGGGTACAAGGAGGTTGCGAATATGATAGAGCACCTCATGAGAGTGAGCAAGGTGGACAATTATGGAGAGACGGTGAGGAAACGGGGAAAATTCGGAAAAGCGGGTGGATGAGTGAGATCTTGTGGGGAAGTTTAAGAAACGTCTCAGATTATAGATCAAAAAATACTTAAATCATCCACTCTTTTCTAGTTCTCATCTATGAGCTTGAGGATTTCGGATGTCTGGCCATTCATAGCTCTTTGTGTACACTCTCGCTTCGTGACCTTCAGCATGTCAAGATACTCGGGGGCTGAGCAGGCAGCCATTGCTCTCCTCTTCTTTGATTTCAAGCCCTCCTCGCCGCGGCTCCCATCCCACTTCGGTGCACCCTTCGCTGCCATAAATATATCTCTTCGGCTCATTTTACTCGCCTTTTCTGCACGTGCACCCCACGTCTCTTGCCATGTCCCCTCCTCCGCATCGATCCACTCTCCTTCATCGTTAAAAAGTGCCACTGGTAGCGAGCTAGGACTGATGAAAATAGCAGAGTTGCCCACTAAAGGGTTGAGTGTCAGTGCTGAAGACACTGCTATCGCAGCTGATGTCCTCCTGACGCTCATCCGCCACGCTGAGATCAGATTGAAAGTGAGTAGGATTACCAGGAGAGCATATCGCATTATTTAGACTTCACCGCCTATGAGGAAGTAATATATGCGTTTATTATTGCACCACTTGTCCCTTCACGCAGCTCTATATGAGTCCTGGCCCATTACGAGGCAACTATTGAGGGGAAGGAGGAAGAGGAACCTCTGGATTTGTTATCATGTCAGACTTCCAGCAGATAAAAAATCAGATCTTGGCTCTGATCTTTAACATATTATCATGGGGCAGGCACTTGGTACACCCGAGCCCGAACCTCGTCAAGAATAAGACGGAGGGAGGCTATTGCGTCGAGATTGGGGGGCCTGGCGGCTTGGATCAGCTCCAGCTAGTGGACTTGGACGCTGAGAACAAGATTTGTGTAGGGTACAATTTAAGGGAGGAAGGGCATCCACCTCCCTATGTTACAGTAAACCCAGCCAAGACTCTCGATGAGCAGATTCACGATAGTCTTGTGCTTGTCGATGTTGAATTCTTCAGCGTGAATTATGCAGATGTATGCATACGCTGGGGGTTATACGAATCTGCATTGCGGTACGTCGGCTGGCCAATCGTCCCTGGATTCGACTTCTCGGGAAGAGTTAAATGGGTTGGAAAGGAAGCAGCCAAAGAGAGCGATTTTAAGGCAGGGGACGTGGTCTTTGGTGTGAGTTTATTTGGCAGCTACTCTAAAAAGGTGCTAGTGCCCACCCGTCAGCTTCGGCATGTGCCTAAGATTATCGCTGACGGAGGCAAATTGCTAAGTCAACCCAAGGCCAGCTCCATTTTAGCTGTCGCAGCTACTGCATTGCATGCGGTTGCATTGGCAAAGGCCTGGCCACAACCGCTCCTTACTTCCAACAAGGCGGCGATGATACACTCAGCTGCAGGCGGCGTCGGCAGTATTTTGATCCAAATCTGCAAGAAGCGAGGATATTCCCCTGTGGTGGCAGTCGTGGGGAGTGCGCATAAAAAGGAGCATTGTCTGGCTCTGGGGGCCGACTTCGTCATTGACAAATCTCAGGACAATCTGTGGAGAAGGGCTGAAGAAGTCAGCCCGGAGGGCTATGTGGCGATGTTCGACGCTAATGGCGTCGAGACTCTACATGACTCCTACGATCATTTGTGTAAGTGTGGTAGTCTCGTGGTGTATGGCATGCACACAAACCTCCCGAAGAGCACTGACCTGAACCCGCTAAACTGGGTCAAGGTTATATCGAGGGTGGGGAAGATGCCGCGTTATGACCCGATGGATCTCATGCTCAACTCGAAGAGCGTCAGTGGTTTCAACCTTAGCTTCTTTGAGGCAGAGCACGACCTTATTGTCTCTTACTTCAATCAGATTTCTGACTGGATATCGGATGGAACTATCTCTGTCGTAGAGCCCACCGTGTTTCCTATCACCGACATTCGTGAAGCACATGTTTTGATTCAATCCGGGACGTCTAAGGGAAAAATCGTCATCTCTACTTAGTCTTGTGGCATCTAATAGCGAAACTCTTTCTTAAATGTACATCTACACAAAGAGACCACAATTCTGCGCATAACAATATGTTTAAAACTCGACTTGCAAATCGTCAAGGGTCTCCAAAAAGAAGTCGTCTACCTCTTTACGCTTCTTGGACGAGGTTGGCTTCGATACGGGCTTTGCTTCACTAACTTCTGTCCCCTCCTCTTTCACTGACTTCAGTTCCGGCTTTGACTCGAGCTTAGCACGTTGGGCCTCGTCTCGCCGCGAGGCAGGGGATGACAAGCTGGATAAAGAGAAGAGCCGCTCCTCATTTTGCACGGATTTCTTCACCTTTGTTTTTTCAGTGGCCAGGTATCCACTCCAACCTACAAACACATTACCGAACTCCTTGCTGTCTTCCAAATAGGTCGTCTCAAGATCGTAGATTTGCTTCTCGATCAAACTGAGCTCGTTGCGGAGTTCCTTCCGTCGCTTGGACAGCGCACTGCTAGCTGCTGTACTCATATGCCAACCTCTGCACTTTCCAGAAAAAAAAAACGACCTGGATCGGCAAAACGTGTTTGGTCTTTAAGCCTTCGAGCTCCCAGGCCAAATAAGGGCAAAAAAACCCACGTGAACCAGCCATGGCGGAATTCGATGAAATCACTGATGCCGAACGAGTCCAGATTGCCCAGCACTTTCTGTTAAACAGCCCACCTGCCCAGTATGGCCTCGTGAGTGAGGACGTCAAGAAGCTCCTCCCGAAAGACTGCCTGCCTGAGGCTGTGGAGAGAGGAATTGCCAAGACTTACAACTTTAAGAATTGTAGAGTAGTCAAGGCACCATCTGGTAATCTAGTAGCTCTACATTCGTCTGGAGAAGTGAATGAGTCGCACAGCATCGACACGAGCAATGGCGCGGTGTTTAAGATCAACCATCTTACAATGGAGACATCTGATGGTGAGGAGGGTGTGATCAGCAACCAAGACAAAGATCTTGAACTCAAAAGAGCCGCGTTACAGGCGGATATAGACACGTATATTAAAGACAAATATCCATGTGATGCGGCTGCGGGAAGTGTATATGCCAAGGATGGTGCCCTCACGATAGTCATCACCGGAGAACGCGTCAACCTCCGAAATATGTACAGTGGCAAATGGAACTCACAATTTTTAATTGACAAGCTGAGTGGGGATAAGGTGACCTTAAGTGGGGAAATCAAGGTGCACAACCATTATTTTGAGGAGGGCAACATCCAAATGCAGACTGCTAAGCCAATAGCAGGCAAGGAGGTCACGTTCAGCAGCGAGAAGGAGTTGGCAGGAAAAGTATTAACAGCCATCACCGAGGTCGAACAAGAAACACAAAAAGCCTTGCATTTCATCGTCGACACGGCGCATGTGACTACCCTCAAGGAGCTCCGGAAGGCCTCCACTGTCCACAAAGTCAAGATGGCCTGGAACAAAAACTCTGCAAAGATGGTGGGACAGCTCACAGGCAAGTCGCAAGATAACGTACCCTAGTCATTATTGACATATTGCTGAATTAAACTCAAAACCACGACTCCTTTTCCGGACCTTTATTCAACATGATGCGGCAAATAAACTCGATCACGTCGCCCAAACCACTTCTTCCGACATCGTGCATCTCCCACGCCATGACATATGTCTCAAATCCTTTCCTTTGCCTTTCGCATTTCACGACGCTGATAGTCTTTCATTCATTTTCTGGTTCTCCTTCAATTTCCCGGTATATTACAGGCTCCATACGTACCCCTTCTAGAATTCGATATCAAGCGACAAAGGTGTGAGAATAAGTACTATACTGGCCTCTTTGACACCAAAGATCCCAGAATGGAATCATTTGCCTTCGCATCTGTCTTCGACAACGAAGAATGGCTCCGAGGGGAGCTCAACCTAGCTGAAGGGCAAGGAGAACCTGGTGGTGGGCATACGGCGCCAAGAAGTGGCATGATAGCTGTCCAGTCGAATAAAATAGATATGCAGATGTCCATGCCAGCCGTCACTGAGGACGAGCGTAACGATGAAGGAGGTGAATCTGGGAGTGATCAGGATCCGGACGGAGTTGGCATCAAGAGTCGCACCAAAGCGAAGAGTCCTGTAAAGAGACGGGGCAGCACGGTAGATAGACGACGTGAGAGAAATAGGGTTTTGGCTAGAAAGACGCGGCTGAGGAAAAAATACTTTTTTGAGGTACGTACTTCATGAGTGATCGAGGTGAAGTTTGAGAAGGTACACTAACATGGATTTTTTTTACCCATATTTTCGTCTTTTTTCTATGTTTTCCATCTTTTCTCCCTAAATGTAGTCACTTCAACTGCAAGTGTCCCAGCTGGTGGCCGAAAACCGTAATTTAAAGGCAATAGTATCGGACAAGATCCCCGCAGAGGTGAGCTCGAAGCTGCTAGCCGAGTGCAATAGCGAAATCCCTTCGCGTATATCTATGCAAAAGAAAGCACCTGACACAAGTACTGTAACAGTGAACCCTGGGATACCTCAACAAGTAGTGAAACGTACAGATAGAGACTACATGCACTCTCTGCACTGTGCGCAAAGGTCGTTCATAATCACCGACCCCTCAAAGCCGGACAACCCAATTATGTTTGCGAGCCCGGGGTTTCTCGAGCTCACCAAATATTCACTCAGCGAGGTGGTAGGTCGCAATTGTCGATTTATGCAAGGCCCAGGCACGGATGCCGCCGAGCTTAATGTGTTGAGGCAGGGAATTGCTGAGGGCAGGGACACTAGCGTGACTTTACTGAATTACAAGAAAGACGGTACGATGTTCTGGAACCAGGTGTTCGTGGCAGGCTTGAAGAATGCAATGGGCAAGATTGTGAATTATGTAGGTTTACAGACGGAGGTCAAGAACGCAGATGCCCAGGTCGGGTCAAGTAGCACTGCTAGTGCTGCCGGTCGGGACGAGGGACTAAGACGGGGGATGCGACAGTCGACTCAAAAGAGTAGCCTGGGCGTAACGGGAATACTTGGAGGAGTCGGTGAAGCAAGGGGCTCAGCTGTGGTGACTGTCAATGAGGCGCCGCAGTCTCCAGATTCGCCCACCCGACCACCACGGGAGATGCACGGGAGTACTCATAGGGGGATTGAAACGCACCAACCAACGAGGACCGAGGCTGGGCTAGGTGATGAGATATTCGAGGTTGGAGAGGGGTTTGCATTCAATTCCGATGCAAACTTGGATTTTCGCTTCACTATGGGCGACGACAATGAGCAAGCTGGTGGTGACGGCTCACGTCGGCAGCGGGGAGGGTCGCTGAGTTTACCTGGGACACGCCTCACTCCCGTGCCTATGCAGATTTCGCAATCTCCAGG
>OZSS01000574.1_pt1 | contig 17707 bp, 19 predicted proteins | sample 1779911 | NCBI WGS metagenome assembly OZSS01 (sample SAMEA2603589, study PRJEB24840) | metagenome | biome: Water; feature: Photic zone; material: Seawater sample | place: Mediterranean Sea | collected 2013-11-12 | depth 10 m | reverse complement strand
AAGATTGCCGAAGCTCTCTATCAAATGGGCTACCGGGGACCTGTTGCCATGGAAGCGTACGCATCTGGTGATCCCGAAGAGGCAATTGAAGCATTTCAAAAGGCATTCACAATTGCTGATGCTCGTTAATTCAAGAATATAAATACCGATACAAGGACATCATGACCAAATGGGTTCAAGTCTGTGCTGCTGATGATATTGAAGAAGAAGATGTGATTCGCTTTGATCACGGTGATCGAACGTTTGCGGTCTATCGTTCTCCAGATGATGAATACTACGCTACCGATGGTCTGTGCACTCATGAAAAAATTCATCTGGCCGATGGCCTCGTGATGGATAATGTCATCGAATGCCCAAAGCACAACGGCAGGTTTGACTACACCGATGGTAGCGCATTGGGAGCCCCCGTTTGCGTAAATCTACAGACTTATCCTGTAAAGGTAGAAGACGGCCTCGTATTTATCAGCTTGTAAAGCAAAGGTAGTCTGATGGAGTCCCTCACGATCATTGGTGCCGGTGAAGCAGGCACCCGAGCTGCCCTCCATTTGCGAGAAAGCAACTGGGATGGTGAGATCGTTTTGATTGGCCAGGAACCCCACACACCCTACGAACGCCCTCCCCTTTCCAAAACTTTACTCGCCGAAGGCATTCCACCTCCCTTGTTATCCTCTGCCGAGCAGCTGCAAGAACTTCAAATCCAATTTCTACAGAGTAGCCAGGTCGCTGAGATTGACCGTCAATCCCACCGGCTGCGACTCCAAAATGACGAGTTCTTTCCTTACAATAAATTATTGATTGCCACAGGAGCGAGTGCTCGCAAACTGACCTGCACCGGAGGTGAGCACGCTCTTGTTTTGCGTAATCTGGACGAGGCCCTTGCATTTTGTTGCTTGCTGGCTCCAGGCAAACACCTGATTCTGATTGGAGCAGGTTTCATTGGCTTGGAATTGGCGGCCAGTGCCCGAAAGGTAGACTGTAAAGTAACTGTTTTGGAGATGGCGCAAAGAATCCTTGGACGTGCTGTACCGCCCGAGGTTGCGGAGGTTGTTGCCTCTGAACACAAGCGACAGGGTGTAGAGATTCGATGTGATATCGAATTGGATCAGATCCAGGCATCGAAAAGTGGCTACACCATTGAATTGAAGAATGGTGAGTCCATTTCAGGTGATTTGGTTGTCGCTGGAATTGGTGCTGTCCCTGAAGTTGCCTTGGCAGAAGCAGCGGGCTTGGATATCGAGAATGGGGTTTCTGTCAATGCGTTCCTGCAGACCTCGGATCCAGATATTTACGCGGTAGGTGACTGTTGCTCCTTTCCTCATCCTCTGTATGAGCAGCAACGTATGCGCCTGGAGATGTGGCGTTGCGCCCGAGATCAAGCAGAGTGTGCCGTGCAAAATCTTTTGGGGGAAACTAAGGAATTCAGCGCTATCCCATGGTTCTGGAGTGATCAGTTTGAACTCAGTTTGCAGGTGGCAGGGCTTCCTTCTTTTGCAAAACGAGTCATCCCACGAACCCGACCGGATGGAGTAACGATCTATTTCGGATTGAATGATCAGGAACAGTTGGTTTCTGCAGCTGGAATAGGAACTGGAAACAGTGTCGCCAAAGATATTCGTCTAGCCGAAATGTTGATTGCTGCCCAAAAAACGATGAATCCAGCAGAACTCTGCGATCCCAAGCTGAATCTCAAGAAGCTCTTGAAGAGCTGACCCGCAAACATCACCCATCTCTTTGACTCTGTATATGACTAAGGTCGTTTTCCTCTCTCATGGAGGAGGTCCCCTACCCTTGCTGGGCGATCCCAATCATATTGAGCTGATTCAGCATCTTCGGCAGCTCTCGCAGGACTTGGAAGCGCCTAAACAAATTCTGGTGATCAGTGCCCACTGGGAGGCTAGTGTGATCCAGATTACACATCACTCCAATCCTCCACTGCTTTACGACTACTACGGCTTTCCAGAGCAGTCCTATCATCTTGATTATCCAGTTCCCGGTTCACCAGCGCTAGCAGAGGCCGTCCAGGGGCAACTCAGAAAACAAGGAATCGCTGCGGAGTTGGAGCAAAGCCGCGGACTGGATCACGGCGTATTTGTACCGTTGATGCTGATGTATCCTAACGCCGACATTCCCTGCATCCAGGTTTCCCTGCAGCAGAGTCTTGACCCATTGGCCCATTTGCAACTCGGGCAGGCCCTGGCTTCTCTGGATCAGGAAGGGTTACTGATTCTCTGCTCAGGGTTTTCCTTTCACAACATGCAGGCTTTCTTCCAGCAGGGTGCAGGAATTCCAGATGCCAAGAATTTGGCTTTTGAGACTTGGCTGAAGGAGACTCTGAACAATCGTGACTTCTCGGAAACAGAGCGGTGGGAACGCCTGCGGAATTGGGAACGCGCTCCAAACGCAAGATACTGTCGCCCTCGAGAGGAGCACCTGTTGCCGCTGCTTGTTTGCTATGGTGCTGCTCAACGCCCTTGTAAACGAGTAGATACCGTTACAGTACTGGGCAAGCAGGCTAGCTTCTTCATCTGGTGAACGCACATTTCTTCAGATTGATGGAATTTCCCTCCAGTAAGTGAGCTACAGGGCATTGCACTCTGATCCCTGAACCGCTATAACTGCGCAAACATTCCCTTCTTCCTTTTCTTCTCCAATCAATCCTTATCAGATCTGAAACCATGGCGAGTACAACTATCCACCGAGATTACAGCCTCATCGGACCAGAAGCCCAAAAAGCGGAAGAGAAAGGACTGGCCTCCGCAACTTGGTACGCCACGCCTATCCCCCGCAAACGTATGAAGGAATTGATGCGTCGCTCAGATCAACCAGCGATTCGAGACACAGCCATCTGGTTGGGCCTGCTTACCCTGACAGGTGGATTTGGTGTGTATTTCTGGGGAACCTGGTGGTGTGTGCCCTTCTTTTTTGTTTATGGGATTCTTTACGGCAGTGCCTCGGATTCCCGTTGGCACGAGTGCGGTCATGGTACCGCATTTCGCACCCAGTGGATGAATCAAGCTGTGTATCAACTCGCCTGCTTCATGATTATGCGAAGCCCCACTGGATGGCGTTGGTCCCACACACGTCATCACACAGACACCATCATCGTCGGTCGTGATCCTGAGATTGCCATTGGTCGTCCTGCTCGGCTGTTTCGACTGTTCCTTAATTTCTTTGGCCTGATCGATATTCCAATCTCACTGGCAAAGACGGTCCTACATTCTTTTGGACAGTTGACTGCCGAGGAGGCTGACTACATCCCCGAGATGGAAAGACACAAAGTTTACAATGTGGCCCGTGTCTGGATCGTGGTCTACGGACTGACTGCTGCGGCCAGTCTGATCTATCAGAGTTGGCTTCCATTGATGCTGATCGGCTTGCCCCGCGTGTATGGAACCTGGCTACACATCGTCTTTGGTCTGACCCAACATGCTGGCCTGGCTGAAGATGTCCTTGATCATCGCCATAACACGCGCACTGTTTACATGAACCCCATCTTTCGTTTTCTCTACTGGAACATGAATTATCACGTGGAACATCACATGTTTCCGATGGTTCCATATCACGCACTCCCTGCTCTTCATGAAGAGATGAAAGCCGATACGGCCCCTGTTTATCGGAACATGATTGAAGCCTATCGTGAGATCATTCATGCCTTGTGGAAGCAATCCAGTGATCCTGATTTTTTTGTTCCCAGGGCTATTCCAAACTCAGACCCAATAAGTGCATAATCAAGCCCGGTAGCAGTAGCCTGAAACAGATTTGAGAGGTTTTTTAACTATCATTACTGGGAGGTGATTTTTTAGGTTTTCTCAACTTCAAAACTTACCATTTGGAAAATTGGTAATCTTGCCATCTAAGAGTGATCTTGAGAGTAGATTTGCATTCAGGTTTTTGATCATGATTTCAATCTTTAAAAAGACTGTAAAAATCAGAAAATCCCTGAAATCAGTTCTCATTGGAATCATCGTTCTTATTGTTTCCATCACAACCACACACGCTCAATCCAATGAGTTGCTTCAATCAAGAATACGACTCTTTGAAGCCTGGCTTAATACGCTAATGAGTGATCAATCCTTACGTGGAGTTTCTGTCAGCCTTGTTCAGAATCAAAAGCTTATTTACGCAAAGGGATTTGGGGTTTCCGACTTCGAAAAACAATCTCCAGCTACTGAGTCAACCAATTATCGAATTGCTTCAATCACAAAGCTCTTTACGAGTATTGCTTTGATGCAACTCGTAGAGCGTAAGAAAATTTTCTTAGACACTCCTGTAGTTGAAATAATTCCTGAACTGAGAGCAATCAAAACGAATGGTCATTCTGTAGAAGACATCACTATCAAGTCCATCCTGACCCACACTACGGGTCTACCCACCAATCCCAATTTCCTCTTGGACAAAAGAGGTCAGAATCAGGCATTGGTCCTTGATGAATTTTTGAAGGGATTGGCCCAACAATCTTTGTTGTTCCCACCAAATCGAATCCATAAGTACTCCAACTTGGCAATGAATCTTGGTGGATTGATTGTAGAGCGCGTCTCCGGATTGTCTTATGAGCAGTATATCCAAGAAGTTATCCTCACACCTTTACAACTGGAGTCCACTCGCTTTCCCACTGATTCGGAAACTACAAAGGTGATTGGCTACAGCCAAATCGTTGGAGGCCAACGATTGAAAAATGAATTTCCTGAAATGGCGAGTGTCTTAGGATTGCCATCTTCCGGACTCATTTCTACTGTCACGGATCTGGCTAAATTCATTAGTTGGCATTTTCGTACACTGAGTGCGGAGGACCAAACACTCCTTGCAAGAGCCACCTTGTCTGAGATGCTGAAGGTTCAGTGGGTACCATTGCCCATTGAACTTCACCCCATGTTAAATACTGCGTTAGCTTTACTTGCAAACACCCTGGAACTTGGTGGAACAGGGCTTGGTTATTTTCGAGAAAAAGAGTTTGTTCTGCACAGTGGAGGCTTGATGGGATTTGCTTCAGAACTGGTGATGGATAATCAAAACAAACTTGGAGTCGTTGTCCTCTCCAATACGGTTGAGGCACCTGTTTATTTCAACCATCCCCAAAGCATCTCAAGGAATTTATATGAAATGATCGGTAGAGTGTTGGCTGATCCTAAATCGTTTGATCGGCCCCTGTTATATGCTGAATATGAAAATCTCTATTCAGATGATCACCACTGGCACTACTACGTTACAGAAATGGGAGAGAATTTGATTTTGCTAAATATGCGAGAGGGAATGCCGCTGGCTAGGCCCGTTGTACTTTCCAAGGTGGGAACTGATCATTTTGTTGATCCTAATCATGAAGGTATCTATGCAGGGGAGTTTTCCGTCTACTTTCAACGAGATCAGAATGGTAAGGTCGACTCAATGATCGTGAAGAATAATAAGCTATATCCTAAAGATTAAGTTTTCCTGCTGCTTGTTTTTGTGCTCTATATTGGTTGAAATTATTACTGTCACTTCCCACTATTTAAGCTTATGAACAAAAACACAAAAACAACGGTTATCATCTTATCGTCATTGGCAGCACTTGTAGGAATTGGCATCGCCACGGGCTTCATCACATTCAATCCCATTGATAAATCTAAGCCTGCCTACGCCAAGGATCAGCAGTGTTTTGAAGAACTCAAAGCGAAACTGACTCCTGATGAGATGATGGAGATTATGAAAAAGAAGACAATGACTCAATCTCACTGCGACTTTCTTTGATCAAGTCAGCATGAGCAGAGATACAGCTTCACTTACTGCTTAAGTTCCGGGCTGAATCCAAGCATACTCCATCTGCCTGGCAGTTCGCTCTGCTAACTTCTCTCCAGCGAATTTGGAGACTAACTCCAAGCTCAGATCTATCCCAGCGGAGATTCCTGCCGCAGTGAACAGCTTGCCTTGTTCAATCCAGCGAACACCCTCTCGAACCTGTACGTTGGGATAATTTCTCTGTAAATCCGGTATATCTTCCCAGTGAGTTGTCACTTCCAAGCCATCCAGCAACCCCGCCTCCGCCAATAAGAAAGCTCCTGTACAGATCGAAGCAATCACCTGCACTTTCTCAGCAGTCTCTCTGATCCAGTCGATCACTTCCCTCTTGTGAACTTCTTCCAGATGAACGCCCCCGACCACAATCAACAGATCCAATGCTGGCACATTCTGGATGGAATAATGAGGTATCACCTTGAAGGCTCCACGAGCTTCAACCAAGTTTTCACTCGCACCAACGAGCCAGATATTCCAATCCAATTTTGCGAGTCGGTTAGCAACACTGAACACCTCAAAAGGTCCTGAAAAATCCAAGACCTCTGCCTGATCGTAGAGGTAGATCCCAATGTTCATGGGTTCACGGAAGATAAAAGGATTATTTCAGCGCTGAAACCAAAGCGAGGAATAGCCTGTAAGGGCTCGGATAAAAACAGCTGTGCGTGGTGACGGAATCAGATTTGTCAGAATCTCAGGCGTGACCGACCTTTAAATCGCTACCTGCCCGGTTCTCACCTCGAATCAGCCAAAGGGGTCTTTTCGCAAAATTAATCAGATAACCGGAGCCAGTGCCCGTATCAATCAAGTCTCGGTTGAACAGGCTCGTGGAGGGCATGTAGCGAATGGCCAGACCAGCCCGTCGTTTGCCCGAGCGATTTGGATGGGAGCCATGCACCAAGTGGACGTCATGCATGGAGAACTGCCCTGGCGCGAGCTCCAAGCTGACTGTATTTTCTGGATCAATCCGACCATCATTCACTCGTTGATTGAGCACAAGATCTTCTCGAGATTCTTTTTGATGTGTCAGCGATTGATGCCGATGTGAGCCAGGAACAACTTGCATACAGCCGTTCTCTTCAGTCACATGATCCAACGCAACCCAAACGGTACAAGTCGCCAAAGGACGGATCGGCCAATAGGCCCCATCCTGATGCATCGGCACTTCCATGCCATCTGAGCCAGGCTTGCAGAAGAGTTGACATCCCCACAGAATGATATCGGGGCCAATCAACTGTTCTACACAATCCACGATCACTGGATCCTTGGCCAATTCCATGAAAGCCTCATCACCGCGCACACCCTCCTGGTTCAAGCCACTGATGTGGACACTGACCAGCTTCTCTGGTCGCACCTCGGGATTAGCCAGCAACACACGATCAACGGCAGCCATCAAATCGGTTAACCGAGATTCTGGTAACTGACAGTCTGGGATTAAGTAGCCCTCTTCTTGATATTGTTGAATCGCTTCAGCAGAGAGTGGGGCGTTGGTTGTCATCGATACCTTTTCGGAGTCAAGTCATTAAACAATGTCACTGGGCCACCCAGCCGCCATCAACAGGAAGAGTGTGTCCCGTGATCATTGCAGCTGCGTCACTAGCCAGAAAACGAATTGCATCTGCCACCTCGTAGGTTTCTACCATCCGTCCGAGTGGCGTTCGTGCGAGTAATTTTTCTTCCATCCCATCTTCTGCCAGTAGACTTTGAGTCAGGGGGGTTCTCACGAAAGCAGGAGCCACGGCATTGACCCGAATACCTTGTGCTGCCCAATCCAGCGCTAAGGAGCGTGTCAGATTGACCACTCCCCCCTTGCTGGCCTGATAGGCAGGATTGGGATAGACCCCACCTCCAATCAAACCCATGATCGAAGCCACATTGACAATGCTCCCCTTGCCCTGCTCGAGCATCGTCTTGGCAGCTTCTCTGGAGCAAAGAAAGGTCCCCGTCAGGTTGATGTTGAGCACTTCCTGCCAACGCTCCAAGGGCAACTCAGTCGCTTCCATCCGGGCTCCTGTTCCAGCGGAATTGACCAGAATCTCATAGGAACCCAACGCTGCCACTTTCCTCATGACCTCTACAACGGAATCTTCCCTAGTCACATCCAGATACATGATCTCGATGGAGATGCCCTGATCATTGAGTTGAGCCTGAGCTTTCTGCAAAGCGGCTTCATTCCGATCGCCAATCACGACCTGTGCTCCTGCTTGAGCAAACACCTTGGCGGTCTCCAGACCAATGCCACTAGCTCCTCCTGTGATCAATGCTGTTTTCCCATCTAGAGAAAGGCGATCGTTTGGCTTGGTTGTCATGTGTCACTCCCTAGTAGAGCAGCCAACACTGGTTCACACTAAATCGCAGGCGTCCGCTGGCATCCAGTGCGCGTCTTGATCTAACCACTTGACGTTACAACCGATCGGATTGGTCAAGGGGACACTTACCGATTGTCCAGCCGTAACTTCTGCAAGCGCCTTTTCCAGGTCATTGACCTGCATCTTTGAAGTATCGCGTGGTTGATCTACTCCACGGCCGCAGTACGCCAGCTTACGATCCGCATCAAAGACGTAAAAGTGAGGTGTCCGAAGTGCTCCATAGGCCAAAGCAACCTCCTGGGAAGCATCCCTCGCATAGATCCACGGGAAGTTGTGTTCCTTCATCCGCAAAACCATCTGGTCGAAATCATCAGTGGGATTGGTCTTCTCACTGTTGGAATTGATTCCAATAAAGGCCACTCCCTTGTGCTGAAATTTCTCAGCAGTGGCCCTTGTGACTTCATCAGATCCAACGACGAATGGACAGTGGTTGCAGGTAAAGAAGACCACGAGCGTGGAAGCAGATTCAAAGTCAGCTAGGCTGTAGTTTTTACCATCAGTACCAGCGACAGAAAAATCAGGAGCAGTTGCTCCTAGTTCAAGGGTAAAGGACATCGTCTCTCGTAAAAAATCAGGTTTTGTTAACTGTAAGGTCTCTTAGAACTGGGCCCGAAATAGGAAGCTGGTTCCTTTTGCCTTATCTTCCTCTGAAACCAAGTAATTGAAGGTCAACGAAGAAGACAGGAAGACCCAGCCACTGAGGGTGAAGCCCACTTCGTAGTATTGCATGATGTAGAGCTCTGTCCCGTAATAGCGAGTATCCAGCAAGTACGGATCAAAAGTGGCTCCGTCTCTAATAAAGCCGGTAGGGAACTGGAAGATCAGGCCATTCCGCAGAACCGTGCTCTCAATACCTGCATCAAAAGTAGTCCCTCCAACCGAAAGCGGCATCGAGCGATATTGCCCAGCCTGGTTTCCGATTCGGATTGCACCCCAGGAAGCGGTCCAATCGTAGATACTCAGCAGGGAATAGCTAGCTAGCGCTCCTCCAGAACCCAGACTTTCTGAGGCAGTCACTCCGTAATTTAGATTTGGGGAGATCTGCCAATTGGGGGTCAAGTTTTGGCGATAGTTCAAACCCAAGCCGAAGGCAATTCCTGTATTTCCATCAACATCCAGTTGTGAGATAGGTAGCCGTAGGGTCAGGCTGGGTTTGCTCTCTCCTTCAAAATTCCAACTGTAAGAAAGGGGAATGGTTATTGTGTTGACCTTGGAGTCCCCCTGATCATAGGAACTGAACCCCAGACCAATGCCAATTTTGTTCTCACGTTCGTCAATTTCGGTGCTGCTCTCTTCGTTCTCTTCGCTGCCAGCCACTTCTGGGGAAGCTGAAGAAACAGAAGAATCAGATTCATCAACGGCCATTCCTTCCGCATCTGCCATTGGCACCGCTTCGACTCCCGCAGCTCTACCTTGCAAGGCATTACCGAGCGGCAAATCCACCAGCACCGCTGAGAAATCCAGGCGCACTAGGTTGTCCATCAAACTGCTGGGATTCCCTGCTACTGGGTCATTTGAAGTATACTGTACCATCAGTGCAAGCAGGTCGTTGACCAGATCGGATTCTTGAACTAGGGCATCTGTCAATTGAGACCAACTTCCTTGCCGTGAAGCTCCTTCGTAAGACCAGTTTTTATTCAGCGTGGGGATGTTGAAGGTGACTTTGTTCCCTCCAGGATTGCCAGCTACGTTTGGATAAGCTGCCTTTAATTCGATACCTCTATAATTAAGCAAGAAATCAATTTGACCGTTGTCAAAGTCAATACCGCTAAATTGATTCTTCATTGTGTTGTAGTCTGGCAACTCATCAACAGAACTATAACTCATGGTCTTGGTCACTCCACCCTCCGTAATGGTCAGCTGAAACAGATCCGCTGCGGTCACTGATCCGACGTACAACAATAGCAGGAAGATAGCAGAGCATAGTCTGAGGGGCATACGATCTCATTTGTTTGCGAGTGAATGAAATCCAAGGAACAGAGTTTCAGAGTTATAAATACTGATACTTGGCAAAGCGTGAATCATTGAATGAAAACTGCTAATACACTCTTTAGGATCAGAGTCCAAGTCATTTGGTTTAATGGATAAAAAAACAGGTCCCTTCGGGTTACTGAGATAACATTTGCATCGAGGTTTTTGCTGAAGGAGCAAAGTAACGAATCATTAGTAATGTGTCTGAGTTCGAATACAAAAAACCAACATTCATCAAACACCCGACAACCACCCCAGATTTGTCGCCACTTTCTCCATAGAACAAACTTTTTTTTGGTCGCAATTCTAGATCTTCCAAAAACTCTGTTTTTTCAAACTCATAAATCTCCTTCAAGTTCTCTACTAACCGCTCTTTCACTTGGAGACATTTACGCTGCTGAAGGGAATGGTTCAGGCCATTGATCTCCAAGAGACTCTTGTTTTCTTTATCCAGTTTTAGCGCATATTTTTCAATCACAGGATTGGGTCGGGGAATAACCGTTGGTTCAACAATCATTACCTCATTATCCTCTGACTTGATTTTATAGCTTTGGATTTTTTCTCCAAAGTGAAAACCAAAGGCACCAGTGATTGTATTTAGCTCTTCTGGCACTTGGTGTTGCAAACTGCAGCCAATGAGTAGATTAATCAGTGTAGAATAAGCTACTAAAATGATAAGCCTTGAACTCTTCATCATTTAAAAGATTCTGAGGTAAAGATATTTCTGTGAATCATTCTCTTTGCCAAACAAAAAACTACATATATTTAGCAAATGCAGCAACTCTATCGATTTAGGAGACTATTCGGGTTTAGCATTCCCTTTTGGGTCATGAGCTTGTTTGGTTGCTTACCTGAGAAAACGAGCCGTGCTGAGAAAGCAGAGTTAAGCACCAATACGGAAAGTTCTACAAAACCTGAAATTCTTTGGAAAACTACTGCAGCTGGAAGTGGGGAAGAGTCCCATGGACATTTCCTACTGTCCTGTTCGGATGGTGGGTTCCTCCAAATTGGTGAGACCGGAAGTTTACCAACAAATGCACGAATTTTTGTCGTCAAAGTCAGTCAGGATGGAGCAATCCAGTGGAAAAAAGAATATCCTTCTGCTGGCCATAATCTTGGCAACGGTGCAATCGAAGTAGATGACGGGTACGTTGTTTTTGGTGCCATGAACCAGGACAGTGCACTGATCAAATTGAATAAGACAACTGGTGAGGTTGTCTTCAGTAAATCATATGATTTTGGGGGTGTGGACGCCATAGAGAGTATGATTCAACTGGGATCAAGTCTGGTTGCTGTCGGCTATATTAACGCACAAGATTCTGATACCACCTTCTATGCAGAAGGAGAGGGCCATCTGATGAAATTCGATATGCTGGGCAATCATCTGTCGGATTCAAGTCTAAATTTTTACACATCCCATGCTTATCGAATATACGCCTTCGAAGACAAGTTGATCATTGGAGGGCTAACCCAAGATGCCTTGGACTACTCGTTGATCAAGATGACTGGATCCGGCGAGGTGATATGGTCCAAGAAATACGGTGGGTCCGGCGCAGATCACATGTTTGCAATGGATTTGGGGCCTGATGGAAGTATTTTCTTGTCTGGTCATACCACATCTGGCACAGCGAATTGGGATACTTATACCTTGAAATTGGATCAGCTCGGAAATGTGATTTGGGAGAACAAGGTAGGTAATCCTAGGGGTTTTGATCCAAGATACATTCACGATGAAGCTTGGGGAGTAAAAGCTACACCTGATGGAGGTGCTATTGTTGTAGCTGGTACCGGGGATGAGTATGAAAGTTATTCAGAATGTTCGGACCTCGATTGCTCAGATCAATGGCATGCCTTTCTAATTCGGTTTAAATCAGACGGGAACCTTCTGTGGAAGGCGACATACCCAAATCCAGAAGGCGGAGATTGGGCAGGCGAGGATATCGTGCTCACAAAGGACGGAGGGGCTTTGATGGCTGTTGATGATGGTCAATTTGCTTTTGTTCAACTCTCCTCAGTGTATTGAAGGCTTTCTCCATTACTTCGCATTCTTTTGGAGACGTTGAAGCGAAAGCAAGTGGGAGTTGATGGGTTATTTGTGCATGTTTGATTAAGGAAAACCTGACTCATTGCTGTTGGCAATTTTGTCTGAGTTACTGACGAGGTGCGGTACGAAGTTGCTTCCCACTCAACTAGGCTTCAGCTTACCACGGGCAAAGGATTGGCGCATGTGGTAGTCAGCAGCGTGGGGAACGCCAATGCCGTTTTCCATGCGGAGAAGTTCGCGCTGTCTTTGAGATAAGAGATCGTACCATTCGGCCGGGAATCCATCGTGGGGATCAACTTGGAAAATCAGGCTGGATTTTCGATAGTGTCCAAACAGGGCATGTCGGTTGACCTCTGTCTGGTTGTTTCCTCCAGCATGCCAGCACTGCCCATTGAAAACCAACACACTCCCCGCTTTTGCGGTCACTTGAAAAACATGCTGAACCGCAAATCCTTCTGGTGGACCGGCCAACCCACTCTTGTGACTGCCTGGAACAATCCGTGTTGAACCATTCCTCGGGGAAAAGTCATCCAGCATCCAGACTGTATTGCACATCACTGGCGATGCAGGATTCAGCAACTCCGCGCCAATATCAGTGTGGAAGCCCTGCTCATCATCAGCAGGACGAGCGATTCGGGCGTTTAAGCTTCCCAGGATCAGGTTCTTGCCGAGGATTGCCTCAAGGATAGGAAGTATCTTCGGATGATCCAACAGGGGAAAGAAAAGTGGATCCTGAGTCGGAAGATTGGTTACATGTCCGGCAGTCCCCATGAAGTTCTGTTCGTGGCCCGTGCGCTCATAGCAGCGAATCAGGCATTCTCTCAGGTGGGACACCTCCTCAGGATTCAAAACCTCCTCCAACAGCGTGAACCCGTAGACTTCCATCTCCAGTAGCGCTTGCTCCAGTGATTCCAAGGTCTTCTCAGTTCAATGTGGCTGATTTGGTTTCACTGCCAGTGATTTTGTTCGCTTCCATCAGCACCGCCACGAGTCGTTCCAGCCGCTCAATCCGATATTCCAGCTTTCCGATTTTTGCATTTTGGAAATCCAGTAAGTTTTCCAATTCCAGAATACGGCCTTCAGTGACTTCCATGTCGTTTCCCTTCAACAGCAAATGATGTGAGAACAAATCCATTGTTCCCCAGGGTGATCTACATTAAATGTTTGACCCTACTGCACTGGTTGTTCCAGATCTTCTTTCGTTCTGGTCTTACGTAAAAAAACCTTTCAACCAAATTTTGTCCGTCGAGAGCCTACTCCTGTCTCGTTGTCCCAGAACTGTTGACTACCAGGCATCACACACTGGCAGCAGGTGTGATCCAATCGTGCCAGGTCATCAAAATAGAGCCGATATTCATACTGCCACTCCATCTCGCATTCATTGGTGAAGTTGTGGACCCGAGGCTCTGGAGCACTGCAAGCAACCAATATCAAAACTCCTCCAACGATGAAAAGTCTTCTCTTCCACATACCCCCTCCTTGCTAAGAGATTCACTTGTTCGACTATGAGGAGTTGCGGAATTCAAACCAAATGGACCTGTGCTCCTTATTGCTCCCACTACATCCAGAAGCCAAAGGCTATCCGAACACAGCCTAATTCTCCAACTTTGACGGTTCTGGACTCAAACAAAAATTGAAGCCTCTTCCTTAGCAAGAATTCCATCCTTTGCTTCTCTGCACATGTTTGGTCTTTCAGCAATATGCAATCGAACAAAAAGTGCTCGTATCTCGATGGCTTATCTTTGCTGATCCCATAAATCTCATAATTTTTCTCGCTCATTTCCGTGAACGTCATGCCCCGTAGATCAAGATACCAGGTTCCGGTGGAGATCAGATCCTTTAGTAGATGAATATGATCCAATTTTTTTTGACGTAATCTGAATTTTTTTGATGTCTATCATTCTAGCTACCTCAGCAAATGTTACAACATAGTGTCATTAAAATTAGGCTTCATAAGTAGATAATCGCCATTAAACTTATTATTAATCAATTTTCCTTTTATTTGTGTTTCATAGTTGTTTAATAATCAAAAAACATTATATTTGACTAATCAGATATTATTATATATTTGAAATTAGATAAAATTCTTTGTATTTTTTCCTTGCAATACGGATCATCTATTTAGTAAGAATTGGCATGGATATTTCAATTTTTTTGTTATAAATCATCTGTACAAAAAAATTTCGACTATTTCGATAATTGTCTGTTTTGAATTTTTATTAGACAGGAATGGACTCCTCTCTTGCGCTGAGCGCTCTGCTCAATGACCTATGCAGGCTCCACAAGCAATCTCTAAAAGCCTGTGGCAGCCAAGTCGATCTTCGGGTTTCCTCGACTTAAAACACCTGAGCCCTCCAACATACAAATCGAATGGCGAAGTCTGCTCTTAGTCGAGTGGACAAAACACAGAGCAATGTTTTCTCTGTGGCGGCCACTTCATTAAGGTAGGAGGGAAAAAGGGTGAGCTTCTCGTTTTCAAAAGAAACACAAAAAACTATGCGAGTGCTTTTCACCAAAGAGTGAATCAACATCTCTGCAAGAAAGAATGGAGTCAACCACCAGCCGAGTCAGATCAACTCGGCCAGTCTGCGGAGCAAATGTTCCGTCATTCTCCAAAATGCTCCGTCATTCTCCTGGACTTCAGGGCAAGTTGGACCTAAGAACAGTTTTTCAACCAGAGAAGGAATTCTTGTAAGTCATTTAAAGTAAAACAATTAAAAAAGCCCCAGCATCCGGCAGGTTTGGCAACACAACGGAGTACTGGGGCCCAGCACAACCAGACAACCCATCAGTGGGCAGCCAGTTGAAGAGCTGACTATATACAACTCTTCACACACTTGTCATCCCTTTATTTAAGCAACTGCCCCCTGAAGGTTGTCTCCAGAACACAAATGGAGACGCCTGATGCGCAGTTTGTTCTTACTCTCTTTTCTGTTTTTCAGCTTTGTTTTTGTCCAAAGCGGCTGTGACCGGATTCCTGAAGAAGGCACCATTGTCTATGATGTTGATTACCCTCGCGCTGATGAAGTTCCCACAGGTGGCGGTGGCGGCTCCGGTGGTTCAACGGGTGGCGGCTCCGGTGGCGGCTCCGGTGGTAGTGGCAATGGTACTACTGGTTCTGGCTCTGGAACTGGAGGATCTAACCCAGACAACGCATCTATCGGATATACTATCGTTGAATCAGGCGATTCCACAGATGTTATTGAGGGAGCCACTGACGATTTTACAGTTGTCTTAAACTCTCAGCCCACTGATAACATCACCATCACGGTTACCACTCCGAATACGGGGGATGTCCTCATCTCTAGTGGTGGCGGCTCTCTCTCTGTTGATAACACAACCCTGACGCTGACCTTCACCCCAGCAAACTGGAATCAAGCTCAAACTATCATGGTTACCGGAGTAGAAGACGCTACTGATGAAGGTGGTGGAACAACTGCAGTTAATCTGACTGTTTCGCTAACTCAGTCACTTGATACTGATTGGGTTCCCGCTGATATCCCAGACTCTACGATCACTGCGAATCTGACCGATTCTCAAGCTACTGGCCCACCTAGCAGAATAACTAACTTAGCTGCTGTAGCTGGTGTGCAGAAGAACACTCTCAGTTGAACTGCAGCCCCAACCGCAGCCAATCATATTCTATATTGGTCTACATCATCACCTGTGACCACAAGCGCAGACAACTTCACTCTCAGCGGCACTGCCACTTCTTATGTACATGGAGGATTAACGGCAGGCACTCCTTACTACTATATGATTGTCCCTATCAATGGCTTGGGTACCGCTTCGCCTTCTAACGAGGTGAGCGGAACTCCAAGCTCATTCACAGGCTGCACAACCTCTGGAACCCTAACCGATACTGATCCAGATCTTTTGGTTCACTATCCCTTTTCAAACAGCTTGGGTGATGTGAAAAACTTAGGAACCACTGGAAGCCCATACACTCTAACCAATGTCACTTCATGGAGTCGTGGCTCAGTCAGTGGATCAATCAAATATGCTCAAGGATGTGCTTACGGACAGGCAGCCTACTTTGATTCCAACACAGGGTATCTAGTCAATGAAGACTTCGATACGACAAATGTCACTGCTTTGTCTGATAACTACACAGTCTCCATGTAGCTCTATCCTGAGACTTCCAATGATCCAAGCACATCTAGACACGCCATTCTTTCGGGATATGATTCTAGTGGCCCAGACTTCCAGCTTGAGTATAGAGAAAGTACATCTGTCTTTGAGTGGAATGCAGTAGAGGAAGTCAAAAACAGTCCTTATACTGCAAATCAATGGTATCATGTTGCTCTTGTCAAGCATGACAATGGGACTGGCTCTACCTATGTGAACGGTGCATTAGCTTCTTCGATAAACAATCACTCAACAGCTTGGGATCTAATCGGCATGGGCATTTCCCGTTCAAGGGGAACAGAAGGCCACTGGAAAGGCTATATCGATGAGGTCAAGGTCTACGGCAGAGCCTTCACTGCAGACAATGTCACAGATGCTTGTCTGGTCTACGAAGAATGTAAGAAGCATGTAGCACCTAAAGCAACTACTGGTCTGACGGCAACAGGAGGTTCTGGACAAGTTGCTCTCACTTGGAATGCTACAAATGGAGCAGACAACTACACTATCTACTACAGCACAGACAACTCCTCATTTACAGCCATCTCTCCTGTTGTCACAGGAACCAGCTATACGCACACGGGCTTATCTGCCTCCACAACCTACTACTACTACATCAAAGCAAATAACACCGCAGGTACAAGTAGAGAGTCAAATCGTGCCAGTGATGACACTCTAGCTCCACAACCGCTAAGTACTCCAAATAGTATGACCTTCACCTACAGTACTGGTGATACTGATGACAATGTGACCGTCAGTTGGAATGCAGTTACCAATGCTGATCTTTATGAACTCTGGTACACCAGTGATAACACCACCACTCCATCTTCTGGAGGAACCCAGATCGATAACATCAGTGGCACATCTGTCAATATTCCAAGTGGGATTTCTGGAAACTCGAAGGGTTATTATTTTGAAGTGAGAGCCAAGAACAGCACTGGGAATTATACCCCATCAAACTACCGTAGCGCAGATACTTACACTCCCTGCCGTAGGGTTGAGGTGTCAGGGACAGGGATTGAAGGAGCCTATTCGTCCAGTGAAACAAGCGTAACCGCACTGGCAATGACAAGGGCTCCATCTGCCCAGTATGATGGCAATTACGTTCCGGGTTGCTCTACTGTTCGGCTAAATGATCATGTTCTGACTCCAAAGTATAGAGTGACAACAGACATGCCGGGTTGGAACACTACTAGTGGGTATGGATTTCCTCCGGGTAGCCAACTAATTGGATTGCTCAAAGACAGTGCCGCAGCACCCTATAATGAAAGTGATTATGCATATGCATGGCTGATGAGGTACGATGATCTCAAACATGTACGTTCCGTCAGTGTGGTTGTCAATGGCGTAGTACAAGATACAAAGGAGATTTTACACTCCAGTGATGCCAATACCAGTTACGGATTGGAGCTATCTGCAGATGGATCAGAAC
>OZSS01000573.1_pt1 | contig 17708 bp, 13 predicted proteins | sample 1779911 | NCBI WGS metagenome assembly OZSS01 (sample SAMEA2603589, study PRJEB24840) | metagenome | biome: Water; feature: Photic zone; material: Seawater sample | place: Mediterranean Sea | collected 2013-11-12 | depth 10 m | reverse complement strand
CTTGATTGCATAATTTTGAAATTTATGAAGGCCTGCTTGTAATCAAATAAGGTTTATTTAAATTTAATTATCAAGTTTAATATAATCCCTATTATAGGGATTTCAGGATAAAAGATAGTTGCTTTTTCATATCATTGCTTAATGGTGACAAAGGACTTCTAGGATTACCTACATTCCATCCCGAAAGCTCCAAAGCAGCCTTAATTGGGATTGGATTAGTAGTCATAAAAAGTGCTTTGAAAAGAGGCTGAAGTTTTTCATGAATAGCAAGCGCATTGGAAACTTCTCCACTTTGAAAGGAATGAATCATCTCTTTCAATTGCAATCCAACCAAATGACTTGCAACACTTACTACTCCTACAGCACCTACAGATAACATTGGAAGCAACAATGAATCATCGCCACTATATACAGAGAGTTCGGAGCCACAAATAGCTCTTAATTCTGTTATTTCCTCTATTCTACCGCTTGCAGCTTTAATACTGATAATATTTGAGAAATTCATAAGTTTCTTCACAGTATCAGGCAATAAATTGCATCCTGTCCTTCCAGGAATGTTATAGAGCATTAGAGGTAAATCCTTTGCAGAATTAGCAATAGAACTAAAATGTTTATAAAGACCTTCTTGAGGTGGCCTATTGTAATAAGGAACAACGACCAACGCACCGTCGGCACCAGAGTAGTAGGCTTTTTTTGTAGCTTCCACAGCCTCGCTTGTACAGTTACTACCAGTGCCAACTATTAATTTACAGCTTGAATCCAAAGATCCTTTTACAGCAATAAATAAATCATGCTGTTCCGCCCATGAAAGAGTCGGAGATTCTCCAGTAGTACCACATAACACAATGCCATCGGAACCGTTCTCAAAAAGATAATTTGAGAGTTTTATAGCTAAGTCATAATCTACGTCTCCATTTTTAGTGAATGGAGTAACCATTGCAGTCAATATTCTTCCAAATTGTGGATTATTAAACTCAGTTTTGTCTATAATCATTTTTTTGGAATTAATAACTCAGCTATTTGAACAGCATTAAGAGCTGCTCCCTTTCTTATTTGATCTCCACATAACCACAATTCTAATCCATTAGACTGACTTATATCAGTTCTTAGCCTGCCAACAGCAACATTATCCCTTCCCATAACGTCATTTGGCATAGGAAATCTATTATTTTTGTAATCCTCAATAATTTCAATTCCAGGAGATTTTTTTAATTCTTCAAGAGCATCTTTAGGCTCAACTACATCGGCAAATTCAATATTGATCGATTCAGAATGTGCTCTCAGAACTGGGACTCGAACACATGTAGCAGAGAGCTTTAAATCAGCAATATTTAATATTTTCCTTGTCTCATTAACCATTTTCATCTCTTCTTCGCAGTAATTATTTGAAAGCATAGGGGAATTATGTAAAAACAAATTAAAAGCAAGGGAGTATGGCAAAACTTCACTTTTTTGAGGATTTCCTTGAAGATATTGTTCAGTTAAAAGTTTTAGTTCCTCCATCGCTAGTTGGCCTGCACCACTGACAGATTGATATGTTGAGACAATAACTCTTTGAATAGTCGAAAGTTTGTTTAATGGAGCTAAAACTAATGTCAACAAAATGGTAGTGCAGTTTGGATTAGCTATTACCCCATCATGATTAAGTACATCACTAGCATTAACTTCAGGGACTATAAGAGGAACGTTCTTATATAATCTGAAAGCACTTGAATTATCTATCAGTAAAGCATTTTGATCAATAATGGTAGACAACCACTTTTTTGAAATACTTCCGCCAGCTGAAGCCAAAACTAAATCAAGATTCTTAAATTCTTCCTTAGTTGTTTTTTTTGTAACTAATTCTTCATCTTTCCAAATAATTTTTTTTCCTTCTGACCGCTCTGATGAAAGCAAGACCAATTCTGATATTGGGAAATCACGTTGTTCAAGAATTTTTAGCAATTCAGATCCCACAGCACCTGAAGAACCTAAAACAGCAACTTTTAATGGCCTATTAGGCAAATACGGAGATTGTCTCACACTTTAAAATGATTTTTATAAATAGATTGACTATTTTTTTTACTTTATCAAAAAATTAACTTTCAAGGAAATCACATAATGTGAAATAATTAAGATTCGGTTCATAGTAATAACTTAGAAAAACATGGCTAAAGATGCACTAATAGTCAAAACAACTCCTCTGCCTCAAAGTAGAATTTCATTCGAATTAGAAATACCATCTGAGACATGCAAAACGTGTGTAAATGAAACAATCAGTTCTATCAGTCGTTCGGCTAAAATTCCGGGATTTAGACTTGGTAAGATTCCTAAACAAGTCTTAATCCAAAGAATTGGCATCACACAATTACATGCTTCTGCTCTGGAAAAAATTATTGATAAATCATGGCAAGAAGCGTTAAAAATAAAATCTATAGAGCCACTAAGTGAGCCAGAATTGGTAGATGGATTTGAATCTTTACTTGCAAAGTTTAGTCCTGAAAAATCACTTAAGGTTACTCTTCAAACTGATGTTGCCCCAGAATTAAAACTTAAAAAATCCAAAGGACTAAGTGTTGAAATATCAAAGACAAAGTTTGATCCTAAGTCAATAGATGAAGCGCTAGAAAAATCTAGAAATCAGTTTGCAAACATTATTCCAGTTACCAATAGAGCAGCAAAATTAGGAGATATTGCTGTAGTTAGTTTCAAAGGAAAATATAAAGATTCTGGTAAAGAGATTGATGGTGGAACAAGTGAATCAATGGATCTTGAGTTAGAAAAGAACAAAATGATTCCCGGTTTCGTTGAGGGAATCGTAAAGATGAAAATTGGTGATAATAAAACACTTAACCTTAAATTTCCTGATGATTATTCTCATGAAGATTCAAGAGGCAAAGAAGCAATTTTTGAAGTAAATCTTAAGGATCTTAAGGAAAAAGAATTGCCTGAACTTAATGACGATTTTGCAAAACAGTCTGGCAACAAAGAATCATTAAAAGAGTTAAAGAAAGATATTGAAAAGCAACTTAAAGACAATTTTGAAAAAACTCAAAAAGATATCAAAATCGAAGCTTTATTAGATGCCTTAACAAACGAATTGGTTGCTGAAATTCCAAAATCTATGATTGATATAGAAGTGAGGAATAATATTGAACAAACCGCTCAAAGATTCGCTCAACAAGGTCTTGATGTTAAATCTACTTTCACTCCGGAATTAGTTAAGTCATTAGCAGAGTCCACAAGGCCTCAAGCTGAAAAAAATGTTCAAAGAAATTTAGCTTTAAAAGCATTAGCTGAAACAGAAAACATAAAAGTTGAGAAAGATGCTCTTGAAGAATTAAAAAAATCTCCTGGAATTGAAATTATTGAGGATTATAAAAATAATAGATTTCCTATGCCAAATGACGTTATGGGAAGGGATAATGTTGCTGTTGGCAGGCTAAGAACTGATATAAGTCATCCTCATGGATTAGAATTATGGTTATGTGGAGATCAAATAAGAAAAGGAGCAGCTCTGAATGCTGTTCAAATAGCTGAGTTATTAATTCCAAAAAAATGATTACAGACAAAACTGAGTGTAATAATCCACTATTTGGAAGAATATTGACTGCAATGGTTACTCCATTCACTGAGAATGGAGATGTAGATTATGAACTAGCTATAAAACTTTCAAATTATCTTTTTGAGAACGGTTCCGATGGAATTGTGTTGTGCGGTACTACTGGAGAATCTCCGACTCTTTCATGGGCGGAACAGCATGATTTATTTATTGCGGTAAAAGGATCTTTGGATGCAAGCTGTAAAGTAATAGTTGGCACTGGTAGCAATTGTACAAGCGAAGCTGTGGAAGCTACAAAAAAAGCTTACGACTCTGGAGCCGACGGTGCTTTGGTCGTTGTTCCTTATTACAATAAGCCTCCTCAAGAAGGTCTTTATAAACATTTCAGTTCTATTGCTAAATCTGCAAAGGATTTGCCTCTTATGCTCTACAACATTCCTGGCAGGACTGGATGCAATTTATTACCTGATACTGTGAAGAAACTTATGGATTTCTCAAATATTCTCAGTATTAAAGCTGCAAGCGGTAGAATAGAAGAAGTAACAGAACTAAGAGCTATTTGTGGCTCCGAACTCTCTGTATATAGTGGCGACGATTCATTGTTGCTTCCAATGTTATCTGTAGGTGCTGTAGGAGTAGTGAGTGTTGCAAGTCATTTAGTTGGATTGCAATTGAAAGAGATGATTCATTCTTTTCAAAGTGGAAAGGTTTCCAATGCTCTTGCTATTCATGAAAAACTTCAGCCTCTTTTCAAAGCACTCTTTATGACTACTAATCCTATCCCAATTAAAGCTGCTTTGGAGCTATCGGGATGGGATGTAGGTAATCCTAGAAGTCCTTTGTCACCTTTAAACAATGACATGAAAAAGCAACTATCTTTTATCCTGAATTCCTTATAATAGGGATTATATTTAACTTGATAATTAAATTTAAATAAACCTTATTTGATTACAAGCAGGCCTTCATAAATTTCAAAATTATGCAATCAAGTACAAATTCAACTGTAAATAGATCTACTCATGATTCATCTAGATCTAAAAGTAATACTCCAGCTCTACGAGTAATACCTCTTGGAGGATTACATGAAATAGGAAAAAACACTTGCGTTTTTGAATATGGTGATGAATTAATGCTTGTTGATGCTGGCCTAGCTTTCCCATCTGATGGTATGCATGGCGTAAACGTTGTTATGCCTGATACAACTTTTTTAAAAGAAAATCAAAGAAGAATAAAAGGAATGATTGTCACTCACGGGCATGAAGATCACATTGGAGGTATTTCTCATCATCTAAAGCATTTTAATATTCCCATTATTTATGGCCCAAGACTGGCAATGTCAATGCTTAGAGGAAAAATGGAGGAAGCAGGGGTATCTGATAGAACAACTATACAGACAGTAAATCCAAGAGATGTTGTAAAAGTAGGACAACATTTTTCTGTTGAATTTATTCGAAATACCCATTCTATCTGCGATAGCTTTTCTTTAGCAGTTACAACACCTGTTGGCACAATTATTTTCACGGGAGATTTTAAGTTTGATCATATGCCAGTAGATGGAGAGCAATTTGATATTGAAAGAATGGTGCATTACGGAGAGAAGGGTGTTTTATGCATGTTCAGTGATTCTACTAATGCCGAAGTTCCAGGTTTTTGTCCTTCTGAGAAGACTATCTATCCCTCTTTAGAAAAACATATTGCAGAGGCAAAAGAACGAGTTATCCTTACCACTTTTGCTAGTTCTGTGCATAGAGTGACAATGATCTTAGAATTGGCCATGAAACATGGAAGAAAGGTCGGTTTGTTAGGTAGATCGATGATAAATGTTATTGCTAAGGCAAGAGATATTGGTTATATGAAATGCCCAGATGATTTGTTTGTTCCTATCAAGCAAATTAGAGATTTGCCAGATAGGGAGACCTTATTATTAATGACGGGTAGTCAAGGAGAACCCCTAGCAGCGTTAAGCAGAATCTCTCGTGGTGAACATCAGCATGTTCGTCTTAAGACTACTGATACTGTAATATTTTCAGCCAGCCCAATTCCTGGTAATACTATTTCTGTTGTTAATACAATAGATAGATTAATGAAACTCGGAGCAAAGGTTGTTTATGGAAAGGGTGAGAATATTCATGTTTCTGGTCATGGTTTTCAAGAAGATCAAAAGTTAATGTTGGCACTCGCAAAACCTAAGTTTTTTGTTCCTGTTCATGGAGAACATAGAATGCTTGTTTGTCATGGGAAGAGTGCACAAACTATGGGGGTTCCAAAGGACAATATCTTAATTATTGAAAATGGAGATGTAGTTGAGTTAACACCTAATTCTATTCAAAAGGGTGATCCTGTAAAAGCTGGTGTTGAACTGCTTGATAACTCACGAAATGGGATAGTAGATGCTCGAGTATTAAAGGAAAGGCAGCAATTAGCTGGGGATGGTGTAGTAACTGTTTTAGCTCCTATTAGTACAGATGGGAAGATGGTTGCGCCTCCTAGAGTTAATTTAAGAGGAGTTGTTACTACTGCAGAGCCAAGAAAAATGTCTATGTGGACAGAACGAGAAATAAGCTGGGTCTTAGAAAATAGATGGAAACAATTATCCAGACAAACTGGGCCGAATAATTTTGAGGTAGATTGGATTGGTGTACAAAGAGAAATTGAAAATGGTTTATCGAGAAGAATGAGAAGAGAATTACAAGTTGAACCACTTATTTTGTGTTTAGTTCAACCTGCTCCAAGTGGAACTCGTGCTTATATTCCAAAGATTACCGAAGAGCAAAATTTCTCCAATAGAAATAGAAATAATAATAATTTCCATAAGAAATCAAACAATAATAATCATCCTAATAGTTCAAATAACCCACAAAATACCCAAAAAAGTCCAAAAGTATCACAGAATCCATCCGCTGAAACTGCTATAGAAGATTCATTTGAAGGTAGAACAAGAAGAAGAAGATCTGCTGTAACATCTTAACTTTTTTCAAAATTTATATAGTTTTTATCCCAAACAATTTTTAAAAACTCTTGCAGATTAATTTGACCTTTATTTTTTTCATAAATTGAAGTTGCTAATTTTGTCAGATTTTTAGAACTACATTGCTTTGGAGATATTTCTTTTAAAAATCTATTTAAAATTGTGCACCTCGCTTCAATACACATACCATTTAGGAGATTCCTATCGATACCTTTAACATCTTTACAATAAAAATACGCTAGTTCACTTAGATCATTACGTTCATTATTGTATTTGCTCATTTTTTGGGAAAAATTATTTATCCTTTCAGAACAACCAGGATAGATGACTTCTAAGGTAGGAATAATTTTTTTTCTTACTAAATTTCTTTTTAATTTAAGATCTGAATTTGTAGGATCTTCCCAGACTGGGATCTTCATTTCATTGCAAAATTGTTTTGTATCTTCCCTACTGAAAATTAATATTGGTCTTATTAAATAAATTTGATTTTCTATTAATCTTTTACTCTCAATATTACTCAGACCTGCAAAATTGCTTCCTCTAGATAAATTGAGGATAAATGTTTCTGCATTATCACTACTCGTGTGACCAGTTAGCAAATAAATATTATGTTTTTCCTGGTTTTTATTTAATAAAGTTTTGGCTCTTTCACATAATTTTTTATATCTCCATTCTCGTGCTTTTTCTTCTGAAGAAATATCTTCTTTATTTGCTTGATCAAAAGAGAATGAAATATTTTTATCTTCGCAATAATCTTTTAATTCAAGAGCATATAGTGATGATTTTTCGTGCCACTGATGATCACCATGCCAAACACTAATAGACCAATTATGTAGTTTTTTTAGGTCATTAATTAGGGTTAATAAGGCCATTGAGTCTTGACCCCCCGAAACACTTATTAAAATATTGGATCCTTTGGGAATTAATATTTTTTTGGCAAGAATCTCCTTATGAAGCTGATGATGCCATGATGACCAATTTTTTTGACTTAATTTTTTATCAGTCATTTTGTGTTGCTCAGATAATATTTTTTAAAAAATGCACTGTTTTACTAAAACAATGTCACAATCGGGTAATAAATTCATTAAGTAAATGAGTCTGATTAATCTTTTGCCACAAAAAATCAAAGAAGAGTTAAGAAGCAAATCCTTACTCAAAGTTATTTCAGGATTGAATAATTTCGATGTTCAGTCTGTGAAAATAATTGTTGAGGCTGCTTCATTAGGAGGTGCAGATCTTGTCGATATTGCTTGTAAACCTGAACTCGTTGATTTAGCACTTAAGAATTCAACACTTCCAGTTTGTGTTAGTTCAGTAGTGCCTCGATCTTTTCAAGATTGTGTAAAAGCAGGAGCATCATTAATTGAGATAGGAAATTACGATACTTTTTATGAAAAAGGCATTCATTTTTCAGATAAAAAAGTTTTAAACATTACAAAAGAGACGAGGGATTTATTGCCTAATTTTCCTTTATCAGTAACTGTTCCTCATACTATGCCTATTGATAAACAAGTTGATCTTGCTGTAAAGCTAGTGGAAGAAGGCGTTGATATTATTCAAACAGAAGGTGGTACCAGCTCTACTCCTTACTCTCCAGGAATTCAAGGTTTTTTTGAAAAATCAGTACCAACTCTTGCATCTACCTATGCTATTCATCAAGAATTTAAGAAACAATCTCTGAATATACCAATCATGAGTGCCTCTGGATTAAGCCAAGTAACTTGTCCACTAGCAATATCCTCTGGAGCCTCAGCAGTTGGCGTTGGATCTGTGGTTAATAAATTAGATGATTTAATATCAATGATTGCGGTTGTTAGGGGCTTAAAAGAATCTTTGAAAAATTCAATAATTGGAGAAAAAATTTCTTAGTATAGCAACATCCTTTAGCTACTAGCTTGATGAACAACTATAAGCTTCAAGCTCCTTACGAACCAAATGGAGATCAACCTGAAGCTATTAAAAAATTAGTTAAAGGCGTAAATAATGGTAAACAGTTTCAGACTCTTTTAGGAGCTACTGGAACTGGAAAAACATTTACCATTGCCAATGTAATTAAACAAACAGGAAGGCCAGCACTTGTTTTAGCCCATAACAAAACGTTGGCTGCACAACTATGTAATGAATTAAGGGAATTTTTTCCAAAAAATGCTGTTGAGTACTTCATTTCTTACTACGATTATTATCAACCTGAAGCTTATGTACCTGTAAGTGATACTTACATAGCCAAAACTGCTTCAATTAATGAAGAAATAGATATGCTTAGGCATTCTGCAACACGCTCATTATTTGAAAGAAAAGATGTAATTGTTGTAGCCTCAATAAGTTGTATTTATGGTCTTGGTATACCGAGTGAGTATTTAAAAGCTGCAGTTAAATTTGAAGTGGGAAAATCAATAAATCTACGTTCTTCTTTGAGGTCTCTCGTTGAAAATCAATATACTAGAAATGATATTGAAATTACTAGAGGTAGATTCAGAATTAAAGGTGATGTTTTAGAAATCGGTCCAGCTTATGAAGATAGATTAATAAGAATTGAGTTATTTGGTGATGAAGTCGAGGCTATTAGATATGTTGACCCTACTACAGGAGAAATACTTGAAAGTTTGGAACAAGTTAGCGTTTACCCAGCGAAGCATTTTGTGACTCCAAAAGAAAGACTTGAGAGTGCAATAAGTGCAATTAGAAGTGAATTAAAAACTCAACTCGATAAATTTACATACGAAGGAAAATTATTAGAGGCTCAACGTCTAGAACAACGTACAAAATATGATTTAGAAATGCTTAAAGAGGTTGGTTATTGTAATGGAGTTGAGAATTATGCTCGTCATTTATCAGGTAGGGAGGAAGGTTCACCGCCAGAATGTTTAATAGATTACTTTCCCAAAGATTGGTTGTTGGTAGTTGATGAGAGTCATGTAACATGTCCTCAACTTCATGCGATGTACAACGGTGATCAATCTAGAAAAAAAGTTTTAATAGATCATGGTTTTAGATTGCCAAGTGCTGCAGATAATAGACCTTTAAAATGTGAAGAGTTTTGGGAAAAATCAAAACAGACATTATTTATAAGTGCAACCCCCGGTCAATGGGAATTAGATCAATGTGATGGTGAATTTATTGAGCAAGTTATAAGACCAACTGGGGTATTAGACCCGGTAATTGATGTAAGACCTAGTGAAGGCCAAATAGAAGATCTGTTATCTGAAATAAGAATTCGAGCTGAAAAGAATCAAAGAGTGCTTGTGACAACACTTACTAAGAGAATGGCTGAAGATCTAACTGATTTTTTATCTGAAAATAAAGTAAGAGTTAGATATTTGCATTCCGAAATCCATTCAATTGAAAGAATTGAAATTATTCAAGACCTTAGAATGGGCGAATATGATGTTTTGGTAGGAGTTAATTTATTAAGAGAGGGACTAGATCTTCCAGAAGTATCCTTAGTCGCCATTTTAGATGCTGATAAAGAAGGTTTTCTGAGGGCAGAAAGGTCATTGATTCAAACAATAGGAAGAGCTGCCAGACATGTTGAAGGTGTTGCTTTGCTTTATGCAGATAACTTCACAGATTCAATGAAAAGAGCAATATCTGAAACTGATAGAAGAAGAACTATTCAAAAAAAATATAACCAAGTCAATGGTATTACTCCAAAACCTGCAGGCAAAAAAATAGAAAATTCAATATTATCTTTTCTAGAACTTTCCAGAAAACTAGATGCTGGTGGTTTATCTAAAGATTTAATAAATATAGTTAATAACAAAACTGACGCAATTCTCAGTTCCAGTGATAATCAATGTTTGCTCGAAGAATTGCCTGACTTAATAGAAAAGTTAGAAATTAAAATGAAAGACGCTGCAAAAGAGTTAAATTTTGAAGAAGCAGCAAATTTGAGGGATAGAATCAAAAAATTAAGACAAAAATTGGCAAGAAATAATTAAAAAGAACTTATTTTTCTAATTCGAAATGATTATGAATCGCATTAACTGCTTTGTCACAATCTTTTTCTAAGACAATACATGAAGTCCTAATTTCACTCGTGGCAATCATTTCAATATTGATATTTTGGTCAGCCAATGCTCTAAATATTTTTCCAGCCGTCCCAACCTTAAATGCCATTCCCGCTCCTACAGTACTTACTTTTGCTATAGCAGGGCCATCTTCAATGTATGATCCGGGTAATTTTTTTGTTAAGGACTCAAAAACTAAGTTAGCTTTTTCTCTATCTTGTTTATTCATTGTAAGACTAATATCTTTAGTTTTTAAAGTGGAAATTCTTTCAGACTGAACGATAGTATCTATAAGTAAATTATTTTCAGCTAATGCTAAACATATCGATGCTGCTACACCTGGACGATCAGGCAGTTTTCGAAAGCTTACCTGAACTTGGTTTTTATCTAATGCAATTCCTCTTACTTCAGGTTGATCTTGTTTTTCATTGATTGGATTAACAAATATTTGTGTATCGGATAACTTAAATTTCTCAGCAACAAATCTAATAGCTTTTGGTATATTATTAATTTCAATTACACAGCTGACTTTAATTTCACTAGTAGCTATTAACCTAACGTTTATATTCGCTTGAGATAAAGTATCAAATAAATCAGCTGAAACACTAGGTCTGCCCATAATGCCTGCTCCTTGAATACTTAATTTTGTCATGTTGGTTTTTAAGTTAAATTCTCCCCCTAATTGACTAGTTATAAGTTCACATTGTTCTGCAGTCTTTTTTACTTCTAATTCACCAACAGTAAATGTAATATCGTTTTTATTTCCATCATTTGTCGCTTGTATTATTAAATCTACGTTAATACTTGCTTCTGAAAGTTTTTCAAATATTTGCGCAGCAATCCCAGGCCTATCAGGAATATTTGAGAGACTGAATACTGCTTGGTTTTCTAATACTTCAAGACTATTGACTGTTTTTGTTAATTCTAAGCTTCCTCTTTTTAGCGGGAGAGGTTGGATTTGACTTTCTAGGAGAGTCCCACTGGAGTCACTTTGGCTTGATTTGACACACAATTTAATTCCATAATTGCGAGCAATTTCTACTGCTCTTGGGTGCAGAACTGAAGCACCGACGCTTGCAAGTTCAAGCATTTCCTCGCAGCTAATTTCATCTAAGAGTTTTGCATTAGGAACAATCCTTGGATCAGTAGTAAGAACCCCTGGAACGTCTGTATAAATTTCGCAAGTCTGAGCTCCTAAAGCTGTCGATAAAGCTACCGCAGAAGTATCTGAACCACCTCTACCCAAAGTTGTAATTTCCATTGAACCCGTATGGCTTAATGTTGTTCCTTGAAATCCAGCTACGACAACTACAAAACCCTGATTTAAATAATTTTGGATCCTTTCTGTTTTAATATCCAGAATTCTCGCTTTCCCATGAATTGATTCAGTAATAATTCCAACCTGGCTACCAGTCATTGAAATTGCAGGTATTCCGTATTCGTTTAATGCCATTGAGAGAAGAGCTATGGTTACTTGCTCTCCAGTTGAGAGAAGCATATCCAATTCTCTTCGATTAGGATTTTTACTAATTGATTCCGCTAAACAATTTAAATCATCTGTAGTTTGCCCCATCGCAGAGACAACTACGACAATTTCATTCCCTGCTTCTTTACTTTGACAAATGCTACTTGCAATATTTTTAATTTTTTTAATATCACCGACAGAAGTACCGCCAAATTTTTTTACTAGTAAAGCCATATTTAAATCATAATGTAAATTCTTAAACTTATAATTTGGTTAACTTAAATTAATTAATTTCTCTGTAAAAACATTTATAGGATTATTACCTTGTTTTAGTAATGATTCAATATCTAGTAAGTTACTCATTAAATTAATTAAATATTCTTGAGATACATTTTTGACTTTTCTTCGAATAAAAAAAATTCTTTTTGGATTAGAAATGCCTGCAAGATTACAAATCTTTTCTGCATTATCGTTACCTGAATTAACTGCTAGTTTTATAATGGTATGAATTCTTATTTGACTAATTAAACCTGCATTTAGTCTTAAAGCAGGTTCTCCTTTCTGTAAAGAATAATTTATTTCAATGAGGCTTTCATTAATATTTTTTTGTAAGAGAAGATCAATGATTTTGAAAATATTGGATTGATGATCACTAAATATTTTTTTTACATCAATACTTTTAAGAAAAAGTTGTGAATTCGAATCACTTGATACTGCAGAGAGGTATGTTTTAGCTTTGGCTAATTCATTTATTAGTTTAAAGCTGTCATTACCAACTGAATCAATTATTAATTCAGCTGCATTTTTATCAATTGTGATATTCATTTCATTCGCTGCATCTTCTAAAAATTTTTTTTGTCCTTCATAGTCCCAGATTTCTGGTAAAGAAAATGACTTTTCTTTAGCTAAATTATTTTTGATAAGTTTTTGTAAAAATTTAGTACTCTTTAGTCTTGAGTCTGGTTTTTTTGTATTTTGTAAAATGAAATAAGTATTTTGAGGTATATTGTCATGAATTTTTTCAAATTTATTTCTTAGATCCTCATTTTTGGCAGTAAAAATTGGATTATTTTTCAATGTAACTATTCTGTATCCCTCTCCAAAAGGAGGTGTAAGAACTTCATCAAAAGCTTTATTGACTTGCTCATCATCATCTCCATTTAAATTTGTTACGTTTATTTCTTTCCATTCTTTGGATACTTCCTTATCAATTAACTTTTGAATAAATGTATGTTGAGCATTTAAATCATTACCCCATAATATTTGTATTGGCATAATAGCTCAATAAAAACCATATATTAACTATGATTACTTCTAACACAAATTAAATTTAATGGTAATAGATCATCCAATTTTTTTGGAAAGCATCAGATTCATAAGATCTCATTTATTAGCCAATGATCTAAATTATTTAGAAAAAAAAGTGTTAGAGAGATTAGTCCATACTTCAGGAGATTTTTCAGTTCAAAATCTTGTAAATTTTAGTGAAGGTGCTTGCGAAAAAGGGCTGCAGGCACTTAAAAATGGTGCTCCGATTTTAACTGATACTGATATGGCTGCAGCAGCAATAAAAACCATGGCAGAAAATACCACTAGGAATGAAGTATTCACCGCTAGAATGTGGTTTGAAAAAAATAATCATACAAACTTAACTAAAACTGCATATGGCTTAAGTGAAGGTTGGAAGGAGTTATCCGCTATTAATTCTGGAAGCAAATCACCTATTGTAGTTATTGGCAGTTCGCCTACAGCGTTAACCTATATAGTTGATATTTTAGAGAATGCAAAAGATTTACCTAGTTTAATTATTGGAATGCCTGTTGGATTTATTGGAGTAGAGAAAAGCAAAAACAAACTAATTTCTACCGATTTTCCTAGAATTGTTTTGAATTCAACTAGAGGAGGCGCTGCCATGGCAGCTGCTGCGGTTAACGCCTTATTGAGGGAGACTATTTAAAGAGTATTTATTTTATAAAAATTTCAAAAATTTACTTAATATCATAATTTAATTTGTTATTTTCTTCTAAAGAATTTAAAACTGATTTTGCTTTTTCTATAACTTCTTTTGGAACTCCTGCTAATTTAGCTGCTTCTATGCCATAGCTTTTGTTTGAGCCCCCTTTAACAATCCTGTGGCTAAAGATTAGCTGATCGTTATTTTGTTCTACTAAAACTTGAAAATTTTGTATATTCTTATTTGAATTTTTTAAATAATTAAGCTCATGATAGTGCGTAGCAAAAATAGTATTACATTGAATTTTTTTTGCAAGATATTCACTTACTGACCAAGCTATTGAAAGTCCATCAAAAGTAGATGTCCCTCTGCCTATCTCATCAAGTAAAACTAGTGAGCTAGAAGTTGCCTGATTTAGAATTGATGCAGTTTCAGACATTTCTACCATAAATGTTGATTGTCCAGATGATTGGTCATCAACAGCCCCAATTCTTGTGAAAATCCTATCTGTAATCTTGATTTCAGCATTATTAGCAGGAACAAAGCTACCAATTTGTGTGAGAATTTGTATTAAACCAAGTTGTCTTATAAAGCAACTTTTTCCGCTTGCATTGGGACCGGTTAATATAATTAATTTTTGATTATCCTCAAAAGAGATATCGTTTGCTACAAACTTTTTATCACTTAACAATTGCTCTACAATTGGATTTCTTCCTGCGATAATTTTTGTACTATTTTTTGTCATTGAATCATTTATTGGTATTAATGAAGGTTTTATAAAATTGTTTTCTACTGAAGTAATTGATAAACCAAGTAGTGCATCAAGAGATGCTATGGATTTTGCGATTGATCTTATTTGTTTTGTTTTTTCAGCAACTATATTTCTTAATTCGCAGAAAATTTCATATTCTTTTGATGAAGCTCTACTTTTTATTTGGAAAATCTTATTTTCTTTATTTTTAATTTCTGAAGTGATATATCTTTCTTCATTAGTAAGTGTTTGCCTTTTGATCCAATGTTGTGGAGCTAAATTAACTTTTGACTTATTAATAGAAATGTAATAACCAAAATTTTTATGAAATTGAATTTTTAGGTTTGAAATTTTGCTAATTTTCCTTTCCTTTAATTCTTCTTTATTTAGCCACTCAGAGTAATCATCCATTAAATTGCGTAAACCATCTAATATATTGTCAACACCATCGTGGATCATACCTCCTTCACTAATATTTAGAGGAGGATTTTCTACTAGTTTAAAACTTATAGTATCAGCTAATTCTAAGAGTCCTTCATCAATATTTTTTAATTGATCAGTCCAATCTGGGAGATCATATTTAAATAATTCAATTATGGATTTTAGTCTAGGCAATTTTTTTAAACCTTCAGCTATTGCAATTAAGTCTCTGGGACTTGCATGACCTGCACAAGCTCTACCTGCAAGTCTTTCTAAATCCCCCATTGCTCTAAGTAAATTTTGGGTATCTGTACGTAATTTTTTAGATTCAAGAAAGTTTGTAATTATATTTTGTCTTTTATAAATTTCATTAACGTTTAATAGTGGTGAATCTATCCACCTTCTTAAACACCTTGCACCCATGCAAGTATAAGTTCTATCAATACTCCATAGTAGCGAACCTACATAATTGTTTTCTCGTTGTGTATTTTTGATTTCTAAGTTTTTTTGAGTTTGATAATCAATAATTAATTTGTTGTGACCATATTGGATTTGTGGAAAGTCTAATGAGATTTTTAAAGAAGAATCTTTATCTAAATTTGAAGGATTAATTTTTTCTAAATAATTTAATAAACCTCCAAGTGATCTAGTTGCATTGTTTAAATTTTTAAGTCCTATTCCCTCTAGGTTTGCAATTTGGAAATAATTTTTTATTAGATAATTTGCTTCATTAATTCCAAAATTAGTTTCTTGAGAAACAGTATATGTAATTTGACTATTTCCTTTAATTAATAAATTTCTTACTGCATTGCTTCCTACAATGATTTCTGAAGAATCTAATTTAATAATTTCATCAAATAGTTTTGACAGAGATTGGCCTTCTAAAGTTATTAATTCTCCTGTGCTTACATCAGCTTTTGATATACCCCATTCATAAGATTCATCTGAGTTGGCTTCTGATAAGTAAATAGCAGTAATCCAATTATTTTTTTTTGCTATCAACATCCCCTCTTCAATTACAGTTCCAGGAGTTATTATTCTTGTTATTCCTCTTTTAATTGGAGTCCCATAATTTCCAGAACTTTTTTCTAATTGATCGCATATAACCACAGAATAATTTTTTTTAATTAAATCAGCACAGTATCTCTCCATTGCATGATGGGGAACCCCTGCCATAGGGATCTTACCAATCTCTTTGCCAGCATCTTTACTGGTAAGCGTTATTTCTAAAAGGTTAGATATTAATACAGCGTCCTCAAAAAAACATTCAAAAAAGTCTCCTAATCTATAAAGTAATAACCTATCTTTATTTTCTTCTTTTAGAGTTACATAATGCTTCATTACAGGAGTTAATTTCAGTTTTGAAACTGTTTTATAGCTATAAGATTCTTCATTGATGCAAACATTTTTGTTATTTGAAATTAAATCAGTCTTGAATTTATTTATTAAATTAGTTGAATTTTTTCTTTTTCTGGGTCTTTTTTGCGATTCTTTTTTTAAATCTTCCAAAGATAAATTTTCTGGAATTTTTGTTATTTCTTTTTGTTCATTATTATCATTATCAATCGCAAATAAATTCTTTTGAATTATCGTATCTTCTTGCATACTTTTTTAATTCCTAAATAGATATTAGGTAGAATTTTTTTTTTTGCATTTAAAGTGGCTAAAGTATGTAAATTTTCTCTAAAAATTATCATTTTCATGAGATTATAGTATTTATAATATTTGAAACCTAAGACTGAATTATGCAGGCTGTTAACTTTTTCTTCGTAAATGCTCTATTATTTGCTTCTTTAATTGCGGTAGTTGGAGTACCCGTTTTATATGTGACTCAACCTTCTACTGAGGAAGGACAGCGAGAAAGTAGGAGAAAAATTTATTCTATTGCTGCTGTTTGGGTTGTTTTGGTTTTTGTTACAGGGATAGTTTCTTCATTAGTTTGAACTTAATACCTTTTCGTGAGAGTCTATTAATATACCTAAGTAAAATTTAATGGCTATTTTTGAGGGTTCTTTTACTACTGCCTCTACTTTAAAAGTTGGGATTGTAATAGCAAGATTTAACGATTTAATTACAAATAAAATTCTATCTGGTTGTCTTGATTGTTTAAAAAGGCATGGTTTAGATACTTCTGAATTAAGCAATCAAGTAGATATAGTTTGGGTTCCAGGTTCATTCGAATTACCAATCGCAGCTAAAACCCTCATGAAAAAAAAGAGTTATGACGTTGTAATTGCTCTTGGGGCTGTGATCCGTGGTGAAACTTCCCACTATGATGTAGTTATATCTGAGGCGAGCAAAGGTATTTCGCAAGTTTCAAATGAAAATAATGTTCCAATTATTTTTGGAGTTTTAACTACTGATACTATGCAGCAGGCTTTAGAAAGAGCAGGGATTAAGAATAATCTTGGTTGGAATTATGCTTTACAAGCAATTGAGATGGGATCTTTAATTAAAAATTTAAATTAATTGAAAAAAATTTAATTATTTTTATCATTGATCCCTTCTTTGAGATAAAATAAAAAAGTTATGCGGATGTAGCTCAGTGGTAGAGCATCTCCTTGCCAAGGAGAATGTCGAGAGTTCGAATCTCTTCATCCGC
>OZSS01000572.1_pt1 | contig 17719 bp, 16 predicted proteins | sample 1779911 | NCBI WGS metagenome assembly OZSS01 (sample SAMEA2603589, study PRJEB24840) | metagenome | biome: Water; feature: Photic zone; material: Seawater sample | place: Mediterranean Sea | collected 2013-11-12 | depth 10 m | reverse complement strand
CTTTGACAATGGTTCTGTCGAATATTCCTTTGTCTCCAGATCCACTTCCGAAAGAACTTCCGTGAGTTTATACTCTTCAAAGTAATTAGAAATCTCGTCGTCTAATGACAGTTTTCCTTGCTCGTGAAGTTTCATAATTGCGCAAGAGGTAATTGGCTTAGTCATCGACATGATTGCGTGAGGGGTATCGATTGTGGCCTTAACCTTTTTTGTGGTATCCGCGTACCCAAATGCAGATTCATATAAAGTCTCTGAGGAAGACGTAATTAATGCGACGATACCTGGCAGGTTTTTGGTCTTCAGAAATTCGTCTAGAGGTTTCTTGTCAAGCAATTCTTACTCCTCAAAAGCTTGTTTTAGGTGACAGGTCGAGATGATGCACGATTTATTATCTCAGTTAAAGAGTCAAGCAGATGCTGATTATATTGGTGAACCAATAAGCCAGTTAGACCACTCTCTGCAAGCAGCGTCCCTCGCCAAGGCGGCCGGGGAGAGCGAATCACTAGTTTTAGCTGCTCTTTTCCATGATATTGGTCATTGGTGTTCTGCTGGAGAGGTTTCTGCAACACAAGTCGGCGTGGTCGATCATGACCGAATCGGTGAGCAATACCTGAAACAAATAGGCGTGGCTGAGAAAATTTCCAGCCTGGTTGGCTTACATGTACAGGCAAAACGTTATAAAGCCTTTTCCGAAAATGGTTACGAACAAAAAATTTCCCCAGCTAGTCTCCAAACCCTGTTTCTCCAGGGAGGGCCAATGAATGCTGCCGAGGCTAAAACTTTTGAATCAAACCCTTATTTTCGAGAGGCCCTTGCTCTGAGGGGATATGATGAGGCCGCGAAAAAACAATCTTGTAAAGTAGCTCCTGTTGAGAGTTACGAATCAATGCTTCGTCGACATTTGATTGAACCTTTGCCCAAAAGAAAGATGACGTTTTTTAAGAAGAATGGTTTCGTGAGGATCAAGTCTTGGTTCAACGACCACGAGATGGCTAGGATTGAGGAATCGGTGCGAAAAATGGAAAGTTGGCCAGAGGTTCCAGGCAAATGGATGAAGTACTTTGAGTATGCTTCTAATCAACGCACACTCTGTAGAATAGAGAATTTTCTCGAATATGAAGAAGTCTTCAGCCCCCATTTGCTAGGGGACTCGTTTAGGCTTTTGTTAAACCAAGTAATGGGAGCTCCCGTGGTCTTGTTCAAAGAGAAAATTAACTTTAAACAAGCTGGAGGACAGGGTTTTAGAGCGCATCAAGACGCGCCAGCCTTTAGATCCTTTGGACAAAATTTTCATTTGAACTTGATGCTAAGTATCGATCATACGAGTTCTGACAACGGCTGTCTGGAGCTAATGAGATCTGAGCGAATACGTGATTTGCTGCCAGCGGAAAAAGACCTGACCTTGTCAGAGGATTTTGAGATGAAAAACGAGTGGATTTCTGTTGAGACTGAACCAGGAGATATTTTGGTTTTTGACTCCTACATCCCGCACAAATCAGCAGCTAATCTAACCAAAAATTCCAGAAGAGCTCTATATGCCACCTATAATAAAGCTTGCGAGGGGAATTGGAGAGAAAAATACTATGAAGAGAAAAGACGTGTTTTCCCGCCTGAGGCTGAAAGAGAAAAAGGGGTCACTTATGATTCAAATATTTTCAACCTTGGAAATCCCATAGGCGTAAAAATTTAATTCTTCCGCAGTCAAACAAAAAATTAGAGGCAGATCAAAATGAAAGGAACCGTGCATTACACCGAGGACAACAACATTGCCTTGCTTAAGATAGATAACCCGCCGGTTAACCCTCTTTCTTCTGGAGTAAGGCAGGGACTCTACGACGGGGTAAGTAAGGCTCTCGTGGCCGAACATATTGAGGCTTTGGTTTTGACCGGAATGCATCGGGCATTTATCGCTGGTGCCGACATCGGTGAATTCGGTGAAGCGGCACAAGAAGCCGTAGGGTTAAACGAAGTGATTGAAAAAATTGAGAGTAGTAAGAAACCGGTCATTGCTGCAATAAATGGAACTGCGTTTGGTGGCGGGTTAGAAGTCGCGTTGGCTTGTGATTATCGCGTTGCTTCAGAGAATGCTCCTGTTGGGCTCCCTGAGGTGAAGTTGGGACTTCTGCCTGGAGCTGGCGGCACCCAGAGATTGCCTCGATTAATTGGGGCGGAAAAAGCCTTAGCAATGATTTTATCTGGAGAGCCCTTTGTTGCTTCAGCAGCTAAAACACTTGGAATCATTGATCATGTGGTGGTCCAAGATCTCGTTAAAGAGACCATTGAATTTGCGAAAAACATTGTTTTAGGAGGAAGTAAAACCAGAAAGATTCGAGACATTAGTGATCAGATCAGTGAAGATCGTCAAAACTTGAAGATGTTTGAAAGGTTGAAGCTTAGTCTTGAAAAAACGCATCGCGGACAATTTGCTCCTTTAAAAATAGTGGAATGTGTCGAGGCAGCTGTGAGATCAGATAATTTTGATGATGGGTTGGCAACCGAACGCGAAAAATTCTCTGAGTGTCTCAAACACCCTCAAAGAGAGGCATTGATTCATATTTTTTTCTCTGAAAGGGCGGCCAACAAGATTCCTGGCCTTTCAAAAAGCGACGTGATCTCTGAAGTAAAAAAAGCATCAGTCGTTGGTGCTGGTACGATGGGTGGCGGAATTGCGATGTGTTTTGCAAATGCTGGTATATCCGTCCGATTGCATGATAACGACGAAGATAATTTAAATCGTGGGATGGAGCTTATTAGGAAAAATTACGCTGGCACGGTTGAGAAAGGTAAAATAAGTCAAGCCGAAATGGATAAGCGACTTTCGTTAATTACGCCCACGATTGAACTTGTCGCATTAGCGGATGGGGATATTGTAGTAGAAGCCGTTTACGAAAACTTGGACCTTAAAAAAGAGATCTTCTCGAAACTGGATAAGGTTATGAAGCCCGACGCTATTCTCGCTTCTAATACATCGGGGTTAGATATTGATGCCATTGCGTCAGTTACAAAACGCCCACACTCGGTATGTGGAATGCACTTCTTTAGCCCAGCTAACGTTATGAAGCTCTTGGAGGTGATTAGGGGAGCTCATTCCTCGACGGCTACTTTAGCTTCAGCGATGGGTTTGGCGAAAAAATTAGATAAGGTCGCGGTCATGGCCGGAAATTGTCCGGGGTTTATAGGGAATCGAATGCTTAGGGGATACTCCCAGCAGGCGCAAATGATGATCTTAGAGGGAGCCTTGCCTGCACAGATAGACAAGGTGATGTTTGATTTTGGTCTTGCCATGGGTCCATTTGCGATGAGCGACATGGTCGGTCTTGACCTGGGTTGGAGGGCCCGAAAAATGGTAGGGGGTTCTAACGAGGTGACCGCTCGCATCCCCGATGAGTTGTGCGAATTAGGGCGGTATGGCCAAAAAAATGGTAGAGGATTCTATCAATACGAAGACGGAAGCAGAACGCCAATAGAAGATGAAGATGCAAACGAGTTAATCAGAAGAGTTGCCGCTGAATTGGGGTTTGAGAAAAAAGAATTCTCAAACGACGAAATACTTAAAAGATGTTTGTATCCTCTGATTAATACGGGTGCTAAGTTGCTCTCGGAGGGCCATGCTTTGCGCGCGGGTGACATTGATACGGTTTACGTAAATGGTTATGGGTTTCCAAAATACACTGGAGGACCAATGTGGTTTGCAGATACTCAAGGTTTAGAGAATGTCTTGAATGACATTGAGCGTTTTTACAAAGAAACAGGTGACGATCTTTGGCGGCCTGCAGAGTTGCTTAAAACACTTGCGCGTGATGGACGAACCTTCGCTTCCCTTGATGCTTGAATTTGGTTGGTTTGAGCGATTATGAATGCGTTTTGAGTCAAATATTTTTGCTTAATCGATCACTTAAGATAAGGTTACGCTTTCGGCTAAACAAGGAGCAGTGGTGCCAAATCATTCGTTTTTACCAATCAGAGGACGAATAGAGAATATTCAGATAGAGTCTGAGGCCCTATCAAACAACCTTGTTGGCGACCCATCTAGCAGAACTGTAGCGATTTATTTGCCCGAGAATTATGATAAAAGTGGTGATGAGTACCCATTGTTCCTATGTTTAGCGGGCTTTACAGGGAGCGGTTTGGGGCAAATTGGTTGGAAAGCTTTTCAGGAAACCCTCCCCCAAAGGATAGAGCGCCTGATTTTTGAGAGAAAAATGGGACCAGGGATCTTCGCGTTTCCAGATTGCTTTACCTCTCTCGGGGGTAACCAGTATATTAACTCGTCGGCTTTAGGCAATTGGTCCGACTTTCTCTGCGACGAGTTAATCCCAAACTTAGAAGCTAACTATCGATTGAAAAAAAACAGGAAAAATCGAGCAGTTTTTGGCAAATCTTCAGGTGGTTATGGGGCGCTAATTCAGGGAATGACTCGCGCTGACATATGGTCTGGCATTGCTTGCCACTCTGGTGATATGGCCTTTGATCTATGCTATCTTGCCGACTTCCCTGGCCTTTTGCGTAATCTGTCTGTTTACGATGGAAATATCCGAGCTTTTGTAGAAAAGTTAAGAAAGAATAAAAAGGTCTTAGGCAAAGACTTTCACAACCTCATGATTCTAGCGATGGCGGCAAGTTATGATCCTGATAAAGATGCCCCCTTCGGTATAAGACTTCCGATCAGTTTAGATACGTGTGAAGTAATTCAAGAGCGTTGGGATAACTGGCTGGCGTGGGACCCCGTCATGATGCTAGAGACCGATTCTGGACAAACAAATCTCTCTCAGATGGCAGGACTTTTTTTCGATTGCGGTACTAAAGATCAATACAATCTCCTTTATGGCGCAAGAAGGTTAAAAAAGAAACTCGAATCGCTAGAAGTACCTCACCGATATGAGGAATTCCCTGATACGCACTCTTCGATTGATTACCGTCTGGATGAGTCACTGCCTTTTTTGTACAAAGCAATCAGCAAATAAGGAGCAAGTTTTTCCTTCGCTAAACCGCATCAAATATTTTTATCTCTGGAGCACCAGCTAGGCATCCCCCCAGCTTAGCGCTGGTCGCTTTGAATTCATCAGATTTTCCATGGACATCTAAGGCAGCTTGGTCCACGTACTGCTCCATAACTACGTAAGTGGCTTCTTCTTCTCTGGATCTATGGAGTTCGTAGTAATTATTTCCAGGTTCCTTCTCCGCTACGATGCTCATGAGTTCTTTGAACGTGCTTTCGAATTCTTCTGTTTTTTCTGGCTTGATCTTTAGTGTTGCGACGATACCAACTCCCATGTCTTACTACTCCCTCACTGATAGATTTTTTATTCTCTTTATTCGGTAAAGCAAGCTAAAGGTTACATAAAATTAGTTTCTTAATCTAGCGGGGTCGCTCTCTAGAGTTTTCCTAAATAACTATCTCTACCTAAGCATAGAGCATCTTTTTTTGCGTCTTTTCAACTGAAAGGTTTTACAAAGTATCAAATCTACCGGAATCTGAGAAATCAGCTCATGAGGTAAGGTAAATCCAGGTTTATCTCTTTTGCTGGTTCATGGTGACTTTGTGCAAATATTTTCTGGTCTTTAATAAAAAAAGCGATACCGTCGAGATAATCGACGGCGGGGTATTGGTCAATTGTTTGGCCGAGCAAGCGATTTTTAATTGTGAAAAGAGTGAAGTCGTGAGAGACGAGAATGTCTAATTGCGGTCGTTTTGCGCCAACCATAAGCTTTTCTTCGATAAGTCTCCCTAGAATCCGTGACGCTACATCTGGCGACATCATAATGTCTTCTGCGATTCTTCCGCTAAACCATTTTTCTAGAAGAGGTAGCATTCCCCCAGATTCTTGCATAGCCATGTACATTTTCATCTGGTCAAGTACATAAAATACACCTAATGCTTCCAATGCTCGTGTTCTAGAGATCTCGCCTCCCATACTTTTGTGGCCATTTGAAACTAACTCAGAGGTTTCTATGCATCTTTCGGGCGGACTTGCATAACCTCTTAATTTGAGGTGTTTAGGGAGTTTCTCGCCCATGTTTTTTGCTAGCTCTCTCCCTTCATCAGTCAGTGGGTTAAGCAGATCGTGTTTCCCAGGAGCATACTCCCGAGCTGAATGACGCATAAGCAAAATTATATAATCAGCGCCTCGATCTGAAACTTCTTTAACTAACTCAACGGTCGAATCTCCAGGTTTCATCTTTATCCTTAGTTCTTTTAAGTAAATTTATTCCTGTGCAAGCCTAATGATAGAGTGTTTTGTTCGATTTATCCTCAAACAAAAAAACAAGCGAAGATCCCTTTTCATGTTTTAGAAAATCTAACAACTTTGGCTTAAAATGAAAGTTTGGCTTCTAAAAAAAAGATTTATGCGAGCAAATGAATTGAAGCGGGGCGATCTAGTAGAGTTCGATGGTCAGTCTTGCCTAGTAAAGAAAATCGATACGAGAAGTCCGTCAGCGCGAGGCGCTTCAATGCTTTATAAGATTCGCCTTGACAATTTAGTCACTGGTCAAAAAAAAGAGATAAACGTCAAGGGAGATTTTCTTCTTTCCGAACTTAATTCAGAGAAGGTCAAAGTTCAGTTTTCTTATCAAGACAGCGGTCAGTATTTTTTTATGAACCTCACTGATTTTAATCAGTATGTGGCGGATGAGGGTATGCTTGCTGGTAAGCTTCAGTACTTGAGCGAAGGGCTCGAAGATATCTTGGCACTCTTTGTCGAAGGAAAATTTCTAGGCATTGAATTGCCTCACTCGATCGTGCTTAGAATTGATGAAACTTCGCCCAGCATAAAAGGCGCCTCAGCTAGCGCCAGAACAAAACCAGCAAAATTTTCAACGGGGTTGGTAGTTCAGGTTCCAGAGTACATTGGGGTGGGAGAAAAAATAAAGATCAACACTGCGACCGGCGAATACATTTCCAGAGCATGATCATACGCGCGGATGACATTCCTGAAAAAGAGATCCAATTCTCTGCCATGCGCGCCTCTGGCCCTGGCGGACAGCACGTGAATAAAACCTCTAATGCGGTCCATCTGAAATTTGATATTCTCGCTTCCTCACTGCCAAGAATAGTCAAAGATGAGCTGCTAAGCCTGCAAGATTCGAGGATTACAAGTGCGGGTCTTTTGGTTATCAAGGCTGGTGCCTTCCGCAGTCAAGAAAAAAATAAAGGCGACGCGCTTGATCGTCTGGACCAGTTGCTGGCCGCAGCGCAAAAAGAGAAAAAAGAGAGAAAAAAAACGCGGCCTTCGTTAGGTTCAAAGAAACGGCGTCTTAGCGCTAAGAAAAAAAGAGCTGATCTAAAAAAGTTACGGAATAAAATTGAAGATTAAAAAGTCTCAGACGCTGATGCTTTTTTCGACATATTCTTTTATTAACTTGTAGTCTGCTTTCCCATTTGGCGCGCGGTTTAAGTCATCCTTGAATAGAATTTTTTTGGGAATTTTATAGGCTGCTAAGTGTTCCCTTGCAAAGGCTTTTAATTCTTCCTCACCATTGGTTTTTTGTCCTCGAAGTTGAACGACAGCGGTAATAGCTTGTCCCCACTTCTCGTCTTCGATCCCAACAACCAAACAATCCGCAATATCTTCGTGGAATTTCAATGCCTCTTCTACCTCTTCTGGAAACACTTTTTCCCCTGCAGTGTTAATGCAGTTGCTCCCGCGGCCCAAAAGAGTAAGGCTGCCGTCCGCTTCCACGCGAACCCAGTCGCCAGGAATAGAGTACCTCTCTCCATTAATGGTCTTAAAGGTTTTTTCAGTCTTTTCTTTGTCTTTATAGTACCCAACTGGAAGAAAACCCCTAACCGCTACCATCCCGGACTGGTCTAAACCAGGTTTAACCTCGATCAGATCGTCAGTGAATACTTTACAAAAAGGACCCAAGGTGAATTTTGCGACCTCTACCTCTTCGTCTTTGGTGGTTATAGATGTTCCAAGGCCAATTGCTTCTGAAGAGGAAAAGGCATCAGAAAGAATTAATTCGTCATTATGTTGAAGCAAGCCTGATTTAATCTCTTTTGTCCACATCACACCTGAGGAATGAATAGAGCTAACTGAAGAAATGTCATATTTTCCTGGATTCGAATTTAGGACCTCCAACAGAGGTCTCGCGAAAGCATCTCCTACTATAGTAACGGCCGTAACTCGATTTTGATCTATTGCTTCGAGCGCAGCTTCTGGATCAAAGCTTTTCTGAGGAAGAGTAACGCAGGTCCCACCTCCTGACATAGCTCCGATTGCAGAGAGAAGCCCGGTTCCATGCATTATTGGGGGCAAAGGAAGATTGACTGGCCTCGGGGTTGTCTTAATTCGTTGTACCAATTCATCTAGAGTTTCGCAGGCCGGGACTCCCATTCTGATATTTCCCCCAGCGCCAAGAACTTGAAAAAGATCATCATGCTTCCACATTACTCCCTTTGGCATTCCTGTCGTTCCACCCGTATAGAGGAATAAAAGATCATCGGGGGAGTGCTTTATCTTTGGTGACGACCCGTCGCCCTCGGTCGCAAATTTTTCATAAGTGCACTCGTTGCCTTCGGCCGTCTCTAACCAGATCTTAACTTTTGGTAATTTACTCTTGATATTATTGACTGATTCGCGAAATTCTTGATGGTAGACGACAACGCTTGAGTCTGAGTTATCTATTAAATAGATTAACTCTTTTTCGATATAACGATAATTTACATTGACATGCACCAGACCAGCTTTAAAAGCTGCGGCGATACCTTCCGGATATTCTGGTCCGTTTCTTGTGTAGAAGGCTATTTTATCCCCTGGTGTTATCCCATTTGCCAGTAGGTTTTGAGCGATGTTATTGGTCCTTTTCTTAAATTCCCCCCAAAGAATTATCCTTTTTCCATGGACTAGAGCGGGTCTATCGTCCGGGATGACAGGCTCAATAGCTTCGAATATCTCTCCGTAGCTCCAACGTTGACTCATGTTTTTCTCCCGCTTTTTTAACCTAAATATGGGTTTGTATTTGTTAGATCTTGGTAGAGGACACCGTCTTTCATAATCTGTAATTTTGAATGGTCTTGAAGCACTCGAATATCATTAAGAGGATCCCCGTCTACGATCACCAGATCTGCAAGTGATCCTTCTTCAATCGTCCCCACACTTCCATAGGGGTCGAATGCCAATCCACCGTTTTTAGTTGCGCAGAGGATTGCTTCTGCGTTACTCATCCCAAACAGATCTACAAAGTATTCAAGATCTTTTGCATAGGTCCCATGAGGCGCGATGGAGATCCCATAATCTCCTCCGACGACTAACTTGATATTGGCCTCACGGAGCTTCGCGACCGTTTCAATCGTCGCATCAATTTCTTTCTGGTAACCTTGAGCTATCACTGTTTCTTTTGTCACTCCGATAGACTCACATTTCTCTAAATATGACACCTCCCACGCAATAGCTGGCCCTACAAAGATATTGTCTTTTTTCTCATGAAGCATATCTACTGCTTCCTGGTCTAAGTAGTTCGCGTGACCAATAAAATCTACCCCGGCTTTGACAGCTTGCTTCACCGCTGCTGCGGACCTAGCGTGACACGCAACACGCATCTTTCTTCTGTGAGCTTCTTCGACCGTTGCCAATACTTCTTCATCTGTAAAAGATAGTTCGCCGGGCGGGTTCTGTTTATTTATTGCCTCTCCATCGATAAATATCTTTACAACATCTACCCCAATTTTCCTTTGCTCTCTGACTGCTTTTCTTAGCGCCCAAGGACCGTCTGCGATCTGACTTAAGCCTCCTCCTGAGTCGACATTGCTTGCGGTGGCTCCCAAATCCCTTCCCGCAGCAAGCAGCCTTGGTCCAATTACTGTGCCCTGCAAAATGGCCTCACGAAGCGCAACGTCGATTTTGTAGGTTGATCCGAAACTTACCGCTGAAGTAAATCCGGATCCCAGCATAAGTTTGGCGTTTCTGACTGCAGTCAATGTAGCCTCTTCGACCAGAGTATCGCCAATTGCAAATGGACTGGCGTCGGCAAAAGAAAGGTGCGCATGAGTTTCCGTCATTCCAGGCATGACGAATTTCCCTTCAAGATCTTTTTCGATCGTATCTCGCGGCAACCCGGGTAGTTCGGCCGCTTTACCCGCGAACCTTACGTTATTGCCGCTTATCCATATTGCTGCATTCTCTAGAGAACTATTATTAGTTCCAGCGAACAGCTTTAGATTCTTCAGTAAATAGTCCATTACCTTCTCCTAGTTCAGTCTCAAAAGCGCCTCAGCATTCGGGGTCAGGCTCGCTGCAAATTCGTCAGCTGCAGACGGAGTATCCCAACCACCAAAATTGGTGCCATAGACTAACCGATCATTTCCCACGACTTCGACGAGACGATTATGAGCAGTCTCCCCGTCGACATGGGCGTCGAACCAAAGTTTTTGTAGCATGTGACCAAATCCATGTTCTCTTATTGAGTCGGGTATCCAGTTACCAAATTTTGTCATGCCCACAAATCTATCGAAAAGATATGGAAGCCCACCTCCGCCGTGCGATATACAAATGTCTAAATCAGGGTGCCTCTCTAGTACGCCTCCAAAAAGGAGTGTTGCGCACGCCAGCATTTCCTCGTAAGGGTAGCCAAGCAAAATAGTTAAGTTGAATCTTTCGAGTCTCGAATCATCTGGTCCTTTGTCTCCTCCTGATGATGCGGGGTGCAAAAAAAGTGGCACATTCATCTCAACTAATGCGGAATAAAAATCATCAAGAATAGGGTCGTCAATGCCAAAGGGATAATGTGTTCCTGTATAAGCGGCTACTAGTCCCAGTTCATTTATCGCCCGATCTAGTTCCTTGATTGCAGCATTTACGTCTTGCATAGGCAACGCTGCAGATCCCAGTAGCTTGTTAGGATGTTTGCTCACGACCTTCGCCATGGTGTCATTCTGGATCTGGCAAAATTTGATCGCTGTTTTTGCAGGAATGTGGTGAAACATGGTTAGTGGGTTTGGTGAAAGCATTTGCACATCGATTCCATCTTGCTCCATTCTTTCCAAGCGCAGGTCAACATCCATGAAAACGGTGTTCCGATAATTGATCGGTTTGAGCTGGTAGTCTCCTACCCTAAAGAAACTTAACCCGTCTTTGTCTGTCAGCAGCTCTGGACCATACTTCCCAGCAACTCCAAACACTTCTTCGAAAACCGTGTGCGCATGAAGGTCAATTACTTTGCTCATAGTTGACCCTTTTAATCTTTAAAAAAGGAGGTTTTTTTCTCCCCATTTGGGCCGTAAACAGGCTCGCCCTTTTCGACTAAGTAAGCCTGATTCACGCTCTCGGTAAGCCCGGAATCTCTCAAAAGCTCTGCCATTTTTGCATAGTTAGGATGATCAAAATGAGCCGCTAGAGTTTCGCTATTCTCCCATAGTTCATAAACCTGAATCCTTGTAGGAATTGATGGGTCCGGGGCAAAGCAATAATCATGACATCCTTCCTCTTCTTCTCGCGTTGCTAGTTGAACGTCCCTCGTCAATTCGACCGCCCGGTCTCTTTTTTCTTCTGTTTCAAATCCTAATGCAGCTACAACGATAATCATTCTTATTCCTCATTCATGTAATCTCCCTCAAGAGATGCTAAACCAGAACTATTTTAGATGTAAGAGTAAGTTGTTAATTCTCTGGTCCTCTCGGCAATATCTTATTTCAACATTTTTTCTAAAAACTTAAGGTCAAAGGGCTGTTTTTTCTGATAGCTTAAGCATGATTACTTTTTAAGATTAAAAAAATGGAATTAGTAAGATTGCCTGCTCAGCCCCTTGCCGTTCCTTGGCCAACCGAGAGTTGGTCAAGAAAAGATGCGAATTCCCAAAAACCAGATGATTTTCAGCGCATTATCGACATCCTGTTCAATTCGAAAGGTCAATTTGGTTATACCTATGCTCTGCTGATCGTCAAAGAAGGAGAGCTAGTTTTTGAAAAATACGGTTACGGCTCTAACTCTTTTTATCTCCAATACTCGTGGTCCATCGCTAAGAGTATTACCCATGCTTTAGTTGGTGTGTTAGTAGCTGACGGTAAGTTAGATATTTATGAACCACTATCATTATCAGAATGGTCGGGGGACTTAAGATCAAAAATTACAATAGACCATTTGCTGAAGATGTCTAGTGGTCTCAAATTCAATCAAGACTACGTTGGCCAGAGCTCTTCGGACGTCATCAGCATGCTTATGTTCGAAGGACGACATGACACAGGAGCTTTTGCGGCTAATCAACCACTTCTGAATAGCCCTGGGAAGTTTTGGAGCTATTCTAGTGGATCAACAAATATTATATGCAGAGTTTTGAAGAGAATAGTCGGGGATGGTGCAAATGGGATGATTAAATATATGAACGAGCGCCTTTTTGAACCCATCGGAATAAGAACAGCGACACCTAAATTTGATACAAGTGGGACCTTTATTGGATCTTCGTTTCTCATGGCAATCCCGCAGGATTTTGCCAGATTTGGCTTGCTTTATCTTCGAGGGGGATTCTGGGAAAACAGACAAATCCTTTCAAAAGATTGGATAGATTATGGCCGAACTCCTAGTTTTAAAGATGAGGGTCAATGCTATGGCGCACATTGGTGGATTAATCCAAACAACCTTTCACAATTTTACGCAAGCGGTTTTGAAGGACAGACTCTTTTGCTAGACCCAAAAAGAGATATTATAGTTTTGCGGCTGGGCAGAACTTCAGATCTAGATGCAGCCCCTCTGAGGTCCAAGCTTTATGATCTGGTTGACTCTTTATAAAACACCTCTGGTTTTAATCTACCCAAATTACGAGCCAGTAAATCTTCCAGGCCTTTTCTCAGAAACAGCTTGTACTCCTTCCTTATGGTCATTGGTCCCTTGGAGCCATTTTTGCTCTCTGCTCTCAATGGTGGTCACGTCATTAACCGCCTCAGCCAGGCCAGGCCTCATTTGTTCTCGCATGGACATTAGTGCGAGTGGTGCATTTTCTGCGATCTCTTTGGCCAGCTCAACTGCGGATGAACGAACCCTCTCGTTGTCGGTGAATACATCGCCTAACCCCCACTCATAAGCCGTTTCTCCGTTCACTCTCCTGCCAGTCATGAAAAGTAGATTTGCTTTCTGCGCACCAACAATTCTCTCAAGTGTGTGAGTTAATCCGAAACCAGGAGTAAAGCCCAATTTCACAAAATTTGCCGTCATTCTCGTTGCCGGACACACCACTCTGAAATCAGCCATCAAAGCCAAACCAAAACCTCCCCCTACAGCGGCTCCTTGGATCGCTGCTATCACGGGTTTCCTGCATCTGAAAAGCCTCACGGCCTCGTCATATAGGGGGTTTCTGTCGCTCTCTGTTCGTGTTTCTAGCTCAGCAGATTTTTCTGAGGATGAGAAGTTTGCGCCAGCACAGAAATGTTTTCCTTCGGCACACAAAACAATTGAACGGATGGCTTGTTCCTTGTCTATATCTTCAAAGCAATCTGCTAGGTCCATAATCAACCGGTGATCAAAGAAGTTATTTGGCGGTCTTCTGATCTCGCATTGAGCCACATTTCCCTCTAGTCTCGTTACTGAAACATCTCCATATTGCTCTTTCATTAAAATTCTCCAATCCTCTTCATTACGTTTTGTTTCAAAGATTTTATTCAAAGGCTCTCTTTGTCGGCTGAATACCCTTGGGCCATTTTTCAAAATTTTCGCTGACTTTCACTCCGATCTCCGCAACAGACCAAGGCTCTTCTGTATTGTCTTTGACCGCAATCTCTTGCGCTTGCCAAGATATCAATTGGACACTATTGCCTGCTACAAGAAACTGTCGCCCTGTTACATCTTTAGCATCGTCAGAACCGAGCCAGACTACGAGGGGGGATACTTTATCTGGCGATAATAATTCTTCCATATTTTGTCCCTCAGGAAATATGTCTGCCGTGAGTCGGGACCATGCTGCTGGAGCCAAGGTGTTAACTCTAATCCCGTACTTGAGACCCTCTTGGAAAAGACACCGAGCAAATCCAGCTATACCAGCTTTGGCAGCTCCATAGTTAGTTTGACCAAAGTTTCCTAATAAGCCAGAGGTGGATGAGGTGACAACGATACTTCCTCCGTGGTCTTGAGCTAGCATTTGATGATATGCATGTTTTACTGTTAGGTAGGTCCCTCTCAAGTGGACATCAATGACAACGTCCCAATTTTCGTTCTCCATGTTTTTAAAGGATTTGTCTCGAAGTATTCCGGCATTTGCTATTAAGAAATCAAGTTTCCCAAATTTTGTCACAGCAAGCTGAATCATTGCTTTGACATCTTCTTCATTGGTGACGTTTCCAAAATCAGCGACTGCATTCCCGCCTTGGTCTTGAATCTTCTTCACTACTTGATCTGCCATGGCTGAGCCTCCGCCTGATCCATCGCGGGCACCACCAAGATCATTTACGACTACGGCGGCTCCTTCTTTAGCTAACAACAAAGCGTGTGTTTCGCCAAGCCCGCCGCCGGCGCCAGTAACTAATGCCACTTTTCCATCTAACATTCCCATATTGAAGATCCCTAAACGGTTAAAAACTTTCCACAGAGTAAATCATACTCGCGAGATTAACTTCAACTTGTCAGAAGGAATTAAAAAGTGTACGTGTGGCCTTGTTTTGCCCAAGAGTGAAAACCAGCATCTTTAGCTTTTGCTGAATACTTTTGCCATTCGTCTCCATAATGCATGAGAACGATTTTTTCCCGTAAGTTTCGCGGCAGTGTGCATAGCTCCTCTATAGATGCATGCACCCCACCGGTAAAGAGCTGACAGTCATGAAAAATTACCTCAAAATCGAAAATCTCGTCGTAATCTCTTAGTAGACTGGGATCGAATCGGGTGTCTGAGGTGAAAAAGATCTTGTTGTCGAAGATAACCCCACAACTCCAAGCGGATTCTCTCCAAGATTTTGCGCTGTCGGGAAAGTGCGCAGTCCGAGGCATTTTAATATTGATGTCATCAACTGTTACTTCATAGGTTTCTCTTGGCATCTTCTTGAGCTTTTCTGGTCTGATAATGGTCCAAAGATCTTCAAATGCGAGGGGTTCTTTTTCTGACAATTCAGCCCCCCCTCTAAGGCTCTGCTCCCAAAGGATTTTTTCATATGCCTTGTTGATTATCATTGTAGGTTTTTTATTAAACACATATCTGCCCATCATATGAACCTCTTCAAGTCCCCCGATATGATCTGCATGACTATGTGTAATTAAGTAAGTATCGATATCAGGTAACGAGACACCGACCTCATAAAGAGATTGGGAGCAGGTGCCACCGCAATCAATTAAGATATTACGGTTTCCCTTTGCCACTAATATGTTGTTTTGTTTAAGTGTCTTGGCAAACGCCGAGCCGCACCCAATAAAATAGATCGACAGTTCTCCTTTAGTAGACAAAGGGACTTTTTTGACTGGGCTTTTTGATATTTTCATGTTTAGTTACTTTAAGGAAAAACTGTCCTCTCATAAAACAACAGAACCGTTAGCTTAACTCAAATCCGTTATGAAACTGCCTGAACCTAATGATTTCTATTTTTAGAAACGTAGATTAGCTCAAAATTAAGGTTTTGTCCTAAAGGTTTTCGAGGCCAAGTCAATGATTAGTAGACCCCTTTGCACTAAAAGGGATTAAAAAAATTTAGGGTGGACCAAGATACTCTCCCAAGATCATGCTCGTTATTGAAAAGACTTTAATTCTGCTAGGGCCTATTCTTAATTCGTTATTTAAAGGCTGAGTAGATATTCTTTTTGCCTCCAGCGCTCATCTAACCATGACTTAGTATTTGCTATTTCGTCCGCTCTAAATTGATAAATTGTTACTAAAATATCCTTTTTTGAACCAGACAGCCATTTCCAGAAGTTGGTGTCCTCGTCCAGATATTTAATGGTTATATCGACTACTGGTGTTTCTGGCAGCACTGTTTTTAGAGCTACTTCAAAGCCTCCATTTTTCGGTTTTAAAAGACCTTTATAAGGAGATTTTTGTGTTCTGTGTTTTTTATCTGTAAAGCGAGTTCCTTCAGCGAAAATAAGAAGAGCTCCAGGTTCTTCCTTTAATTCAGATGAGACAGATTGTATTGAGGCGAGATCCTGATTCCGCGATCTAATACCCTTCCCTCGATAAAGTCTGGGGAATCCCAAGGCAAAACATAACCAGCCAACTATCGGTAACCATACGAGTTCGCGCTTTATCAGGAATTTAGCAATGGTTCCGCTATCGCATATTAGTCCTTGCAAAATAGGTATATCGAACCATGTTTGATGATTTGCGACTACTATGGGTGCGAAATGTGCAGGCATGCTTCCTTCAATGCGTATATTGATTTTGAGTATTCTTTTAATCCAAAAGTTATTGAGTTTCGCTGCCGCAATGTAGATGAGTTGAATGCAACTTATTATTAATTCTCTTGCTTTGTTATTCTTGTTCAGGATTTTCTTTGCTGTAGCGAGCAAAAATATCGGCGCCATCCAAAAACCAAGGTTCAGAGCTACTATGATTACTGACAAGAGGCTAACAGAATTCAACCAGATGAACTTAAAGGGGTTGTTAAATGTCATTATTTTCTCGAGATCTTTCTTGATTATTCAAATCAGTGAGGTGCTCTAGCATACCACTCATTCTATTCGTAGATCTGGATGTGGCTGTATCCCATGTTTTTTGATCTGAGAAGATGGTAATGCTTTTTTTTGCTCTGGTGATTGCGGTATACACAAGTTCTCGATTAATTAGATTTGGATTGTCAGTGTCAGCATCTATTAAACCCAAGACAAAAAAAACATTGTTAAACTCTGATCCTTGAGATTTATGCGCGGTGATTGCGAAGGCTGATTCGTGGGAAGGAAGTTGCATTTGTGCTACTTTGTTTTCGAGCCCATCAAACTTGACAAAAAAATTTCCACTCGCCTTGTCTTCAAGGCAAAATCCAGTGTCCCCGTTAAAGAGTCCAAGTCTGTAGTCGTTTTCTGTTATGATAACGGGTCTGCCGTGGTAGAAGTCGTTGCCAGGCTCTTTGAGCCCTCTTCCCTCTAGGAGCGACTCAATCTCTTGGTTTATTTTCAGTGAACCCATTGACCCGGTTCTTCGGCTACAAATGATTGCTGAGGCATTGTAGTTCTCTTCAAAACTTATTTCCCGTTTCTCTTCGCTGGAGAAGATGTCTAGATTTTTCTCGCAATAGTTTCTTATGAGGTCAGATAAACTTTCTCTTCCGGAGAATTCGAAGGCGACTTCATTGTCGATAACCATGTTATTTTTTGACTGCGTTCTGAGTTTATTTGCCAGTTTCCCGATACCGCTTTCAGATTTGAATCGATAAATATTTGCAAGATTGCATACGACGTCCGGAAAAATTGAATTTTTCGTAAAACTAATTTGACCAACAAATGGCTTCGCTATTTTTCGAAATTCTTCAGAGAAACTTTCTCCTCCAGAGCAGAGATCGGAAAGAATACTTCCCGCTTCTACGGAAGGAAGTTGTTGCGGATCGCCGACAAGTATGAGCCTTGTTTGATCGTCTAGTGCGTTCAAAAGACGATACATTAAATTTAAATCGATCATCGAGGCTTCGTCGATCATTATAATATCCGCAGAAAGTTTATTACCTTTACCAAATTTCCATTCTCCTTCACTTATAGTTGCCCCCAACAAACGGTGGACGGTCGACACTTCAGGGGTTGTCATATTTGTTAGTTTATAGTCGTTGATAGCCTCTCGAAGGCGTCGAGCTGCTTTCCCGGTTGGTGCCGCGAGACTAATC
>OZSS01000571.1_pt1 | contig 17720 bp, 16 predicted proteins | sample 1779911 | NCBI WGS metagenome assembly OZSS01 (sample SAMEA2603589, study PRJEB24840) | metagenome | biome: Water; feature: Photic zone; material: Seawater sample | place: Mediterranean Sea | collected 2013-11-12 | depth 10 m | reverse complement strand
CTTTTAATTTTCATCGCATACCAATTTGTTTCAATTACATCCCAAGCAATATTAATTAAATTTTTAATTCTTATTTTGATTGGTATTTTTCTAAGCTATTGTATCCCAAACATACTGGGTAATAAAATTGGAGGCTTTAACGGAGATGCCTGCGGTGCAAGTGTTGTTCTAGTTGAAACTGCAATGTTATTTATGCATGCAATTCTTTTATAGGTAGTTCTAAATAAAAAATATTTTTCTTCTTAAGATTTTTTGATTTATCAGTATTATCTACCGAGTTATTTTCCAGCAATCTCAAATCTCCTCCAATTTGTTTTGCTAATTTCCTCGCCAAAAAAAGTCCCACACCAGTGCCGTCCTTCTTTTTAGCAGCAGATCCTCTAAAACCTTTTTCAAAAATTTTCTCGTTTTCATTTTTGGTTATTTTTTTACCACCATCAAATATACAGAGTCCATTAATCGTAATTGCGAGCCCAATTTCAGCATCTTTTTGGGCATATTTAAACGCATTTTCTAATAGATTTGCCACAATTTCAGCAATTACAGCATATTTTGCCTTTAATGGCGAAATAGTCCAATCTGGCCAAAGAGACGGTTCAGTCCAATCTCTATTCTCTAAGTCCGCATTAGCTTTACCCCTTTCTAATATTGGCCTTAATAAACTCTGAACAGTTATTACCTTTTTATTATCTAAATTTGGTGGTAATAATAATCTTTCCTCTCCAATTTCCAGAGGAAGTTGAATAGGTGAATTTAATTGAGCAAAAGAATCCATATATTGATTAATTTGTTTTTGCTCTATTATCATGCGTTCGACTATTTCTATAGAATCATCATCTGAACCAAGTCTTTTTATTAATAATTTTGCGTATGTTCTAATAGCAGCTAATGGATTCCTTAATTGATGAATTATGACATTGACCTGATTTTTTAAATAATTGACTTCTTCATTTTTATTTTGACGTTCTAATTCAATAGAGACACATTTAGCTAAAGATATTGATAGAGCTTTTAATCTGGAATCGAGAGATACTGGCCAATTCCCCCCTTTCAAATCAGTTTCTACCCGAAGGACACCAAGTAGAATATCGTTTTCTTGTAGCGGGTACCATCTTCTATTAGGCGATGAAACCTTTAGGGAAGGATCATCTTCTATTGAAGTAAGTAGCCGATCAATTTGCGGCCATTGACCAATCATTTCAAAAGATGCTTTAGTTCCTTGCTTAGCTGAAGCAAGATACATAACTAAATTAGTCACGCCCATTGAGCAACCAAAACTCTCTAGCTGTTTTAAAATTAATTCTTCAAATTTTTTTGAAAGATTCATGATTAATGAAATTTTGAGAAATTTTTTTTAAAAAAACTTGAAAAAGGGCTTGTAAAATATGAAAAAAGTATTAAGATATATAAAGAGGTCTGACTTTAGCCAGCCTTAAATATGAATATTTAATCATATTTTAAGCTACATCAGGGGTTGATGGGTCCTCTATGTAATTTGAAGTGAATTTAAAATCACATATATAAGATTAGTAAAAATAAATAAGACTAATCTCATTAATAATTTCAGGAGTACCAATCAATGTCAAAAAAAAGAAAAAGAATCAGCAGAAGAAGATTGGCTGGCCAAAGAGTAATGGCACATGTACCTATTTATCATATCGAAACTGGCAAACATAAACCAGTTACAGCAGCAAGAAGATTCATAGCTGAAAATGGTCTCTCTGCGCCTTCAGTTTTCAATGTCAGAAGAAATGAACACACCACCGATAGATTTTTTTGGGGTGAAAAAGGATTATTTAGCGCCCAATATGCTGAAGAAAATCATTTTCTATTTCCATCACTAAAAGTTGTAGTCGAAGGAATTGGTGAAGAAAAAATATTTGAGGGTCTAGAACTGACTGCAGATGATTGGGAAGAGATTGAAGAATATGAATACGCTTTTGTTTAAAAAATATTACTTATATTTGAACTTATAAAATTAATTAAATTTGAATCAATTTGATGAAATCCTTCAAATTCTAATAATTCACAAAATTTAGAAGACTTACTCTTTACCTTTTCATAAATAGTCCTAGAGGCATCTATAGGCACAACGTCATCAAATAAACCATGACTAATAATTAATGGCGAGAATTTTTCTCCTGGGGACCAGTTGGGATGAGGATAACCACTACAAGCCACAATTAATCCAAAATTTAACTTAAATCCCGCATCAATTGCCATCGCCGCTCCCTGAGAGAACCCCAACAAAATTGTTTTTCTAAGTGGAATCTTATCAGTATCAAAATTTTTTAATGTAACTAAAAGTTTATTTACTTCAACCTCAGCTCCATTCCAATCATGTGGATATAATCCATACCACTGTCTTCCCTGACCGCTTGGGTGTAATCCAGGAGCCCTCAAAGAAATTACCTCAAAATCAAGATTTATTTTTTCAGTCATCTCCTTTCCAAATGTTAAAAGGTCATCTGAATCAGCTCCCCAACCATGCATCAAAATAATTCTATGAGTTGCAGTTTGAGAGCTAATCGAGACAAATTCATGATTGATAGCATATTTCATGTTTATATTCTTAAGTAAGTAAACTTTCCCATAATGTCTCCATTAGCTTTAGTAAGTGTCTCTGATAAAAAAAATATAATCCCATTTTGTAGGGAATTGGTAGAACAATTTAATTATAAAATTCTATCAAGTGGAGGCACTGCCAAACATCTTATAGAGGCTAAAATTCCAGTTATTAAAGTTGCTGATTTTACTAATTCTCCAGAAATTCTTGGGGGAAGAGTTAAAACTTTACATCCAAAAATACACGGGGGAATATTAGCTAAAAGAACTGATGAGGAACATAAAAAAGATATAGAAGCTAACAATCTTGAATTAATAGACTTAGTTGTTGTAAATTTATATCCTTTTAAAAAAACTGTAGATCAGAAAGCTAAATGGGAAGATGCTATTGAAAATATCGATATCGGAGGGCCATCTATGATTCGTTCTGCAGCTAAAAATCATAAAGATGTTTCCGTTTTAGTAGATCCTAGTCAGTATCAAAATTTTCTTGAGGAAAGTAAAAAAGGTGAGTTGAAAGATTCATATAAAGCAAAATTAGCCCTTGAAGCTTTTCAACATACAGCAGACTATGACACTGCAATTTCTAATTGGATAAGAAAAGAAAAAGATTTACAATCTACCAAATTTATCGAATCTTATCCACTAATCAAAACCTTAAGATATGGGGAGAATCCACATCAAAAAGCTTTCTGGTATGGCTTAAGTAATATTGGATGGAACTCAGCAGAACAATTACAAGGAAAAGACTTAAGTTATAACAATCTATTAGATCTAGAATCGGCACTTTCAACAGTTTTAGAATTTGGCTACACAGAAAAAGATGAACTTACAACAGACATCTTTGCTTCTGTTATTTTAAAACACAATAATCCTTGTGGTGCCTCTTTAAGTAATTCAGCTTCCAAAGCATTCTTGAATGCTTTGGAATGCGACTCTGTTAGTGCATTTGGAGGAATAGTTGCTTTTAATTCAAATGTTGATAGTAAGACTGCAATTCACCTCAAAGATATTTTCTTAGAATGTGTCGTCGCTCCATCTTTTGATGAGGAAGCTTTAGAAATTTTAAAAGTTAAAAAGAATTTAAGAATTTTAAAGTTTTCAAAAGATAAACTTCCAAAAAAGAATCAAAATTCTACTAAATCAATAATGGGGGGATTACTAGTTCAAGATAATGATAATAGCGAAGAAAAAACTGAAAATTGGATTTCAGTAACTAATAAAAATCCCAGCCATCAAATTAACTTAGATCTAAATTTTGCATGGAAAATTTGTAAACACGTGAAATCTAATGCCATTGTTATTGCAAAAGACCAAAAAACCATTGGTATTGGAGCTGGACAAATGAATAGAGTTGGAGCAGCAAAAATTGCTTTAAAAGCAGCTGGAAGTTCATCTTCTGATGCTGTATTGGCCAGCGATGGGTTTTTTCCATTTGCAGATACTGTAGAACTAGCAAATGAATATGGAATAAAAGCTATTATTCAACCCGGAGGAAGTCTAAGAGACCAAGAAAGTATTGATATGTGTAATTCAAAAGGAATATCAATGGTATTTACCCAAAAAAGGCACTTTTTACATTAAATTATGTTGATTTTGGATAATATGTAATTTTGTTGGTTTTTCTGAATAAAGATAACCTACCTGGACCTGCACAAAGAAAGTAGAGAGAAATAGCCCCGTATATGAAAGACAATTCAAAGGCATAGTTGTGACCTTCAACTACTGCCAGAGGAAAACCTTCTAATCCTGTATCTAGGAGATGAAAATAAACAGCAAATGCCATGGTGGAGAATAAACCAAGAGAAGAAAGCCTCGCAAAAATCCCCAAAGCCAATCCAACTGGGCAAACTAGTTGAGTAATTGCTGCTCCAAAAGTCCAAATAACAGGATCACCTGGCAAAAATGGAAAGTACTTACCAACTACAAACTCAGCAAAACCCTGAGGATCCTGAAGTTTTTCTAGGCCATGATGAATCATCAAAGCACAAAAACCTATTCTTAAAACAAAAATAGATAGTTCTCCGAGGATATTCACTTCTGACCCTGAAGATGAATTAGCAACTACAACTTCAACTTTTTGAGGAGCTTTAGTTCTATTCATACTTGCAGTTTGAACCTGATTAGTTTGTGCTTTGTCTTCCATACTTCATTAATTTTCCATTATTCTAGTTAATAAAGTAGATCTTTTGGAATTATCTGACTAATAAATTAAAAAAATTAAGCATATTATAAATGAATAACAAATTCAGGCAGCAATATCAATTAACTTTTCAATAACATCTGCAACTACCTTATCAGGAGTGGATGCACCTGAGGTAATTCCAACATTAATTATTCCACTAGGTAGAAAGTTTTTTTTAAGTTCTAATTCTGATCCTAGTGGTTTATGAAATATTGAGTTTTCTTTAACTGATATTCTTTCAGGAGTGTCAATATGAAAAGAAGAAATATTTTTAGTAATTGCTATTTCTTGTAAGTGCGTAGTATTGGAAGAATTAAAGCCTCCAATAACTACTAGAATATCAAGGTCCTCATCAACCAAAGAAAACATTGCATCTTGTCTTTCTTCAGTTGCATCACAAATAGTATTAAAAGCTAAAAAGTGATTATTTAAGTTTTCTGGTCCAAATTTTTTTAACATAGTCCTTTCGAAAACCTTTCCAATTTCCTCAGTCTCGCTCTTAAGCATAGTTGTCTGATTTGCAACACCAACTCTATCTAAATCTTTATCAGGATCAAATCCATTAGAACAAGCTTTAGCAAATTTGTTCATAAACTCATTTCTATTACCTCTCCCCAGAATATATTCAGATACGTAATTTGCTTCTTCTAAATCAAGTACAACTAAATATTTACCAGCAAATGAACTTGTAGCAAGAGTCTCTTCATGCTTAAATTTTCCATGGATAATAGATGTAAAAACATGTTTTTTATGTTTTTCAACTGTATGCCAAACCTTAGAAACCCATGGACAAGTTGTATCAATGATATGACAACCTTTCTCGTGCAAGAGTTTCATTTCTTGAACAGTTGCTCCGAAAGCAGGAAGAATAACAACATCCCCATTAGAAACTAGAGAAAAATCTTTGATTCCATTTTTAGCTGAAATGAATTTCACATTCATTTTTCTTAAATGATCATTAACCGAGGGATTATGAATTATTTCGTTTGTTATCCAAATATTCTCATTAGGGTAATGTCTTCTAGTTTCATAAGCCATCGCTACAGCTCTTTCAACTCCCCAACAGAAACCGAAGGCTTGTGCTAACTTAATATTTAGTCTGCCTTTAGTGTAAATAAAACCATTATCTCTTATAGAACTTATCAAATCACTTTGGTAAGCTTCTTCTAATGCTTGAGCTCTTTTTGTTGGAGAATCGAAACCCCTTCTATTGTATCTGTCAGAATGATGAAGAGATCTTCTAAAAGCTTGAGTATCCATCTTCCTATATTACAACGTTTTAAATAATTTTTTGTAAAAAAAAAAAACCTGACATAAGTCAGGTTTCTTAAATTAATTTTTCGTTAGATTACTTAGCAGATGCAAAGTCTGGATATGCTTCCATTCCATGCTCTCCTATATCTAAGCCTTGAGTCTCTTCCTCTTCAGATACTCGGATTCCACCGAATAATCCCCCAATTACAGACCAGGCAATCCAGCAAGTAACTAGTGTCCAAATAGCATAAGCTGCTGCACCAAGAGCTTGAACTAGAAGAAGGGTAATACCTCCGCCATTGAACAATCCCATACCTGCTCCATCACCTTGTACAGCTGTACCCCAAAGACCGATAACAACAGTACCCCATACACCACAAACTCCGTGAACAGAGAATGCGCCTACAGGATCATCGATTTCAGCGGCATCAAGTGCTGCAACAGAAAATACAACGATTATTCCGCCCACTAGTCCTGCGAACCAGGCTCCAGCAAGAGTCATATCACCACAACCAGCAGTGATACTAACCAAACCAGCAAGGATTCCGTTAATTATCATTGTAAGATCAGGCTTACCAGAAGTTAATGTTGAAACAATAGTTGCACCAATAGCACCAGCTGCTGCTGCCAAAGTAGTTGTTACAGCAACATATGGAACCCATTGATCCATAGCAAGTTGAGAACCGGGGTTAAAACCATACCAACCTATCCATAGAACTAATGCACCTAGAGTAGCTATAGCCATGTTGTGTCCTGGCATAGCTTGTGGTTTCCCATCAGAGTATTTGCCAATTCTTGGTCCAAGAAGCATAGCTCCTACAAGACCCGCCCATGCTCCAACTGAGTGAACAATTGAAGAACCAGCAAAGTCTACGAAACCTAAAGAGTCAAGCCAACCACCATTCCATTTCCAGCTACCAGCAATTGGATATATAAATGCAGTTAATACAACAGCAAAAACAACAAATTCTCCAAATTTAACTCTTTCAGCAACAAGACCGGATACGATAGTTGCCGCAGTTCCTGCGAATGCAGACTGGAACAAGAAATCAACTGTTGGGACTAATCCAGCATCAGTTACCATATCTGCAGTAACTGTTGGATCAAAAAATAAGCCTCCAAAATAAAGCCATCCGTCAGCAACACTTCCTCCGTACATTAATGAATAGCCGATAAACCAATAAGAGGTTACAGCCAGAGCAAATACGAATAGGTTTTTAGCAAGGATGTTTACTGCGTTCTTAGAACGACACATACCTGCCTCAACCATAGCGAAACCAGCGTTCATAAAGATCACTAAAATAGTAGCGATCAAAAGCCATAAATTGTTAGCAAGAAAAGCTGCATTCAACTCAGGTAAATCAGCTGCGTGAGCTGAAAGATTAAAAATACCTAAACCAAACAGAGCTAGAGGAACAGTCGCAAGCCACAACATTGAGCGGTTTGAACTAAATCCTCGAATACTCCTCAAAAGGAGCATAGGTCCATTAACAAGACTTGCATCTTGTAATCTGGACCTAGAGCGCCTTTGAGGCGTTTGCAAAGCAGTGGTCATAAAAAAAAATTAGATCTGCAAAAAAACAGTTTGTGCTGTTTCCTTTCATATTCAATTTTGCTCAAAAAACTAATTAGTGTCTAGTAGTCGTTGTTACCAATTTTATAGTTGCACCTTAAAACTATATCTGTTAAATTTAAAAAATTTTTTTTTAAGATTTTCAAATTATCAAGATTTTATTTATTTCAAAGGTCTAATTCCTTTCCATGATACGTGGTCTTTATGAAATTCAAAGGAACATGGAATAGTTATCATTCCTGCACTTAGAGATTCTCTAAAAAGACTGCCGTATAAGGGGTCTGCTTCATCTCCTGGGGCAAAAAAACAAGCGTCTTTTCTCGTCATACAAAGTACCAAAACACTTTTACTTTCAGGAATTAATTCCTTTAATTCCATGAGATGTTTTTGGCCTCTTTTCGTGACTGTATCTGGGAATAGAGCTACATTTTCTTTAATCCAAGTCGTATTTTTAACCTCTATGTAAATGTTACGTTTATCAGGATTTGAAGATTTTGGGGTTAAAAAAAAGTCAATTCTGCTTTTTTTATCTTTTCCATAAGGAACTTCAGATTTAATTGTCTCTATTTCACCTATTGTTTCTATTAGCAGATTTTTCTCGATAACCTTTTTAATTAACTTGTTTGCAAATAGAGTATTAATGCCTACCCAAACCTCCTCATTTTCTGCATTAAAAACACATATCTGTTCCCAAGTAAAAGGTAATTTTCTTTTTGGAGAAGTGGAAACACTTATTCTTACTTTTGCTCCCTCACTCAATAGTCCCTTCATTGGGCCAGTGTTAGCGCAATGAGCAGTTACTACCTCTCCACTCTCTAATTCAATATCTGCAAGGAACCTTTTATACCTCTTAATTAAAACTCCTTCAATTAATGGATCAAAATCAATTATCCGATCATTCATAAATATGTCGTTAATTAGAAATCAAATATAATTGAAACTTAAACTGATTGAAAAATTTAGACGAATCCAAATGCATTCATTTTTAAAAAATAATGTTTTTTCAATTTCGTTTGGTACTAGTCTAAGTAAATTAGCTGGATGTATAAGACAAATATTTATAGCTGCTGCTTTTGGGGTTGGTGCAACTTACGACGCGTTTAATTATGCATATATAATTCCTGGTTTTTTGATAATAATTATTGGGGGTATTAATGGTCCATTGCATAACGCAGTCGTTGCAGTTTTAACTCCGCTTAACAAAAAAAATGGAGGGATTGTTTTAACTCAAGTAAGCATAAAACTTTCAATAATATTATTAATTTTAGCCATATTGATTTACTCGAATTCCAGTTTATTTATTGATTTATTGGCCCCTAATTTAAGTTACGAAGCAAAATCTATTGCCACTTACCAATTACAAATACTTTCCCCTTGCATCCCTTTATCCGGCTTCATAGGTTTAAGCTTTGGCGCCTTGAATTCCCAAAGAAAATTCTTTTTATCGAGTATAAGTCCATCAATAACAAGCGTAACTATTATTTTTTTTATTTTTTTTAATTGGATTTTCAACCATGAAAATACATCTTCCAATTTCTTTACTTACGAGGGATTACTGGCATTTGGAACTTTGACAGGAACTTTAATTCAGTTTGTAGTTCAAATTTGGGAAATAAATAAAATTGGTCTCTTGAGATTAGAGTCAACCTTCAACTTATTTAAAGATGAAGAGAGGAGGATTTTCAAACTAATTATTCCAGCATCTATCTCATCAGGTTTAAGTCAAATTAATGTTTTTATCGATATGTTTTTCGCCTCAAGTTTTCAAGGCGCAGCATCTGGACTAGCTTACGGAAACTTTCTTATACAAGCCCCCTTAGGCATATTATCTAACTCCTTGATTCTGCCATTACTTCCAAAATTTTCTAAATTAAGAAGTGAAAAAGACAAAAGAGGTCTCCAAAAAAAATTGATATCTGGAGTAGAGTACTGTTTCTTGACAGCTATTTTTTTAACCGGCTTTTTCATAACATTCAATAATCAAATCGTACAATTAGTTTTTCAAAGAGGATCTTTTGATTATTCAGCAACTTTAAAAGTAAAAAATATATTAATTGCTTATGCAGTTGGCATACCTTTTTATCTTTATAGAGATTTATTAGTAAGAACTTACTATTCAATAGAAAAAACAAACTTCCCTTTTAAGTCTTCATTTGCAGGGATAATATTTAATATTTTTTTTGATTGGTTTTTAATTGGTGCCCCAATTAAGAATTTTGGGAATCTTTCTCCATATAATTTCGGAGTTGTGGGAATAATTTTATCTTCAGTAATAGTCAACCTTATAGTCTGTATTTTGCTTTCTTTTAATCTGCGAAATGAAGATATCCATTTACATAACTTGGATTTATTAAGGAAAATTGGCCTCATGTCATTAGCAGCATTTATAGACAGCACACTTTGTTTTACTATTCTCCAAACTACGAATAACTTCAATTCAAATCTTGCAGAATTTTTACTATTAATATTTGGAACTCTAACTTTTTTTGTGATTTATTTTTTACTTACAAAATTCTTGAAAGTAAATAAATTTAAAGTTTCAAAAAAAGAGATTTAGTTTTTAAAAAAAACTTTCCAAAATCTCTTCTAATTCTAGAACTTGTGAGTTAGTGATTAAATTTATCAGTGGAATACTATTAACACCATCCCCTACTTTTACATTTATTGCTTTCAGACTTAATTTTGCAGCCTCCAATGGGCCTTGATCTTTATTGCTGATACATTCAATAGCAAGATGCCTAGCTAGGCCAGCGTCTCCAAGATACAAATTCCACTTTTCTATTTTTATAAAAACCTTTTCGGAAATAACATTTTCTAAATCACTTATATTTATTTGATAGTCCATAAATAGAAATTAATTTAAGTTGATTGTTTTGAAGTATCTTTAGGTTTTTTTATAATTACGAAAAGTAAATGGGAGGCCAAAAGAACTGACCAGACAATTGCAAAATTATTAAAATAGCTGAATTCATATTTAATCTCTTTTAAAAGCCACGTACCACTTACAATCGCAGTAAATATCATGCAGTGAATAACAAAATTTACTATACGAGAAAAATGTTTATAAATAGGATCTTCTGAGTCACCATTTCCGTACCACTTTATAGGCATATTAATAATTAGATTGTTAATAATAGACATTTTACCCGAAATCTAGTTGACTAAGAGACCCTGAAACAGAGATATTACATAATTATGCGCCTGTAGCTCAGTGGATTAGAGCACCTGACTACGGATCAGGGTGTCGGGAGTTCGAATCTCTCCAGGCGCGTTTAAAATTCTGAAATATTCTTTTTATATTTTTCTAAAAAATATCGTCTATATTATGGGTATTACTTATCAAATTCAATGAATATCCTTCAAAATCTTAAAGAAAGTGATCCAGTAATATCAAATTTTATCAACTCTGAAAAAAATAGGCAGGAAACTCATCTTGAGTTAATCGCAAGCGAAAATTTCGCATCAATTGCCGTTATGCAGGCTCAAGGTTCCGTACTTACAAATAAATACGCCGAGGGATTACCCCAAAAAAGATATTACGGGGGATGTGAATTTGTTGATGAAATCGAAGAATTAGCTATTCAGAGAGCGAAAAAATTATTTAATGCAAATTGGGCTAATGTTCAACCCCATAGTGGAGCGCAGGCAAATGCTGCTGTTTTCCTAAGTCTACTTAAACCTGGCGACACAATCATGGGGATGGATTTATCTCATGGTGGACACCTAACTCATGGGTCTCCAGTAAATATGAGTGGTAAATGGTTCAATGCAGTTCACTATGGTGTAAATAAAGAAACTAGTGAATTAAATTTTGATGAAATAAGAGAGATAGCACTTAAAACAAAACCAAAATTAATCATATGTGGATATTCTGCTTATCCAAGAACAATCGATTTTGAGTCATTTAGAAATATTGCAGATGAAGTTGGTGCATTCTTAATGGCTGATATTGCACACATCGCCGGTCTTGTAGCAAGTAAACTTCACCCAAATCCAATACCATATTGTGATGTAGTAACCACAACTACTCATAAAACATTAAGAGGGCCTAGAGGGGGACTTATTTTGTGCAAAGATTCAGAATTTGGAAAGAAATTTGATAAATCTGTTTTCCCTGGAACTCAGGGTGGGCCCCTCGAACATATAATTGCAGCTAAAGCAGTTGCATTTGGAGAAGCCTTGCAGCCAGATTTCGTTAATTATTCCCAACAAGTAATAAAAAATGCAAAAGTTCTAGCTTCAACTTTAATAAATAGAGGTATTAATATCGTTAGTGGAGGCACTGATAACCATATTGTTTTACTCGATTTAAGAAGTATCAATATGACTGGTAAGATTGCTGACTTACTTGTAAGTGAAGTGAATATCACTGCAAATAAAAATACTGTTCCATTTGACCCTGAATCACCTTTTGTGACCAGCGGACTAAGGTTGGGAACTGCTGCTTTAACTACTAGAGGCTTTAATGAGGATGCTTTTGCTGAAGTTGGCGAAATTATTGCTGATAGATTACTTAACCCGGACGATTCACTTATTGAAAGTCAATGTAAAGAAAGAGTATTAACCTTATGTAATCGTTTTCCTCTTTATGAAGGCAAACTTGAAGCATCAATTAAATGAGTCCTAACTCCAAGGGAGTTGAAATTCTTTCTATTGGAACAGAGCTACTCTTAGGCAATATTATCAATACAAATGCTCAATGGATTTCTGAACAGTTATCTCAATTAGGCTTAAATCACTTTAGGCAATCAACTGTCGGTGATAATTTTGATCGAATTATAAAAGTAATTCAAGAAATATCGAAAAGAAGTAATCTTCTAATTACCACTGGTGGCTTGGGACCTACCCCAGATGACTTAACTACTGAAGCAATAGCCAAATCTTTTAATGTATCTCTTTTTGAAAGACCGCTTTTATGGGATGAAATTAAACAAAAACTTTCAAGCTCAAAGCTCAAGGACGATTCCTCCAGCTTAAGGAAACAATGTTTCTTCCCAGAAAATGCTCAAATTATTAATAACCCTAGGGGCACTGCCCCAGGAATGATTTGGGAACCAGTAAAAGATTTTACTATCCTTACTTTTCCAGGAGTACCCAGTGAAATGAAAACTATGTGGGAAGAGACGGCGTATGATTTCATTAAAACCAAATTCTCAGATAATTATTACTTTTTTTCAAATACTCTTAAATTTGCGGGTATTGGAGAATCAAGCGTTGCTGAAAAAATTAATGATCTATTAAATCTTAAAAACCCTACCGTTGCTCCATATGCAAACTTAGGAGAGGTTAAACTCAGAATCACCGCGCGAGCTAAGAACAACCTAGAAGCAAAAAATATAATTAAACCTATTAAAGAAAAATTAAAAAAAGATTTTTCAAAATTTATTTTTGGAGAGGATAACGATACTCTTCCAAGCGTTTTAATAAAAGAATTAACCAAGAGGAACGAAACTATTGTTTTTGCTGAATCCTGCACCGGAGGCCTTCTATCTTCATCACTAACCTCAATATCAGGCTCATCTCAAGTTTTTCAAGGTAGTATTGTTTCCTACAGTAATGAACTAAAAAATTCATTATTAAATATTTCTAAAGAAAAGCTTACAAAATATGGAGCTGTTTCTGAAGAAGTTTGTGAGGCCATGGCAATTAATGTAAAAGAGAAATTAAGAGCAGATTGGGCAATAGCAATTAGTGGAATAGCTGGGCCTAACGGAGGCAGTCAAGATAAACCGGTTGGACTTGTCTATATTTCAATTTCAGGACCAAATAATCATATAACTAATATTAAAAAACTATTTAACTCAACACGGAATCGAATAGAAATTCAAAGACTAAGTGTAAATGTGTGTTTGAACAGCCTCCGATTAATCCTATTATCGAATAGTAAGTAACTATTTTTACAAATTGAGTCAAGATACCCTATTTGATAAAGTTTGGGATTTACATAAGGTTTCAAGTCTTCCTGGAGGATCTGATCAAATATTTATTGGTCTTCACCTTATCCATGAAGTGACGAGTCCTCAAGCATTTGGTGCTTTAAAGGACAAAAAATTAAAAGTAAAATTCCCTGATAGAACTGTTGCTACTGTTGATCATATTGTGCCAACAGATAATCAGATCAGGCCTTTCAAAGATAATCTCGCTGAACAGATGATTGAAACACTTGAGAAGAATTGCTTAGAACATAAAATAAGATTTTTTAATATTGGTAGTGGTAATCAAGGAATAGTTCATGTAGTAGCACCGGAATTAGGCCTAACTCAGCCAGGTATGACAATCGCTTGCGGAGATTCTCATACTTCAACTCATGGAGCTTTTGGGTCAATTGCTTTTGGTATAGGTACAAGTCAAGTAAGAGATGTTCTTGCTACCCAAACCTTAGCCATGAACAAATTGAAAGTGAGGCAGATTTGGTGTGACAATAAATTATCTAAGGGTGTTTATGCTAAGGATTTAGTCCTTCATATAATTAATAAACTTGGTGTAAAGGCAGGAGTAGGTTTTGCATATGAATTCGCAGGACCTGCGATAAATGAATTATCAATGGAAGAAAGGATGACCATATGCAATATGTCTATTGAAGGAGGAGCAAGATGCGGCTACATCAACCCTGATGAAAAGACCTTTAGTTACATTAAAAATAAATTATATGCCCCAAAAAATGAGCATTGGGATAGAGCGCTTAGATGGTGGGAATCATTAAAAAGCGATGAAAATTCAATTTATGATGACGTAATTAAATTAGATGCTTCTAAGGTAGAACCAACTGTAACCTGGGGGATTACTCCCGGCCAAAGTATAAGCATTAATCAACAAATCCCTCTTCTGGATGAATTATCCCCAAATGATAAATTAGTTGCAGAAGAGGCTTATGAATATATGAGTTTCAAGCCTGGACAATTAATAAAAGATACTCCAGTAGACGTTTGTTTCATAGGTAGTTGCACAAATGGAAGAATCAGTGACTTAAGAGTTGCAGCTAAAGTATTAAAAGGCAAAAAAGTATCCAAGAATGTCAAAGCATTTGCAGTTCCAGGTTCAGAAAAAGTAGCCACTGAAGCAAAACAAGAAGGTCTTGATCAAATATTTAAGGATTCTGGATTTCAATGGAGAGAGCCTGGCTGCTCAATGTGTTTAGCAATGAATTCAGATAAGCTAATAGGTAATCAAGTTAGTGCTAGTTCTAGTAATAGAAATTTCAAGGGTCGGCAAGGATCTCCCAGTGGAAGAACACTGCTCATGAGTCCAGCAATGGTTGCTGCTGCTGCAATTAATGGCAAAGTCAGTGACGTTAGAGAATTTATCAACTGATGAAATCAGAGTTTACCCCACCCATCGGAAAAATTTCAAATATGAACGGGAAATGTATCTCCTTGATTGGTAACGACATTGATACAGATCGGATAATTCCAGCGCGTTTTTTGAAATGTGTTAACTTTGATTCATTGGGTGAATCTGTTTTTGAGGATGATAGAAAAACTTTAAAAGGAAAGCATCCTTTTGATCTAGAGGAAAACAAATATGCCTCAATACTAGTTGTTAATAGCAATTTTGGATGTGGTTCCAGCAGAGAACATGCCCCCCAAGCGCTTATGAGATGGGGTATAAAAGCAATCATAGGCGAGAGTTTCGCCGACATTTTTTACAGTAACTGTATTGCTATAGGCATTCCATGTTTTACGCTACCTAAAAAATCCATAGAAGAAATACAAAACTATTGCGATAATCAATCTTTATTCTTAGAAATTGATCTTAAAAATTCATCAGCACAATCAAAAGATTTAAATTTCAATCTTGAGATTAAGGAAAGCTCAAGAAAAATGTTTTTAACAGGAGAATGGGATGCTACATCAACACTACTTGATAATAAAAAATTAATAGAAAATAAATTTAACCAATTACCCTACATAAAATTCAATACTAATATTTAATAGCTATTTAAATCCATAGAAACTAAAAGAAATACCTCCTGCTTGATTATGAGGCTGATAAAAAATACCAAATTCATAGGATCTTTTTTTCCAATTTAAAGAAATTTTAGAATCTATAAATTCACCATAATCATTTGCATCATTTGTTAGGTTCAAAATCCCAAAACTCTTGAGAATGATAGGTCCATATAATTGCTGATCTAAAGAAATATCTAAGGTGAAACTCTCATAACTTTGATCAAACTTAAATACACTTTCACCACCATTAAATTTATAGAAGGGTAAAAGACTTATCCGAGTGTAGTCAAAAGTTTTATTTTTAAAATTACCCATTATATATTCTGGGCCAGCACCTAAACCTAAATATTCTTGATGATCCCCATTTTCATAGAGAGAATAAGATAATTCGAATTTTGTATTAATACTTAGTCCTTTGGTTATTGGTTCAGGAATATAACTATATGAGGTATCAACAGAATTTTTTTTAGGTTCTAAGATACTAATTGGAAATTTTTGATCAAGAGAATAAAACAAATTACTTTTTAGGTTAGTTACTAAATTTTTAGTATTCAAACCCTCTGCTGTTATCTTGGCCAAACCAAAAGATAAAAATTCTGACTTTTTAATGCCATCAACAATCCAAGTATTTTCTTTTTTTAATTTTGAACCAAAACCTGAGTAAATTTCTGCTTCACCCATTGAACCATTCCAAACCCTATCTCTATAAATTCCATAAAAACTTTTTTCCCATTTTGAATCTAGTAGGTTAATTTCTTTACTCAATTCAGTTTTAAATCTAAATGCAACTGAAAATTTATCAAAATCAAGAGAATTTAAATTGTTATCTATTTCTAGATTCCAATTTTTTGTTGTGCCTTTTATTTGAGATTTGAGAGCGAAATAGTCTCCAAAACTTGTATTTCTTTTAATCCTCGTTGAAGTGATTGATTCGTCCTTCTTCACAAAACTATTTGTATACCCTTTAAATGTCCTCTGAATTAGAAATTGCGGCTCTATATCAAGAACAAAATCATCAGCAATATCTATAGAGTTAAATTTCCTACCAATAAAATACCCATCCTTATCTAAGTTTTCATATCCTAAATTCCACCTATTAGCAAAGTCAAAGAATTCTCCGGACTTTGTTAAAGTTCTATCTCCAAGCCAAAATGGGATTGAAACTTTTTCTTCAAGTATTAAGTAATTTTTTGATGACTTAAATCGTAATTGCTCTGCTTCAGAAATAACTTTTAATGAATTAATAGCCAATTTAACCTGTTTTGATTCAAGTAAATCGTTACTAAATATAGCCTTCTTACTTTCCCATTTTTGGCCATCTATAGATATTTTATCTGTAAAAAATAACCAATTTTCAATCTTGCCTGGAGTATTTAAAACTTCCTTTTTTTTAAATTTAAGTAAATTCTCTATCTTATTAGAGTCTAATAAACTGAAATTTGAAGATAAGTCATCAATCAAATTATTAGTATTAATCCTGCCTTTTACATCTAATAAAAAACCTTTTTCACTTATAAAGCTGTATTCTAATTGTGAAACTTTAAACAGTTGATCACCTAATACCAATACTATATTTCCTGTTGCATTAATTTTTTTATTTGACTTATCGTATATTAAATTATCAGCTCTAAGCAGTTTGCCTCTATAAGAAACAGATACATTACCCTCTGCATAAATAACATCATTTATTTCAGACTGTTTATCAGATTGGATTATTAACTCTTGTTGCTTTTCAGCTTTAGCTATTAAAAATGAATCAAAATTTTTCTTTAATAAATTTACGAAAGAATTTTTGTCATTAAAACTTTTTGAATTACTTGATAAAAATTTTTTTTCACTAAGGGGATTTGACCAAAGAAATTTGGTATTTTGATTATTGATATTTTTATTAATTTTTGATAATTCAGCTGATTTTGATAGCTGAATAAAATTAATAAAAAGAAAAGATAAAAATATTACTTTTTTTGATATTCCTGAAATCAATTTAAGAATTTAATTAAAAAAATTAATCTTGAGGACTTTCTAGATCTTTTCTGTTTGGGGTTCTTGTTGGGTCACTTGCTAAAAATCCGAAAAGAAATATTCCAACAAAGAAAAAGACAATAGTGTATACAGAAATTTTTAAGGCGAGCATGGAATTACTAGTGCTGACAGATTTATATCTTATTAAATTTATAATTAAACTATGATTAAT
>OZSS01000570.1_pt1 | contig 17728 bp, 46 predicted proteins | sample 1779911 | NCBI WGS metagenome assembly OZSS01 (sample SAMEA2603589, study PRJEB24840) | metagenome | biome: Water; feature: Photic zone; material: Seawater sample | place: Mediterranean Sea | collected 2013-11-12 | depth 10 m | reverse complement strand
TTGTTGATTGAGGATCTGCTTTAAGAGAATTCATAAAAGAATAGTCAGATAGTTGAGAAAATTCAGAAAAATTTTCTATAAGCTTATTTTTTAATGAATCAGATTTGGTTGACATCAAATTTGTTATCTATTCTTGTTGGCGTTGTAATTTTTTTAATTAAACACTCAAGTATATATTATATAGCTTCTTTTAGGATGTTATTTTGTGATACTCTGCGTTGAATTGAATGTACTTTTTGTTTTTAATGAAGAAAAAGTAATTCTAAGAAATAAACAACTTGTTGAGGAAATCTCATCGATGGGATAATTAACTTGATTGATAGTCGATTTAAAATAAGGAGCAATTAGCACCTTCTCAACCTCTTTGAGTTCCTCTCAATAATTCTCGTAATTTTAACCTAACACTAAAAATAAAATCAGGTTCAAAAAACCAACTATCTTTATTAGTTGGTTCTACAGTTTCGTTTAAAAATTTAGCGGAAGAAGTCAAAGAATTTGCAATTATTATCCTTGATTTTGGACTTGAGTAAATAAATCCAATAATTACCATAATTAAAAATATAGAGCCTCTAATTTTAAGTGATTTAATAAACTCTTTTTTTAAGTAAGCCAAGTTAATTTAAGAATTTAATTTACTTTAGGAGTTAATATTTAAAGACAGATTAAATTGGCAGTCCATCTATAATAAAGGTCAAATAACTCTTTTTTTTCTTAGGATTGTCATATAAATTCCTTAAGTTTATGCGTTCACTTTTATTATTACCTTTGTTTTTAGGTTTTTCATTTCCAGCGAATGCAAAGTCAGAGACTTACTATATTGATGTTTCAGCAGAAAGTATAGAAAACTATATTCTTAGTGGTAAAGATAAAAATGGATCTGTAAGTGGGAATGATCCTTCAGTAACTGTTAATAAAGGAGATACTATTGTTTTTAATGTAGATGCGTTTAGTCATCCGTTTTATATAAAGACTAAATTTTCTCGTGGAGGCGGTGATCAAGTAACCACAGGGATATTATCAGGTACCCCTGGAACTCAAGATGGAAAACTATCATGGAACACAACGGGTGTATTAGCTGGGAAATACTATTATGTTTGTTCTCCTCATGCACCTTTTGGGATGGGAGGCTCAATTATTATTGAATAAATAAATGAAACGCTTACTACTCCCACTACTAGCTGTTGCCGTTTTACCTACTGCTGTTGAAGCAAATCTTTTTCAAAAAGAACTTACTTACAAACAAATAGTCTCTCAATGCAAAAGGCCAGGTTTGAAATATGCAGAATATAACGAAATTGGGATGACCCAATTTGCAAAAAATTACTTGGATCTTTGCATAAAGTCAGAAGCACAAAAAGTTTTACAGGCAAAATACAATAAATGTCTCAAAAAAAATAATGCAACTTTTTGCCAACTAACAACAAACCTTGATCCACAAATGAAACGCTTTTAAGATGCCTGATAAGAAAAAGAAAAAGAAAAATAAATGCAAAAAGAAAAAATGTTCAAACTGGAAAGGGGGTAAATGTATTTGTTATGGCCAATAGAATAGGCACGGCGATTGACAATCAATCTACAATAAGGGGCAATTAGCTCCTTTTATTTATGTCAATTGAAACTACTGTTTTAGATTTTAAATTAAGTAATACCTTCGAGGAATATGAAGCGTATATGAATGCACCTGAACAACAAGCAATGTTTAAAGAGATGGGAGTAAAAACTTTTTATATTGGTAAATCATTGGAAGATCCAAAAAGAGCAACTGTTATGTTTCAAGGGCCAGTAAATACTTGTTACGACATCTTTGTTAATCCAGAAACCAAACCAATAGTTGAAGCATCTGGACATATATATGAAGGGACAATAATTAATCGCTGGATTTCATAAAAAATACTTTTTATGAATTATCAACTTTTAATTGAATCGTATTCTTTAGGTACAGACCTTTCTGAGCAAGAAACTGAACTCTTAAGTCTTGAACTAGAAACTCAAATCATGAACATTAATATATCACCAGAATTCGGCTGTTTTAAATCTGCTCCCAATCATATTTGTGAAGGTCTTAATTTAAAAAAAGGTACTTATTGGATTATGTGCCTTGCTGAAATATTAGATTTACATAAGGTCCCCAAATTTGGGAAAACAAAAAGTGTGGAGGTTTTCGATTTACTTCTTGAAAAAGGACTTGTTATTGGTTAATCATTAAGAATTAACAAATTTTCATTTAAGAGATTATTTGTGATTAATTAAATTTATAAGTTTGAGTATAAAAAATAATGAAAGGGTTGATTTTTTTTCAGAATTCGTTTCTCTAAAGATATATCATTTCTGGTACCACTCATGGTTATGCCCCAATCTACCTTGGAAAGCTTATTATTTTTTTTGATACTATCTCTTTTTGCAACTTACATTGTTAATTTAAAGTATTCTTCAAAGTTAAAAATACAGAAGTAGTTTTTTATTTTAATTTTTCTGAATTTAATTTATTTATTTGGATCACTCCAACTCTCTCTGTATAACCAGCTCAAAAAAGTAAGAGTAAGTATATTCCCAAATGCATAAGTTATTCCTAATAATGGGTCATAAATATTGGCAATAATCGTCGACATTATAAAGATTATTAATCCTGAAACAACCAAATCCTGAATGGGCAAATGGTTAAAATTCATCGAATTTATCATTTTATAATTTTTTTAATAGATTAAATCAATTATAAAACCAACAAGTACCTTATTTATTTATAAGGCAATATCATCTAAAATATGAATAATTTTAGAATTACTAAAATAATTATAGTTTTTTCATCATTATCGTATTTGAGTGTTTCTTTTTTAAGAAATTATAATTCTCCAGAAAATATAGAAAAAAGATGTATTCTTAAATTTGAAAAAGATTTTAAAAATAATTTGGAAACATCTCATGAAGAATGGAATCAAATTTTAGATTTAGCTGATAACAATTATTTAAAATGTATGGGAATACCTCAGTATTAATTATGGGAGAGGCAAAGAGAAGAAAAAATTTAGGTATTCCGCCTAGAGAAAAAACTGAAGATATAAAGTTGCCTCAACTTGATAAAAAAGCCATACAACAAAAAGTAAGGTCTACATTGTATAAATATCCAATTATCCCTTTTCTTTTTTATGGAGCTGCAATATTGATCCTAATCGGAGGTTTATTTTATGTATTCAAATCTTTCAATGTAGCTTAATTAAAAGGATTATTAATTTTGATATTTATGATTTTTTGGCATCATCAATTAACAAAAACTTTAAGGATAATAAATAAGCAATTTTTATTGTGCAAAAAAAATCAAAGAAATAACATATGAGAATTATTTACGATTGACACCATCTTGAGGTGCTGTAATTTTAGATTAAATTAAAACTATTTATGAAGAAAATAAATATAAAATATGCTGAAATAATGCGTCAAGCTGATAATGCAGTTGGAAGAAAAGAAGTAGTTAGTTTATTAAAAAAAGCTGCAATGATTATGTCTAAATCTGAGTAAAAATTAGCTGCTTAAATTAGAAAACTATTTTATTAGGATAAATAAAAAACCATAAAGAATGATTGATGAGGATGCAGCCATGATTATAAATGGTAGGATCATGCCTGAGTTTAACCATCTTAAAAGTCTAATTTTTTTGTTAATTACTCTTGGCATCTTTTCAGAATCCCTTAATTGCAACTTAACAAGTAAATAATTAGTGTAAATGATTAATTAATCGTTTTAAATATCATTCTTTAGCCATTAAGGAATTAAATTTTCTAAAGTACCTTATTTTAATTGCATCAGGATTTTTTATCTTGAGATAAATTTTTAGGTAATTTATACCTTGTATTATTCAAATTTCTCATGCAAGATCTAGAAACATTAGATTTCTAAATAATGATTGAAAATTTTAAAGAGAGCCCTGAAGACTTTAAAGATTATGATTCAGAACTGTTACTTAAGATTCTAAAAAAGACATCTCTGGAGAATGAAAAAGATGATAATAAAGAACTATTTGTAGATGAAAATTGGAAAATTAATTCAAAAAATATGAGTAATATAATTCCTTCAGATAATTCAAATTTGAAGAGAATATTATCAGATATATTCCCAAATAAAAAAATAATGATTCAGGATAATAATGATGGGTCGCAAACAATTTTCTTATCCTAATTTAATTAGTATTAAAAGCTTATTTATCCTATTTATTAAATATTTTTTTTTGAAAAAATTAGTAAAAATTACTCTCGCGGAATTTTTTTTAAGATGTTATTGTTCATTAACGTTCATCCAAGTTTATATCTCTGGACGCATGAAATGGGAGTAGGGAACGGGATTCTCATTAACTGCAAAAGACCATGAATAACCTCTTACAAATAAGAGAAAAAATCAAAAGAGCCAACAGGCTATATGAAGCCCAACTTTTGGCTACTAAAAGTGGAGAAGTTACTCCATACAGAAGATCCGTCTTTGAAGAAAGAATCAGTAAAACACAAAAAGAAATGAAATTGAAAGACTCAAAAAATTAAATTCTTTTTTGAAACTGATCAATCAAGAGGGGGTTTTATCCCTCTCTTTTTTAATTTTTATAAAAACAACGTAATTATTAATTTATTTTTTCGATTATCGATTATTAAAAACAATATAATTTTGATGCCTTTACTATTGATTTAAATTATATAAATGGCAAATTTAATTCAGTAATTAAGAGGTAAATAAATATGTTTAAAAAGAAAAATAAACAAATTAAAACCTCACCCAATAAATCAAATTTAGATCAAGTTTTATGGTTTATAGAAAATTATTTGCCCCAAAAGAAAGATCGAGGTGTTCAAAAAAAATTGTATATGGATAATCTAGAAGCAGAGACTATTAAGATATTTTCTAAATTAGCCTCTACACGTTCTAAAACATTATTACCAACTACAAAAAATACGACAATCTCTTTTACCTTTGGTAATTGGGCCTTACCTTATCTGAAATTGCTTAAGAAAATAGGAATAGCTAAGTAAGAAAAGTGTAATAGGCTAGAACTAGATTTATCCCGCAAATAAAAATAAATAAAGATTAAAAAGTCTCAGAAAGTTCTTTTTGAAATTTAAGGAGGAATACTTACTTTACATAAAAAATACAATTGCTAAATTTAAAATAAGATATCTATTGATTATGTTTCTAAATTATCTGCCTAGTGAAATGGTTGAAGTTGTTGGTTTGACAATGATTTTTTCATTTCTAGTTGGAACTATATTAATTTTGTTATTTACATCAGATCAGGCAAATACAAAGAATCTATATTTAAAGAAGGCTAAATAAATTTTAAATAATTTGTTTTTCTATAAAGGACCTCTATTTTTAATAAAGTATTCTCGCAGGTTTAGAACATAATTTTTAATATTGATAAATAAACAAATTTAAGATTATGGGCGAAGCTAAAAGAAGAGAAGAATTAGGATTACCACCTAGACAAAAAAAAATTGAATCAAATAAATCTGATAGATACCTTTCATGGCTTCCAATTACTAAATCAAGAATTAAGAAATACCCTTATATGGGTGTAGCAACAATGGCACTAGGAGCGATAATTTTCTTAGTAAGTGGGGGCGCAAATAGTATTAATTAGTTAGATTTTGGCTTGGCTTAGAATATATCTAAGATTTTTTTTGTAATAGTTTAACGCCAGATATTATTGAGATTATTGAAGCTATACCTAGAAATATCGAGTAAAAAGGTTGCAAATTAATAATGCCAAAATTACCTGTATGCCATTTTATTAACCAAAAAGCATCTATTCCTAGTGGCTGAAGAATACTATAAATAGTCCCAGATACAATAGTAATTAGTAATGGGATTGCTGAAATTGCGGTTATTTTTCTGTGAATTTTTCTTTTATTAGATTTCAAATTTTTCATTTATTGTCTTTTTATTTTGACTATTGATAGCCATAATATTCCGAAGCTTGAAGATAAAATAAAAATCCATGCCAAGCTACTAGCTAAATTATTTCCTCTAATTGATCCCTTTTTATTAAGGAACTTATGTAATTCTTTTTCGTTTTTGCATGGCATCCATTTATCTTGGTTTATATGTATTCCTTCGCAACCAAGTTCTAAAGATCTGTTTCTAGCATCCTCTTCAGAAAGGAATGTACCCCTCATATGTGCATTCGTATAACTACTGAAACTTAGAGATAAGAGAAATAAAAAAATAAAAAATTTAAAATTTCTAAAAACAATATGCATAATTTCAAATTAAGTATATGTATTATGGAGAGATTTCATCAAATTTTTTTGTTTTACCAGTTTTGCTAAATGAAATTACATCGTAGTTCACATAATCATGAGAATACGAGTCGTGAGAATTTATTTCCATCCCGGGAGATCCAAGTGGCATGCCCGGTACTGCTATACCTTCGATACTTGGTTTTTCTCTAAAAAGTTTGTTAATTGATTCAATCGGGACATGTCCTTCAATCGTATAGTTAGCTATTTGAGCAGAGTGACATGATCTCAGATTATTGGGAATTTGATATTGGTTTTTAATTACTGAAACATCCTCAACTATATTATCAACAACTTCTAATCCATTATCTCTTAAATGATTGACCCATTTTTTGCAACAACCACATGATGCTGATCTGTAAGAAACAACTTTTAGGATATCTATATTCTCTTGAGTTAAAGCAAAAGTCTTATTTGGATTAATTATATTTGCAAAAAGAATTCCAGAAAAAATTAGATAATTTAAAAATCCTCTTTTTATAAATATTTTATTAAGTGCCATACTAATTACGACTAATTAATATAATTATAAATCAACAATAAATGAAAATTTATTAAATCACTATTAAAACAAAATTAAGACACTCATAATTGCCATTAAAAGATTTTCGATAAAACTAATAATTCCCAAAGGAGTTTTTGCATAACCACCGATACAGGCACAATTTAATTTTAATTTATCCAAATAAACAGCCTTAAATACTGAAATCATTCCAGAAATTCCTAAAATTAGGGCAATAAAAATAATTAGAGAGGGTGGAGAAGAACTAAGAAAACTTATTCCAATTAATAATTCGCAAAAAGGATAAATATATATCCAGCTATCGAATTGAGAGGATATTAAATCATATTTCTTGTAACTTGTTCCAAAAGCTTCAATGTCCATAAGCTTAAGCATCGCTAAAAGACAAATTGATATCCCCATAAAAATTTGGAAACTTTTAAGCAATGAAATAGTTATCAGAAATGAAGTACCAAAGACTGCAATTAAGGGGGTAAATGACTTAATCTTCATTTTTAACTTTTAAGGATAGAGTCACAAATACTAGATGGATTTGCTTGTTTAACTATTTTTAGTCTTTTGATAAGCTTGTCTCGATCTATTTGATGTTTTAAATATTTAATACATAAATTTTTTTCCTGATATATCACTGCTATTGGAGCAATCTTTAAAGCTAAAGCAAAAGTACCAATAACTAAAAGAATATTTGTAGCTAGTCGAATATTTGGTCGAAAATTTGATCTCATTCGTATTCTTTATTTCTGTCAATAACTTCCCTTAAATATATATCTTTTAGCTCGTCATTGTAACCATTTTTTTTTTTTTCAAATTTTTCTAATTTCTTCAACTCTTTTTCTGTCATTAGGCAGATTTGGATATATTGTTTTTCATGTCTTCAATTTGGTTGATTAATTCATCTAACCATTTTGTATTGTTTTCGGATCTTTTCTGAAAATATGTAATTTTAGGTTGATTTATTTCTAGTGTCTCATAATCTCCACTCATAAATTACCCCTAAATTTATACTCTGCATAATTTATCTAGAGAGATTATGCACATCAATAGGTTCTATTACTTATTAAACATTTACCATGAGTAATAAGTCGATTTTTTAATAGTATAAATATCAAGGAATTTATCTCTAAAAAATATGGCAACTAATAAAGAACTATAAAAAAGAATTGAGACTTTAGAAAAAGAAGTACAACATCTTAAAGCTGTTCTGCAATATCAAATGAGAAATAAGAAAAAGTGATTCTTATTGAATAGCAATTACTCATGTTCAGATAAGCATTTTCTCTTGGTTGTTTTAGGTACCTAATGAAAAAGCTAAATATTAAAATTAGTCCATAATAAAAAACTTTTTGAAAAAATAACTTTAGTCATTGATATTTAGAACATATTTGTTTTTATATATATAAAACTACTTGATATGATTAACTCAATAGCTTTTACATTGTTATTATTAGGCTCTTTAGTCGCTTATAAAAGACTAAAAAGAAAAAAACGGCAATTTCACGCACCACCTACAAATCAGCTTCCTAGTTGAAGATTAAATTCCGTCTTCGTCTTCTCCAAAAGGATTGTATCTAATATCCCAGATTAGAACTACTGCTATAGATAAAAGCAATAGACCAAAAATAACTTGAGGAGGTGGGAATAACATCAATGAAATTTAAAACTGTTAATAAGCTTTGCTTATGAAAATTTTAAAGGATAATCAATATTGTTTGGTTCTAAATGTTTCAAATAACATGCTGTTGTGCAATCTACTCCCTCACTATTGATGCTACAAGAAGTTATACATTCAAAAAAACTTTCCAAAGCATCTGAATCTTTAATATTTGAATAAATGCCTTTATTCATGGTTAAACTTCCATTCTGAAGCTTATCTAGCAATTAATTTTTAATAATGTCAAATTTTAGGTAAAGTACCTATTCACCATTTTTTTTAAAAAAAATGTTGAATCTATAAGTTTTTTTCCACCCTTCCTCTAATAGCTTTTTATATTCTTTTCTCGCTTCTTCGATAGATTCAACCCTAGAGCCTTTCATAACTGGCTTACTTGATCGCTTAAAAACGCAACCATAAGAGATTAAAATTGCATTAACCATATAAGAGTTCTTAGAACTATCTTCAAAAGGTTCAAATACTTTAATCCTCGATCTGGCTTTATTGATTAAAGTAAATTTTTCCATAAAAAAAGGGCGTTAGCTTCGCCCCAATCAAAAAGCGGGATAATCCCCATCACCCAGCCTTTTTAAAATCCTAGCACTACATATGGTGTTTGTAAGTATTTAAAATTACCTATTGATGGGGTTGTTTGTTTCTGTTTAATTTGTCATTATAGGAGTCCCCATCACCTAGGCTCGTAAGAGTCTTTTTTTTTGCTATTTTTTCCTTCTAGACTTAAGCCCTTTTTAATTAGTATTTAAAGACTTTTTATTTAATTTTTAAATTCGATAATTAATAATTAAAAAAATAATTTTATTCATGCAAACTTACATCGTTCACTGGCAATTTCCAGATCAAGAAAGTCATATGCAAGGGGCCGAAGCTTTTGCGGGTTTTGTTGAAGGAGGATGCCAAGGTGATGAATTTGATGGGTTTAAAGTTCTTAATCGAGTAGTAAATCCTGAGGGAGCTAATGGTTGGGCAATAGTTGAATCTTCAAATCATAAGAACATTTGGAAATGGAGTAGTATCTGGGTCGATAATTTTGGCGTAGAAATTGAAGTTACACCAGTTCTAACGGATAAAGAATTTCTTTCCGTCCATAAAGAAATTGCAGCTGCCTCTAACTAATATTTAATCTTTTGTATGTTTGACTGTTGATTTAATATAAAAGAGTAGTACATATTTTTTATGGGAAAATTTTCTTCTGAAGAAATTGAAAGTCAATACAATTTAATAAAAATGCTTTTAGCTGAACCTGAAAAGTATAGAGATGCCATTAATGCAATAAAAAAAGATATTGCATATATGCCCATAGAGCTTAAAAAAAAACTTGAGGAAGAAAATATTATCTTATGAATGAATCGCAAATAGGATTTATCATAATCTTTAATTTTTAAAAATTAGTAAATAAGTAAATAAGCATTCTCGTAAACTAACCGAGAGAGTCTAAATCTCTACGATGGTGAACTGTATTTGCGTAATCTTGGTACACTTTCTGTTCTTTTATTAAATCTGCAATTGTTGGATAATCTTTTGCATTATCAAGATCTCTTGCATTTTTATCTTGAATTGCGAATGGTGATCTTTTTAAATTCATAATTAATTTCCTCAAAATTTTTGTTGGATTCTGATTACAGATCCTGGATTGTCATGTACGTAAGTGTTGAATTCTCTCGCAAGCATTAGGCAATCGTATGCATCGCGAGCGTAGAAGCCAACTTCATGTGTCTTATTTGTTGAATCTTTGTAACTCAACACATATTTATTACAAGATTTTATTGGTGTTGAAGGCATTTAATTTATCTCTATTATCACTAAGTTCTAACTAGGCATGCTTATCAATCGACTAATAATAATGTACGGTTTAATGCACAAACATATACGGATAGAGGACCAACAACCTAATTTAAAAATTAATATAATGAATAAATAAATTTTGAAAAAAAATTACAACATTTCTGTTTATTTTTATAAAACAATTTTAGTCTTAGCCAGTTTAAGCTAGAAATTTTTGAAGATAATATGTTTTTATAAACAAATCAATTAACTTGCTGAATAAGTTTGTTCGAGATTATAAATATATTTTTCTCCATCATCATCACCATCGTCATCATCATGGAAGGAAGCAATTAATACATAAACTCCTCCAAGTCCCAACATCATAGATAAATAAAGAATAGGATCTGTCATAACATAATTTTGAAACATTAAAATTAAAATTGAGGAAACTTTTCAATATCTATATTTTCTTTTAATTATTTGGATAAAAACTTTCTACGATCAAAAAATTGTTTTTTATTTGAGAAAAATGAAAGTAGATCTAAAATAAGATAAATTAAATGTTTTTTTAAGTGAGTTTTAAAATTTTTTTTAAAATCAATGTGCGGAAGATTTGAGCTGAAAACTAAATTTGAGAAGTTGCCAAAGGTTTTGAAACAAGACTATCCAATTGGACTTGATTCTAAATATGAGACTCAAAGTCTTATAAGACCTAATGATCCTGTTCTTGTAATTAAAAACGAAGGAAGAATTAAAACTACTTTTATGACATGGGGCTTTATTTCTCCTTGGGCCAGAGACCCATTTGATAAAGAGAGACCAAGACCATTTAATGCAAGATCAGAAACCGTAGAAGAAAAAAAATTATTTAGTGGAAGTTGGAAGCATAAAAGGTGCCTAATACCTGCGAGCGGTTTTTTTGAAAAAAAATATCGTGTTCGAAAATCGAATTATGAGACTTTTTGGTTGGGCGGAATTTGGAGTAAGTGGACTTCACCAGATGGAGCAGAACTTGAGAGTTGCTGCGTTTTAACAACTGAACCAAATGATTTAATTAAACCTTTACATCACCGCATGCCTGTGATCGTTCCTAATGGATATGAGGAACAATGGACAGAGCAAGTTAAAGATGCAGATGAATTAAGAGGATTATTTGCAATCATGATGAGTTGCTCCCCTGATGGTTGGCTAGTAGAGGATGAAAAGAAAAAAGAAACTAATCAAATGAGTTTTTTTTAAATGGAACGCTTACTAATTCCAAGGTTAGATTAATGGCTAAATCTTATTGGTTGATGAATTCAAATAGGTCAGAAGTTAAGAGATTTTTGAAAAACGATAAGAGTATTGATGGAGTTTTTGAATATATGTTTATAGATACTGGAAAAATAGTGGGGGGATTAGGAAACAAACCACCAGTAATGACAAATACAGTTTCTGTTGAAATAGATTTAGCTAGAGAAATTTATGAAAGATTACTTTCTAAGGGATGGAGGAAAATTGAAAAAAATTGGAATTAAAAAGAGAGTTAGATCTGTGCGGTATAAATTACTGATGAAAATAATCTGAAACTCAATAATGAGAATATTAACTAAAATTGACACCCGATCTAAAATATTAGGAGATTAGTAAATTATTTTTTTAATGCAGATAAAGATGAAACATACAAAATGGCTACCAGAATAAATAAATATTTAAGTGAAGTCGGTTATTGTTCTAGGAGAGAAGCAGATAGATTAATCCTAGAAGGGAATGTAACCATTAATGGCAAAATTCCAGAAATGGGAACTAAAGTAGAAGATAGTGACCAAGTTGAAGTTAAAGGTCAAAGAATAGAAAAATCAAAGAGACAAAAAAATATTTACTTAGCTTTTAACAAACCTGTAGGAATTGTTTGCACAACAGATAGGAAAGTAGAACCCAATAATATAATAGATTTCATTAAATATCCTAAAAGAATTTTCCCCATAGGAAGATTAGATAAGCTCAGTGAAGGATTGATTTTCTTAACTAATGATGGAGATATCGTAAATAAAATACTCAGAGCAAGAAATAACCATGAAAAAGAATATATTGTAAAAGTTAATCGTCCTATTAATAGCGACTTTATTCAAAGTATGAGTAATGGAGTTGAAATATTGGACAAAATAACTAAAAATTGTTTTGTAAAACAATTGGGGCCAAGAAATTTTAAAATAATACTTACACAAGGACTTAATCGTCAGATTAGAAGAATGTGTGAGGCATTAGGATATAGAGTACAATCATTAAAGCGTGTAAGAATTATGAATATTAAGTTAGATGTGCCAACAGGAAAATATAGAGAACTTACAAAAGAAGAACTCTTGGAATTAAATAGTTTACTCGAAAACTCCTCAAAAATAAATGAATAATTAAAAGGCAATAAAAGTAATTGGAAGTCTAAGTTGATTCGCCAAATAAATTTCAAATACAGTTACAACAAACGCAGCATATTTAAGCCAAATTGTTGCATATTTATCTAACCCAATTTTTGTCAAAATTAGACTTAGTCATTTAAAGGATTGGATAAGCTATCCATCCAAACAAGGAATAGTTAATAATTACAGCCATGAAACCTATCATTGCAAGCCTTCCATTTGTCCTTTCAGCTATGAACCAATAGGTATTTGGCCATTCAAAACTTCCCTCTATATCGGATTTTTGATCTTCTGTAATTGGGTCCTCTTTAGGAGCATTGTCTTGGTCAAGATAATAATTACTATCTGGGTAAAAGCTTTCACTTGAAAAGTTATCTTTAAATTTACTCATTATTATTTTGAAGTTTAATTCCTTATATATTAAAAAATAAAAAGGCTAAATAGGTTAAATAAACATTATTTTTTGAATCGATGCATACTTGCTAAGTCTTATATTTTTATACAAGTAAAAAGTGTTTCTTTAACAATATAGAGCTACTGTTTGATCTAAATCTGCAAAGGGTTCAATGGTAAATTCCAATAATTCTCTCCAAGGACTCCACTGTTTCCAAATAGTTTCTAAAGAATCAGCATCTACAACAGAGTAACCATTGCCATGTTGAGGTAAGAAAATCCAAGATTTAACGTCATAACCCTCTGGTCTATTTTGTGGACCACCTTTGTCGTACCATTCTTTTAACATTTTGGATCCCTTGTCTTGGGCGTTTGCATCAGTGAATTTATAAGAAATTAGAAACAGCATAAAAAAGGTGCTAATTTCCTCTTATTCTTAGTTTGAATTTCAATTAAAAGTTGCTTGAAATAACAGTTGAATCGTAAATATGACCTCCACTCTCAATTAATGGTTTCACTAATGGATCTTCAAAAATGGGCAATTAAAACTATTTATTTACAGTAATTATTTTTTTTGCTAGTAATAGAAAGCCAATAAAAATTAAAAAATAAAATGCTTTTTGTTCAGCATTGGTCATTTAAGGCCGGATATCATCAAAAAGGTGCAGAAAAATTTCTTGGTGGTGGGGGAGATTATCCTGGAGTTGAGATGATTGGAAGATATCACGCACCCGGTTCTCTAGAGGGTTGGATAGTTTTAAAGACTGATGATCCAAAAGCAATATATCAACATGCCGCTGAATGGGGTGAATTTCTCAATTGGGAAACCACACCTGTATTTACTGATGAAGAAGCTGGTCCAATAGTTGCCAAAGTCTACTCATAGAAAAAGATTGACAGTCGATCTAAAATAAGGAGCATTTAGCTCTTTTTTTAATGAACACTCTCATCATCTCAACTTTTAGCTGTACATTTGAAGAATTTAAAATGATGTAACGACATTATTTCTTGAGGAAATGTGCAAAGAGTTTGTAACTGATTATGAGTTTGTAAAAGTGAATGAACACAAATCTCATTTATTAATGAACTGTACCGACTCAGAAAAATTAGGTGCAGAGATGCAATCTCCTTTCGCAAAGGAATGGGATAAAAAAAATAATTGTAAGGATGCCGTATATTCGATCAAACTTGTTGGGTAAATATAACGCTTACTAATTTTCTATTACACCCGCTACTTTATCTTCCGCTAGTCGTTTTTTTAGAATTGAATAATTTTGTGTAGCCCATTTTCGAGAAATATCAAATTCAGTATTTAAATTCTCTATAAGTAATTTGGCAATTTTAAATACTTCTAAGAAGCCTAGATAAATTATTACAAGCATCTTAGTTATGTTTACGGCAAAAGCTGCTATCTTTTCAATTTTTTGATCTTGCATTTGAATTTATTGAAGCCCACTAAAATTACCAGTTGTAAGAAATTATGCAAATTAATTAGATAAAAATCTTATGGATGTTATTCTCATTGGGCAATAGCTATGAAGTATTGAAGTTATTTTTAAAAGAGCTTTGGCAGAATCACCACGACCCATACCATGCAATTTATGGAATAGTTGGAGTAATAGTATTGTTGGTAATTTATAGCCGATTACTAAATAAATATCAGTAACAAGAAACCCTTCCAGAAATTCCAACTACCGAAAGGGTTATTAAATCGATTCGCAACTATATTGAATCAATTTATGTCTTGCAGCAAACGTAGAGTGTGCTGACGAGGTTTGGCCTCAATTAATTTATAGCAAAAGAATATCAAATTAACTTATTTAAACTTCCCAATCTATGTCATAGTTGTCATCAATATCTTTTTCATAAACCCTCGCAAGTTCTCGAAGTAAAGTTTTTACTTCCATATCTGAAGCTCCAGATTGGTCTTGAAACTTGGTACAAATTGCCTTTAGTTCGTCATAAGCTTGTTCTAGCAATATTGTTTTTTGATCTGGATTTGCCATTTAATTTTTGTCAACTACTTCTCCGCCATACTCTCTTGCTATTACATCTAAGCATCTAAGAATATCCTTGTTTTTTAATAGATCTGTTTGCTCTAAATAATTAAGAAGAGTTCTTATTTGTTCGATAGTATTTTCTTCTAATTCCTTCATAAGTCTCTTTCTATTAACTCTATCTTATATCTAACAGGAGCTTCTACGAACGCTAAGACTGTAGATCTTGTTGCATTTGTTTTTCTTCAGTCTTTCGTATTCAACTATTAAAAATACCTCCTATAAGGTCTTCTAAAAAATTGGCAGTTTTAATGAAATTTGCTTTTATGAGTGTAAAGTTTTTTTTATTATGCAAATCTCATTTTTTGCAAAAGTAGTTTTGTTTTTAACTCTTTATTGTATTTCTAATTTATCAATTAAAAATAATATTTTGAGAAAAGTTTTGAATAGAGCTCATAGAGCTAAAAAAATTTAAACTTCCCAATTAATGGAATTTTTAACTGATTTTTGGAATAATCAACCCACTACAGTTATGGGAATAGGTGTGGCAATATTTGTATTATTAGGAATTTATATATCTTTACTTCAGACATATCAATAAGTTAGTTGATAATTTTTTTAATTTTTTCTAGATTCCATTTATCAAATATTAATTTCATTTCTCTTTCGTAGTGTCTTAATTTTTTCGCAAAAGGTAGTTGTTGAATAATTATCCCAAATGGAAATTTAAAAAAAGAAAAGACATAAACAATATAAAACTCTACAAAAGAAGGTTTTGGTGGGAGAGGTAAATATTTTATATATGCCCAATCAATGCAAGGTTTAAGTTGCTTATCACTAGCGATAATATTTTTTTTGCATCTCCACCAAGAGAATAGATAAATGCAAATAAAAATCGGTAACGGAAGAAGTCGCAACATTAATTAAAAAGGTATTTTTTAAGAAATTATTGATTGAGGATAACCAAGCCTTGATTTAACTGCGGTGAAAGTAGTAAGGGTTTCATTTAATCCCAAGTTTTCATGTCAGTAGTTCCTTGTGATCTTTGCATCCAAGCATATTTCCATGTACCGTTTTCATTTTTAAAAATGCAAGTGTAAGTTGAAAGATCTTTATTTTGATTTCCTTTGTAACTGAAGATTTCATTCAAAGTGAAAACCGCGTATGCTATCTCACCGTAAATTTCAATTTTGTGGGTTTTGATTAGTTCTGAGGCTTCTGCAACTAAGTCTTTACTATCAAACATTCCCACTAATCCCTGCGCAGAGATTGGATTTCCACTTGGCCTTATAGCCAAAAAATCTTCAGTTACATTCGGTATTAGAAAAGAAGAATCTTCACTGGTTGCGTAACCATTTATTAAATTTTCTATGGCTTGAGTACTTGACATTAAAAAGGCAATAATTGCCCCTTATTATATATTGACTTTCAAAAAATAAATTTTTGGAGAACTGGAATTTTAAGAAAATCTCAAATTGACATCAAATTGACATCAAATTGACATCAAGAGAATGATGTCAATTCTCCCATTAAAAAAGCGAGTATGGGTAACTCGCTAGTATGACTTGGTTTTTAAGAGTCGGGGCGACAGGATTCGAACCTGCGACCTAGTGCTCCCAAAGCACTCCTTTGATCATTTGAGAATAACTAATAAAATCAAGCTATAACTACCATCTAAGTAAGTTAGTGGAACCTATTTGAGACAGCAAATTGCACTATGTATATACTTCTATTTAGTTTGTATATACCCCTAGCGCTCCCCCTAGCGCTCCCCTCTACGACATAGTGCCCTTTGTCACATAGGTCGATCAAATTAAGTTTTGCAGATTGATCTTATACTTATTAACGATTGACAGTCGATCTAAAATTGGAGGGATAAAACCCTCTTTTTTTATGTCACCTAATAAAGGCCCAAAAATCATCAAATATTGTGTAATTACATCTACCACTGCGATAGTACTCATTCTTATCTCTTTAATACCATTATCAAAAAAGGCATTTTATTGGAATCAATGCTTTAAAAAAACTTTCCAATGGATTGATAAAAATGAGATGGAGCTAAAAAATTGGGATAAAGCATCAAAAGAAAGTATTGCAGTAGCAGTTTGCAATGGTGCTGTGTACGAACCTGAACTTAAAACAAAATAATTCGTTGATACTCGATCTATGAAATGAGATTTATCAATATTTCCTTACTATAACTAGGCTATAGAAGAGTGGTGCAAATGGGTTTGAGTCTCAATCTAGCACAAAGTACATACTCCTATATACTAAATACATAAGCTAAGTGCCCCCTTTTGTGCCCCCCTTAGCGACCTAGTGCCTCATGTTAACTAGGTAGAAGAAATGATGTTTTTAACTTTGGACCTTACACTTAAATTTAAGAAAAAAAGTGATGAAATCTTTGATCATCAACGTCAGCCATTAAATCATATTCCTCTAATTTTTTTGTAATCCTTTTATATTCAATATCAATTACAAAACGAGCTATATATTTTTCTAAAAAATTTATATTGGTTTTTAGTTTCATTAATATCCTTTATTTATTAATAGCTATTAATTCTCTTTTTAACTTTTATTGAATAATTGCTCTATATAAAATAGATAAATTCCAAATACGTTTAATAAGCCCAGCTTATAGAGGGTATGAGAGTAAGTAATTATACTCACACTTATATTTTTCAATCATTAGATTTGTTTCAAGATTG